>Ga0326726_10001420_pt1 | contig 22253 bp, 18 predicted proteins | sample MHFenrmetagenome_2_FD_207603 | JGI IMG/M metagenome (GOLD analysis project Ga0326726, IMG submission 207603) | Lab enriched peat soil microbial communities from Michigan Hollow, Ithaca, NY, United States - MHF15MN | ecosystem: Environmental > Terrestrial > Soil > Wetlands > Peat | place: USA... | reverse complement strand
AGCTCGATGTCGCTCAGTTTGTAGATCGTGCCCGGCTGGGCGCTCGCGGGCGGAGGCTCCGAGCGATAGAGGAATTTCGCGCTCGACAGCATCGCCGTCAGCGCGTTCTCGATGCCGTTCTCGAACGTTGCTTTCCCTGAACTTGGCTTGCGGCCGTCGGCGTAGAACTGCATCAGCGGCGCGAGATCCGCGTCCGTCACCGGACGACGGAACGCCTTGCGCGCCAGGTTCTTCATGATGCGCGAGGCACACGCGGGCTCCTCCGCGGGCGCAGCGGGGCGGCAGACGAAGACCTTCCTCCGGTTCGGCGTCTCGACGGAAACGCCGGTCCGATTGAAGGGACCATCGATCGTCACGGTCGGAGGCGCGACCGCGCCGCGTCCGCCGACGGCAGTGGTGCCGGGACTCACCGTCCCCGTGCTCGCATAGCCGGTCCCGGCCGCACCGGGTACGAAACCATAGAGCGCGCCCTCGCTCTCGACGAGACTGCGACCGATGGTCGCCATGACGACGGTGTGATCGCCCGCGGTCAGACGTGTCCGACCCCGCGTGTCTACCATCCGGCCGTCGACGGTGAACAGGGCGGGAGTGCCCGTGGTGCGGATCTCGTACTCGCCTTCGAATGGCGCGAGGAACCGACCCGTGACGCCGGCCCGCGCTCCGGGCGGCAGCGAAACGCTCGCGTCCAGACCGCGCAGGGTCGCACGCGTCTGTCCTTCGGGCGCGGGCGCGCCGACGGCCTGCTTCGCCATCGCGCGCGCGGCCATGATGTATTGGTCGAGGAACGAGGGCGACACCTTCAAGGCGCTCGCGATGTTGTCGAACCCTTCGCTGATGTCGTCGTTGGGCAAGAGGGCCGACATGTCCACCTCGACGAGGCCGAACAGGTCGCGCATCGCGTTCGAGTACTCGGCGCGATTCAACCGGTGAATCCGCACGCTGCCGGGATTCGGGTTGGCGGCGCCCGCCTTGTCGAGCGTCGTCTCCAGATAGGCGGCGAGCGCCTCCACGTCGGCGGCCGCAGGACGCGCGGCCCCTGGAGGCGGCATCATCCCGCCGCGCAGCTTGCGAATCGCGCGCTCCCACGCAAGCGCGTCTTTCTCGGGATGCGTGAGGTCGAGTTTGTCGAACTCGAGCTTCGCGGTCTTCAGCCGCTGGTTGTGACAGGTGACACAGTACCGGTTGATGACGGCGCTCGGCTGCGCTGCGGCTCGCGGCGCGATGAGCATCGCGAGGGCAAAGGGCAAAAGGCAGAGGGCAGACTTAGACAATGCCGCCAAGCTCCCTTGCGTGTGCCCAGAGGCCGCGATACGCGCAATAGAGGAACGTCGCCGCATCTCCCGGCATCACGTCCTTGAATTCGTCCACGGCCCTGGCGTCGATCATGTTCTGCGCGCCCTGACCCTTCTTCAGCAGCCCCACCAGCTTCTCGCGAATCCGCACGATCGTCGCGTGGTTCGCCTGCAAATCGGCCTTGGTCATCACCGGACCCGTCGCCGGGACGATTTTCGTGTGATCGTCGGCGCGGTCCAGAAGCGCTTTCTGCGCGTTCTGCATGCCGCCAATCCAGCCTCCGCAGAACCAGTCGAGCGCCGGGAGGCGTCCGGGTTGCACCACGTCGCCGACGGCCAGCACGTTCGCGTTCCTGAAGTGCACGAACAGATCGCCGTCGGTGTGCGCCTGCGGCAGCAGGCCGTATTCGATGCGCTCGCCCCCAAACGACATTTCACCTAACATCTCGCCTGACGTCGCACGAAACGCTTCCGTGGGCAGCGCCGCCCTCGCGCGAGGCGGATAGATCTTGCCGCCTTCCCAGTCGCGAATGATCTCCTGCGTCATCCACAACTTCGTGTTCATGTGGGCGACGATCTTCGCTCCGGCCCGGGCCATCGCGTCGTTGCCGCCGGTCGATTCCAGATGGTAGTGAGTGTTGAAGACAGTGCCGACTCTACCCGCCAGCCTCAGCACATCGGGCGAATGCGCGGCGTCGCCCGCGTCCACCAGCAGGCTCCCGTTGCCGCCCGCCAGCGCGATCACGGTGTTGCCGGCGCCCGTGATCAGCGTGACCCGGTCGCCAAGCTTCGTAACCGAAGGTCCGGCCTGCGCCCACGTCGTGCGCGGCAGTGCGAGCGGCATGGTCCCCAGGGCCCCTGCCAACGCCTGCAGGAACGCTCGCCGGCTGGTGTGCTCAAGGTGACGTCTCATCGCCGGACATCATTGTAAACAATGAGCCGCCCGAACGCCGTCAGAGAGTCCGCGAACGATTTCACGAACGTTTACCGAACGCTTCACTCCGTAGGCTCCTCCCGCGCTGCCGGCCTCTAGGGGCAGCGAAGGAGGATGACGATGAGGAAACGGTTATCGCGAAAAGCAACGGTGTCGGCGGTTGTGGCGATCGTCTTCGTGACGGCGCTGGCAGGTACGGCGTGGGCGTTGTCGAACATCAATCTCAAGTTGGGAACCATCGCCAGCTATGACTTTGGCGGCTTCGGTCCCGGCTATCCGGTCCCTGGTTCGATTCAGATCCATACGTTCACGATGAACCCCGGCGATGCCCTGCCGTGGCACTATCACAAGGGAGTGAGCTATGTCATTCTCGCGCATGGCACTCTCACCGAGCAGCACCTCGTGGGGCCCGGCGATTGCGCGTCGGAGGAGCTGAACGCCGGAAGCGCCTTCGTCGAGTCGCCAGGTCAGTTGCACAACGTGATCAACACTGGTCACGATCGCGCCGTGATTTGGTGGGCGACGATCTTCCCGGAAAGCGATGGGGTGGTCCGCTTCACCCCAGAATTCAGGGCCGGCGGCGTCTATCCGGTGAACCCTCCGAACTGCCACTGAAAGCTCGTCCAGCGACCCGGGAGCCGAAGCGGAGTTGGCTCGTTCTCTACGCCAACTCCGCCGCGTCCACCAGAATGAAGGGGATATACTGCCGCGGATCGGAGGGACTCCCATGAAACGCACGATGATGGCGCTCGCCCTCGTGTTCGCGGCTGCAACGGCCTTTGCCCAGACGCGTTCGGTTTTCACTGAGGATTTGACCTGGTACGAGGTTCGGGACGCAATGGCGGCCGGCAAGACCACGGCGATTGTCTTCGCCGGCGGCATCGAGCAGAACGGGCCGCACATGGCACTCATCAAGCACAACGCGATTGCCCGGTATGCGGCGGGGAAGATCGCCGAACAGCTCGGCAACGCGCTCGTCTACCCGATCGTGCCGTTCTCGCCGGCAGGGGACCCGGTCGAGAAGACGGGTCATTCTCGCTTCGTCGGCACGGTGAGTCTCTCGTCCGAGGTCTTCATGGGCGTGATGCGCCAGGTGGCGCTCAGCGCGCTCTCGGGCGGGTTCAAGAACGTGGTCCTCATGGGCGATCACGGTCAGGGGCAGTCGGAGATGAAGCTTGCGGCCGAGTCGCTCGACGCCGAATGGCGCGGCAAGGGTTCGCATGTCTACTACGTGACCTTCGCAAAGGCGACGCAGCAAACCAACGCGTACCTCGCGGAGCACAAGATCCCTGGCGGCGGCCACGCCGGCGTCGCGGAAACCGCGCAGCTCCTGTTCCTCGAAAACGGAAAGGCCATCCGCAAGGACAAGCTGACCGCGGCAAAAGGTCAACCCGAGCCGTCCACCGGAATCAACGGCGACCCGTCACCCGCCACCGCGGAAATGGGGAAGACATTCCTCGATTTCAAAATCGCGGACGCGTCGGAGCAGATCAAAAAGGCCATCGCGGATGCGGCGGCAAAAAAGTAGAGGGGAATGTGAACCGATCCTTCCCGCTTCTCGCCGTCGGTGTACTCCTCGCTGCACCCCTGGCGGCGCAGCAGGACGTGCCCATGCGTGGCGGCATTCCCGTGGCGCCACAGGGCCTCAAGATTCCTCCGCTGCCCGACACTCCCGTGCGCTACGAGACCGCCGAGGGGCAGACGATTCGCGTGAGCGTCTACGCGCGCGGCTTCCAGAATCCGTGGAGCATGGCCGACGTCTCTGACCCCTCGACTCCGCTCGGGGCAACCACGATCCTCGTGGCCGAACGCGGCGGCGCCATCAAGGCCGTGCGAAACGGCGTCGTCGATCCGAAGCCGGTGTCCGGCGGGCCGATGGCGATCGGGGCGGGGCTGTCAGGCACGGACCTGGCGCTGCACCCGGACTTCGAACGCAACCGCGTCGTCTACATCAGCTACACCAAGCCGCTCGACCCGCCCGGCACGGCGCCGCCAGCCGCCGCGCCGCCCGCGGCAGGACGAGGTGGTCGAGGCGCTGGGCCGCGGACAACAGTGGCCGTCGCGCGGGCGACGTGGGACGGAAAAGCATTCACTGGCACGAGAGACATCTTCGTGGGTGAAGGCGGCAGCGGCGGACCGATCGCGTTCGGCGGCGACGGCATGCTGTATGTGGCGTCCGGGGGCGGCGATACGCAGAATCCCAAGAGCCTCGCCGGCAAGATCCTGCGGCTCACCGATGAGGGCAAGGTGCCGCCCGACAATCCGTTCGTCGGCCGCGCCGACGGAAGGCCGGAAGTGTTCACGATGGGCCACCGCACATTCCTTCGGATGGCGAAGCACCCGCTCACCGGTGCGATCTGGCAGATCGAGAACGGGCCGAATGGCGGCGACGAGGTGAACATCCTGGCGCCCGGCGCCAACTACGGCTGGCCGATCGTCAGCCTCGGGCGCACCTACGGCGGACCGTGGCAGGGGCCGTTCACCAAGGAAGGGTTCCGCGACCCGATCATCTATTGGATGCCCGCGATTGCCGTGTCGAGCATCACCTTCTACACGGGCGACCGCCTGCCGAAGTGGAAGGGCGACGTGTTCGTCACCGGCATGCGCTACGGCGAGATTCCGGGCACGGGGCAGCTCCACCGGATTCTGATCAACAAGAGCCTCGAGGAAATGCGGCGGGAGGCCCTTCTGGTGGATTTGCGGCGCCGGTACCGCGACGTGAAACAGGGCCGCGACGGCCTGTTGTATCTGCTCACCGACGAGGCCGACGCGGTGATGCTGCGGATCGAACCGGCGGAATGATCTCGTCCTTGGTACTAGGTGCTTGGGCCTTGGTCCGTCCTTAGTCCGTCCGTGGTCCTCAGTCCTTCGTCCACATTGGCGTGCGCACCAGGGACCAAGGACCATCGAACCGACCAAGAACAAAGGACCAAGCACCAGGTACTGATGGATCACTTCGCACGTTTCCCGCGCCTCATCGCGCTCGGTGCGCTCATCTGCCTGTTGAGCGCAGCGGTGGGCGCCGAGCCGATCACCAGCATCCCCAACCCACGCACCCGCGACGGCACGTGGGTGACCGACGTGCCCGGGGCGCTGCGCGCGGACACGATTGCCCGGCTCAACTCGACGATCGGCGCATTCGAACGGAGCAGCGGCGCCGAGATGGCCGTCGTCGTGATTCGATCGCTCGATGGTCTGTCGATCGAGGAAGCAGCGGTCAAGCTTTTCAAACTCTGGGGCATCGGCAAGAAGGGCAGGGACAACGGACTGCTGCTGCTCTGGTCCACTGGCGATCGCCGCGTCCGCGTCGAGGTGGGCTACGGGCTCGAGGGCGTGCTGCCCGACGGCAAGGTCGGGAGGATTCTCGACGCCTACGTGATGCCGAGATTCAGGTCGGGCCAGTTTGATGAGGGTCTGCTCGCCGGCGTCGATGCGCTCCTGAGCGTCGCGCGTAACGAGCAAATGGAATTGCCATCTCCGCGCAGCGGGTCTTACGAGAGACGATCGACTGGCATCATTGCGGCCATCATCGGCTTGCTCGCGGCGATCCCGATCAGCGTGGGCTCGATTTTCGGCTTCCGGAAGTGGCGCCGCGGCCACCGCCGCCGCTGCCCGGCGTGTCAGACGTTGATGACCCGCCTCGGCGAGGCGGATGACGATGCGCTGCTCGACGGGGGGCAGCAGGCAGAAGAGCGGATCGGGAGCGTTGATTACGATGTGTGGAAGTGCGGAGCCTGTGGGCATCATTTCACGCTGAAGTATCCCAAATGGGTCAGCGGCTACGCGCAGTGCCCGCAGTGCCACAACCGCACGAAGTCCTCTGCCGAAGAGGTGATCAGCCCGGCGAGCACGATGACCAGCGGCAGCGCTCGCGTCGTCGAGACGTGCGCGTTCTGCACCTTCCGCCGGGAGTACACGAAAGTACTTCCGCTCATTCAGTCGAGCGGCTCGTCGTCGAGCGACTCGTCGTCCAGCGGCTCGTCGTCAATGGGCTCGTCCGGCGGGGCCAGTTTTGGCGGCGGTGAATCGGGTGGTGGCGGAGCCAGCAGGGGATACTAAGTAGCCGCGACGGCCTGTTGTATCTGCTCACCGACGAGGCCGACGCCGCTACGTTGTGCATCGAACCGAGTGACGTGCCGTTCAGGAAGTCGTCAATCACGACGACGTCGTTGACCGGATCGAGCCAGAACCACGTGCCGAAGGCGCCGCCGCGGTGTTTCGCTGAAGCGCTGCAGCGCCACTACTTCACGCGCGTCGCGCGCTCCTGGCGCGTGCCCTGCAGCATCACGACCTCGGTGACGTTGCCAGCGCCGTCGCGGGCGAATTCGACAACGAGGTTGATGTCACGGACGAAGAAGCGGGTCTCGGACTCGGCCAGGAGCGGGAGCACGTTGCCGCCGGTTGGCTGCGCGGCCAGCTGTCCGCCCTCGACCCTCACGGTCATCGTCTGCCCATTGGAAGATTGATACACGCCGGCGTACAGCGCGAGCACTGAGGCCGGCAGCGTGATCGCCTTCTTCTCCGACACCAACTGCACGGTGTCCCCGTGTGCGAGCGCGCCGAGGTAACCGGCGATCTCCGCCGACGGAGCGACGCTGAGATTGCCGAGCACGACCACAGAGATACCGCGATCGAAGAAATACGTGAGGTTCGCGAACGGCGGCGCGCCGCCACCGTGTGTCGCCGCCCGGCGGCCGTCGATGGTGCGGATGTACACACCGAGCCCGTACTCGCCCTTGAACGGCGTGGTCATCTTCTGCAGCGAGGCCCTCGATATCACCTTGCCGCCGTACAGGCCGTTCTGCCATCGCAGCAGATCTTCGGTGGTCGAGTACAGGCCGGCTGCGGTGTTGGGGACGATGCGATCGGATGGGTAGGACGCGTTGACGAGGCCGTTGGGCGTCACGGTATACGACCCGGCGCGGCGTGCGATCACACTGGGGCTGTCGAGCCCCGTATCCTTCATGGCAAGCGGCATGAAGATGTTCTCGCGGATGAACGTTTCGTAGGACTGTCCGGTGAGCTTCTGAATGAGGTGACCGAGGACGAGGTAGCCCGAGTTCGTGTAGTTGAAGCGTTCACCCGGCTGCGATTCGAGCGGCCGCTGCATCAGCGCGGTGACGAACCCCGCCACCGTGCCGTCCGCGCTTTCAGCCGGTGCTTGACGACCTGTCGGCGGCGACTGCAGGCCCGGAAATCCAGCCGTGTGCGTCAGCAGGTGAAAGAGCGTGATGCGGTCCCATGTCGCTGGCGCCTCGGGCAGATGCGTTTTCACGAGGTCGTCGATCTTCAGCCGTCCGCGTTCTTCGAGCAGGAGGATCGCGGCGGCCGTGAATTGCTTGGTGAGCGACGCGACCTTGAACCGCGCGCTGGGGCTGCTCGGAACGTTCCACTCGACGTTCGCCAGGCCATAACCCTTGCTGACGATGACGTCGCTTCCGCGTGCCACGAGCACGGACCCGGCGAACGTTTTGTTGCTGACATACGACTGCACGATCTGATCCATCCGCGCGACGTCCTGCGCGAGGCAGACGGTGGGGACACCAAACGACGCCAGCAGCACCAAGGCTATCCGATGCATTGTCATCACTCGTGTCATTACTCGTATCGGAGCGCCTTCATGGGATCGAGCCGCGACGCGCGGCGCGCGGGGATATACGCGGCCAGGAACGTGACCGCAATCACGAACGGCGTCACGATGATCAGCGCCATCGGATGGAACCCGTTGTCCCCGCTCGGAAACGCTGCCTGCAGCAGGCGATCGACGCCGACGCTGGCGATCAAGCCAATCGCGAGTCCGACCAGCGTGAGTACAAAACCCTGGCGCAGCACCATTCCCAGCACCGTTGATCGAGTTGCGCCCATGGCCATGCGAATGCCGATTTCCTTTGTGCGCCGGCTCACAGCGTATGCAAGTAGACCGTAGAGTCCGACGATGGCGAGGCCGAGACCCATGAGACCCATGGCGCCGACCGTCCCGATGATGACGTTGAAGACGCTGATCGCCCGCATCCGGTACACCTCTTCCATGGTGCGCACGGTGAAGATCGGCAGGTTCGAGTCGAGACCTTGCACGACTTCTCGAAGCGGCGTGGTGAGCTCGGCCGGATCGCCGGCCGATTGCGCGAGCATCGCCATCGGCTGCGGCGGTTGCTGCCGGTAGGGGAAGTACACAAAATCGGTGGGTGGCTCCGCGACGAAGATGTACTTGCTCACCTTCGTCAGGCCGACGATTTCCACCCAGACGCGCGCGCTGCCACTCGCCGTCCCAAGCCTATCGTCGATCTGGAAGCGCTTGCCGATCGGATCCTGTCCGGGCCAGTAATGCTTCGCGAACTGTTCGTTCACGACGGCGACCCGTGGGGCGCCGGCCGCGTCGTTTTCTCGGAAATTGCGGCCCGAGAGCAGCGAGATTCCCATCGCGTCGAAGTAGTGCTCGTCGACCGATGCGGAGAACACGTTCGCATTGTCCTTGCCGGCTGGAAACTGGAAGCCCTCTGGGACGACCGCCGACGTGCCGAGTGTGTCGTTGAGCATCGGAATCGAGCTCGTGAGCGCGATCCGTCGGACCCCCGGAACGGCACGTGCGCCATCGGCAAGCTTCCGGAAGAACTGCCGTGACTGCTCCTCCGAGTAGCGCACCAGACTTGGATCGAACCGCATGATGAGCAGGTGATCGGTGCGATACCCCGGCCCCGCAATCAGTTGCGCGCGAAAACCTCCGTACATGAACGTCGCGAGGGTGAGCAGGATGACGGAGATGGCCACCTGACCGGCGACGAGCACCGAGCGGCCCCATCGCCGCCGCTTGCCTGGCGCCGTGCTCTCGCTCGCCTTCATCACGGCATTCAAATCCGTTCGCGCGGCCTGAATCGCAGGAACCACGCCGAACAGCACGGCGCTCACGACCGAGACCGCCAGGCTGACGAGCAAGGCGCGTCGATCCATCTCGAACGCCAGCCGGATCGGAAGCTCGGTCGGAATCTCGATTTGCCGGAAGAGCATCATGCCGGCATAGCCGACCGCGAGGCCAAGCACGCCGCCGCCGAGCGCAATGAGCAAGCTCTCGGTCAACAACTGCCGCACCAGACGCGCCCGTCCGGCGCCAATGGCCAGGCGGAGAGCCATCTCCCTGGCGCGCGCCGGGGAGCGACTGGTCATCAGCCCAGCCACGTTGGCGCACGCCACCAGCAATACCGCCAATGCCAGCGTGGTGAGCATCGCAATCAACGTCGCGTCCGGCGGATCGCTGTCCATCCGCGCCTGCAGCTCGGTGCGGACGGTGAGCCCGCGGTTCTTGTTGGTGTCAGGGTACCCTCGCTCGAGATCCTTGGCGATGACGGTCAACTCCGTTTGTGCTGCCTGCATCGAGACACCGGGATTCAGGCGGCCCTTGAGCGTGAGTTGACGCGCGCCGCGTGCTTCGAGTGGCTGAAACTGCGCCGTGCCGACCAGTCGCGGCCACATCATCAGCGGCACGAAGAACTCGGCGCGAATGAACTGGTTCAGGCCGGTGAACTGTTCTGGCGCAACGCCGACGATCGTGAACTCGATGCCGCGGATGAGCACCTTGCGGCCAAGCACGGACGGGTCGGCTTCGAATTGCCGATCCCACAAACTATGGCTGAGGACGACGACGGCATCGCGGCCTGGTACGGCATGCTCCTCCGGCCGGAAGATGCGGCCGCGATCCGGCTGCACACCCATCACGCTGAAGAAGTTGTCGCTCACCACCATGCCCATGCGGAGGCGTGGAAGAACCTTCGGATCCGCGGTGACGCCAGCTGTCACGTAGTTGAAGGCGGCGATGCTCGCGAAGCTCTTGGTCCGCTCGCGCAGGTCGACGTAGTCGCGATACGACGAGGACATGCCGCTCGCGCCGAACGCTTCGACGGCTTGCTTCGAGCCGATCGTGAGCAGCTCCCCGGGGCGCACCACCGGCAGGGGGCGCAGCAGCAGCGCGTCGGCGAAGCTGAAGATCGCGCAGTTGGCGCCGATGCCGACAGCCAGAGACAGGATGGCGACGCCGGTAAAGCCTGGGTTGGCTACCAGCATGCGACAGCCGTAGATCACATCCTGCCAAGCCCCCTCGAACCACCTCCGGATCCGCGCCACGACGGATTGTTCGTTCGCCATAGGAGGATCTACGTTGAAATCGAGTTTGAGTTCTCTCTTGCCCTACTTCTTCGGATCCGCCAGCGCCTGATACACGAGCCTGCGTGAGAGCGGCCGCACTTGCGGCGAACCGGCGGTCGGCGAGCTCCCGCCGACGTTCTGGATCATTCCAACCACGACGACGTCGTTGGCCGGATCGAGCCAGAACCAGGTGCCGAACGCGCCGCCCCAGTAGAAGGAGCCCTTGGCCTCCGGTGTCTTCGCTGCGGCGGGATCCATCACGACCGCGAAGTCGAGGCCGAATCCGAGGCCCGGCTGTGGCGGACCGTACGTATCGACCACGACACCGTCGGCGAGGACATTGGTCCGCATCAACTTCACAGTGGATTCTTTCAGGAAGCGTTTGCCGTTTGCCTCGCCGCCGTTCAGCATCATCTGCGCGAAGCGGTAGTAGTCGTCGGTCGTCGAGAACAGGCCGCCGCTGCCTGACAGGAACGCCGGCTTGATCTCGGGGCTGCGCTGGGCGTCCGCCGGCGCCTTGATCAGGTGTTTGTCCGCACTGTAGGTGAACACGCTGGACACGCGATCCAATTTCGACGGCTCCACCGAGAAGCCCGTGTCTTTCATGCCGAGCGGCTCGAAGATCTTCGTGCGCAGAAACACGTCGAGCGGTTGGCCGGACAGCTTCTCGACCACGTAGCCCTGGATGTCGACGCTCGGTCCGTATCGCCAGTCGGTGCCCGGCTGTGCGGCGAGCGGCAGCTTCGCGAGCCTGTCGATGAACGCCTGAAGCGGCTTGTCGCGTTCCGGGATGCGGAGCTTCGCGTACCCCGCGTTGACGTCGAAGCCGGCCGAATGGCTCATCAGCTGCCGCATCGTCATCGGAGTGGCCTGCGGCACCTCGCCGGCCGGCGTGGACACCTTGAGGCCGGCAAACTCGGGGATGTGCTTCGCGACTGGATCGTCGAGCGCCCACTTGCCCTGTTCCCAGAGCATCATCATCGCGACGCCGACGATCGGCTTGGTCATCGACGCGAGGCGGAAGATAGTGTCGCTTCGCACCGGCTTCCTGGTCGCCAGATCCTGGACGCCGTACGCGTCGAGGTACACGACCTTGCCGTGCCGCGCGACGAGCGTCGTGATGTTGGCAAGCTGGCCCTCGTCCACAAGTGCACGCATCGTTTGCTGGAGTGTCTTCAGGCCATCGGCCGAGAACCCGACCGACTCAGGGGCCGCGAGGTGGTTATCAGCCCGCAGGCCTGCGGCGCTGACGAGGAGAGCGACGACAAGGATACGTGCTTTCATGTGTCCCTCCGTCTAGAGGTTCCAGAACGCCCCGGTGAGACCCATTTCAGCGAAATGGGCTTTCAGCACGGCGACTGACGGTCGCTGGTAGTCTAGCGCCATCTTCGTTCGGTAGATGGGAATACTCAACGTGATGACCTGTTGAATGGTCAGGACGGCGCCAGCGTCTGGTGCTCCCGTCCGGCGTGACCACTCCACCTGGTGCTCCGCCGAGCAGAAGAACACCATCGTGTTGGAGCACGAGAGGATGATGTCCTTCCACCATTGAGCCGCGGGCAGCGCGAGAAACATCACCGTCGTGGCGGGAGAGGCATGGCCGACTCTTTGACCTGAAAGCGTGACGTCGATCGACCGGCCACAGTGATGGCAAAACGACGTGATCGAAACGTCTTCCTGCAACATCACATGAAAGGCGATCGCGTCCCATGCGCAGTTCGCAAAGTAGCGTTTGCCGTTGGCTGTCGCGGCGCAAAACGGCGTGACGATGCCGGAGAACGGATGCGCCATCAGGATCCGGTCCGTGCCGGGCAGCAGGACGAGAAGGCGCTGGGACTCGAGACTCAGGAGCGCCTTGCGGCATTCTTGCCGGTTGGCTGAAAACCCGGCGATTAATTCTTCGATGACCGGCGGACGTTCCTTCGCCAGGCACCACTCGAAGATGAAATGTCGGAGTCTTTGCTCGTCGATCACGCGTTCCACCATCTCAGCAGGCCTCGCGTAGAATCGCGCACAGGCAGACCGCAAGGAGTGAACGATGCGGATCTCAGTGTATTGCACGGCCATCATTGTGTCCGTCGTCATCGGCCATCCGGGGCCGGCGGCGGCACAGGTCGATCAACAGCGCGCACAGGAGTTCTTCAAGGACGTCCAGGCAGTGTGCGAGCCTGAGGGGACACGCCTCTGGAGCCTGTCGATGTGCGGCCCGATGGTCATCGCCGAACACGGGTTCTCGGGCGCCGATTCCACGCGCGCCAATGGCGAAATGCTGCGGTGGTTCGAGCAGCATCTCCGCGGCGCGGCGAAATAGAATCTCGCGAGGAGGAAACAGGTGACGTGGCGAATTATTCCGGCCGCATGCGTGCTCGCGCTTGGCGTGCTGGCCCTGGGAGTGGCGTCGCCGGCTTCCGCGCAGGTCGATCTGAGCGGCACGTGGTCGCCGCGCTACCAGGAAGACTTCAGCGAGCGCGTCCCCGGGCCTGAGCTCGGCGACTACACCGGGCTGCCGCTCACCGACGGGGCGCGGCGCTATGCCGAGAGCTGGGATCCCGCGCGGCTGACGCTGCCCGAGGAGCAGTGCCGCGTCCACATCTCGCCGTACATCTACCGCGGTCCCACCAACATCGCAGTCTGGGAGGAACGGGATCCGAACACGCGCGAGCTCATCGCGATCAAGCACCGCATCAGCACGTTCGACCAGGAGCGGACGATCTATATGGATGGCCGTCCACATCCGCCCGTCTATGCGGCGCACACGTGGATGGGGTTCTCCACCGGCCAGTGGCAAGGCAACATGCTCGTCGTCACGACGACGCATATCAAGAAGGGCTGGCTGCGGCGGAACGGCGTGCCGGAAAGCGACCTCGCGACGCTCACCGAGTACTTCGTACGCACCGGCGAGGTGCTGACGCGGATCAGCGCGATCGCCGATCCCGTCTATCTCACCGAGCCGCTCGTCAAGAGCGAGGAGTTCGTCCTGAACACGCAGGGCGTGCCGCACCGCGCGTGGCTCTTCAAGTGCAAGCCGGTTGTCGAGGTCGTGCGGCCGGAGGGCGCCGTGCCGCACTACCTGCCAGGCGCGAACCCGTTTCTCGAGGAATTCCGCAAGCACTACAACCTTCCTGAGTCCGTCACGCGCGGCGGCGCCGCGCAGACGTATCCCGCAGGTTCGGCACCGACTGGTCCGTCGCCCGCGATGAAGGGGCCTGCCCTCTCCGCTCCTGCGCCCGGCGAAGTGAAGGTGATGCACGTGCAGGGGCAGGTCTACATGCTCGTCTCCACGGACGGCAACATGGTCGTTCACGCGGGACCTGAAGGCGTGCTCGTCGTGGACACGCTGCGCGCAACTCTGGCTGACAGGGTTGTCGCCGCGATCCGCAGCATTTCCGACAAGCCGATTCATTACGTGGTGAACACGCAGGCGGACGAGGATCACACCGGCGGCAACGAGGCGCTGGCCAAGGCCGGCCCCACACGGCCCGATCGGGCGCTGCTGACGGCGGGCGTCGGCGGCAACGCCGGCGGGACGACGAGCATCATCGCTCACGAGAACGTGCAGAAGCGGATGATCGCCGCCACTGGCGCCGCCGCGCGAACGCCCGCGTCGTGGCCGGGCGACACGTTCTTCAACGACGAGAACGACATCTTCTTCAACGACGAAGCCGTTCAGGTGCTGCACCAGCCGAACGCCCACGCCGACGGCGACAGCATTGTGTTCTTCCGGCGGTCCGACGTCATCGCCGCCGGCGACGTGTTCTCGACGGTGAGCTATCCCGTGTTCGACCGTTCGCAGGGCGGCAGCGTCAATGGCCTGATCTCGTCGCTCAACCGGATCATCAAGCTGGCGGTGGCGACGGGCAACATGGAAGGCGGGACGATGATCGTCCCCGGGCACGGCCGCCTCAGCGACAAGATGGACGTCGTCGAGTACCGGAACATGGTCACCATCGTGCGCGACCGCGTGCAGGCGCTCGTCGCGCAGGGCCGGGCGCTGGAGCAGGTGATCGCCACACAGCCGACGCTCGACTACGACGCGCGTTACGGCGCCGCGACGGGACCGGCGTCACCGCGCGGGTTTGTCACGGCGGTGTACGAGAGTCTTCGCGCCGCGGCCGTGACGGGACGAGCGGCGAAGTAGGCGGGAAGGACTGCGCTCTGATGCTACGCATCAAGCGTTGGCGTCGAGATACTGAAGAATCGATCGACAAGCATTTACTACAAGCATCGCTTCAGGTTCATCAAGCGACTGCGCTGAAGGATGCGCCACGCTTGCCATGTTTCGGACAGGGTTAGCCGCGTCAATAATTGAGGCCAATGCGCGCAACATTTGGGTGGCCGCGAACGGGCGCCCGCCGCCGCGCAGACGCCTGAGCCGTGACCACCGCACTTGGCGTCGAGCACCCGCAGGCTGCGTGCCCCGCTTTTTTGGCGGATCGCGGGGTGGTCCACCTAAAGGTGGACGCTACGGACGCTCGGGCCGTCCGACGCGATGCTACCGGCTATACGACGATCGTGCCCTCACACGAAGCATGCGCGGCGGGGCAGTCGTGACCGTCACTTCAATGCTCTTTGTCTCTTTGGTGCCGGCGCCAGGAACGAAACCGATCAGGTACTGCGCGCGCATGTCCGCGCCGAACTGCGTCAGCACCACGCCGATCTCGGAGGGCCTGGCGACCCTGGCGAGGCCGCCCGTGTCGCGCGCGAGCCGCCGAAGGATGTCCTCGCCGCGGCGATCGCGCGGCACCCTTTCGATGATGGCCGCGTAGATGACGGCGTTGCTTCGCCGGGCGAGCGCCACGACCTCGTCGAGCGTGTGTCTGCTCGCGTTGTCGCCGCCGTCGCTGATGACGATGAGCCCGCGCTTCTCGAGCGAGGTGCGGCCCAGCGCATCCAACCCCGCGACGAGGCCGTCGTAGAGCGCCGTCCCGCCAGCCGGCAGCGTCTCGGCAAACAGCCTGCGGACGGCGGCCGGATCCCTCGTCCGCAGCAGTCGACTCGCGCTCGACGGTTCGTCGTTGAACGGAAGGACGAAGAACTCGTCGCTGGAACTCAGGGTCCCCCAGAGCTCAGCAATACCAGACACCATCGCCGCTGCGTCGGGTTGCATGCTCTGGCTGTAATCGGCGATGACGCCGATGCCGGCCGGGCCGTCGCTCTGTTCGAAGAGCTCGATCGGCCGCGGCTTGCCGTCCTCGCGGACGCGGAAGGCGTCGCGCGGCAGTCCGCGGACGACGTTTCCGGCCGTGTCGGTCACGCTGACAGGCACCGATACGATCTCGGTATGAACGGAGAACGTCGCCTGCAGAATCATGATCGCGGCGAGCAGCCGAAGCATGTCGCGACTCTACCGCGTTCCGCGAAAAGTCGCTTGTGTTAAGCTCGATTTCCCACGTATTGAGGACGTCAACGATGAAAAACTCCACCCTCGCGCTTGGAATTCTCGCGGCGACGTACGGTCTGGCCGTACCGGCCCACGCCTATGCGCAGGAGATTCCTGCCCAGACCCAGCTCGTGGTGCGAACCGTGGACGCCATCGATTCCCGCAACGCCGATCTGGCGAAAGAGTACAACGCGGGACTCGACAGCCCGGTGGCCGTCGATGGCGCCACTGTGCTGCCGCGCGGCACGGAGGCCGTCCTGCGCGTCATGGAAGTCCAGCAGGCGGGAGCCGTCAAGGGGCGGGCGTCGCTGACGTTGCAACTCTTCGCGCTCGTCGTCGACGGGCAGCGGGTGCCGATCGAGAGCAGCGACGTCAAGAGCGAGAGCGGTTCACAGGGCGCGAAAGCGACGAAGGGCGGGATCATCGGCGGGCTCGCCGGCGGTGTTCTCGGAGGAGTGCTCGGCGGCGGGGGCGGTGCGGTCAAGGGAGCGACGGCGGGCGCCGCGGTGGGCGTGGGCGTTGCGGCCCTCAGTGGAGAGCGCGTGCAGGTGCCCGCGGAAACGCGGCTCACGTTCACGCTCGCCAAAGCCGTGTCGCTGCGGCCCGCGCAGCCTGCGCCCGCTGCGCTCGCGCCTGTGGTCGCGGCCCCCGCGCCGGCGCCAGGCGTCCTTCAGAGCCAGGTGCGCTTCAACATGATCGGCGCGTCGGCTCAGGGAAGGACGTTGACGATCTCGCTGCAGGCGCTCAACGACGGCGCGGATCGGCCAGTGGCGATATCGCGCGACGCCGTTCAGATCGTCGACGATGCGGGAAACGTCTATCGCGCGACGAGAGTGCTCATCGGCAATCAGGAGGAACGGTCCGAGCTGATCAACGGCATCCGCACGAACGTCTCGCTGGTCTTCGAGGGCGTGCAGGCGAACGCCGTCGCACGTCTGCGAGCCAAGGTTCGGGTCGGGCCGCAGGTGCAGGGCGCGCCTGATGCCGGCGAGGACCTCGAGTTCCGCAACCTCGCCATCCGCAAGAACTGACGCGATCGCGTTCACAGAAAATCTTCACAATCGCTCGTGCACGCTGTCCGAACGTGTTGGACGCGACCCCAACGCTTGCGGATCAGTGCCCGGAGCGATCTGATCCGTGCCAAATTCATGGTGATCGTCGCCTGATCGAAGCGGACGCCCTCACAACGGCAGGTGATCGCCCGCAATGGAAGTTGATCGCGCCACAATTGGAAGGTGATCGCCCCTCTAAACGATCTGATCCGTGCCAAAGTCTTGCGGACGCACTCCCAATGGCACCGGATCGCCTCCCAACGGTCCCTGACGTCCGAATTTCTGTTCGCGACGCAGGATAGCAGTCGCTGGATGTCCACCTGAAGGTGGACACTACGAAGACGGCTTCAACGCCGCGTAGTATCCCTCGCGGGCGCGAACACGGAGGCTCCTCGCATCCGGGCGGGTGATCTTGATCTCGACTTTACGCCAGGCGCCGTCGGCCTTCTCGTTGGTCGAGAGGTAGCCGATCGTGTACTGCGCCCGGACCTCCCCCACGATCTGCTCGTAGATGCGATCCAGATCGCCGACCTTCGAGGGGAAGAAGGCCATTCCTCCGGTCGCCTGCGCCATCTGCTCCAGGATCTTCCGCTGCTCGAGGCGAACCAAATCGGGTTGATTCTCGAGCGCGCCGATGGTGTACACCGTCGAGTCCGACGCCTTGAGCCAATCCATCAGCTCGTTGAGCCTGAGTCTGCTGCGTGTGTCGGCTCCGTCGGTGTAGAGCACCATGACCTTCCGACCGTCCTGCTCCCCGGCGGCACTGAGATAGAGGCCGACCGCATCGTAAAGCGCGGTCTCGCCGTCGGCCTTCAGCCCTCTGATGCGCTGGAAGAGGCGCGGGAAGTCGATTTGAGGATACCGGCCGCTCCTGACGTCGGTCGCGAAATCGACGAACGTGACGTCCACGGCGGCATCGCCAAGCGACTTGAGGAACGTGATCGACGCCGCCTGCGTGAACGGGAGATCGAGTCCCTGGCTGCCGCTGACGTCCAGCAGTACTCCCACGTGCAACTGCGGGCCGGATCGCTCCCCTGCGGCAAACGCATTGAGTGTCTGGGGCTTTCCGTCTTCGTAGATCGCGAAGTCGCGTGGGCTGAGATCCGTGATCAACCGGTGTCGCTTGTCGGCCACCGTCACGGCGATGCTCACGAGGTCGACGCGCGCACTGAAGTTACTCGACTGTTGCGACTGCAGCCGCGCGGGCACGGCAAAGGACGCGACCGCGGTCGCCACGGCGATCGTCACACCGGCAATCAAAGCTCGGCTCGACATCCCAGCGCCTCTTGCGGGCAACGTGCATTCAGGATGCCGGGAGAAAGCGGGAGCGCCAGACCAGCGACCTCAAGACGTCCGGCGAGCGTCTTACTGGGAATTGGCCGTTGAAATGTGTGGCGGAGACGCGTCGCCGGTCGGGCTGTTCAGGCTCCTGACGAAATCCTGCTGGCGAGCGTCTCTTTCACGGCCCGCCGTCGATCGAGTACTGCCCGCGCCGATTGTTCTTGCACACAAAATTACTGAACAGCGGTTTGGTACGGATCAGATCGCCCAGGGAGGCGATCCGCCTCCACTGGACTCAGAGGCTCGAGACCTGAAGTCTGCGCTCACTCCTGCTCTGTGGAAGCGCGGAGAACTGGACGATACCCAGGCAGTTGCAACCAGCGCGGCCGGGGAAATGGCGCGCAGGCTTGCGAAGAAAGAACACGTGGGGATGACCGGACGCGTCAGACGGGTTCTGTTGGCGCTGGTTTGCCTGTGCGCCGCATGCAGCGAGAAGCCGCCGGCTCCCGTTCCGGAGGGCACCATCGAAGTCGTACGCGGCTCGCTGGAAGTGGGTGACTGCTTTACGGAGCAGTCGGTATACATACGCTGTCGACGGTTCGCCTTCTTCGTGAAGAACACCGGACCAGGCTGCGTCGACGCCAAGACGCTCGGCGGTGTCATCGACCTTCGGAACGGCTGGAGAACCCCGAACCGCGCGGAGTGGCAGCTGGACGAGAAGGAGCCCGCGGTCTTCGCCGTCGGCGAAACGCGCCGAGCGATAGAGCGCGCTCTCACGCTGACGCCAGGCAACAACCAACTGACTCCCTTCGAAATCTCGACGACGACGAAGCAGAACGTCGCCTGCCAGTAGGCGCACAGGGGAGAGCTTCTGAGAAGGCTGGTGGAGTGGACATGCGCGTGAAACGGATGCTGCTGATTCTGATTGGGTCATGCGTCGCGTGCGGTCCGAAGCCGGCTGCACGTCCGGTTCCGGAAGCCACGATTGAAGCCGTGGGCGGTTCGCTGGAAGTGGGTGACTGCGAGCGTGAGATGGACCGAGACACGCGCTGTCGAAGGTTTGCTTTCATGGTGAGAAACACGGGCCCCGGTTGCGCCGATGCGTCGACGCTCGCCGGCACCATCAACCTTCGCAACAACGTGAGGACGACCAACCTCGCGCGGTGGGAGCTCGACGAGAAGGAGCCGGCCGTTTTCGCCATTGGCGAAACCCGCCGAGCGAAGGAGCAGGTGCTCACGCTGGAACCGGGGAACAACCAGCTGAGTCCGTTCGAAATCACGGCGCAAACGCAGACAAACGTCGCCTGCCGCTAGGCCCGAAACCGCGAGCGCGGAGCCTGCTGCGACTTCGCTCTTCGAGCTCCGTCGAGGTCTCGCCGAAGCGGAGCCAAGGTAGAATCGGCGCTCAGCATGGCAATCACGGGCCGGTGGCCGCGCGCGATTTTCTACGATTCCAAGACCACGCTCTTCAACTGGGCCGGCAGCTGGCGAGCCGCCGCGGCGCAGCTGCTCAAGAAACACGGCGCGCAGGTCGGCGAGCAGGAGTTCGTCGAGACCTGGGTGCGTGGCTTCGAAGGGCTGCACCGGCGGGCCGCGTTCTTCCGCTACACGCAGGTGACTGATCTCGCGCGCGAGGCGCTGAACAACGCCTACCGCATGCACGGCATCCAGGGCCAACCGGACGACATCAACGCGTTCCTCGATCTGCAGGCCAAGGTGGAGCTGTTCGACGACACCGAGGAGGCTCTGACCAATCAGCAGAAGCTGGGCGTGAAGGTGTTCATCTACTCGGACGTCGAGACGAAGTACCTCGACATGTACGTCTCGAAGTTCAAGACGTTCAAGGCCGACTTCGTCGGCAGCACCGAGCAGGCGGGCGTGGCCAAGCCGAACCCGCGCACCTACCAGTGGGTGCTGCGCAAGACTGGAATGGAGCCGCGCGACGTGCTCTACTGCGCGGCGCCGATGTTCGATATCCAGGGCGCGATGTCGGCCGGCATGATCGCGGCCTGGCTGCGGCGGCCCGAGGGACGGCTGTCGAAAGAAACCCACACCGCGGGAGACCTGGCCGCGGACTTCGAGGTCGAGAGCCTGCACGACGTCACGCGGCTCGTCGAGCGCATTCGCGGCCACTGACACGCCCGCACGTAGTGCAGGCCTTTACGCCTGCCAGCCCTTCGACGGCCTCAGGGCGGGCTGCGAACCGCTCTCGCTTGCCGGAACAGCGGTCCTCGGTTCGTACTCTTGGGTAGCTGCGGCGATCCGCTATCTCTTCGACATCCGTACACCGCGATCTGCGTTCCGGGTCATCCGGAGCGCCACGGATCGCATCACCGTCATCGCCGCGGTGAGAACCTCGGCCCACCGTTCGCGCGATCCTGTACGGCCGCGCTTTACGGTTCGCTGCCCGCCCTGAGCCCGTCGAAGGGCTATGTGTCTCGGGCGGCTCGGTGAGTCTCACTCTCCGAGAACCTCTGGAACTGCTGGAACCCCTGGAACCTCGGAATCCGCATTTAGGGATCCTGCGTCACTGTGACAGTCTGGCGCGCGACACTCAGCGACCCGCTGCGGATCTTCCCAGTGTCGTTCAGTCCCACTCTGAACTCCACCGTCCCGGGCCCTGTTCTGCTCTCGAACGGGCGCATGATGAACGCGTCGTTCGAAGAGTCGGACCATGCGCAGAGAGGCCCGCCCGTGACCGCGACCGAGAAGTCGCCGAGGGCGGCCGGCACACGAAGATTCAGAGGCGACACGGTCAGACCGCCGCATCCGCTCTCAGTGATCTGGAACCGCAACGATCCGCCGACGATGTAGTACCACGACAGGGCGTCGGGCCCCCGGTTCAGCGGCATCGTGAACGTCACCGCGCCGTTGCCGCTGCCTTGAGACCAAGGCAGTTTGTAGGTGCCGTCATCATGGGGCGTCGCTTCCCACGGACAGCCTGGAACGGCCGTCACGGTGAAGCTGCCGCTCCCGCCGTTTGCATCGAACGACTGGCTGGCCGGCGTGAGCGCCGTGACACAGTTGCCCGGGGCCTGAACGATCGTGATGACCCCGATCGCCGTGCTGATGTGGCCGGTGCGCTCGGGGCCGGTGTTGAGATCGACGTCCACTTGAATCTGGAATCCGCCGCCATGCGTGCTCACGAAGTGCATCCAGGGCACGTCGATCACGATCGGCGCCCCGTTGAAAGTGCAGCCGTTGCTTGTCAGGTAAATCTGGCTTTCCGCGTTCAGATTCTCCGTCTTCGTCGCCGGCGACGAGCAGCCCTGGTCCACGCCGATCGATGCGGCTCCGCCGTTCCAACTGACGGCCACCGTCCCGTGTCGCCGTAGGGGCGACGGTGTGCTGACGGTCAACTGGAAGGCGCCAGTGCCCTGCCCGGTGGCCGGGTCGGCGAGATGAATCCATTCGTCCGCTGTTGAAGCTGTCCACTGGCAGGTGCTCCCGGCGTCTGCGTTCACGGAGACCATGAACGCGCCGCCGTTTAACCCAACCCCCACCGTCGTCGGAGACACGAGGTAATTGCAGGCCTTGACTGAAGCAGCCGGGGCGACCGGAGACTCGTGGCTGCAGGCTGCGATTGCGATAGCCAGGCACACAGCTCCCACCGCCGCGGTCAACAAGCGCACCAGGAACGCTCGGAACCTTTGGAACCTCTGGAACCCTTGGAACTCCTGGAACCTCTGGAATCCCATGTTAGGGATCCTGCGTCACGACGACCGTCTGGTCTGCCACGGTCGCCGCGCCGCTCCGCGTCGTTCCAGTCTGGTTCTGCGTGACGATTAACCGGACGTCGCCCGAACCGCTTCTGGACTCGGGGAAGATGCGGATGATGTCGCTGTTGTTCGAAGAGTCCGACCAGTCGCAGCTGATCGCGCCCGTGACCCTGACCGAGACAACGTAGTCGGCCGCGGCCGCAGGCACGTGGAAACTGAGCGGTGAGACGGTCACCGGACATGCGCTCTGGTTGATCTGAGACTGCCACGATCCGCCGATGAGGTAGAACGACCCGCCGGAAAGAGTGTTCTTGTTGGCCGCGACGGTGAACTGCAGGACGCCGCTGCCGATGCCGTGCGCGGTAGACGGAGTCAGCTGGACGGCTATGTTGCCGTTATAGCGCGTGGTCGCGTCCCACGCGCAGCCGGGAACCGCCGTCACTGAGATGCTGCCGGCAC
>Ga0326726_10001419_pt1 | contig 22263 bp, 20 predicted proteins | sample MHFenrmetagenome_2_FD_207603 | JGI IMG/M metagenome (GOLD analysis project Ga0326726, IMG submission 207603) | Lab enriched peat soil microbial communities from Michigan Hollow, Ithaca, NY, United States - MHF15MN | ecosystem: Environmental > Terrestrial > Soil > Wetlands > Peat | place: USA... | reverse complement strand
CCGCTGCAATTGCAGGGGCTCGCTGCCTTCAATCTCGAGATCGTCGAGTACGTGGACAGCTGAGTCGAGCGCTCGGTTATACTCTCGGCCCGATAAAGAAACCGGCTCGAGCCGCCCCGCATGGAAAGTCCCCGCGTCATCGAAGGTGATCTGCAGGCCCGCGATCTGAAGTTCGCTATCGTGGCCTCGCGCTTCAACGCTTTCGTCGTCGACAGCCTCGTGAAAGGCGCCGTCGATGCCTTGCGCCGTCACGGTGCGAGCGATCAGCAGATCGAAATCGTGCGCGTTCCCGGCGCTTTCGAGATGCCGCCGGTCGTGAAGAAGCTCGCGAGCGGCAAGCGCTTCGATGCGATCGTCGCGCTGGGCGCCGTGATCCGCGGGGACACGCCGCACTTTGACTACGTGGCCGGCGAATGTGCCAGCGGACTCGCGCGCATCTCGACGGAGTGCGGCGTTCCGATAGGATTCGGTGTGCTCACGGTCGATACCCTCGAGCAGGCCATCGATCGCGCAGGCGGCAAGTCCGGCAACAAAGGCGCCGAGGCCGCGTTGACAGCGCTCGAGCTGGCGAATCTGCTGCGCCGGCTGGACGTCTAGATCATGGCGGAGCGTCGCATGCCAGGCGCGTCGAGCCGCGCCCGCGCGGTCGCGCGCAAGCTTGCGATGCAGGCGCTCTATCAATGGCAGTTGAATCCACTCCGCTGGCAGGACCTGTGCCTGCAGTTTCGCGACGACGAAGACATGGCGCGCGCGGATCGGGAGTATTTCGAAGAACTCATTCGCGGTGTGCTCGAGCATTCAGGCGCCATCGATGCGGAACTTGCGCTGTCGCTCGATCGGCTGCCTGCGAGCCTTGATCCCATCGAGCACGCGATCTTGCTGATCGGCGGATTCGAGCTCATGCATCGGCAGGACGTGCCGTTTCGCGTCGTGATCACGGAGGCTGTCGGTCTCGCCAAGCGTTTCGGCGCAACCGACGGCCAGAAGTACGTGAACGCGGTGCTCGACAAGACGGCGCGCCACGTTCGCGCGCAAGAGATTGCGGGTTCCGCTGAAGTCTGAGGGCCTGTCACTCATGGCCGCACGGTTCCTGGCAGATCGATGGGGAAGAGTATTTCCGGATGCCTATCGGTGAATTCGAACTGATCGAGAAGTACTTCAGCCGGCTCGGCACACGACGCGCGGACGTCGTGCTTGGTGTTGGCGACGACGCGGCGATACTTGCGATGCCGGCGGGGAAGCAGCTCGTCGCCGCGACCGACACGCTGGTCGAGCGCATCCATTTCCCGGCGGGCTCGTCGCCGCGCTCCATCGGGCATCGCGCGCTTGCGGTCAATCTCAGTGACCTTGCAGCCATGGGCGCGCAGCCCGCCTGGGCACTGCTTGCGCTCACGCTGCCGGCGCCAGACCCCGACTGGCTCCGGGAATTCTCGGCGGGTTTCGACGCGCTCGCGCAACTCAACGGCGTGTCGCTGGTGGGGGGTGATACCACATCGGGACCCCTCACCATCACAGTGGCGCTGCTGGGATTCTGTGACAGCGCCTATCTCGCACGCAGCGGCGCGGCGCCGGGTGATCACCTGTTCGTGAGTGGCACTGTCGGGGACGCCGCGGCGGGCCTTGCGATACTCGAGTCGCGCCTCTCCGGCGGGTCGCCTGAGTCCCGCACGCTGTTACAACAGCGCTTCCTGTTCCCCGAGGCCCGCGTTGACCTCGGTGGCCGGCTCATCGGGATCGCGTCCGCAGCCATCGACGTTTCTGATGGACTGACGGCAGACGCCGAAAAGCTGGCTCGCGCCAGCGGCTGCGGTGCGCGCATCGACGTCAGCGAGCTGCCGTTGTCCGCGGCGCTCCTCGACTGCGCCGGTCCGGACCTGGCACGCGAATTCGCCGTGGCGGGCGGCGACGACTATGAACTCTGTTTCGCGGTCCCGGAGCAGCGTCTGTCGTTGCTCGCCGATCGCGTTCCGGCCAGGCGCTGGCCGTACCGGCGCATCGGCGTGCTCAACGAGTCCGGACAGTTCGAATATCACGCGGGCGCCACGAGCTACACGCCGGCGCGCAAGGGCTTCGATCACTTCCTGCGTTGAGGCTCTGCATTCCCCGCCGGCGCAACGCTACCCAGGCGCCGCCGCGCCGACATCGACTTCACACTTTTGCACTGCGTTCGCGCCAATGCGTGCGCCGCGCGCGCGCCCTCTGTGACTCCGTCGTGAGGCTCCCGGTGATCCGGGAGGCGCGTCACAGAAGCGGTGCAGCCGTAATAAGTATTCTGCGGGCCATTTTCGCGGATCGCCCGGCCCGGGCACCGCGGACCAGCCGCCGACGTCATGTGAGATAGAGCCATTCGTAACCTGATCGCGCAATCCTCGTCTGCGCCCGCGCGCGCGGTCCCCGACAAGATCGGCAAGTACGTGATCATCAATGAGGTGGGTCGCGGCAGCACCGGCATCGTCTATCTGTCGCATGATCCGTACTACGGACGCGACGTCGCGATCAAAGTCTACGGCATGGACGCGAGCGGCGATGAGAGCCGCGCGAAAGTCGCCCGCAAGATGTTCCTCTCCGAAGCCCACATGGTGGGCATGCTGCAGCACCCGAACATTCTCCCGATCTACGACGCGGGCGAGGAGAACGGACACTGCTACATCGTCACCGAGCATGTGCACGGCGCGCGCACGCTGGCTGCCTACTGTCGTCCGGACAATCTGCTGCCCGTCGACGACGTCGTCGAGATCATGTTCAAGTGCGCCAAGGCACTGCACTATTCCCACAGCCGCGGCGTCATTCATCGCGACGTCAAGCCGTCGAACATCATGCTGACGATGGACAGCGATGTGCGCATCATCGACTTCGGCATCGCGCTCGTCGCCGATTCGGAGATTTCCCGTATCGAAGGCATCGCGGGCAGCCCTTCGTACATGGCGCCCGAACAGGTGCAGTCCGCGGAGATCACCAATCGCTCCGACATCTACGCGCTCGGCGCCGTGATGTACGAGCTGCTGACGGGCTTTCGGCCCTTCCGCGCGGGCAATCTCACCAAACTCCTGCACCAGATCGTCTACGCGACCCCGCCGCCGATTCACACATTGCGCGAAGAGATCAACGAGGACCTGGAAGCCGTCGTCGCCGTGGCGCTGCAAAAAGATCCGGCGAAGCGCTACAAGACCGGCCTCGATTTCGCGGCGGAACTGACGCGCGCGCATCAGCGCCTGCGGGCGCAGCAGGACAAGATCGCCGAACAGGAGCAGTTCAGCCTCCTGCGGCGCCTGAAATTCTTCCATGACTTCTCGCACGCCGAGATCATGGAGGTGCTGCGCGCCTCGAGCTGGCAGGACTATTCGGATGGCGAGGAGATCGTGAAGGAAGGCGAGATGGACGATCGCTTCTATATCATCGTCTCGGGCGTGGTGGGCGTCGAGCGCCATAGCCGTCAGCTCGGCCGCCTCGACAGCGGCGATTGCTTCGGCGAGACAAGCTATGTGCGCGGCGCGAAACGCACGGCGACCATCAAGGCCGCAGGTCCGGTGAGCGTGATGAAAGTGAGTTCGACGCTGCTCGAGCAGGTCTCGCCGTCCTGCCAGCTGCACTTCAATAAGGTGTTCCTGCGCAGCCTTATCTCGCGCCTCCAGGGCACCGAGTCCGCCCCCCGTACCGCAAACTGATTCTTGCGAACAATCCTGGCGAACTGATCCGGGCGCTTCGGGTCTTCAGGCGTCCTTGTCGTGTTCGATGAGGGCGTAGGCCGAGTGGTTGTGGATCGACTCGAAATTCTCCGACTCGATGACGTACGAGCGCACGCGGGGTTCCGCGTTCAGCCGCACGGCGACATCGCGCACCATGTCCTCCACGAATTTCGGATTGTCGTAGGCGCGCTCGGTCACGTACTTCTCGTCCGGGCGCTTGAGAATCCCGTAGAGCTCGCAGGAACCTTCGCTCTCCGCGATATCGATCAGCTCTTCGATCCAGAGATGCTCCGCGATCTTCGCGGTGATCGTGATGTGCGAGCGCTGATTGTGCGCGCCGTAATTTGAAATCTTCTTCGAGCAGGGGCACAGGCTCGTGACGGCGACCACGACCTTGATCCACATCACGGTCTCGTTGCCGTGGCGCTCGCCGATGAGCGCCGCCTTGTAATCCATGAGGCTCTCGACGCCCGAGACCGGCGCCTTCTTCATCACGAAGTACGGAAACGACATCTCGATGTGACCGGCATTCGCATCGAGGCGCGTTGTCATCTCCTGGAGCATCGCCCTGAAGCTCGTCACGCAGATCTCCCGCTGGTGATGCAGGATCTCGACGAAGCGCGACATGTGCGTGCCCTTGAAGTTGTGCGGCAGGTTCACGTACATGTTGAAGTTCGCGATCGTGTGCTGCTCGCCTCCCGAGCGATCCTTCACGCGCACCGGATGAAAAATGTCCTTGATGCCCACTTTGTTGATGGGAATCTGCCGCGTGTCGGCGCGGCCCTGGACGTCTTCGATCGGCATGTCAACGGCGTCGTCGTTCATGGCAGTGCGTGATCCGTGTGACGGAGGCTTTCCTCCGATAGGGGAGTTCATTCTTCCGCGGCAGCTTTACTTGCGTCCCAGCATGGGGGCGCCCGCATCTAATCACAGGGGCCGACAAAAGACCAAACGCGGAAAGTCTCATGCCCATCCGGCATTTGCAGCCGGGTCTTGCGGGCTCAGATAACGGGAACTTCAGGCCTCGGCCGGAACCGCATCCTCACTCGGGCGCCACCAGTCGGCGACGCTCTGCATCAAGCCGTTCAAGTGCAGTCCCGCAGCCGTCAGGCAGTCCTCGCGTGATCCGTGTTCGATGAAACGATCGGGAATGCCGATGTGCAGGATCGGACGCGACAGCCCTTCGGCGGCAAGACACTCGGCGACTGCGCTACCGGCGCCGCCCGCGACGACATTTTCCTCGAGCGTAATGAATGCTGAGTGATTCTCGGCAAGCTTGCGCAGCAACTCGACGTCGAGCGGTTTTACAAAACGCATGTTGACGAGCGTTGCGTCGAAGCGCTCCGCGATCTTTTCCGCCGGCGCCACCATCGTGCCGAACGCCAGCAGCGCCAGCCCTGAGCGCCCGGCGCGGCGCAGCTGCGCCTTGCCGACGCCGAGCGGCTTCATGTCTTCGACCTGCGCGACGCCCGGTCCTTGCCCCCGGGGATAACGTACCGCTGCGGGCTGCGTGAGCGTGGTCGCGGTGTAGAGCATTTGCCGGCATTCGTTCTCGTCAGCCGGCGCCATGACGACCATGTTGGGCACGCAGCGCATGAAGCTCAGATCGAACGCGCCCTGATGGGTTGCGCCGTCGCCGCCGACGAGGCCTGCGCGATCAATGGCGAACACGACGGGCAGGCATTGCAGTGCCACGTCGTGGATCAATTGATCGTAACCGCGTTGCAGAAACGTCGAGTAGATCGCAACCACGGGTTTCGCGCCTTCGCAGGCGAGCCCCGCGGCCAACGTGACTGCGTGCTGCTCGGCAATGCCGACGTCGAAATAGCGATCCGGAAACTTCTTTTCGAACTCGACGAGGCCTGAGCCTTCGCGCATCGCGGGAGTGATCGCGATCAGGCGCTGATCGAGCGCGGCCATGTCGCACACCCACTTGCCGAACACCTGGCTGTAGCTTGGTCCGGCGGATTTTTCCTTGAAAATCGTGCCGGTCAGCGGATCGAACGGACCGGGGCCGTGCCATTTGATCGGATCGGCTTCCGCCGGGGCGTAGCCCTTGCCCTTGCGCGTGACGATGTGCAGGAACTGCGGCCCCTTGAGGTCGCGCAGGTTCTTGAGCGTCGCCACCAGCGATTTCAGGTCATGACCATCGATGGGACCGATGTAATTGAGTCCCATCTCCTCGAACATCGTGCCGGGCAGCACCATGCCCTTCATGTGCTCTTCCGAGCGCCGCGCGAGTTCCCACACGGTCGGCATGCGCTTCAGGACCTTCTTGCCGCCTTCGCGAATCGACGCATAGAACTTGCCGGAGAGGACCTTCGCGAAGTAGTTCGACATCGCGCCGACGTTTTCAGAAATCGACATGTCGTTGTCGTTCAGGATCACGAGCAGATTCACGTCGAGACTGCCGACGTGATTCAATGCCTCGAAGGCCATCCCGGCCGTGACAGCGCCATCGCCAATCACGGCGACGACGCGGCGATGCTCACCCGCGCGCGCCGCCCCGATTGCCATGCCGAGCGCGGCGCTGATCGAGGTACTTGAATGCCCGACGCCAAAATTGTCGTACACGCTCTCCGTGCGCGCAGGAAATGGCGCGAGACCCCCGGCTTGTTTAATGGTACGCAGGCGATCGCGCCGCCCTGTCAGCACTTTGTGGGGGTAGGCCTGATGGCCGACGTCCCAGACCAGGCGGTCGTGTGGCGTATCGAAGACGTGGTGCAGGGCGATTGTAAGCTCGACAGTACCGAGTCCGGCCGCAAAGTGGCCGCCCATGGTGCTGACGGTTTGAATCAGATAGCGACGCAGCTCCTCCGCGAGCGGTTTGAGCTGCTTTTCGCCGAGCTTGCGCACATCGGCGGGAGACTCGATCGCAGCGAGCAGGGGATAGTCGTCGGCGAGCGCCATGGTGTGCGCGAGTTTACCTTAGTTGCTGCGCTCGACCACGAAGCGCGCAAGCCACCGCAGGGGTTCCACATCGCTCCCGAGAGCCGCGAGCTCGGCGATAGCGGCCTGACATAACTCCTGCGCGCGCCGTTTCGCGTTCGCCATTCCGACGATGCTCGGGTAAGTGGGTTTGTGTCGCGCGCTGTCGGCGCCCGTTGCCTTGCCGAGCGTCTCGGCATCGCCTTCGACGTCGAGGATGTCGTCCTGAATCTGAAAGGCGAGTCCCACGCGCTCCGCATAACGCTTGAGCGCAGCGGATTTCTTCTCGCTGAGATGCGCCGCGCCGAGCGCGGCGAGCCGCACGCTCGCTTCGATGAGCGCCCCCGTCTTGAGCTTGTGCATGGCTTCGAGCTCGGCGACGCTCATGCTGCGGCCGACCGCGGCGAGATCGATCGCCTGACCCCCGGCCATGCCGGCTGTGCCGCTGGCATCGGCGAGCACATCGATCATGCGCGTGCGCGCGTCGCTCGTGGCGCGCATCGTGACGTCGCTCGCGAGAATCTTGAACGCGAGCACCTGCAATGCATCGCCGACCAGGATGGCCGTCGCTTCATCGAATGCACGGTGGCAGGTGGGGCGTCCGCGCCGCAGATCGTCGTCGTCCATCGCCGGCAGATCGTCATGCACCAGTGAGTAGGCGTGAATGAGTTCGACCGCGGCGGCCGGGCCATCGAGCTGATCGAGTGCGAGGCCCAGCGCTTCGCCGGTCGTGTACACGAGTATTGGCCGCAGTCGTTTGCCGTTGCCGAGAACGCTGTAGCGCAAGGCTTCGTGCAAGCGGCGCGGTTCGACAGCCGGCGCGGGGAGCCAGCGATCAAGGGCCCGCTCGACGCGCGCTTGATAGCCCGCGATTCGATCCGGCATTGGCGCGTTGGAGTCGGGCGTCAAGATCCGCCATCGCCCGCGTCGTCAACGCTGTCGTCAACGTCTTGGTCAACATCCTGGGATTCGAATGCGCTGACTTCGCTCACGCCGGACTTCTTGAGGAGTATCTCGACCTTCTGCTCGGCCGCTTTGAGCGCCGCCTGGCACGTGCCGGTCAACTGCACGCCGCGCTCAAAGTGCGACAGCGCTTGTTCGAGCGGTAGCTCGCCCTGTTCAAGGCGTTCGACGACCGCTTCGAGTTCGGCCATTGCGCGCTCGAAATCGGGAGTCGGTGGGCTCGCTTTGTCGCTGCTGGCGGGTTTCTTGATGGCCATGGCTCGCTCTTCGGAAATCCTTGAGGGCACGTTACTGAGCGCCTCGATCAGGGTCAACGAAGGCCGCGCAGCCGACGATTGAACGTTCGCGCCTGTTGACTTCAATGAGGTCGGCGACTAAATTTTCACTGCGCCGTTAGAATCATTCTAAACGCGATTAAATCTCAATTGGCGCGTCTCGCGCGCGATATTTCTGGAGGACTGTCCCGTGAATCTCAAAGGCAGCAAGACCGAAAAGAATCTCAAGGACGCCTTCGCCGGCGAAAGCCAGGCGAACCGGCGTTACCTCTATTTCGCAGCCAAGGCCGATGTCGAAGGCTTCAACGACGTGTCGGCCGTGTTTCGTTCGACGGCGGAAGGCGAAACCGGCCACGCGCACGGCCATCTCGAGTACCTCGAGCAGGTCGGCGATCCGGCCACGGGTCTGCCGATCGGCAGCACGTCGCTCAATCTCAAAGCGGCTATTGCCGGGGAAACCCACGAGTACACGGACATGTATCCGGGCATGGCGAAGTCCGCGCGCGAGGAAGGCTTCAGCGAAATTGCCGACTGGTTCGAAACGCTGGCCAAGGCCGAACGTTCGCACGCCAATCGTTTCCAGAAGGCGCTGGATGCCCTGTGATCGTCTGCCTGTGATCGTCTGTTACGGCGGGCGTCACTAACGTCCGCCATTGAAACGAGGGGCAGGCCGGCGGTCTGCCCCTTTATCTTTAGGTGTAGTTCCTCTGGATTTCGGGCGGGGTGCAGCTTGGCGCAGGACTCGGGCGTGAAGAACCAGCGGCTCGGCGGTGGCCGCGAAGGCAGCCTCGAGGCGCCGACACGTCACGCCATCGATTGGCAACGCCCGGAGTTCTACGACGCCGCGGCTCTCGACAGGGAGCTGGAGCGGGTCTTCGATATCTGCCACGGCTGCCGCCGCTGCTTCAGTCTGTGCAATTCGTTCCCGACGCTGTTCGATCTGATCGACGCTACCGCGGGCGGCGAACTCGGCGAGGTCGCGAAGAGCGACTACGGCAAGGTGGTCGAGCACTGCTACCTCTGTGACATGTGCTACATGACGAAGTGTCCGTACGTGCCGCCGCATCCCTGGAACGTCGACTTTCCCCATCTGATGCTGCGCGCCAAGGCGCACCAGCATCGCGTGGGCAAGACGCGGTTACGAGACAAGGTCCTGAGCGCGACCGACGTCGTCGGATGGATCGCCGGCATTCCCGTGGTGTCGCAGGTCGTCAACGCTGTCAATCGCAGCCGCGCGGGCCGGGCGTTCCTCGAAGCGGCGCTCGGCGTCGACCGCACCGCGCCGGTGCCGAGTTATCACAGCCGCACGTTTCGCAGTCATTTTCACGGCGCGGGCCAGGATCTCACGGTGCGCCCGACCGACACGACCAAAGGCAAGGTCGCGCTCTTCGTGACGTGTTACGGCAATCGCAACGAACCTGACATCGCGGCGGACCTCGCGGCAATTTTTCAGCACAACGGGATTCCGGTGGCGCTCGCCGACGACGAAAAGTGCTGTGGCATGCCGAAGCTCGAGCTCGGCGATCTGGATGCGGTCGCACGCTTGAAGGAGACCAACATTCCGGCGCTGGCGCGCATGGTCGACGCGGGCTTTGACATCGTCGCGCCGATTCCGTCCTGCGTTCTGATGTACAAGCAGGAACTGCCACTGCTGTTTCCTGACGACGCCGAAGTGCGTAAAGTGCAGGCGGCGATGTTCGATCCTTTCGAATATCTGTGGCTACGTCACAAGGCGGGACTTCTCAGCACCGACTTCAAGGGCGAACTCGGACGGATCTCCTATCACGTTGCCTGTCACCTGCGCGTGCAGAACATGGGGCTGAAGACGCGTGACGTGCTCGCGCTCATTCCCGGCACGCAAGTCGAGCCGATCGAGCGTTGCTCGGGCCACAACGGCACGTACGCAGTGAAGAAGGAATATCGCGCAACGTCTGTCAGGATCGGCCGCCCGGTCATGCAGCGGGTCGAATCAGCTGGCGCCGATCACTACACGAGTGATTGCCCCATGGCCGGTCACCAGATCGAGTCCGGCTTGCAGGAACCGCGTGCACCGGAACATCCCTTGTCGCTGCTACGGCAGGCCTACGGCATCTAGCGTCAGATCAATCCCGATGCAGCCCATTACGCATGCCGATTTGTTGCCGCTCGAACGGTACGCACGCGAGCGCGGCGCATGGCGCGAACGTGTGATCGCGCACAAGAAACCGCGGACGCTTCAGGTAGGTCCCCACACGACCTGGTGCTTCGAAGACCGGTTGACGATTCACTATCAGATCCAGGAGATGTTGCGGGCTGAGAAAACCTTCGAGGCTGCTGGAATCGACGATGAACTCGCCGCCTACAATCCGCTAATTCCGGACGGCGCCAACTGGAAGGTAACGCTGCTGATCGAGTACACCGAGCCGGCGGAACGCGACCAGGCGCTCGCGCAATTGAAGGGCATCGAGGATCGCTGCTGGGTCCGCGTGGCGGGGCAAGCACCGGTCTTTGCCATCGCGGATGAGGATCTCGAGCGCGAAAACGAGGAGAAGACCTCCGCCGTGCATTTTCTGCGCTTCGATTTGACGCCTGTCATGATCAAGGCGCTCAAGAGTGGCGCGCAGCTCTCCGTCGGCATCGATCATCCCATGTACGAGCATCGGATCGACCCGGTGACAAGGCTCTCGATCCAAGCTCTCCTCGCCGACTTCGATTGACTCTGGTGTAGAATCGCGCCGCGCTTCTCCCCTCCGAAGCGCGCTCGAACGCGAAGTGACTGTGAATTAACGATGGCCCAGTCGTATACCGCCTCCGACATTGAAGTCTTGTCGGGACTCGATCCGGTGCGCCGCCGCCCCGGCATGTACACGGACACCAGCCGGCCCAACCACCTCGCTCACGAAGTCGTCGACAACAGCGTTGACGAGGCGCTCGCCGGCCACTGCAGCAACATCAGTGTGGCGCTTTACAAGGACGGCGCGCTCGAAGTCGAGGACGACGGCCGCGGCATGCCGGTCGACATCCATCCCAAGGAGAAGGTGAGCGGCGTCGAACTGATCCTCACGCGCCTGCATGCCGGCGGAAAATTTTCCGATAAAACCTATCAGTACGCAGGCGGACTGCATGGTGTCGGCGTCTCCGTGGTGAACGCGCTATCGAAGCATCTCGAATGCTGGGTGCGGCGCGGCGGCAAGGAATACAACATCAGCTTCAAGGATGGCCGCGTGCACTCGAAGCTCGAAGTCATCGGCGAGGTCGGCCAGCGCAATACCGGCACGACGGTGAAGTTCTGGCCCGATCCGCAGTACTTCGATTCCGAGAAGTTCTCGGTACCGAAGTTGAAGCACATGCTGCGCGCGAAAGCCGTGCTGTGCCCAGGCCTGCGAGTGAAGTTTCAAGTCGAGGGCACGGACGACAAAGAGGAGTGGTACTACACCGGGGGCCTCAAGGACTACCTCACCGAGCAACTCGGTGACGTCGAACACCTGCCCGAGGAGCCGTCGGCAGGAACGCACAAGGGCGAGGGCGGAGCGGTCGAGTGGGCCTTCGCGTGGGTGCCCGACGGTGGAGAGTTGTGCGCCGAAAGTTACGTCAATCTCATTCCGACGACGGAGGGCGGCACACACGTCAACGGCTTGCGCACCGGTGTGAGCGACGCCGTGCGTGAATTCTGCGAGTTCCGGAGCCTCGTGCCCCGCGGCATCAAGCTCACCGCGGAGGACGTGTGGCATCACGTCGCCTACGTACTGTCGATCAAGATCCAGAATCCGCAGTTCGCCGGGCAGACGAAGGAGCGGCTGGTCGCGCGCGAGGCGGCGGGCTTCGTGCAGGGCGTGGTGAAGGACGCGTTTGCGCTCTGGTTGAACCAGCATCCCGACGCTGGTGAGAAGATCGCTCAGTTCGCGATCGAAAATGCGCAGGAGCGCGCGAAGGCCTCGCAGAAAGTTGCTCGCAAGCGCGTGGTCGCGGGCCCGGCGCTGCCCGGCAAGCTCGCCGACTGCACGACGCAGGACCCCGAACGCTCCGAACTCTTTCTCGTCGAGGGTGACTCGGCGGGCGGCTCGGCGAAACAGGCGCGCGACCGCGCCTTTCAGGCCGTGATGCCCCTACGAGGGAAGATTCTCAATACTTGGGAAGTCGAGCCGGGCGCGGTGCTCGAATCGCAGGAAGTGCATGACATCAGCGTTGCGATCGGCGTCGATCCCGGCTCAAGCGACATCACCGGCCTGCGCTATCACAAAGTCTGCATCCTGGCCGACGCCGATTCCGACGGCGAGCACATCGCAACGCTCCTGTGCGCGCTGTTCCTCCGCCATTTCCGTCCGCTGGTCGCGGGCGGACACATCCATGTCTGCATGCCGCCGCTCTTTCGCGTCGACGTCGGCAAAACCGTGTACTACGCGCTCGATGAAGAGGAGCGCAAGAAGCTCCTCGACCGGCTCGAGAAGGAAGGCGCGCGCGGCAAGATCGTCGTCACGCGTTTCAAGGGCCTGGGCGAAATGAATCCGGTGCAGCTGCGTGACACTACGATGGCGCCGCAGAGCCGCCGTCTCGCGCAGCTCACGATCAGCGGACAGGATAAGCCCGATCAGCTCATGGACATGATGCTCGCGAAGAAGCGCGCGTCGGATCGGCGCGACTGGCTCGAAGAGAAAGGCAACCTCGCGGAAGTCCTGTGACCGACCAGCCGGAACTCAACTTCGAAGGCGTCGAGAAGAAGTCGCTCAAGGTCTTCGCCGAAAAGGCGTACCTCGACTATTCGATGTACGTGATCCTGGATCGGGCGCTCCCCAATCTCTGCGATGGCCTGAAACCCGTGCAGCGGCGGATCACCTACGCGATGAGCGAGCTCGGGCTCGCGGCGGGCGCCAAGCACAAGAAATCGGCGCGCACGGTCGGCGACGTCATCGGCAAGTTCCATCCGCACGGCGATTCCGCCTGCTATGAAGCCATGGTGCACATGGCGCAGGACTTCTCCTATCGCTATCCGATCGTCGACGGGCAGGGCAACTGGGGCTCGACCGACGATCCCAAGTCGTTCGCGGCGATGCGCTATACGGAGTCGCGTCTGACGCCCTACGCGGCGGTGCTGCTATCCGAGCTCGACCAGGGCACCGTCGACTGGACGCCAAACTTCGACGGCACGCTCGAAGAGCCGTCGCTGATGCCGGCGCGCCTGCCGAATATCCTGTTGAACGGCGGCTCGGGAATTGCCGTCGGCATGTCGACCGACATTCCGCCGCACAATCTGCGTGAGATGGCCGCCGCGCTCGTGCACCTGATCGATGAGCCCGATGCGACTGTCCGCAAACTCATGAAGCACGTGCAGGGCCCGGATCTGCCGACGGGCGGCGAGATCATCACGCCGCGCGCGGAGCTCGTGAAAATGTACGAGACCGGCAACGGCACATTCAAGGCGCGCGCGACCTACGAGGAGGAGGACGGGGAAATCATCATCACGGCGCTTCCCTATCAGGTGTCGGGTTCGAAGCTCCAGGCTCAGATCGCGGAGCAGATGCGCGAGAAAAAGCTGCCGATGGTGGAGGACATCCGCGACGAGTCGGATCACGAGAATCCAACGCGCATCGTGATCGTGCCGCGCTCGAGCCGCGTGGATGTCGAGCAATTGATGGCGCATCTCTTTGCGACCACCGATCTCGAGCACAACTACCGCGTCAATCTCAACGTCATCGCGCTCGATGGCCGCCCGCGGGTGATGGGCCTCAAGGAGCTTCTCACCGAGTGGCTCGAGTTTCGCCTGAAGACCGTCACGCGGCGGCTGAATTTCCGGCTGGAGAAGGTCAAGGCGCGGCTGCACATCCTCGACGGCCTCCTGATCGCGTATCTCAACCTTGACGAGATCATCCGCATCATCCGGCGCGAAGAAGAACCGAAGCCAATGCTGATGAAGCGCTTCAAGCTCTCGGACCGGCAGGCTGAAGCCATTCTCGAGACCAAACTCCGTCACCTCGCCAAGCTCGAGGAGATGAAGATCAAGGCGGAGCAGAAGGAACTCGCCGAGGAAGCCGAAGAACTCGAAAGCGTTCTGAAGAGCAAGGCGCGTCTCAAGAAGCTCGTGCGCGAGGAGATCGAGGCAGACGCCGAGACGTATGGGGACGAACGGCGCACGCGCATGATCGAGCGCGCGCAAGCGCAGGCGATCGATGAGACCGAACTCGTCGCGAGCGAACCGGTGACGGTCGTTTTGTCGACCGCGGGCTGGGTGAGGCAGGCAAAGGGTCACGACATCGACCCGCGCCAGCTGCAATACAAGACCGGCGACGGCTACCAGACGAGCGCGATGGGTCGGAGTACGCAGCTCGCGGTGTTTCTCGATAGCACGGGACGCGCCTACAGCCTGCTCGCTCATTCATTGCCGTCGGCGCGCGGGCAGGGGGAACCGCTTTCCGGACGCATCGATCCACCCGACGGCGCGCGCTTCGCCGCCGTGCTCATCGGTGAGCCCGACGATCTCTGGGTGATCGCAAGCGACATCGGCTATGGCTTCACGGTGCGCCTGAAGGAAATGCATGGCCGCAACCGCGCGGGCAAGGGCGTGCTGCGAGTGCCGGGGGGCGCGGGCGTATTGCCGGCCGCACCTGTGCCTGCAACCGGCGAACCGCAGCTCGCGGTCGTCAACAACGAGGGGCGGTTGCTCGTCTTCCCGGTGAGCGATGTGCCGGAGTTGCCACGCGGCAAGGGCAACAAGCTCTTCGGCATCGCCGGCAAGAAGGCGGCGTCGCGCGAGGAATTCCTGGTCGGCCTTGCGGTGGTGACGGTCGAGCAGAAGCTCGTGATCGTGAGCGGCGAGCGCCGCATGACCCTCAATCGCGGTGAACTCGACGATTACCGAGGCCAGCGTGCTCAGCGCGGCGGGCTCCTCCCACGCGGCTGGCGCAAAGTCGACCGCCTCGAAGTCGAGAACTAGCGTCGAGAACTAGCGGTCGGCTTTCAGGACGACTTCCTCGGGCTCGTTGATGAAGTAACCCTGGATGAATTCGATGCCAAGCTGCCACAGCACGGCCATCGTGTTCGCATCCTCGACGCGCTCGGCAATCGTTTCGATCTTGCGGCGCTTCGCTATATCGACGAGCCCCTTCACCTTCTGCTGCAGGATCGGATTGGTGGCGAGGCCCTGCATCAATGAGCCATCGATCTTCACGAAGTCGACGGCGAGACTCTGAATGAGCTGCCCCGGATCGCGGCCGGCACCGAGATGCTCGAGCGCCAGGCGAAAGCCGAGCGGCTTCAGGGATTCGATCATTTCGCGCGTCTGCACGATGTATTTCGCGGCCGTGTCTTCAGTCACCTGAAAGCAGATGCGCGCGGGATCGACCTTGCTCGCCTTCAGCTGATTGCCGAGCCAGGTGGCGAGGGACTTGTCGATGACCGTGTCCTTCGAGAGGCGCACGAAGATGCAGTTCGGCTTGCGCGCCGCGCAGAACGACATGGACGCGCCGATGACCCAGCGGTCGATGTTCTTCAGCAGGTCGTTGCGCTCGGCCGCCTGCATGAACTCGGACGGCAGCACTTCCTTGCCTTGCTCATCGAGCATGCGCACGAGCACGTCGAACATGCCTCTGTCATCGCCCTGCAGGCTCGCGATCGGCTGCTGCACGAGCCGGAAGCGGTTCTCCATGAGCGCCGACTTGATGTGCTTGACCCAGATCTTGTCGTAGGCCTGCACGCGCGTGTCCGTGTCGGACTTGTCGACTATGTAGAACTGGCCGCCACCTTGCTCGCGGCCACGCTTGTTGGCCGCCGCCGCATCGGCGATCGCCGATCCGAGATCCGGATTGGTGGCCGGCAACATGCCAAGGCCGACGGTGCAGGTCGCGCTCAATGACTTCTCCGCGACCGTGAAGGTGTATGCGCCGACTTTCTTGACCACATGCTCGGCCCAGGCCTCAACGTCCCGCACCGTGCCGCGTTCGAGCAGCACCAGAAAACTGTTGCCCGTGAAGCGCCCGGCGAGATCGTTCGGTTGCAATTGGTCGCGCAGCACCTCGGCGAATTCAACCAGGAAGTCCTCGCTCGCGAGCATGCCGACGTCGCTCTGGATGGCGGCGAACTTGTCGGGTTTGATGTAGGCGACGTGGCGCACACCGCCTTTGACCGGCTGCTTCACGCGCTCGCGCGCCATGTCGACGAAGTACTTGCGATGCAGAAATCCCGTGGACGGATCGGTGCGCACGGCTTCCTGCAGGCGCTCCTCGAGCTCACGTTCGCTGTCCTTACGTGCCGGCACGCACACGCGCACGCACGGTTCGCCGTCGAACTCGGCCCGCTCGAGCGTGATCTCGAGCGCGAGCAGCGAGTCGTCCGAAAGCTGCGCATTGACGCGCAGCGTGTGATCGCTCCACTTGCCCTGAGTCGTGGCGACCAGTGCGCCCTTGAGCGCGGCGTGACGGTCCGCATCGAAGAGGTCCATCAGCGGCTGCCCGGTGAGCGCATCGGGCTCGGAGAATCCGAAGAGCTCGAGCCACGCCGGATTGGCATCGACGATGATGCCGTCCGCAACGTGCGCAATGGCGTCGGCCGAGCCGGCGAGAAACGTCTGCAGTTGCTGTTTGTACTCACGCGCGGAGCTGAGCGTCGCGTTGAGCGCGCGCTCCAGGCGAAAGGCGCGCAGCTCGCGCCCGACGACCGATTGCAGGCGATTGCGATTGGTGAGGGAGACGACGTCCTGGGCACCCGCGCGCATGGCCTCGGCAATGACCTCCTCATCGATCTTGGTCCGCATGATCAGCACCGGCACTTCCGGGCCGAACTGGTTGCGGATCTTCATGATCGTGCCGAGATCGATGCCCTGCTCCTCGACGAAACACACGAGGAGCTCGGGGTTGATCTGGGTCAGCGCGTCACTCAGGTCCCGAAGGTCGGATATCCACGTGCAATGCGCAGGGTGGCCTGCGTTTCTGAGAGTGCTGTTGACCGCTTCAACATGGTCCTGGCTGCGCGTCATGACGATCATGGGCACGGCGCCGGCGTCGCTCAAAGCTTGACTCCTTCGGAAAGGCGCGGCGAGGGGGCCGCGATTGTAACACCCCGGGCTGATGCGCCCCGCAGCCACCAGGGGCGTCTGGCTGGCGACCAAGGGTCCTTGCGGCTATCATACGCGACCTTTTTTCGCCGCCTTTCGATTGTCCTCGTGACTTCGGCCACAGAATCGGTCACATAATCGGAAGGGCGTGCACTTTCTTGGATTGCGAGCGCCACAGCCATGTCGAGTTTCAGCACCAGTGAATTGCGTTCCGGGGTCAAGGTTCTCCTCGATGGCGAACCTTTTGCGATCGTCGAAAACGAGCACGTCAAACCCGGCAAGGGCCAGGCGTTCAACCGCGTCAAGGTGCGCAACCTCAAGACCGGGCGGGTCATCGAGCGCACGTTCAAGTCCGGCGACACGCTGGAAGCGGCCGACGTGGTCGATGTCGACATGCAGTACCTCTATTCCGACGGCGGCTTCTTCCATTTCATGGTTCCCGAAACTTTTGAGCAGCACACGGCCAGCAAGGAGGCCGTTGGCGACGGCGCCCAGTGGATGAAGGACGGCTTGACGTGCATCATCACGCTCTGGAACGGCGTCCCCCTGCAGGTAACGCCGCCGCCGCATGTCGATCTCAAAGTCGTTGAGACGGATCCGGGTCTGCGCGGTGACACGGCCACAGGTGGCCAAAAGGTCGCCAAACTCGAAACGGGCGCCACGGTGCGCGTGCCGCTCTTCATCAACGAAGGCGAGGTGCTGCGTATCGACACGCGCACAGGCGCCTACATTTCGCGCGCCAAATAAGACCGCAGCCAGGCTTTAGTCGGTCGCGTCGAGAAATATTCCGGCGAGTCGCTCCAGACCCACGCGGTCATTGGCGTCGAAGCGCCCGACGTTCGGGCTATCCAGATCGAGCACACCCAACAGGCGCCCGCCGCGCACCAGGGGCAGGACGATTTCCGAACGCGAGGCGCTATCGCAGGCGATGTGGCCGGGGAACACGCTGACGTCCGCCACGACCTGCGTTTCCCGATCCTCGGCCGCGCGCCCGCACACGCCTTGGCCGAAGGCGATGCGAACGCACGCGGGTTTTCCCTGAAAGGGCCCGACGATCAATTCGCGCCCATGGGCAAAATAGAAGCCCACCCAGTTGACGGCTGGCAGCGCGCCGAAGAGCAGCGCCGACGTATTGGCCGCATTGGCGATGCGATCCCGCTCGCCGGTGAGGAGCCCCGTCAGTGCCTGTGCGAGCTCGGCATAGCCGCGCTGCTTGTTCGTGAAATCGATGCGCTCTTCGGCAAAACTCATGCGGGTATTCCGTCTGTCGTTGCTGCAATAACCGGGCTGCGCGGCGTCAAGCGCGCTCCGTCGGAAAAGTCAGCGCTTCGTCGATCGACTGCAGACCGCAGGCAAGCATCACCACCCGATCGAAGCCTAGCGCAACGCCCGCGCAATCGGGCAAACCCGCGCCGAGCGCCGCCAGCAGATGCTCATCAATGGGCGGCGCATCGCGCCCGGTATTGCGCCTTGCCGCCTGATCGGCGGCGAAGCGCGCGCGCTGCTCGTCCGCGTCCGTCAGTTCGCGAAAACCGTTAGCGAGTTCCATACCGTCGAGATACGCCTCGAAGCGCTCCGCGGTGGCGGGTTCCCCGGGCCGCAGGCGCGCGAGGGCGGCCTGCGACGCGGGGTAGTCGTGGATGAAACAGAGGCCGTGACGTCCGAGCTTCGGGCCTACGATCATCGACATGACCAGATCGAGCCACACGTCGCGCGCGTCTCCCATGTTGGCGGGAGCGGCAATGCTGTGACCGGCGACGACTCGTCGCATGTCATCAACGCTGTCATCGAAGGGATCGAGACCTGCGTGGCGGCGCATGGCTTCGCGGTAGCTCAGGCGGACGGCGGGATGCCACGCTCGGCGCGGCGCCAGCATAGCGCCCAGCAGACCCTCGACGTCGTTCATGAGGAGTTCGCTGTCGAAACCGACGCGATACCACTCGATCAGGGTGAACTCGGGGTTGTGGTTGCGGCCGCGCTCGCCGTCGCGAAACGCGTGACAGATCTGATAGATGTCGCCGCTGCCCGCCGCAAGCAAGCGCTTCATGGCGTACTCGGGCGAGGTACTGAGGAATCCCTGGAGGCCGAGAGCGGGTGCCGTGACGCGCATGCTTTCAATGTGCACATCGGTTACACCGGCCGCCGAAACCAAGGGCGTTTCGACTTCAAGTACCCCGCGTTCCGCGAAGTAGCGACGCGCGACCACCAGGAGCTCCGCGCGTACGCGCAGCGCTGTAAGTGAGGCGGTCGGTCGCCAGTCTTCCATGGAAGTTCCGTCCACTCTGTGTGTCGAGTCAGGGCGCGGGATGCCAGACACCAATACGTTCGCCAAGGCGTACGACCCGCTCCGGCGACAGGCTGGTATCCCAACTCACCCGCCCCGGGCCAAACAGCAAAATTACAGTGGAGCCCATGTTGAACCGGCCCATCTCCTCACCGCCGGCAAGTGCAGCGGGCGCCGGCATGGGCAATCGTGTCACGGCGCGCCGCGCCCTCGGCGTTACTTCGCCGTGCCAGACCGTCGACATGCTGCCGACATTCAGCGCGCCGACGAGGATTTGCGCCAGCGGTCCCGCGGGCGTGTCGAAAAGGCAGACGATACGTTCATTGCGTGCGAACAGGCGCGGCACGGCCGCTGCCGTTACCGTGTTGACGCTGAAGAGACGGCCAGGCACATACCAGGTCTCGCGCAACGTGGCAGCGATCGGCACGTGTACGCGGTGATAGTTGAATGGCGCGAGGTAGATCGTAGCGAACGAGCCGCCGCGAAAGCGCTCAATCGAATTGCTTACCCCGGCAAGGAGACCCGCCAGCTGATAGGCCTGGCCCTTCGCCTGTATAAGAGTGTCGCCGTCGATTTGGCCGGCGGCGCTCACAATGCCGTCGACAGGTGACACGATCGCGTCGGGCTCGGCGGCGATCTTGCGCAGGCCCGGACGGAGCTCCCGCGTGAAGAACTCGTTGAAGCTCGCGAAGCGCAGGGGATCCGACTGCGCGGCCTCGCTCATGTCGACGGGATAGTGAGCAAGGAACCAGCGAATGAGCCGATTCTTCAAGGCGGGCCTGCGACTGCGCGTCGCGTGATAGACGACGCGCGACACGGCATGCTGCGGAATGAGGTACTGGATCGCGACGAACAAGCGCTCGCGCAGGCCGCGGGTGGATGTCGTCACGGCCGCTTCTTCAGCTGCCTGCAAGACGTCGGTAATCTTCAGCGAGTGCCGCCGCGGTATGCGGCGGCGTAAACACAGCACTGATCGAGCCGCGTGGATCGACGACGTAGAGCGTCGTGCTGTGGTCGATCTGCCCGCTGGCCGTGGAACGGGCCACGCTGAATTCTTTGGCCGCGCTGTCGATCGCCGCGCTCGATCCCGTCAGTCCGAGAAACGCCGGGTCAAAGGCTTCGACGTACCGGCCCATAACCTGCGGCGTGTCGTGCGTTGGATCGATCGTGATCAGAATGACCTGGGGGCGCGCCGCGGGCGGCAGCTTCTGAACGCGCCTGGCGAAATCCTTGAGTTCCGCCATGGCGGCGGGACAGATCATCGGGCAGGTGGTGAAACCGAAATAGATAACGGACCAGCGCCCGTGAAATCGGTCGTTCGCAAAGCGCTGTCCGCGTTGATCGACGAGATCGAGCGCGCCCAGCGCGCGCGCAGGAACGATCGCTGTTCCCTGCAGGAGAGTCGGGGCCGGTTCGCGCTGGGTAAAAATGCGCGTCGCCCACCAGCCGCCACCGGCGGCTGCAGCGAGCGCAAGAATGATTGCCACGATGCGAATGGAGCGTGTCATGCCGCACGCATTATGGCCCATGTACCTGGCCGTTGCCGTTAGACTCGCTGCATCAATCTATATTTTCCGACTATGGCCCGCATCGAGACTATTGCTGCTACTGGGGCTGATACCACGGGCGACACCGTGGCCGACCTGATTCGCGCCGTTGCGATCCGTCTCGATCGCGCGCGCGTTGCGTTCGGCCATGGCACGGACAACGCCTGGGACGATGCGGCGGCGCTGGTGCTGCACGCCGCCCGCTTGCCGCTCGACGGGGATGCGAGCGTCTATGGCGTGCGGATAACGCCGCAAGTTCGCCGGCGCTTGTCGCGTCTCATCGCGCGCCGTATTGGCGAGCGCGTGCCAACCCCGTACCTCATCGGCCGGACATTCTTCGCCGGCCTCGAATTTCAAGTCGACCGGCGGGCGCTCATTCCGCGCTCGCCGATCGCGGAACTGATCGAGGCGCGCTTCCGTCCCTGGATCGAGCCGCGGCGCGTGCGTCGCATTCTCGATATCGGCACGGGCTGTGGCTGCATAGCGATCGCGTGCGCGCGCTACTTTCCACGCGCCCGCGTAACCGCGACCGATTTATCCGCGCGCGCACTCAAGCTCGCAGAGCGCAACGCTCGTGCGCTGCGGGTGCATGCGCGCGTGCGCTTCCAGCGCGCCGATCTCTATCCGAAGGCTGCGCGGTCCGCGTTCGATATCGTCGTGAGCAATCCACCCTACGTCGGCCTGCGCGAATTTCGCTCGCTCCCCCGGGAGTACAGCCACGAGCCGGCGGATGCGTTGCTGTCCGGCCCCGACGGCCTCAACGCGGTGCGCAGGATCCTCGCGCGGGCGCGGACATTCCTCACGCGAGCAGGTATTCTGGTGGTCGAGGTAGGCAATAGCGCAGTGGCGCTGGAAAAGGCCTTTCCCGAGGTGCCATTTCTGTGGCTCGAGTTTGCGCGCGGCGGCGGCGGGGTGTTCCTGCTCACGCGTCGCGATCTCGACGCTCACGCGGCGCAGCTTTCAGCCGGCGACGAAGATTGATCGGTCCAACATGTCAGGCAATACGTTCGGCACGCTCTTCACGGTAACGACATTTGGCGAGAGCCACGGCGTGGCGCTCGGATGCGTGATCGACGGCTGTCCGCCCGGGCTTGCCATCGACGAGAGCGACCTGCAGCGGGACGTCGATCGACGCCGTCCGGGGACTTCGCAATTCACCAGCCAGCGCCACGAACCCGACAGCGTGCGCATCTTGTCCGGCGTCTTCGAAGGCGTGACGACGGGCACTCCCATCGGTCTGCTGGTCGACAACGTCGATCAGCGCGCGCGCGACTATGAAAAGATCAAGGATCGGTTCCGGCCAGGTCACGCGGACTATACCTACCAGCAGAAGTATGGGCGCCGTGACTACCGCGGCGGCGGCCGTTCCTCGGCGCGAGAGACCGTCGTGCGCGTCGCGGCCGGCGCCATTGCCCGCAAATACCTGCGTGAGCGGCTGGGCGTCGAGATTCATGGCTATCTTTCGAAGATCGGCAAGCTCGTGCTCGAACCGGTAGCTCCCGCGACTGCATATGACAACCCGTTCTTCTGTCCGGATCCGGCGCGCGTTCCCGAGCTC
>Ga0326726_10001418_pt1 | contig 22284 bp, 14 predicted proteins | sample MHFenrmetagenome_2_FD_207603 | JGI IMG/M metagenome (GOLD analysis project Ga0326726, IMG submission 207603) | Lab enriched peat soil microbial communities from Michigan Hollow, Ithaca, NY, United States - MHF15MN | ecosystem: Environmental > Terrestrial > Soil > Wetlands > Peat | place: USA... | reverse complement strand
GCCGATGATCACGGCGTGGGAGCGCCGCGCCGAGGTCCAGCGCGAGCCTTCGCGGCGCGCCGAGGCGCTGCGTGCGGCCGCGGCGCTCGCGACCGAGCGGTCCGACGATCCGCGCGCGTCGATGCGCCTCAACCGCAAGCTCCTGGCGATCGATCCGGGCGACCTCGGCGCGCAGGCCACGCTCGAGAAGTACTACGAGGAGCAGCAGGATCGCTCGGGCCTGATCGACGTGCTCAAGGTGCGGCTGCAGAACGCGCCGGCGAACGAGACCGTGGAGATCCTGAAGCGCATCGCGCGCGCGTCGGAGGAAGGCGCGCGCGACGTCGATACCGCGACCGAGCACTACCAGAAGATCCTCGAGATCCAACCCGACAACCGCGACGCCCTCGAAGCGCTCGGCCGGATCTACGAATCGACCGAGCAGTGGGCCGAGTTCATCGACGTCACGCGGCGCCAGATCAAGGTCACGAACGATCGCAACATGAAGGCGCTGCTCTACTTCAAGTGCGGCTCCGTCATGGAAGCGAAGTTCGGCCGCGAGCACGACGCGATTCGCTACTACGACGCCGCGATCAAGACCACGCCGAGCTGTCTGCCGGCCGTCCACGGCCTCCGCGATCTGTATCGCCGCCGCGAGGAGTGGCCGCGCGTGATCGAGACGCTCGAGCTCGAGGTCAAGCTGTGGACCGAGGAGAAGGAGCGCGCCGGCGTGTTCGCGCAGATCGGCCGCATCTACGAGAAGCAGCTCAACGACGCCGAGCGCGCGATGACGTACTACGACTCGGCGCTCGCGGTCGATCCGGACTGTTTGCCGGCGAACCAGGCGCTGTTCGAGCACTACTACGACCGCGCCGAATGGGACAAGGCGATGCCGATCGCGAGCTCGCTGGCGCAGAAGGCGATGCGCGATGGCGATCCGTCGACGCGCAGCGAGTTCTATCGCAAGCGCGGCGTGGTCGCGCGCCACACGTTCGATCCGAAATCGGCGGCCGACAGCTTCGTGGTGGCACTCGAGATCAAGCCCACGAACACGATGGCACTCGACGATCTCGGCGCGCTCGCGCGCGATCAACCCGATGCGTGGGACTTCGAGGCCACGTATCGCGAGCTCGAGAAGGTCTACAAGAAGCGCGACGACGCGGGCCCGTTGCTCGCGCGCGTGCACGTGGGTCGCGCCGCGATCGTCGAGCGCGCCGGCGAGCTCGATGGCGCGGCGACGCTGTATCACCAGGCGCTCGAGCTGGCGCCGACCGACTTCACCGTGCTGTCCGCGCTCGTCGAGTTCCACGCCGACATGCGGCACTGGACGCAGGCGATCGGCGCGATCGAGAAGTTCGTCGACAATGGTGCCAGCCCACTCGATCGGTTGTCGGCGCTCATGCGCCAGGCCGCGATCCACGCCGATGGCGAGATGGACGCGCTGCGCGCGATCCAGGTGCTGCGCAACGTGATCCAGGTCGAGCCGGGGCATCAAGACGCGTACTACGAGCTCGCGCAACAGTACTTCCTCGTCGGGCGCAACACCGAGGCGCGCCAGGCGATCGAGCGCGTGATCGAGCTCGCGACCGCGCCGGGCCAGCCGCTGATCCCCGAGGCGCTCGCGCGCTACTACTACTACAAGGGCCGCATCCTCGATGCCGCGGGCGATACGCGCTCGGCGGCCCCGCAGTATCGACGCGCGATCGAGTACGACCCGGGCTACGCACCACCGGCGCTCGTGCTCGCGCGACGCGCCGCCGATGGGGGCGATCAGCGCCAGGCCGAGACGCTGCTCATCGAGGCCGCGCACGCGGCGATGGCGCAAGGTGGACCGCGTGCCGCGGTGCCACTGCAGCGCGGGCTCGCGCGGATCCTGCTCGGCTCGGGCGATCGCCCGGCGGCGATCGAGGCGTATCGCGGCATCCTCAACGTCGAGCCCGATGGCGCGAGCGATCGCGTGGCGCTCGCCGAGATCTACGCCGTCGACGATCCGCAGCGCGCGATCAGCGAGCTCCGCAAGGTGCTCGAGCGCGACATCCACCACGCGCCGGCGTATCGCTTGCTCGCGTCGTTCTACAACCGCACCGGCGATACCGATCGCGCCACGCGCGTGCTCACCGCGCTCGACCTGCTCGGCTTTGCCGAGGAGACCGATCGCCAGACGATGCAGCGCCTCAAGGCGCAGCGAAGATCGCAGCCGTTGCGCCGCGCGCTCGACGAAGCCAACCGCGATCGCCTGCTCGCGACGAGCGCGGCACGCGAGCCGCTCGGCGAGGTGTGGTCCGCGCTCGCCGAGGAGATCACCGCGTTCGTCGCGCAGCCCTCGCTCGGCGAGAACCTGTCACCGGCCGAGAGCATCGGCGACGTGCGCCTGTTGCAACTGGCGTCGGAGGTGGGGAACCTGTTCGACTCCGATGCCGACGTGTTCGTCGGCGACAAGGTGCCGGGCATGCTCGCGGTCACCGCGTTCCCGCGCCGCCTGATCGTGGTCGATCGTACGCTGCTCGCCGAGCAGGAGCTGCCGCTGCGCTTCCTGTTCGGCTACGCGTTCGAGGCGATTCGCGGCGGCTACGCTGCGCTGCTCCAGCTCGGTGCGCGCCAGCGTCGCGAGCTCGCGCAGCTGCTCCGTGCGCTCGTCGCCGATGTCGACGCGAGTGGCGAGGCGGCCGAGATCATCAACAACGCGAGCCCGCGCGCCGCGAAGATCCTCGAGCGGCACGCCGGGACACGCGATCTCGATCCGGGAGCGTGGATCGACAGCATGCTCGCGTGCGCGAAGCGCGCCGGTCTGGTCGCGTGCGATGACTTCGCCGCGGCGATCTGGATGGTCGCGAAGCAAGCCGGCGAGAATCTCGGGAGTCACGAGGACACCGTCGCGCTCGGCTCGGTCCTCGGCGGTCCGGATCTGGTCCGGTTCTACCTCTCGGACCAGTACCAGATGATCCGCGATCTGCTGTCCCTGCCGGCCTGATCATGTGAGGCTGGGTCCTACCTAGCCGTACTGGATCCTCGTAGACCCCCGGGCTACATTAACCCGGTTAACCAGGTGTGCTGTAATAGCCAATACCGCCGTTACGCGGCGACGGGTTTGTGGGCATGAGCCAAAAGTTCCAACACACCGTCCAGCACCGTGGCGACGTGAGCTACGTGAAGCTGGGCGGGGTCATCGACGAGGACAACGAGCTCGGCGAGCTGGTCGAGAAGATCCCGAACGGCACCGCGGTGATCGATCTGGGCGAGATCGAGCGCATCAACTCGTGCGGTGTTCGCGACTGGGTGAACTGGCTGTCGAAGCTCGAATCGAATGGCACCCGGTCGGTGCTCGTCGAGTGCTCGCCGGCGATCGTCGCGCAGATCAACCTCGTCAACAACTTCACCGGCTCCGGCGTCGTCAAGAGCTTCTACGTCCCGTACTTCTGCCCCGAGTGTGATGAGGAGAAGGTGCTGCTCGTCGAGGCGTCCGACATGGGTCCGCCACCGCACGAGCCGCCGACGTGCCGCTGCGACGAGTGCGATCTGGTCATGGACTTCGACGACATGCCGGACTCGTACTTCGCGTTCCTGTCGAACCAGCGCAAGCTCGCCGAGCCCGACAAGATCAACGGCGCGATGAAGGATCTCGCGCGCGGCTCGGAGTCGAGCGGCCCGACCGGCAAGTCCAAGGTGAAGTCGCGCGCCAGCCAGCCGAACCTCGGCCAGCCCGGGTCCAAGCCGAGCGTGCCGTCGTTGCCGTCGATCCAGCGCTCGAGCACGCAGCCCGCCAAGACCTCGTCCAGCGGCCCGCAGCGCGCGCCCAGCAAGCCGCCGAGTCGCCCGCCGCTCGGTGGCAGGCCACCGTCGAGCCCGCAGCTCGCCGCGATGTCGATGCGGATGCCGGCCGGTGGCCCGGTGATGGCCGCGCCCGGCAAGTCGAACGCGTTGGTGTTCACGCTCGTCGGGGTGCTCGTCGCCGCGATCGTCGTGCTCGCATATCTCGTGCTGACGAAGTAAGCACTGGCTCGTGCCAGCCTCCGGACACAGTGAGCGCAACCGGGTCCTCGCCGGGGAGCTGATCTCGCGCGCGCAGCTCGACGCCGCGGGCGAGCCGTCGGCCGCCGACATCGAGGCCGCGCTCGCCGCGTGGGATCACGAGCGAGCCGCGATGCTCGCGATCGCGCGGGCCCGCAAGGCCGCGGTGCCTGTCACCACGATCGCCCGGATCCTGCCGGGCATCGAGTTCGCACCGATCATCTGCGCGTTGCTCGCGATCGCCGACGGCGACAAGGCCACCCTGCTCGAGGTCCTCGAGCGCAGGCAGTTCGCGCAGACGAAGGACACCGCCGAGCTCGAGGCGATCGTGCTGTACGCGGCGTGGAAGGCCGGCGCGCCGCGCGAGCGCGTGATCCCCGAGCTGCGCCGCCTGTCGGTGCGCACGATGACCGCCGAGGGCTACGCGCTCCTGGCGACCATCGCCGCCACGATCGACGATGCCAACCTCACCGCGGTCGTGAAGCCGATCGCCGCGTTCGCGAAGGAGCACGCGAAGTCGGTCGCCGCCGACGAACGTGCGATGACCGCGAAGCTCGACGCCGTGATCGCCGCGCTGCCGCCCGACGTCGAGATCTCGCGCGGTGGCTTCACCGTGCGCGCCGACAAGCAGGTGGGCCGCAACGACCCGTGCCCGTGCGGCAGCGGGCTCAAGTACAAGAAGTGCTGCGCCGACAAGCCGGTCGCCACGCCGTCGCCGATCCCCGGCGTCGCGTGGGACGACTTCCTCGGCAAGAGCGCCGGGCAGATGACGCCCGAGCATGTCGCCGAGCTCGCGATCCGCGACCTCGTGCGCGTCGACCTCGCGCTGCTCGAGGTGAAGACGCTGGTCGCGGCCGCCAGGCGGTTCGCCCAGGTGCACGCGTGGTCGCATGCCGAGCGCGCGATCGACGAGCTCGCGAAGCGGGATGCCAAGGACGACAAGGGCGCGTCGTGGGCCGATGACTGCCGCGACTACATGATCCAGGACGCGCTGATCTGCAACGAGCGCGAGCTGGTGCGCGCGCACGTCGCGAGGCTGCCGCGCGAGCTCGCAAAGCTCTACGATCTCGATCTCGCGATCGAGGCCGGGCCGGCGGAGGCGTGGCAGACGCTGGTGCGCGTCGCGCGCGAGACCGTCGCGAGCGACGACAAGCTCGCGAGCGTCGACCTCGCGTACACGCTGCTGCGCGCCGAGCCCGCGCTCGGCATCGTGGCCGCTCGGTCGTGCATCGGCACGCTGCACGTCGACGATCCGGACATGTTGCTCGACACCGTCGAGGCCGCGCGCGACGAGCTCGGCCTGCCGCCGACCGATCCGGCGTGGGACGTGCTGGACGCGCTCACCGCCAAGAAGAAGCCGAAGGACGACGACGCCGCGAAGCTCAAGGCGTCGCTGCAGGAGTCCGCCGCGCGCGCGGACGAGCTCGAGCGCTCGCTCGCCGCGCTCCGCACCGAGCTCGCCGCCGAGCGCACCAAGCCGGCCGCCGAGCTGACGCGCGCCCCCGAGCGCGCCCCCGGAGAGGAGCGGGGCGAGCTTCGCTCGACCCGCGTGGCAGAGCTCGACGATCGCGTGAAGCAGCTCGAGGCGCTGATCCGCGAGGGCAACGCCGAGCGCCGCGATCTCCGCAAGCAACTCGAGACCACCGCCGCGCGGCCCGATCCCGAGCCGCGCGCACGTCGCTCCACCGCCGACGAGCCCGACGAGGGGGTCGACGATCTCGTCTCCGGCGTACGCGGCATCACGCTGCCGCGCTTCGATCGCCGCTTCGCCGATGCGATCGCCGATGTCCCCGCGCCGGTCGCCGCCGAGGCGATGCGCACGATCGGCGTGCTCTCGGCCGGCGATGGCTTCGCGTGGCGCAACGTGAAGCAGGCCAAGGACATGGCGCGCCAGGTCCTGATGACGCGCGTCGGGATCCACCACCGGTTACTGTTCCGCTGCGAGGACGGCGTGCTCGACGTGCTCGACCTCATCACGCGCGAGACGCTGCTCACCACGCTGAAGCGGCTGCGCGGCCAGCGCTAGTCACTCGCCGACCGAGACGTAGCGTCGTTGCTCGTCGTCGTCGTACGACTCGCGCTGCTCCTTCGCGATCACGTCGACCTTCGGAAACCCGGCCTTCAAGGTGCGGATCCCGGCCTTGGTCAGGTAGCTGTCGGAGACGTCGAGCGTGCGCAGCGCCGGGAACGCGGCGGCGCCCTCGACCAGCTCGGTGGCATCGTCGTCGTGGAACGTGCCCATCGACAGATCGATCGCCTCGAGCTGCTTCGCGAGCGTCGCCGCCGGCAACAGGCGGACCAGATCCGTGCACAGCGCCGTGTTGCGCAGGCCGAGGCGGCGCAACTTGGGGTACGGCGTGCCGTCGAGGATCGGCTTGATGTCGGCGAGCTTCGCGATCGTGTCGCGGTTCGGCTCGCCGAACCACAGCTCGACCGAGGTGAGCGCGGGTTGCTTGGCGGCCAGGAGCGACTTGAGCCGCTTGCCGGTCAACGCGCACGTCTCGATCACGAGCGATTCGAGCTTCGGCAGCTCGAGGCCCGCGATCCCGAACGTCTCGCGCCCGCCGCGCCACGTCTGCGAGCCCGAGTGGAGCCGCAGCGCGACGAGGTTCGGGAAGCTCTTCGCGATCGCCTTGCCGACATCGCCGATCGAGTGGTGATCCATGTCGATGTCGCTGTCGACATCGCCGACGTGGAGCGACCGCAGGTCCTTCGCCCACGCGTGCCGGCCCGCCTCCGCGATCACGCTCGGCTGGTCCTGGAAGTCCCAGCGCAGCATGCCGATCCGCAGCTCCTCGAGCACCGCGCACAGCGGCGAGCCGAACAGCCCGCGCGCGAACGGCACCGGATCCCACTCGCTATCCCCCCAATCGATCTCGTTGTCGAGCCGGAGCGACTTCCACAGCCCGTGTCGCCACGTGACGGTCGCCGCATCCTTGTCGGGCATCCCGATCTTCTTCGCGATCGCCTCGGCGGCCTTCTGCTTGTTGCGCTGCGCGAGCCCGATCATCTCGCCGAGCGGGCTCCCCTGGCCGAGCAGCCAGTCGGCGTAGACCATGTACGCGCCCGCGTCGTCGCGGTTCTCGCGGATCGCGGCCTCGAGGCGCTCGTCCCGCGCGATCGGAACTTTCGGCGGATCGAGCTCGCCGAGCTCGCGAAAGCCCTCCTTGCGCTTCTCGGCGACCATCGTGTCGTACGCGGCCTTCGCCTTGTCGGGCGTCGACAGCGTCTTCGAGCGCTGCTTCGGCACCTCGTACGGCGCGCCGAGCGACGACAGGATCTTCTTGCCGACGAGCGTGATCTGGAAGCTTTCGGTCGTGCCCTTGCGCCTACGGAACAGCTTGAGCGGCTTCGGCTTGGCCTTCGTCTTCGCCATCGCGCGACGATACACCGCGGGCGCTATTCGAAGACGCGCGCGACCGGCACGTCGACCTTCGGAGGTGGCGGCGCGATCGCGAACCACGCGAGCACGATGCCGGGCAACCCCATCGCCATCGTCACGACGAAGAAGCCCTTCCACCCGACGGCGCCGACGACGTCCGCGCCGAACGTGCCGAACACGCGCTGGCCCACCGAGCTCAGGCTCGTGAGCAGTGCCATCTGCGTCGCGCTGACCGCTGGCGAGCACATCGACATCTGGGCCGCGACGAACGTCATCGCCGCCATCGCCAACACGACGTACTCGACGAAGATCGCGATCGCGAACACGACGATGTCATGTCCCGCAAACGCGATCGCCAGATAGGCGACGTGCGCGCCGATCTGGATGCAGCCGAACACGACGAGCATCTTGCGCACGCCGTACCGCGCGACGAGCACGCCGCTGATCGCGCCGCCGACGGCGACTCCGAAGTAGCTCACCGCCTTGCTCGCGAGGCCGATCTCGGTCTTGGTGAACCCGACGCTGCGATAGAACGGCTGGACCATGTTCTGGGCGAACTGCTCGCCGAACTTGTACGTCGCCGCGAACCCGAGCACGACGAGTGCCTGGCGCCACCCGAACCGCGTGAAGAACTCGATGAACGGCTCCACGACCGCGCTCGCGAGCGTCCGCGGTGGCCGGACGTGCGCCTTCGGCTCCTCGGCGAGCAGCGTGCCGACAATACCGATGACCATGAGCCCGGCCATGATCAGATAGACCACCTGCCAGAGGAGGTGGTCGGCCATCACGAGCGCCATCGCGCCCGAGGCGAGCATCGCGGTGCGATACCCCATCACGTACGTCGCCGATCCAGCCGCGCGCTGCTCGGGATCGAGGAGGTCGGTGTTGTACGCGTCGACCACGATGTCCTGCGACGCCGAGAGTGTCGCGACGATCAGCGCGGCGAGCGCGAACAGCTCCGGGTCGGCCTTCGGATCGAGGCAGCTGATGAAGATCAGCGCGCCGACGAGCCCGACCTGGAAGACGAGCAGCCAACCACGGCGCCGGCCCAGGAACGGCAGCGTGTAGCGATCGAGCAGCGGCGCCCACAGGAACTTGGTGGTGTACGGCAACCCGACCGCGGCGAACGTCGCGATGCTCTTGAGGTCGACCTTGGCGTCGAGCAGCCACTGCTGGATCGTCTGCCCGGTCAGCATCAGCGGCAGGCCCGACGAGAACCCGAGCAACAACACGACTGCCATGCGGCGCGATCGGAAGATCGCCAGCGGGTTTCGCATCCATCTCGATGATGCGGGTCCGATCCGCTCCGGGCAAGTTGCCGATCGCACGCCGGGACCGGCGCGCGAGAACATCGTAGGCTCCCCACCAATGACGGACGACACCGGGCCCGGCAACGACGCGCGATCGCTCGCGCGCGATCACGTCAGCAAGCTGCACTACGAGCTCGCGAAGTTTCCGAGCGTCGCCACGACAAACGATCACTACCTCGCGTTCGCCTACACCGTTCGCGATCGCCTGCTACATCGCTGGGTCAGCTCGGCGCGTGACTACCTCGAGCAGAAGCGCCGCACGGTCATCTACCTGTCGGCCGAGTACCTGATCGGCCCGCAACTCGGTGCCAACTTGCTCGCGCTCGGGCTCGACAAGGCGGCGCGCGAGGCGCTCGCGACTCACAAGGTATCGCTCGACGAGCTGATCGAGCACGAGGAGGAGCCGGGGCTCGGCAACGGAGGCCTCGGCCGGCTCGCCGCCTGCTACATGGACTCGCTCGCGACGCTCGACATCCCCGCGGTCGGTCACGGCCTGCGTTACGAGTTCGGCATCTTCGATCAGGACATCCGCGACGGCTGGCAGGTCGAGCGCACCGATCGTTGGCTGCGCGGCGGCTTCCCGTGGGAGGTGCGGCGGTTCGAGATCGAGATGCCGATCGGGTTCGGCGGCCGCACCGAGCACACCGCGACCGGCGCGAGGTGGATCCCCGATCGCGTCGTCAGGGGCGTCCCGTGGGACATCCCGGTCCCCGGCTACGGCACGCAGACCACGAACTTCCTGAGGCTGTGGAGCGCCATGGCGGCCGAGGAGTTCGATCTCGATGCGTTCCAGGTCGGCGAGTACTGGCGCGCGGTCGATTCGAAGATCCGCAGCGAGACCCTGACGAAGGTCCTGTACCCGAACGACTCGAGCCCGGCCGGCAAGCAGCTGCGTCTCGAGCAGCAGTACTTCTTCGTGTCGTGCGCGATCCAGGACTGCATCCGCCTGCTGCTCCAGCGCGCGACGATCCAGGAGTTCGCGGACAAGTTCGCGATCCAGCTCAACGACACGCACCCGACGCTCGCGGTGCCCGAGCTCATGCGCCTGCTCATGGACGTCCACCACCTGTCCTGGGATGACGCGTGGGCGATCACGCGCAAGTCGGTGGCGTACACGAACCACACGCTGCTCCCCGAGGCGCTCGAGACGTGGCCGCTGCCGCTGGTCGCGCGCCTGCTGCCGCGGCACCTCGAGATCATCTACGAGATCAACCGACGCTTCCTCGACGAGGTGCGCGCGAGGTTCCCCGGCGACGAAGTGCGCGCGCGCCGGATGTCGATCATCGGCGAGGACGGTGACAAGCAGGTCCGCATGGCGAACCTCGCGACCGTCGCGAGCCACCACGTCAACGGCGTCGCGGCGCTGCACTCGCGACTCCTGCGCGAGACCGTGCTGCACGACTTCGCCGAGATGTGGCCCGACAAGTTCACGAACGTGACGAACGGCGTCACGCCGCGGCGCTTCGTCGCGCTCGCGAACCCGAAGCTGTCGGACCTGGTCACCGAGACGATCGGCGACGGCTGGCAGCGCGACCTCGATCGCCTGCGCCAGCTCGAGAAGCACGCGCGCGATGCCGGGTTCCAGGACAAGTGGCGCGCCGTGAAGCAGGCGAACAAGGCCGCGCTGTCGGCACACCTCGGCAACGTGTTCGACCCCGCCGCGCTGCTCGACGCGCAGTGCAAGCGCATCCACGAGTACAAGCGCCAGCACCTGAACCTCCTGCACGCGATCGCGCTGCGGGCACGCGTGCTCCGAGGCGAGGATCTCGGCGTGCCGCGCACGATCCTGTTCGCCGGCAAGGCCGCGCCCGCGTACTGGATGGCCAAGCTGATCATCCGGCTCGCGCACGGCATCGCCGAGGCGATCGAGGGCGATCCGAAGATGCGCGATCATCTCCGCGTCGTGTTCGTGCCCGACTTCAACGTCAAGACCGCGCAGCGGATCTACCCGGCCGCCGATCTGTCCGAGCAGATCTCGACCGCGGGTCTCGAGGCCTCCGGCACCGGGAACATGAAGTTCACGCTGAACGGCGCGCTGACGATCGGCACGCTCGACGGCGCGAACGTGGAGATCCGCGAGGCGGTCGGTGCCGAGCACTTCTTCCTGTTCGGCATGACCGCCGAGGAGGTGATCGCCCGCAAGCGCGCCGGTTACCACCCGAGCCAGGTGAACGATCCCGAGCTCGATCACGTGCTCGACCTCGTCGCCGACGGCGTGTTCTCCCGTGGCGATCGCGAGATGTTCGCGCCGCTCGTCCGCGATCTCCGCGAGCGCGATCCGTTTCTCGTGTGCGCCGATTTTCGCAGCTATTCGGACTGCCAGCGCCAGGTAGCCGAGTTGTGGCGCACGCCGAAGACGTGGATCGCGTCGTCGATCATCAACACCGCGCGCGCCGGCGTGTTCTCGAGCGACCGCGCGATCCACGAGTACGCGAAGACGATCTGGCGCGTGCGTTAGCGCAGGTGCGCCGTCGCCGCGACGTCAGCTGCGGCGTCCCCTCGCGCGCGACGTGCGGCGCGTCGTGACCGCAGGTCGCCGTCAGTCGGCGCCGTAGAGCTCGAGCCCGATCAGGGCGAACCACGCGCAGCCGAAATCACCCACCGGCACCTTCGTGCATGCGCGGCCACCGACGAGCACCGGACCCACGCCGGCGCGCGCGTGCGGCCAGTAGTAGCGATCCGATGGGAGCCGCAGCGAGCCGCCCAAGCGCAGCTCGTCGTGACCGCCCGCGCCGCGGTCGATCGTCGGATCGTACGTGACGAAGCCGCCGAGGTGCACGAGCGGAAGGCCACTGACGTCGAACCATACCTTGCCGGAGTACGCGAGCTGCGGGCCGCTCACGAGGGCCATCCCGGCGGCCACGCCGAGCGCGACGATCGCGGGCTTGAACGCAATGCCGAGCGGGCGAAGCGAGATCGACCTGTCGCCATTCGCGAAGTGCGCATCGAGGTTGCCGTACCAGCCCAGCGGACGAGGTCGCGACACGTCGAGGATCAGCTCGCCGGCGGAGCTGTAGTTGCTGCCGATGTGCGTGACGCCGACCGCGAGCTCGACCGCCTGCGTCCAGCCGCGTGGATCGCCGCCGAGGTGGCCGGCATACAGCGGCGGTGTTGGCACGGCGGTCCCGCCGGTGTGGCCGTCGAGCCAGGCGACCATGTCGTCCGCGACCTTGTCGCCCTTGCCGTTCGGCTCGTGGATAAGGTCGTGGAAGTAGCCGTCGTAGATCCGCAGTGACTTGTCGGCCGCCGGCACGCGCTCGATCAACGCGCGGCTCCCCGACGGCGCGGTCAAGCGATCGGCGGTGCCGTGCATCGCGAGCACCGGCATCGTCAGAAGGTCGGCGTCTTGCCAGATCAGGCGCATGCCGTCGACGAGCCCGGCGGCCGTGCGCGCGGGTCCCGGCCCTTGCTCGATCAGCACGTCCTTGTCCATCACCGCAGCGTTCGCGGGGTCCGACGAGAAATCGTGGTTGTCGAGCTTCAGTGCCGCCGCGCCCGGCAACAGCGCGCCGGCGATCGCGGTCGCGACGACCAGCAGCGGTGGCGCATCGACCGCGAGTGCCGGCCCCGAGAGCATCAGGCCGGCGAGCTTCGGCGCGTGCACCTCGGCGGTGCGCGTGGCGATCGCGCCGCCCATCGAATGGCCGAACAGGAATACCGGCTTGCCGGGCTCGCGCTTCTCGACGTCCGCGAGGAAGCGATCGAGATCGTCGACGTAGTCGGTCCAGCGATCGGGATCGACGCGCGGACCGGCCGACCGACCGTGACCACGCAGATCGAACGCGTACACGGCATAGCCACGCGCGACGAGCTTCTGCGCGAACGCGGCGTACCTGCCCGAGTAGTCCTTGAGGCCGTGCATGATCACGACCACGCCGCGCACCACGGGCTTCGCGTCGACCGTCGGCGCCTGCCACGACCGCGCCAGCAGCTGGGTGTCGTCGCGCGCCTTGAAGATCCACGTCGTCGAGCCATCCTGCGGCGTCGGATCTGGACGCAACGGGAGGTTCGGGGTATGCGCGCACGCCACGACCGCAACCACCAACCCCGCGAAGCGCATCAGACGGTGAGGCCTTTCTTGTACGCCAACAGCTCCTTCTGGGTCTTCAGCAAGAGCTGGTTGGTCTCGAGCAGCTCCTTGGTCCGCATGCGGACCTGGTTGGCCAGGCGCTCGCGCTCGCGGGCCTCGGTCTCGAGCATCTCCTGATACTTGACCTGGACCACGGCCTCGTCGGTGACGTTGCGCTGGATCTCGAGCGCACCGACGTGGTTGCCGGCCTCGTCGGTGATCGGGACCGCCGACAGGATGAAGCGGAGCTTCTGGGCCTCGCCGGTGATATTTCCGGAGATCTCGTCGAGGCGGACGTGGCGGTTGTCGGCCCAGCACTGTTGCGCGATGCACTCGTTGGCGCAGATGTTGAGCTCGAGCACCTCGAAGCAGTGCTTGCCCTTGAGGCCGCGCGCCACGGCTCGAGGCAACAGCGCGAAGAACGCGCGATTGAAATCGACGATCCGGCGCTCGGTGTCGACGATGAAGTAGCTATCGACGATCGCGTTCGACACCCGTTTGAATTCGGTGAGGAACTGCTGGAGCGCCGGCGGGACGTTGTCCATCGCCGGCAAATGGTACCAGCTCTGGAGCAATGGCATAATTCGCGGCGGATGGCCAAGCGGGGCGGATTCAGCATTTCGGTCAAGATGATCTTGACCACCACCCTGCTCATCGTCGTGACGGTCGTCGGGTCGGGATTTCTCAACGTCATCAACATCCGCCGCGCGTTCGACGACTCGGCGGCCCAGCAGATCGACGTGTTCAAGCGCGGCCGAGAGCAGCTCGGCGAGCTCGGCACGCCGCTGTTCGCGCGCGCGGTCGAGCCGTTGCTCATCGACCGGCACGACGACGAGATCGCCCTGCTCGTCCGCAGCGCGGTCGCGCAGGACACCAAGGACGGCCCGGCCGGCAAGAAGGACTACGGCCTCAAGCTCGCGTACGTGCTCGACCTCAACCAGAAGGTGGTCGTGAACTGCGTCGAGGGCGCCACACTCGACTGCAAACCCGGCAATCACGAGCCCGTGTCCGGCGCGTTCGGCCAGCTCACCGTCGACACCTGGGCCAAGGCGCTCGCGACCTGGCAGACGAACGCCGCCGCGAAGGGCGACGTGCTCGTCAACTTCGAGCTCCAGACCGGGGCCGCGACCTACCGCGTGTTCGCGTACCCGGTGTTCGTCGGCGAAGCGCCGACCGCCGCCGCCGCGTTCCCTCCCGAGCCCGTGAGCGCCGGTCGCCAGGGCTACGTCGTGCTGGGCTACGACCTCGCACCGGTCGAGTGGTTCGCGAGCGCCGCCGCCGGCGAGAAGTCGGCCGCGGTCACCAAGGCCGCGCTCTACACCGGCGCCGTCGGTGCGCTGTTCGCGCTGATCGGCACCGTGCTCGCGATCTTCCAGGGCCTGTCGATCTCGCGCCCGATCCGCCAGCTCGCGTGGAAGGCCGATCAGATCGCGCGTGGCGATCTCGATGCCCGCGTGGAGATCACGTCGGGGGACGAGATCGGCCTGCTCGGCGAGAACTTCAACTTCATGGCCGACCAGATCGCGATCTTGCTCCAGCAGACCGCCGAGAAGGCGAAGATGGAGCAGGAGCTCGAGGTCGCGAAGGCGATCCAGGAGACCCTCGTGCCGAGCGACGCTCCGGTGAAGAAGAGCACGCTGACGTTCGCGGGCTACTACCGGCCCGCGGCGCAGACCGGCGGCGACTGGTGGACGTGGAGCGAGCTCGTCGGCTCGAAGATCCTGCTCGTGATCGGCGACGTCACCGGTCACGGCATCCCGTCGGCGATGATCACCGCGGCCGCGAAGGCCTCGTGCGATGTCGCGCGCTACGTCCACAACGACGACGTCACGGTGACGCGCATCCTCGAGATCATGAACCACGCGATCTTCGAGAGCGCGCAGCGCCGGTTCGTGATGACGTGCTTCGCGTCGATCGTCGACACGAAAGCGCGAACGATCACGTACGCGAATGCCGGCCACAACTTCCCGTATCTGTATCGCACCGGCGAAGGCGGCAAGGGCGAGTTCGGCTCGCTGATGATCCGCGGCAACCGCCTCGGCGACGATCGCAACTCGAAGTACGAGGCGAAGACCACCGAGCTCGCGATCGGCGACGTCATCGTCTGGTACACGGACGGCATCGTCGAGTGCGAGAACGCCGCCGGCGAAGAGTACGGCGAGAAGCGGTTCCGCGCCTCGGTCCGCAAGGCCGCGGCCCTCGATGCCGGCGAGATGCGAGATGCGATCATCGGTGACGCTAGTGCCTATTTCGGCGACACTAGCCGGAAGGACGACATCACGATGGTCGTGGGGAGAATGCATTGAAGCGCCTGCTGTGCGCGGTGATGATCGCGACAGCGGCGCTGGCCGTGCGGATCCCGCGTGTCGGCCACGCCGAGGTCGAGGACGATCTGCGCGAGGGCGACAAGTTCTTCGAAGAAGGCGACTGGAAGAAGGCCGCCACCGCGTACGACCGCGCGATCACCAAGGCGGGCAGCCAGGTCTCGGCCGACGCGTACGGCAAGCGCGCCGCGATCTTCATCATCCTCAAGGACTACAAGGGTGGTCTCGACTTCGTCGCGACCGCGAAGGGCCGCTATCCGAACGCCGCCGAGATCATGGAGCAGGAGGCGTTGCTCCTGTGGGAGACCGGCAAGAAGGACGAGGCGATCGCGACCGCCGAGAAGGTCGTGAAGACGCGGCCGCAGTCGTTCTCGAACCAGAAGATCATCGGCGAGTACTACTCGTCGCGCGATCCGGTCAAGACCGCCGCGGCGTTCGAGGCGTACATCTCGCATCGCCCGCCCGAGCTCGAGTCCGGCGACGTGTTGCCGCGCGTCCAGCTCGGCTTCGCGTACCTCACCAACGCGCGCGCCGTGCTGGGCGACGGCGACGAGGTCCACGCCGAGCAGCTGTACACGAAGGCCGTCGATCAGTTCGAGTACGTGTCGCGCAAGCTCGGCAAGAAGCCGAACGCGCAGGTCAACGCAGACAACGGCCTGTGCGCCGCGTACACCGGCCTGCGCAAGTGGGATCAGGCCGTCACGGTGTGCGAGCGCATCGTCCAGAACCCGAAGCAGATCGACACGACCGGCTCGGTGTGGTTCAACCTGTCGACCGCATACCTCGCGAACAAGCAGACCAAGAAGGCACGCAACGCGGCGAACGAGTTCACGCGCGTGCGCAAGGGCGAGGCCCGCGGCTTCATCCTGATCGGCGACACGTTCTTCGCCGACAGCGACTGGGGCAACGCGCTCGATCAGTACAACCGCGCCGAGAAGCTACTCAAGCCGAATCAGACCCGCGACCAGGTGCAGCTCTCGATCCGGCTCGGCAAGACGTATCGCCGCCTGCCCGGTCCGGCGACCGGCGAGAACCCGAACATCAAGCTCGCGATCGAGAAGCTGTCGGGCGCGTGGACCGCGAATCCATCGAGCCTCGAGCTCGCCTCCGAGCTCGGCGCCGCGTACCTCGAGGCGAAGCAGGACGCGAAGGCCACCGCGCTCACCGACAAGGTGCTCGCCGGGCCGGAGCTGGCGAAGGCGTCGCCCGAGCAACGTGCCGCGGTGATGGTGCTCGCCGGCAAGGCGCTGTTCAACCAGCACAAGCTGAAGGAGGCGCGCCAGCGCTTCGAGGCCGCGCAGCAGCTCAAGACCACCGACATCCAGATCCAGCGCGCGCTGATCTCGACGATCAACGAGCAGGCGTTCGAGGCGAAGGATCCGAAGGCCGCGCAGACCCTGCTCGAGCAGGCGCTCGCGATCGATGCCAGCTCGACGACCACGCTGACCAACATCGCCGTGCTCGCGATCGATCGCGGCGACTGCGACGTCGCGCAGAAGCAACTCACGAAGCTCAAGGACATCCGCGGCAGCGACACCGTGCTGACGCTGCGCCTGCTCGCGCGGTCGTACCTGTGCGGCGCGAATCCGAATCCCAAGAAGGCCGGCGAGACCTATGCCGCCGCCGAGAAGGAAGCCAAGAAGGCGAACGCGCAGCTCGCGCTCGCCGAGATCTACAGCGAATGGGCGCCGCTCTTGTGGGACACCGATCTCAACGGCGCCATCGACAAGCTCGACGTCGCGGTGAACGTGTCGTCGCAGGATCCGGACATCGCGCCGGCGGCCAAGCGCAACCTCGCGCTGGTCCTGTATCGCCGCGGCTGGAAGTCGATGCGCGAGGCCAAGTCCAGCGAGGCCGCGGGAGACTTCGAGCGAGCCACGCGCGATCCATCGGTGCTGAAGGGCTCCGAGCCGCTCGCGTTCGATTTTTCGTACGCGGTCGCGCTCCTCGACACCGGCCGCTCCGGCGATGCCGCGAAGATCTTCAAGCAGCTCGCGACGCGCGGCAACCAGGCCGCGTACTTGAAGGGCCCGTACGCGAAGGTCGGCTCGCAGTTCTTCTCGTCGTACGCCAGCTCTCGCAACGCGACCGGAGCCGCGCGCGCGACCGCGTGCGGCGAGCTGGCGAAGCTGGAGCCCGACCTCGGCGTGAAGATCCGCGAGCTGGTCGCGTCGTGCTGGGAGAACGTCGCGGTCGACGAGTGGCGCAACGGCTCGACCGGCGCCGCGCAGCGAGCGATCGCCAATGCCGACAAGACCGCGACCAACGAGCAGAAGCGCCGGCTGATGATGAACCGGGCCGCGCTCGCGCTCGACAAGAACAAGGTCGACGAGCTCGAGGCACTGGGCGGCAATCCACCCGAGTCGCTCGTCGATCTCGGCATCGTCTACGACATGCTCGGCAAGCCGAAGGAGGCGTTCGACGCCTGGACCAAGGCGAAGGCCCGCGGCGTCAACGCGAAGGATCTGCAGAAGTGGATCGATGCGAAGAAGAGGATCTATGGCTTCTAGATCGCTCGCGATCCTCGTCGTGGTGGCAGGCATCGGGGCCACGGCGGCGGCCCAGCCCGCGCCGCAGAAGATCCGCGTCGGCATCTACGCGCCGTCGGTCGAGTTCGGCACCGCGCAGGCCCGGCTCGCGTACGTGCAGGGCCTCGCGAAGGCGATCGAGCAGAACACCGGCATCAAGACCGAGGCGCAGTCGTACGCGAGCGTCGCCGCGCTCAAGAGCGACAACGTCGACTACGCGATCATCGATGGCCCGTGTTACGCGGTGAACCTCAACTGGAAGCTCGTCGCGAACGCGAGCATCGGTGGTGCGGTGTCGCGCACCTGGGCGCTGTACTCGAGCGCCGGCGACACGATGCAGGCGCTCAAGGGCAAGAAGCTCGCGTTCGTCGCGACCGGCTGCAACGACGCCGGCTTCGTCGACAACGCGATGCTCGAATCCGAGGTCGACGCGCAGTTCTTCGGCGCTCGCAACGGCGAGAAGGATCTGACCGGCGCGATCGCCGCGGTTTCGTCGTACAAGACCGCACAGGCCGTGTTCGCGCCCGTGGGTGCCGTGAAGGGCCTCGCGAAGCTGTTCGATACCGGCAACGTCCCCAACCCGGCCTTCGTCGAGGTCGCCGGCAAGCTCCCCGCCGCGATCGGCGACAAGGTGTCGGCCGCGGTCGTCGGGTATGGCGGTTCCGGCGCGATCAGCGGCTGGACCAAACCGACCCGCGAGCCGTTCCTGTCGCTCTCCGGTCGCCTCGGCCGCGTCGTCAAGACTGGCATCCTCGCGAACCCCGAGCCGGTGCGCCTCGACGCGCGCGAGGTGCTCGTCGATCCGACCACGCTCAAGGACGCGGCATTCGTCGCCGTACGCCACCACTTCGTGCGCCCGCCCGGCGCGCGAATGGAATGATCGTTCGGGCGCGGGCCAGCGAGGTCAGGGCTGCGTGTCGACGATGCACGTGCCCGGGAGGTCCGGGATCGTGCTGATCTTGCACGCGAAGCCCGACGGGCATTGATGCGGGTGCATCGTGAAGCCGCCGCAGCGAATGTCGGTGGGCTGGATCATCTCGCACTGATGCGAGTTGAAGTTGCACTGCGCGACGCGCGTCTCGTGGATCACGTGTAGCGGACACACGTGGGGCGCCTCGGTGCACGTCATCGCCGCGGCGTACTCGTCGGTCGAGCTCGCATTGACCGCGGCGTCGCTGCCGTCGGGGCAGCACCCGCCGGCGTCCACCGCGACGCAGTCGTCGTCGGTCGCGCACGACGTGTCGTACGCCTGGGCACCCTTGAGGGTCACCTTGAAGTGCGCCGTCGACGAGTTGTAGTCGCGAAACACGACGTAGTGGGTCGCGCTCGCGTTTGCGGGCAGGATCACGGTCATGTGCGAGTCGAGGGTGTCGGCGTCGGCGGCGTCGTCGTTCGTCGCGAGGACGTGAAAGCCATTGTCGAGGATCCACGCCACCGAGTCGCCGCCGTCGGTCGACTTCACCCAGACATCGACCTTGTCGTGCGCCGAGCCCGCGAACTTGAACGCGCGATAGCGCGGCGACGAGGTGTACTTCGTCGACGAGCTGGTCGTGTTGTAGTCGAGCGAGCCGACGATCTTCATCCGGTACGAGAACGCGTCGGACTTCTCGTCCATGCCGGCGAACGAGCCGAAGTCGTCATCGACCGCGGTCTTCTGCTGGGCGCAGGCGCCGAGGATCAGTAACGAAGCTAGTTGAATGCGCATAGGGTCGCGCGTGTACCCGATGCGCAGCGGCCTGCACAAGTGGCGACTGCAGTAGCCACGCCGAAACTGTCAGCGGCCTTGCGTCATCTTCAGCATCACGAGCGGCGTCTTGATGATGATGCCGAGCTCGGTGCGCAGGAACGTATCGAAGCGCTCGAGCGATGCGGTGTACGCGAGATCGTAGAGCAGCTTGATCCGCATGTCGTCCGCGAGCGAGCCCTTGGTCTCGTCGAGCTGCCACGGGTTCTGGAGCGTGGCGGCGAGCTTGCTGATCTCGCTGCCCTCGGGGATCGAGCCGGTGTAGCCGAGCGAGATCTGCGCGAGCCCGGTGATGCCCGGCTTGACGTCGCGCATGCGCTCCTCGAACAGCGGGATCGCGTACGACAGGTTCTGGAGCAGCTCGGGCCGCTCGGGGCGCGGGCCGACGAGGCTCATCTTGCCGCGCAGGACGTCCCAGAACTGCGGCAGCTCGTCGAGCCGCGACTTGCGCAGGAACCTGCCGACGCGCGTGATGCGCGCATCGTCGGTGGCCGCGATGACCACCCCGGTGCCGCGCTCGGCATCCGGGATCATCGTGCGGAACTTGTGCATGTCGAACTCGTCGAACTGCAGCCGCTTGACGCCGGTGCGGTTGTCGATCGACTTCAGGCTGCCGGCCCGCCGCTGGCGGTACAGGATCGGGCCCGGCGAATCGAGATAGATCGCGGCCGCGATGAACGGCATGAGCGGGGCCGTCATGGCGAGCCCGACCGCCGCTCCCATCACGTCGATCGCCCGCTTGGCGATTCGAACGCTGCGCAGCATGGCCCAGCCTACCACGGCGCTGGTATCCTCTGGTCGATGGCGCCTCCCATCCGGCTGACCGTGCCCGGCACGCTGCGCTATCGCGGTATCGCGGTACGCGTGGTGGCCGAGGCTGCCCGGCTGGTCTCGGGGTCGATCCCACAGGATCCGAACGACCCGCTCGCCTACGACGTTCGCGACCCGTTCGACACCGCCGTGGTGTCGGCGTTTTCGGAGATCTTCAACAACGTCGTGATCCACGCCTACCAGCGCCGGGGCGGTGGCGTCATCGAGCTCGCGATCACGCCGGGAGCTCGCGAGCTGGTGATCGAGCTCAAGGATCACGGCACGCCATTCGATCTGGATGGTGTCGCGGCGCTGCCGTCGGAGCTCGACGAAGCGTCTCTACCCGAGGGCGGCATGGGGATCCACATCGCGAAGACGATGCTCGACGAGATGACCTACGAGCCAGGGCCACCGAACCTGTGGCGGCTGCTGAAGCGATTGCCGGTGGCGAGTGGCGGGACCAATACCGGCGCGCAAGCGCGCGGGAGGAGCTGAGTGCCGAATCCGTTTGATGTCGTTCGCACCGATCACGAGATCACGCTCACCGTTCGTGGGTCGCTGGATATCAACACCGCGGCGAACCTCGCGGAGGAGATCGACAAGATCATCGCGACGAAGATGAAGAGGATCGTCGTCGATCTATCGCAGCTCGATCTGATCGATAGCTCGGGCGTGGCCGCGCTCGTCAAGCTCTACAAGGGCGTGCGCAGCACCGGCGGTGGCGTCACGATGAGCGGCGCGAGGGATCAGCCCCTGGCGATCTTCAAGCTCCTGCGCATGGACAAGGTCTTCAACCTCTGAACGCGGCGTGAAGACGAGGACCCTCGACGATCCCGGAGCGCGCGACGCGGCGCCCGTCGTCGATCATCTGTACGTCGTGCTGTGCGGGGGGCGCCCGACCGGCGGCGTGCGGTGGGCTCTGGGCGGGATCGATCGCGTCGACATCGGGCGCGGCGACACGCGCGTGGCGAGGCGCGACGGCACCACGCTGCGCGTCGATTGCCCGGACCCGTGGATGTCGTCGGTGCACGTGCGGTTCGAACGCGAGGGCGCGCACTGGGCGATCGCGGATGCCGGCTCGCGCAACGGCATGCTCGTGAACGGCGTCAAGCACGCCCGCATGGTGGTCGGCCCGACCGATGTCGTCGAGGTCGGCCGCAGCTTCTTCATGCTCCGCGAGGGCGAGCACGCCGGCGCGGCCGCGCTCGATCTCGCGGTGCCGACCGGCGATCCACTCGCGACGCTCGACCCCGTGCTCGCCGCGCGATTCGACGAGCTCGCGCGGATCGCGACGAGCGGCATCCCGATCGTCATCGGCGGCCCGACGGGCAGCGGCAAGGAGCGCATCGCACGCGCGATCCACGTCGCGTCGCGGCGCAGCGGCGCGCTCGTCGCGGTGAACTGCGGCGCGCTGCCGGCGGGCCTCGTCGAGAGCGAGCTGTTCGGCCACCGCCGCGGTGCGTTCTCGGGCGCGATCGCGGATCACGCCGGGCTCGTCGTCGCCGCCGATGGCGGCACGCTGTTTCTCGACGAGATCGGCGACCTGCCGGCGCCAGCACAGGCCGCGCTGCTGCGCGTGCTGGAGGAACACGAGGTGCGCGCGGTCGGCGCGACCATCCCCACGAAGGTGGACCTTCGCGTCGTCGCCGCGAGTCATCGCGATCTGCACGAGCTCGTCGAGACCGGCGTGTTTCGCGAAGATCTGCTCGCGCGCCTCGCCGGGTTCGAGCTCGACCTGCCCGCGCTCGCCGAGCGCCGCGTCGATCTCGGCGTGATGCTCGCCGAGATCGCACCCAGCACGATGACCTACGGGGCCGCCTGGGCGCGCCGGTTGTTCGCATACGCGTGGCCGCGCAACGTGCGCGAGCTCGTGCAGGTGGTCGATCGCTCGGTCGCGCTCGCCGGGGCGGCCGAGCTCGCACCCGAGCACCTGCCCGACGAGATCGCGCAGGCCACGTTCGCGGCGCGTACCCCCGCCGAGCCCGACAGCCGCCGCGACGAGCTCGTCGCGCTTCTCATCAAGCACCACGGCAACGTCACCAAGATCGCCGCCGAGCTCGGCCACGTGCGCCAGCAGATCCAGCGCTGGCTCAAGCGCTACGGCCTCGATCCGGCGCGCTACCGGCCGTG
>Ga0326726_10001417_pt1 | contig 22285 bp, 20 predicted proteins | sample MHFenrmetagenome_2_FD_207603 | JGI IMG/M metagenome (GOLD analysis project Ga0326726, IMG submission 207603) | Lab enriched peat soil microbial communities from Michigan Hollow, Ithaca, NY, United States - MHF15MN | ecosystem: Environmental > Terrestrial > Soil > Wetlands > Peat | place: USA... | reverse complement strand
ACGTTTGATGGTCAGGATCTCGACGCGACGGCGCTGCTCCTGCCGGAGCTCGGGCTCCTGGCGGCCGACGACCACAGATTCCACTCCACGGTCGAGGCGATCGGGCGCGAGCTGCGCGAGGGCGACCTGGTGTTTCGCTATCGGCATGCGGACGACTTCGGGACGCCGCGCAGCGCTTTTACCGTTTGCGCATTCTGGTACGTCAACGCGCTCGCCGTGATCGGGCGCGTGGACGAAGCGCGCGACCACTTCGGCCGACTGCTGGCCCGCAGGAATCCGCTGGGCCTGCTGTCGGAAGACATCGATCCGTCCACCGGCATGCTGTGGGGCAACTTTCCTCAGACCTACAGCATGGTTGGCGTCATCAACAGCGCATTGCGCCTCAGTCGCACCTGGGATGAAGCGTCATGAGTCGGCTCGTGGCCGTGTCCAACCGCGTCTCGGTACCGCGCCGCCGTGGCGCGCCGGGCGGGCTCACCGTCGGGTTGGTCGCAGCCGTGCAGTCGCGCGGCGGCTTGTGGATGGGATGGAGCGGCGAAGTGGTCGAGGGTGTGCCGGGCCCGACTGAAGTCATGCGCCGTGAAGGAGTCACTTACGCCACCTTCGACTTCGACCAACATGAATACCGCGACTACTACGTGGGGTTCAGCAACGGCGTGCTGTGGCCGGTGTTTCACTACTTCCTCGACAGTTTCCGCTACTCGGACGAACAGTACGAGGCTTATCAGCGCGTCAATCAGCGTTTTGCGCGCGAGCTCCTGCCGCTGCTCGAACCCGACGACCTGATCTGGGCGCACGATTACCACCTGATCCCGCTCGCACAGAAACTGCGCGAGTGCGGTGCCAGCCAGCCACTGGGGTTCTTCCTGCACATTCCGTTCCCGAACATCGAGGTGTTGCGCGCGCTGCCGGTTTATGGCGAGCTGCTGCAGGCGCTGCTCGCCTACGACGTGCTCGGGTTTCAGACCGAGAACGATCTCGCCGCCTTTCATTCCGCCGTCACCTCGATGTGGGGGTCCGGCGCAATCGGTACCGAGGGTCAGCTACTGGTGGGCGACCGGCGCGTGATTGCGGGCGTGTTTCCGATCGGGATCGACGTGGACGCCGTGCAGCGCGAAGCCATGGAGGCGCAGACCAGTGACGCGCACAAGCGTATGGCCGCCGGCCTGCTGGGGCGCAAGCTGATGATCGGCGTCGATCGTCTCGATTACAGCAAGGGCCTGGTGGAACGTTTTCGCGCGTACGAGCGCTTCCTCGAGACTCATCCCAGGAACCAGAATCACATCACGTTCCTGCAGATTGCGCCGCTGTCACGCTCGGATGTGCGCGCGTATTCAGAAATCCAGCGCGAGCTCGAGCAGGCGGCGGGTCGCACCAACGGCCGGTTCGCGGACACCGATTGGACACCGATCCGCTACCTCAACAAGAACTTCCCGCACGACGTGCTGATGAGCTTCCTGCGATCGGCGCTGGTGGGCATCGTGACGCCGGTGCGTGACGGCATGAATCTCGTCGCCAAGGAGTTCGTGGCCGCGCAGGATGCGGCCGATCCCGGCGTACTCATCCTTTCTACGCTGGCAGGCGCAGCGCGCGAGCTCACGGGTGCCGTGCAGGTCAATCCGTACGATACGCGCGCCATGGGCCACGCCATCGAGATGGCGTTCAACATAACGCTCGCGGAGCGGCGCGAGCGGCATCAACAGATGCTCGAGGCGCTGCGGCGCAACGACCTCAAAGCGTGGCATTCGCGCTTCCTCCGGACGCTGTCGGCAGCCGGGCGGCCGACACTGAGGCTCACGTCGGCGCGCTCCCGCGCAGCCGATCATTAATTAAGAATCCTTAAGCATCGACTGATCTCTTCCGCCGCTAACGTCTCTTATAGTTAGTGTGCGCTGCTCTCTCCGCAGGCCGTTGGCTGGTCTTGTCCGCGTCGTGCCTGGGCGGCTGCACCACGCTACCGAACGGCCACGTCTGGGGCGAAGGCGCGACGCTCGCGCCCGGCTGGGAACAGATTCGCGTGTCCGCGGTCAACGCGGCGAAGGATCCCTGGACCTGGGCGCCGCTCCTCGGCGCTGCGACGGTACAGATCGACAACTGGGATCACAGGATTTCGGACTGGGCGCGCCGTGAGACACCGATTTTTGGCTCACAGACCGATGCGGAACGCTGGAGCGATAACTTGCGCAGCGCCTCGGTGGCCGCACACTTCGCCACGGTCCTCTTCACGCCCGGTGGAGACACGGGCGAAGAGTGGCTGGTGAACAAGGCCAAGGGCTACGGCGTGCAGCTGCTCGCCGCGACCGCAGCGATCGAGACCAGCAGCCTGGTCAAGAACGTGACTGATCGTGAGCGTCCCAACGGGCAGGACAACGAGAGCTTCCCCTCCGGTCACGCCACGACATCGGCGGTCTACACCAGACTTGCAACCGACAACCTCGACTGGATCGACATGAGCCGCGCCACTCGCCTCACGCTGACGGGCGGTCTCGATGCCCTCTCGATCGGAACGGCGTGGGCGCGCGTCGAGGCGGGCGCACATTTTCCGTCGGATACGCTCGTTGGCATGGCGTTGGGAAACTTCTCGGCAGCCTTCTTCGATGAGGCTTTCCTCGGGCACGGTGGTGCCAACGCCTCGCTCGCGTTCGTCCCGCAGCCGGGCGGTGGCGAGATTCGCTGGCAGTTCGGATTTGGAGGGCACTGAGTCCATGCGTCTTGTTCCGCTGCCGGCACCGCACGATGGCGTTCTGTTCCGTTACTTCGTAACGGATCAATACGTCTGCGCGCAGTATCTTGGAAGGCCCGCGGCGTTGCTCGCAGCCGGTGCTGCCGAACCCGGCATGATCGCGCTGGGGTCAGCTGCGCGGCGTGGCGTGGATGGCCAAGGCGAGCAGTTCCGCCGCAGCAGCTACGGCCAGGGAATGCTGCGCATCGATCGCTTCGTGCGCAGTCGCCTTCGGAGCCGCGCATTGCCGGGAGTGCCCCAGCGCTGCACGACCGAGCTCATCGCCTGGCTCGATGCACACCCGGGAGAATTGCATTTCGCAGTCGACGAGCGTTTCGAGAGCGTCAGTGGCAGCCGTGAGCTGCTTGTGGCGCGCCAGCACGCACGCGAGTACATGTTCGACGGTGACTTCGGCTTCTGGGGAACCCGCGATGATCACGCGCACTCAGGACCTGAGCGCTGGCACTGTCATGTCGATCTGCTGCTGGATGGGTATTACCGCATCCGGCGCCGTCGCAATGGCGGCGCCGAGTCCACGCCGGTATCACGCGAGGACCGGGTGCGAACCCTGCGCGCTTACGCACGCCACGAGATGCAGAAGCTGGTGGATATGGCACGCGGGATCAGCCATCACGGCAGGTTCACAATTCCAGATTCGAGCGTGCGGCTGATCGAGGAGCACGCCGCCGCGATCGAGCAGGTCATCGAGCAGACGATCACGGAGGAATCGCGAATACGCGGCGCACACTCCAACGTCGTCCACTTCCCGACTGCACTCGACGGCCGCTGAGCGCCGTGCCACGTCCTTCTATGCGAAGCGCACCGTCACCGAAATCAGTCGCCATCGTTCTCATCGTGCAGGTCATCTCCGCTTGCTCCAGCGGCGGCGCGTCGAACGGAATGCCGTCGACGACCGCGACAGCGCCATCGATCACCACTCAGCCGGTTAGTCAGAGCGTGACCGCCGGGCAGACCGCCAGCTTCTCGGTCGTGGCCTCCGGCACCGCCCCACTCAGTTACCAATGGAATAGGGATGGAGCCGCGATCAGCGGCGCCACGGCAGCCACTTACACCGCAGGCCCGACCACCACTGGCGACAACGGCGCGACGTTTACCGTCAGTGTGAGCAACTCTGCCGGAACGACGACGAGTAACGCAGCTATGCTAACCGTCAATGCTGCCGCCGTCGCCCCCGGCATCACAATGCAGCCAGTCAATGTGACCGTGACGGTCGGGCAGACAGCGACTTTCTCCGTAGTGGCAAGCGGCACTGCGCCGCTGAGTTATCAATGGAAGCGAGATGGCAACGCCATCGCCGGTGCAACTGCTTCAAGCTATACCACCGCCGCGACGGTTGCAGCCGACAATGGCACGACATTCAGCGTCACGGTGGCCAATTCCGCCGGCACCGTCACCAGCAGCAACGCCGTGCTCACCGTTAGTGCCGCAGCCGGCACGCCCTTCGGTCATGAAGTGATAGTCGTCGAGGAGAACGCGAACTCCTCCGCCGTGGTCGGCAACACGGCCGCAATGCCGTACCTGAATTCGCTGATTGCGAACTACGGGCTGGCCACTCAGTACTACGCCAATACTCATCCGTCGATCGGAAACTACATGATGCTGGCGACAGGCCAGGTTCTGACCAACGATGACAGTCGGACACCGGCATCATTCCCGGTGTCGGCGGACAACGTGGTCCGGCAGCTGATCGCAAGCGGCAAGACATGGAAGGCCTATGCCGAAGATCTGCCGTCCGCGGGCTACACGGGCGGTAATACGGCGGACTATGCCGTGCGCCATGCGCCGCTCGCCTACCTTACGGACGTGCAGAACAGCGCCACGGAAAAGAAGAACCTCGTGCCCTTCACACGGTTCGCGACGGACTTGGCCGCAGGCCAGCTGCCCGACTACTCCTTCATCACGCCGAATCTCTGCGACGACGCTCATGATTGCGGCCTTGATGTCGCCGACGGCTGGCTGCAGAACAATATTCAGCCACTGCTCACCAGCACTCCTTTCAAAGACGATGGTCTGTTGATCATCGTGTTCGATGAGTCGGACAGTGACAATGCCCATGGCGGGGGCCTGGTTGCGGCCGTGCTGGTCAGTCCGGCGTTCTCGAAGCCCGGCTTCCGCTCGACTACGCTGTATCAGCATCAAAGCACATTGCGCCTGATGCTCGAGGGCCTCGGCGTCAAATCGCTGCCGGGCGCAGCGGCGACGGCACCGTCGATGTGGGAGTTCTTCAACTTTCCACCGCCGCCCTGATAGGGCGCCAGGCCTCTAGGGCAGGCTGAGGAGAGACGTCTCCTCAGCGCACCTCACCGGTGAAGGTTCGCAGCGCCGGATTCGTGCGATCGGGCATCGCCAGCGCCGCTTTCACGCCGGGACGTGCGCGCACGCGTGCCAGCCAGTCGAGCAGACGTGGCGCACGCGTCTCGAGCTTCATCTCCGGAAACATGCGTTGCAGCGACACGCCGCAATAGGCGAAGAAGTTCACATCGGCGAGCGTATACATCGATCCCGCAAGCCACGGTGTCGTAGCGAGCTGCTTCTCTACCTTGTCCACCGCCACCTCGATCTTGCGCGTGGCGTTGGCGAGATCCGCCGGGCTGAAGCCCGAGCGCGCCGTGCGCCACTTCTCGCGCTGCTCGTGTAGCGGAATACGGGTCATCAGTCGCTCGAACTCACCCGCGTCGACCGAGCGCGCAATGATCGCGACCATGCGATGCCAGCCGTGCATGGACACGTAGTTCATCACGTGCTCGTCGCAGAACTTGTTCCAGTAGCGCATGCGTGCCTTGCCCTGCGGGTCGGCTGGCCTCAACGCCGGTGCCTCTGGAAACGCATCCTCGAGATACTCATTGATCACGGTGGTGTGCGTGACGATGAACTCGTCGTGGTCCAGCACCGGCACCTGGCCCTCCGGATTGATCGCGACGAACCAGGGCTCGTGCTGCTCGAACTTGTGCAGATCGACATAGATGCTCTGGAACTCGAGTCCTTTCTCCTTCAGGGCAATCAGCGCCTTGAGTGAATTTGCAACGGGTTCCGCGTGGTAGAGCCTGAGCATGAGTCACCTCCGGTGCGCCAGGAGCCGGCACCGATAAGCGTAGTACAGGACGGGAATCACGAGCAGCGTGAGCAGGGTCGATGCGAAGATGCCGAAGATGAGGGTCACGGCGAGCCCGTTGAAGATGGGATCGTCGAGAATGAAGAAGGCACCGATCATGGCCGCGGCCGCGGTGAGCGTGATGGGCCTAGCACGAATTGCGCCCGCACGTACCACGGCATCCTCGAGACCGCGACCCGCGCGCACCTCCGCATCGATGAAATCGACGAGCAGGATCGAATTGCGCACGATGATGCCGGCCAGCGCAATCATGCCGATCATCGAGGTGGCGGTAAATTGCGCGCCGAGGAACGCGTGTCCGGGCATGACGCCGATGATCGTCAGTGGAATGGGCGCCATGATGATGAGCGGTAGCACGTACGATCCGAACTGCGCCACCACCAGCAGGTAGATGAGGACCAGGCCGACCGAGTAAGCGAGCCCCATGTCGCGGAAGGTTTCGTAGGTGATCTGCCATTCACCGTCCCACTTGATCGCAAGTGCATTGGGATCATCGGGCGGGCTCACGAAACGCTGCTCCACTGCCGCGCCGGCCGCGGCCCCCTGGCGAATGCGCCCGACGAGGTCGAACATGCCGTACAGGGGGCTGTCGAGGCGCCCCGCCATATCACCCGTGACGTAGACCACCGGGAGCAGATCCTTGTGATAGATAGCTCCATCCCAGGTCATTGTGCGCACGCTGACCAGTTCCGAGAGTGGAACGAGCGCACCGTTCGCCGAGCGGACTTCGAGCTCGAGCAGCTGCCCGATACGGGCCTGGTTGGCGACCGGAAGTTCGAGACGCACAGGGATGGGATAACGCTCGCGCCCGATGTGGGCGTACGTGACATCTGCGCCCTGCAGCCCTACGGCCATGGCTTGCACGACCTGGTCCTGTGAGACGCCGAGCAATGCCGCCTTCTGGCGGTCGATATCGACCACGTAGCGCACGACGGGAGCCTCGATGCTGTCGTCCACGTCGACGATATCCCTGGTGGTGTCAAAGACCTTGCGGATCTGCTGCGCCAAGCGCCGTTGCTCGACGTATCGCGGCCCGTACACCTCCGCCACGATCGGTGCCCGCACCGGAGGACCCGGCGGCACTTCGACGATCTGCACCGAGGCGCCAAACTTGCGGCCGATGGCGGCAAGCTGCGACCGCACCGCCACCGCTATCTCGTGACTCTTGCGGCTGCGATGCCGCTTGTCGACGAGATTGACCTGCAGGTCCCCGAGCTCTGGACCCTGCCGGAGGTAATACTGGCGCACGAGCCCGTTGAAGTTGATGGGCGCCGCAGTGCCCGCGTAGCCTTCGTAGTCGCTCACCTCCGGCACGCGCTCGATGACTGCAGCCAGCTCATCCAGCAGGCGGGCCGTTGTCTCAAGTGTGGTGCCTTCCGGGGAATTGACCACGACCTGAAATTCGGACTTGTTGTCGAAGGGCAGCATCTTCAGCACCACGAGCTTCACTGCCACGAGGCCGACTGCCACCACGATCGCCGCCAGGACACCCCAGTAGAGCTGATGACGACGCCGGCGCGCTCCCGGCCCCGCGAGGAAGGGTCGCGCGAAACGCTCGAACAGGTGCGTCAGCCACACGATCTCGGGCTGCTGCTCGGCGCCAGGTGCCCTGCTCAAGAGTTTGCGGCACAGCCACGGCGTGAAGATGAGCGCCACGGCCAGCGAGATGAGCATGCCCATGCTCGCATTGATCGGTATCGGGCTCATGTACGGTCCCATCAGCCCGCTCACGAACGCCATCGGCAGCAGCGCCGCGATGACCGTGAAGGTAGCCAGAATTGTCGGCCCGCCGACCTCGTCGACGGCGTCTGGAATCAGCTCGCCCAGTGGCCGGCCGTCGGCACGCATGTGACGGTGGATGTTCTCGACGACCACGATAGCGTCATCCACCAGGATGCCGATCGAAAAGATGAGCGCGAACAGTGAAACGCGGTTGATCGTGAACCCCCAGGCCCAGGAGGCAAACAGGGTTGCTGCCAGGGTCGCGGTGACCGCAGCTCCCACTACCACGGCTTCCCGCCGCCCCATGGTGAGCACGACGAGAAGAACCACGGAGGCGGTCGCGAACAGCAGCTTCTCGATGAGCTTTTGTGCCTTGTCGTTCGCGGTCTCGCCGTAGTTGCGCGTAACGGTGAGCTCCACGCCCTCGGGCACATAGGTCCCGCGCAGACGCTCGATACGCTGAATGACCTGTCTGGCCACGGTGATCGCATTCACGCCGGGTTGCTTTGAGACGGCGATCGTGACGGCCGGGGCGTGCGCAACCTCGGCAAGACCGCGCGTGCCGGCACCAGGACCGGTCCCGAACCAGACGTACGATTGCGGTTGATCAGGCTGCGCCGAGACTTCGGCCACGTCCTGCAGATAGACCGGCCTCCCACGGTCGGCGGCGACAACCAGCCCGGCGACATCGTCGCGATTGGCGAGGAATTCTCCGGCGTCCACCGGCGTCACGCGATCGTCACCTACGAGCGTACCTACGTGTTGCACGACATTCGCCGCCACCAGCGCGCGTGCGAGGTCGGCGGTCGTCAAGCCGTAGCCGGCGAGCTTCTGCGGATCGAGCTGGACGCGAATGACACTCTGCGGGCTTCCGACTGTGTAGACGTTGCGTGTCCCAGGCACCCGCTTGATCTCCGTCTCGATCGAATGGGCCACCTGGCCGAGCTCATGGGCGCCGCGCCGCGGATCCTGCGTCCACAGCGTCAGCGTAACGATCGGAACATCGTCGATGCCCTTCGGCTTGACCAGCGGCTGCAGGATTCCTGCATTCGCCGGCCGCCAATCGAGATTGGAATAGATCGCGTTGTAGAGCCGCACGATCGCGTCGGTGCGCCGCTCCCCCACCTTGAACTGCACGCTCAGGATCGCGAGGCCGGGGCGGGAAGCGGAGTAGATGTGCTCCACGCCCGAAATCTCGCCAAGCACCTGTTCCATGGGAGAGGCGACGAGACTTTCCACCTGCTCAACCGCGGCGCCGGGAAACGCAATGAAGATGTTGGCGAACGTGACATCGATCTGCGGCTCCTCTTCGCGTGGCGTGACCAACACTGCGAAGAGGCCCAGTAACAGTGCGGCAAGCGCAAGGAGCGGGGTGAGCTGGCTTCCCAGGAACTGCCTGGCCACGCGACCGCTGAAACCCAGTGGCTCGCTCACGTGGCCGCTCCCCGCCTCATGGCAGCCGCCACCCTTACGCGCCCGAGCGTCCGGAAGCGGGTCGGAGCTCCTTCATGGCGGCCACGGGATCGAGCGCAACTCGTTCACCGGCGGCGAGCCCCGAGAGAATTTCGACCTTATCGCCGAAGTGACTTCCGACCCGTACCTGCCGCATCGACGTGCGCCCGGATGCATCGATCACATATAGAGCGGTGACTTCGCTGCGCTCCACGAGCGAGCTCGCTGGGACGAGGAGTCGCTCCGCCTCGCCGGTAACGAAGCCGGCTTTCACGAACATTCCGGGGAACAGGTCGGTGGCGTTCTCCGGCAGTTCGAGTCGCGCGCGAAAGGTGTTCGAGGGAGAAGAAGCCTCGGGAAACACCGTGACCCGGGTCGCCTCAATCCTGCGCTCACCGTCGTAGACGGCCGCCTTCTTGATGCTGCGGACCTGCTCGACGATCGATTGCGGGACATCGACACTGACACGCAGATATTGCAGCGACACGCCGCTCATGAGAGGCGTGCCGGGACCGACGGTCTCGCCGACCTCCACCAGACGCTTGGTAACGATACCGGCATAGGGCGCGCGAACTTCCGTGTAGGCGACACCTTCCTGTGCACTCTGGAGTGCCGCTCGCGCAGCGCTCAGGCGGGCAACCGCGGCATCCCGATTGGCAGTGGCTTCATCCAGTGTCGCCTTCGGCACAACTCTGCGGTCGTACATCTCGGCCATTCTGCGGTAACGAGTCTGCGCCTCCGCCTCGCGGGCCGTCGCCTCGCGCAGGTTCGCCTCCGCCTGCAGCAAGCCGGCACGTTGTTCTGTCGCGCGTAGCCTGACAATTACCGCGCCGGCGGGGACGAAGTCATTGACGTCGTAAAGTACCGCGGCAACCCGTCCAGATGTCTGCGCCGCCACAGTACCCTGGTTGACTGCCTCAATGATCCCATCGAGCTTGCGCTCGACCGGCGCACGCACTGGCTGGGCGACGACGGTCTGCAGTACAGGAGTGGACGCGTGCTGTGCTGGCGGCGCACCGCCCCTGCCGCACGCAGCCATCACCACCGCGGCCGCCAGGCCGGCGGCCGATATCTTTGTTGCAACCATATACGTGTGCGTCCTGCGAGCCGCACCAATCAGCTGAATGCCACTCCGGGCCTGGTACCCAGCTTCTTCAGGATGATGGCCAACGGGCAAAACCCGGTGAAAGCGGACTGAAACATGTTGAGTCCGACGAATGCTGCCAGCAGCAGCCACCAGGGACTCACCAGAACGCTGAGAAGCAGACTCAGCAGCACCATTGCACCGGCAAGAGCCAGAACGATTCGATCGATTGTCATGTGGGGTCTCCGCCGCTCACACCTTCCAATACTGTCCCCAATGCGCGATGCCAGAGGCATCCGCAGCTACCGCAGCCTGATTGTGGAACATACCTATGACCCCTGCGTCTTCTACTCGTTGTCGCTAAACGATGGAGCGCGCTTCATCGCGCCAGGGGTTTCCGCGGGCGTCGCCCGGGATGAGGAGCATGTTCATGAGCTACTACATCGCGAAGACCGTCAGCGGATCTTTTGACGCGGTCGTTGCCGACGTCACCGCCCGACTAAAGGAGCAAGGCTTCGGTATTCTCACCGACATCGACGTGCAGGCGACACTCAAGTCAAAGATCGGCGCCCAGGTCGACAAGTACCGAATTCTCGGCGCCTGCAATCCGCGTTTCGCACACGAAGCCCTCAAGCTCGAGGACAAGCTCGGCGTGCTGCTGCCGTGCAACGTGATCGTGCGCGAGGCGGCGAACCAGCAGATCGAGGTCGCGACGGTTGATCCGGTCGCTTCCATGGAGCGCACCGGCAATCCTGCTCTGCGGGCGACCGCGGAGGAAGTGCGACGCCTGCTGTCGAACGCCATCGCACAAGTGCACTGATAGCGGACTCGGCCGTGATATCCGCGCGCCCGCTCCGGGGCGGGTGCGTCGTATGATGGCTGCCGTGACACGCCTGCTCATCCTGATCAACCTCGCGGTCTTTGCGCTGCAGGCCTTGTACGGCGACGCGCTGCTGGTGACGTTTGCCCTCTGGCCGGTGGGGCGGCATTTTCTGCCGGAACTGCAGGCCACGGTCAGCTTCCAGCCGTGGCAACTCCTCACGTCGGCGTTCCTGCACGCCAATGTCACTCACGTCGCGCTGAACATGTTCGGGCTTTACATGTTCGGACGCGATGTCGAGCGCACCCTGGGAGCCGGTCGCTTCCTCAGTCTCTACCTCGCCGCGGTGCTTTCCGCGGCGCTGGTGCAATTGGCCGTGACATCGATCAACTTCAGCGGGACTCCCTACCCGACCGTCGGCGCGTCGGGCGGTGTCTTCGGGATTCTGTTGGCGTTCGCCGTGCTCTATCCCAGGCGCACCGTGATTCTGCTCATACCACCGATACCCATGCCGGCATGGCTCTTCGTCGTGCTGTATGGACTCGTCGAGCTGGTAAGCGGGATCTTCGGCACGTCACAAGGTATCGCCCACTTTGCACATCTGGGTGGCATGGTGGGCGCTTACTTCATGCTACGCCATTGGCGTCGCAGCAACGACGTTGCGCAGTGATCTCCCGACGCATCGCTTTCGCCACCGTGACCATTGCGCTGCTGGGCGCACTCACCGTCATGGCCGTGCAGTTTCATCGCGATCTGCGCGCGGCAGATATCCGCGCCTCATCGGGAAGTCATCTGCTCCCGACGCCGTGCGGCCCGATCGAGTACGCGGTGTCGGGCCGCGGCCCGCCGGTGCTGATAGTGCATGGAGCCGGGGGCGGGTTCGATCAGGGCCTGCAGTTTGCAGAGCCGTTGGTCCGTGGGGGCTTTACCGTCATCGCTCCTTCGCGCTTCGGTTATCTGCGTGCACCGTTGCCTCGCGATGCCTCGCCCGAAGCACAGGCTGACGCCCACGCGTGTCTGCTCGATGCTCTGGGAGTGCAACAGGTCACGGCTATCGGCGGTTCGGCAGGTGCGCCTTCGGTCATGCAGTTGTGCCTGAGACACTCCGAGAAATGCTCCGGCATGATTCTCGTCGTGCCACTGGCCTTCGCTCCGCGGGAGGAGGCCGCGGTAGCACTCAGGGCGGCGTCGGACAACCCTTCCCTCAATCGGACGATACTCAGCTCCGACTGGGTGCTCTGGGTAGCGACGAAACTTGCGCGCGATGCGCTGATCGAGACGCTGCTCGCGACACCGATTGCGGACTTTGAAAGAGCGTCGCAGGCTGAGCAGCGGCGAGTACTGGCCATCCTGCGAAATATTCAGCCGATCAGCCGGCGCGCCCAGGGCCTGTTGAACGATGCCGCCGTAGCCGGCGCGCTACCACGCTATGAACTGGAGCGTATTACGACACCAACACTGATCGTAACGGCCGAAGACGATCTCTATGGCACGTATGCCGGCTCGCGCTATACAGCACAACACATGGCGCAGGCGCGGCTGATCGCATATCCGACGGGCGGACACCTCTGGGTAGGCCACCAGGAGGAAGTATGGGCCGCGGTCGTTGAGTTCCTGTCCGCCAACAAGACCGCTCAAGCAGCGACGATGCGCGATACCGCGCCGAAGTAGAAATCGCCGGCGCACAGCGCCCGGCGTGTAACCTGAGGGAGAAGGTTACGCGCGCGGGCGCTGGCGCGGCGGGGACCCCGTCGCTGCAAGCGGCACTGACAGGGGGTACTGTTCGGGGGCACCGAAAGCAGGATTTTCCAGCAGCAGCAGGCCAGCGGCGGTGTTCGAAATCGGAATGTGATAGTTGCTGTGAAGCTTGCGCGCGCCGTGCAGCAGCGCGCCGCGGGCGGCGATCCACATCACGAGCTCGACGCCCTGCGTGCCCGCATGCTCGATGAGCTCAGGGTTCGAGTAGCCGGTCAGCGCAGCTGGATCGTCGACGAGCTTGTCCATGCACATCAGGTCGAATTCCTTGTTGATGAACCCGGCGCGCTGGCCGTCGAGCTGGTGCGAGAGGCCACCCGTTCCCAGGATGAGCACGCGCGCATCGCGCGGGAACGACTCGATGGCACGACCGACCGCCTGGCCGAGCGCGAAGCAGCGCGCGGCCGATGGCATTGGATGCTGAACCGTGTTGATGGCGATGGGCACGGTACGCACGGGGCGCGCGTCGGCACCCGGCCAGAGCAGCGACATCGGCACGACGAACGCATGGTCGACCAGCATTTCCTGACACGTCGTGATGTCAAAGTCGGCTTGCACGAGTTGCTCGATCACGTGCCATGAAAGGTCCAGGTCACCTGGGAAGGGTCGCAGAACCGGCAGGCCCCAGCCCTCATCGGCGTTGTGGTACTCGGGCGCGGCGCCGACCGCGAAGGTCGGCATCTTGTCGAGGAAAAAGTTGAGCCCGTGATCGTTGTAGAAGATCACGACCGTATCGGGGCGCACACGATCGAGCCACGCATGCACGGCGTCGAAGCCGTCGAAGAACGGCTTCCAGTAGGCCTCATGCTGGACTCCGCGTGCGATTGCGCCGCCGATCGCCGGAACGTGTGACGTCATCAGGGCGCCGACTATCTTTGCCACGGCTCACTTCCCCGCTGCGACGAGTTTTTCCTTGAATGCACCGACCGTCATGCCGGTCTGCTGCGCACCGATGTCCTGGACATCCAGGTTAAAGATGCCGGCAAGCTTGGCGAGGTAGTAGATGTTGCCACCCGCCTCGATCAGGGCCAGCACATCGCGGCGGCGCACGGCATCGCGCTGCGCCTCATCCAGGCCGTACATGGCGCAGTACGCTTCCTCGTCCTTCAGAAAAGCCGCGCGGTTATCCGCGTTGTTGAAAGAAAAGCACATGCGATTGAGCGCGTAGCCGCGACGAGCCTCGCTGGCGCCGAAAATGCGGGTCCCAGGAATCTCGCGTCCAGTTGTCGCTGCAGCCATTGCCCCTCTCCCTCTAAGCGTCGGGCAGTTGCTAAAGATCATGCCGCAGTCGGCTGAGCCGATGACATGCGCGTCTTTGCCTAGTGCATTGCGGAAACTGCGTAGAGGGCGCGAGCTTGCATCGAACGACGTTGCGCGCCACAGTGCGCCGTGCAGCCGTGCTGGTCGCGCCCTTTCCGCGGCCTGGACCAGCCCGCGAGGCTCGCGCCAGCAACAACGTTAAAGAGGGGCAAACCGCTATGGCGATCTCAATTCATCCCGCCGTCGACGGCGGCGTAAAGCCTGGATCAAAGGACTTCAAGGGTGGAACCCTGACCTGCAAGTGCGCACAGAATCCGGTCACTGTCAGCATCAAGGGCAACGTGGCTCATAACCACGCGTGCGGTTGCACCAAGTGCTGGAAGCCGCAGGGTGCCTTGTTCTCGGTGGTCGCGGTGGTGGGCCGCGACAACGTGACCGTGACCAGTAACGGGCAAAAGCTCAAGGTGGTCGACCCCAGCGCTACGATTCAGCGCCATGCCTGCACCGGCTGCGGCGTGCACATGTACGGCCGCATCGAGAACAAGTCGCACCCGTTCTACGGCCTGGACTTCGTTCACGTCGAGTTGTCGAAAGACAAGGGCTGGGCGGCGCCGGAATTCGCCGCGTTCGTATCGTCGATCATCGAATCCGGTGCCAAGCCGGAGACGATGGGCGCGGTGCGGGCGCGTCTGAAGGAGCTGAAGCTCGAGCCGTACGATTGCCTCTCGCCGCCGCTGATGGACGCGATCGCGACTCATACGGCGAAGGCAAAGGGCGTACTGGCCTGACATTCTCGAGTGCGGCGCCCGCGCGGCGCCGCACCTTAGTCGCGAGTTTCCTCGCGCCGCCGCGCCGTCAGACCGCAGGCCGCAACTCTGCTACTGGCGTCGTGATGCCGAGCGCGGCACGCAGCGCATCGTCGACTCGCTCGCAGAAGACGAAACGGACTTCCTTGCGGACGCTTTCGGGCACATCTTCGAAATCGCGGCGGTTGCGCGCCGGCAGAAGGACGGTGCGGATCCCGGCGCGATGTGCGGCGATCACTTTCTCTTTGATTCCGCCGACCGGCAGCACCAGTCCGCGCAGGCTGATCTCGCCGGTCATCGCGACATCGCTGGCCACGGTCTTGCTGGTGAGCAGCGATACCAGCGAGGTAAACATCGCGACGCCCGCGCTCGGGCCGTCCTTGGGGATTGCCCCCGCCGGCACGTGAATATGCAGGTCACTCCTCTTATATAGCTGCGGATCGATACCCAGCGAATCAGTGCGCGATTTCACCAGCGACAGCGCAGCCTGCGCGCTCTCACGCATGACATCGCCGAGCTGGCCGGTCAGGATCAGACGCCCGCTCCCGGGAATGCGCGTTGATTCCACGAACAGGATATCGCCCCCGACCGGCGTCCAGGCGAGCCCGGTGGCGACACCCGGCACGCTGGTGCGCATGGCGGTTTCGCTCTCGAAGCGCGGTGCGCCGAGTATCGCGTCCAACTCATCCGGCTCGACCGTGCGCTGCACGAGGGTTCCCTCGGCGATGCGAACCGCGACATTACGCAGCACCGCACCGATGGCGCGCTCGAGGCTGCGGCAGCCCGCCTCGCGCGTGTAGTCGCGCACAATATGGTGCAGCGCCTCGTCCGTGATCGAGGCCTGTTCGGCCTTGAGGCCGTTGGCCTCGAGCTGACGCCTGACGAGATAGCGCTTGGCGATCTCGACCTTCTCGTCCTCGGTGTAACCGGTCAGTTCGATGAGCTCCATGCGATCGCGCAGCGGCCCGTGGATCGTATCGAGCACATTGGCCGTGGCGATAAACAGCACCCGGGACAGATCGAACGGTACACCGAGATAGTTATCGCGGAAGGTGTTGTTCTGCTCCGGGTCGAGCACTTCGAGCAGTGCCGATGACGGATCGCCGTGAATGCCGGCCCCCAGCTTGTCGATCTCATCCAGCATCAGGACGGGATTGCGCGTACCCGCCTTGCGCAGTGCCTGGATGATGTTCCCCGGAAGCGCGCCGACGTATGTGCGCCGGTGACCACGAATCTCAGCCTCATCATGCACGCCACCCAGGCTCGTGCGCACGAACTTCAGCCCCAGCGCGCGTGCGATGCTTTGCCCGAGCGATGTCTTGCCCACGCCGGGCGGACCCACGAAGCACAGGATCGGGCTGCGGCCCTGTGGATTGAGCTTGCGCACGGCGAGGAACTCGAGAATCCGCTTCTTGATCTTGTCGAGGCCGTAGTGGTCCTCGTCGAGGACACGACGTGCGTTCGCGATGTCGATCGCCTCCTCATCGAGCTTCGACCATGGCAGCTGGATCATCCAGTCGAGCCAGGCCCGGAGCATCGAGTATTCGGGGCCGGTGTCCGGCATGCGCTCCAGGCGCTTGAGCGCCTGCTGCGCTTGCTCCAGCGCTTCCGCCGGCATACCCGCCTTCTCAATTGCCGCGCCGATCTCGCGCATCTCTTCCGAAAGGCCCGCGTCCTCGCCCAGTTCCTTCTGGATCTGCTTCATCTGCTCGCGCAACAGGATCTCGCGCTGGCGCTCGTCGATCGCGCCGCGGGTCTGTTCCTCGATCTGGCGCTGCAGCTTCAGCACCTCGATCCGGTGCGAAACCAGCTCCGTGACCCGATCCAGGCGCGTCTTGAGGTCCAGCGTCTCGAGCAACTGCTGGCGCTCCGTCACCTTCACATCCAGGAAGCTCGCCACCAGGTCCACGAGTGCGGCCGGAGACTCGATGCCCTGCACCGCGTTGGCCAGTTCAGCGGGCGCGCGCGGCAGCAGCCCGATCGCCTCCACCGCGAGACGTTTCAGGTTGAGCGCGAGGGCTTCGACTTCGCTCGACGATGGGGACTTCTCGCTGAGATACTCTACGCGTGCCATGAGGTACGGCAGCCCGGGCTGAAAATCTAGCGCGCGAAAGCGGCGCTCGCCCTGGAGCACGAGGTGGTGCGCACCATCGCCTCCGGTGACATAGCGCAGCACCGACGCGACCGTGCCGATGCGGTGCAGATCCTCGCCCGTCACTTCGTCCTTGTCGGAGTCGCGCTGCAGAAGGACTCCAATCTTGCGCTCCGCACGCACGGCTTCCTGGGCCGCGGCGATCGAGCCTTCGCGGTTCATGCCGATCGGCAGCACGGTTCCCGGAAACAGCACGACATTGCGCACCGGGACAATGACGAGCATGTCATCCGAAACAGTGGGCGTCGGCGCTGCAGTGGCAGGTGACTGGTTGTCGCTCATATGCGGTCTGTCTCTCTCATTGTTTGCCCAGGCGCAGTTGCAGGATGCCGTCTACACACGACTGCTCGATGAGCTCGTAGCGCCCCTGTGGCAATGCAACCCGTCGTTCGAAGCACCCATAGGGAATCTCCAGGCGGCGAATGCGCGCGTTGCGCCCGCTGGCACTGGAGTGGCGCTCAGCTCGCACCAGGATCGCGGCCCCTTCGAGATGCAGCTCAACCCGCTCCGCCGGGACTCCTGGCAGTGCCAGCAGAATGATGATTTCCGCCGCGGTCTCGATGACGTCGACGGGCGGCTCCCAGTGCAGCTGCACTCCGGGTCGGCCCACGGCGCGATAGAACTGCCGCTGCAGGCTATCGGCCTGTTCCAGCAGATTGAGCGCCTCGGCCCACATCCAGGAGCGGGGGTCGCGGTTCGTCATGTCGCCTCGGGTCGCAGGGATTCGTGAGCGCGAATCTTGTGGCGGATCTACCGACATCAAGGGGATACTCCCCCGCCGGAGCAGCCGCGGCATGATCAACCTCAAAGCGCGCCCCTGCGATGAGGCGGCGATCGCCGCGACTCACGGTACGATCGACTGCGGCCGCCGCCAGAAGAGATGGGTACTGACGGCATCGGTACTCGCCTCGACTATGGCATTCGTCGACGAATCCGTCGTCAACGTCGCCTTGCCGCGAATCCAGATCGACCTTGGTACGACCCTCATGGCGATGCAGTGGGTCGTCAACGCCTACACGCTCTGCCTGTCGGCGCTGCTGCTGATCGGCGGTGCTGCCGGCGATCTCGCCGGGCGCCGGCGCATGTTCCTCGTCGGGGTCGCGATATTTGGGCTGGCGTCCCTCGGCTGCGGCCTGGCGCCGAATGCGCAATCACTGATTGCGGCGCGCGCTGTTCAAGGTGTTGGAGCGGCGCTCCTCATTCCCTGCTCGCTCGCGATCATCGGCGCCGCGTTCAGCGAGAAGGAGCGCGGCGCTGCGATCGGCATCTGGTCTGGTGCGTCGGCAATCGCAGCCGGGATCGGACCGCTGCTGGGAGGTTGGCTCATCGACCACACGTCCTGGCGCACGATCTTTCTGATCAATCCGTTGCTCGCGATCGTGGCCCTATGGATCGGTCTGCAGCGCCTGCCGGAGAGCAGCGATCCGGAGGCGCCGCCTGGACTTGATTGGCGTGGCGCCTTGCTGGTGTTCGCGGGGCTGGGCGCACTGGTCTACGGGTTGATCGAAGCCGCGACACTCGGCTGGCGGCATCCGCTCGTGCTCGGTTCGAGCATCGCCGGCGGCGTGTTGCTGGTAGCGTTCGTGTTCGAAGAGCGGCGCAGCCGTCGGCCCATGATGCCGCCTGAGCTGTTCAGCTCGGCAACCTTCAGCGGCATCAACCTCCTCACGCTGCTGCTCTACGGCGCCTTGGGCGGCGCGTTTTTCTTCGTGCCGTTCCTGCTCATCCAGGTGCATGGCTTTTCCGCCACCGCCACCGGTGCGGCGTTCCTGCCCTTCACGTTGATCCTGGGCGCACTGTCGCGCTGGTCGGGCGGACTCGTCGACCGCGTCGGCGCGCGCGGCCCCCTGATCATTGGCCCCGGCATTGTCGCGCTCGGCTTCGGGCTACTCGCTTTCGCGAGTGCCAGCCCCCACTACTGGGCCGTTCTCGCGCCAATGGTGGTGCTCGGCCTCGGCATGGCGATCACCGTGGCTCCGCTCACCACCACCGTCATCAATGCGGTCCCGGCGCGTCAGACGGGTGTGGCCTCCGGCATCAATAATGCCGTGGCATCGGTCGCGAGCCTGCTCATGATCGCGGTGCTCGGCACTGTTGCGTTGAGTGCGCTGGACACGTCGCTCGATCGACACCTGGCGAGCGCGCAAGCTACACCCGAGGTAAGGACTGTGGTCGACAGCGCGCGAGGCGGTTTCGTGCTGCCGACGATGCCACCGCAACTGCAGCCGGAAGAGCGCGAGGTCGCGACCACCGTCATCGCCAGCGCGTTCGTCGATTCGATTCGACTGGTTATGTTAATCGCTGGCGCGCTGGCTCTCGTCAGTGCGTTGTCGGCAGCGTTCACAATTCGGGCGAAAGTACCTGAACGCGCTATGTCCGGCATTTCTGGGGCCTCAGATCGCAGATAAGCACGCCGACGGGATGGACTCCGGCGCGTCGTGGGGAGACGATACCTCACGATGCGGAACCGAGCGGAGACCCACATGCGCACTCACACTCTTATGCTGGCATCCTCGGCACTGCTGCTCCTGGCGGCATGCCAGCAATCCAGGGAACCGGCCGCAGGCATTACCGAACTTGCGTGGGCGCGTGTCGCACTCGAACGCAATCCGAGCATCGAAGTCGTCGCCACCGATATTCAGACTGGTGTCTTCACGATCCGCGACAAGCGAACGGGGCAGATTCAGGCGGTGAAATTGAGTGAGCTGGCGGCCGCGCCCATCTCGCTGCTGGCAGCGCCCATCTCGCGATCCGAAGCTCCGGCGGCGACGGTCGCCCCGAGTGTTACGGAGTCTGCGCCCGCGGACGCACACGAATCGGCCGAGACAAGAGTTGCGGTGATGGAGAAGCCGCCGACCGACGCTGGGCCCGCGGAATCTGCCGGGCCCGCGAAGGCAGCAGCCGGCGCTGAAGCGAAGGACTACACGATAGAGAGGGCCGATGGCCAGGTCAAAGTCAGTGGTCCCGGTATCAGCATCGTCTCGTCCCGTGCCACTGCCACGTCTGCACTGGGCGCCGAGCCCGGCCTGCGCAAGGCCGAGCCAATCATCTGCGAGGGGCCGCAGATGATTCATCTCGACAATCGCAGGATCTACGTTGACGGCGACGGCGTCACGGTGCGCGCCGGCTGTGAGCTGTATCTGACCAACAGTCGTATCGTCGCTTCCGGTACCGGGGTCGTGGTGCAGGACGCCGTCGTGCACATCTCCAACAGCTATATCGAGGGCGCGTCGGGTTCGTTCGAGGCGGCGATCGGCGCCAGGATGTTCGTGCGCGACTCCTCCTTCAACGGACTGTCGCGTCGCGACGCATTCGCCCAGGTCGAGGACCAGGGCGGGAATGAGTGGCACTAGCCGTTCAGCCCAGGCGTGGCGATAGCAACAATCGACCGCCCAGAGCCAGGAGAATGCTGCCCGAGATGCGGGTCAGCCGGCGCTGCCAGCGAAGGTCGCGCCGCAACGCATTGCTCAGCGCCCCTCCCGCCCACGCATAGAGCAAGTTCACCAGCGTCCCGGACAGCATGAACAGCGCACCTAGTGCGAGCACTTGCGTCGTAACGCTGCCTCGTGCGGGATCGGCGAATTGTGGCAGGAAGGCGAGAAAGAACAGCGCGACCTTGGGATTGAGTACGTTGGTGATGAGCCCGCGGCGAAAGACCCGGCTCAAGTCCGGGTCCGCGACCCCCGACTCCGGAACTCGCGCGGCCCGCCACGCCGTGATGCCAAGCCAGATGAGATAAAGCGCCCCGACGATGCGTAATGCGTCGAACGCCCAGCGGTATGCGAGCAGCAGCGCTGCAACTCCGAACGCTGCGATGCAGGTGTGAAAGACGATCCCGCCCGAGATTCCAAGCGCGGCAAATATGCCACCGCGAACTCCATGGCGCGCGCTGTTGGCAAGGACGTAGAGCACGTCCGGCCCCGGCGCGAGATTGAGCGCAAGGGTAGCCGCCATGAAGATCAAAAGTTGAGCCGTATCGAACACGCCTAGCGCTCCCCGTTGAACGAGCTGTACAGATCATCGAATAACACGTAGGCGCGCTCCAGCCGTTCCTCGTCCTGCGCACATCGGGCCACGATGCCCGCGAGGAGCTGCTGGACTCCCGCAGCCTCCTCGCGCCCGAATTTCTGGTCCTTGAGGTCGAGGTCGTGAACGATCTCGCCGATGGTAGCGAGGGCCCGATCGTCGCGACCCAGCCGGGCGGCCAAGACCTCGAAAGTGCAGCGATCCCCATCATGGGTGAATTCCGCCTCGTACATATCGAACCGCAATTCGTTGCTGCCCGCGCGGTAATGCCGATCGGTGACGAACTTGAACCTAGCCTCGGAATCGATCCAGCGCCGGATCAGCCAGGCGCTCGCCATGCGGTCGACATGAACGTTGGCGCGTGTGACCCACGTCCGCCCTCGCAATTGATCCAGGTTTTCGACGTTCATGGCCGATACCTCCTTGTCAGTCTGCGCCGGCGGCGCGGCATGGGGTTCGAGAGCGCGCAACAGTGCGTGCACCTGCTCGCGCCCGTCGGCCTGGAAGAAGTCGATGGCCTCGATAGCCGTGAGGCGGTCACGAAAGCGCGCCAACGTGGCGGCACCCTCCCCTTGCGTTGGCCGTGCACGCTTGCGCTCGAACTGCGCGGTGAACTGGGCAATCGACTCGGCGAGCTCGCGATACTGCTCTGCGCGCGCTGCGTCGAACAGGGCAACGAGTTCGTCGCTCGACATGCCCTGCACCGCGGTCGCTGTGAAGATCACGCCGTCGCCACCCGCCTGGCGCACGTCGCGCAGAATCCACTCAAAGTCTTCTAAGGCCGCCTCGCCGCCAGGCAGGAGGTAGAACGCGTTCTTGAACGAAGCCGCGCCTACGTCCTGCAGGCGTCGCCAGATCTTTACGCGCCCGTATGCAGGCTGTGCCGGCAGATTGAATGCAAACAGGCACCAGCTCCGCTCGTCACCCGCTGTGGCCAAACGTGTCATTCGTTTAGTTGTTGATACACTTGTATCTCATAACAAGTGTGATGATATACTTATATCAAATACAAAGAAAGCCGCATACCCGCTGGGAGATACCCGTCATGACCCGCAGAGAGCTCGCCCGACTGATCGGCGGCATCCTGGTGGCCGGCACTGCTGCGAGCGACGGGAGAGCTGAGAGCCGCGAGTCGAACGGCGACCCTGCCGAGGTCTGGCGCCAATCTTTCCCCGCACTGACAAGCTCCCCACGCACCTATCTCGACAGTGCTGCAACGACCCAAAGGCCCGCGGCAGTCATCGCCGCCTTGACGCAATTCTATGCGCGCGACAACGCGAATCCGGGAAAGACGCAGCACCGCTCGGCGCGCATCGCCTACGAGCACTACGAGGGCGCGCGTCAGGCCGTCGC
>Ga0326726_10001416_pt1 | contig 22287 bp, 10 predicted proteins | sample MHFenrmetagenome_2_FD_207603 | JGI IMG/M metagenome (GOLD analysis project Ga0326726, IMG submission 207603) | Lab enriched peat soil microbial communities from Michigan Hollow, Ithaca, NY, United States - MHF15MN | ecosystem: Environmental > Terrestrial > Soil > Wetlands > Peat | place: USA... | reverse complement strand
GGACTGCCCTTTGAGATTCGCACGGCGGCGCCGAGTGACTTCATCATCGGCGCAGGCGGTGGCGGCGGTTACATCCTTGCTTCGCGCGACCTCGTCGTCAACGACATGGAGATCGCGATCGAAGGCGCACAGCTCGACGGCATGATCTGTCTATCCTCCTGCGACAAGACGCCGCCCGCGCATCTCATGGCGGCGGGCCGCTTCAACATTCCGACGATCCTCGTCATCTGCGGCTACCAGCCGAGCGGCACTTACGAGGGCAAGCACGTCGACATCGAAGACGTCTTCATGGGCTCGGTGCAGGCTTCGTTCGGCAAGTTGACGCGCGAACAGCTGCGCGGCATGAGCGAAAATGCGATTCGCGGCCCGGGCGTGTGCGCCGGCATGGCGACCGCGAACTCCATGCACGTCGTGGTCGAAGCCCTCGGCATGGCGTTGCCAGGCAGCGCTCCGGTGCTCGCAATGAGCCCCAGCATGATGGACAACGCGCGCCGCTCCGCGAAACGCATCGTCGAAATGGTGCTCGAGGACCTGAAGCCGCGCGACATCATGACCGAGGGCGCGTTTCGCAATGCCGTTGCGTCCGTGCTGGCCGTCAGCGGGTCGATCAACTGCATCAAGCATCTTCAGGCAACCGCCATCGAGAGCGGCGTCGACGTCGACGTCTTCGCTCTCTTCAATGAGCTCGGTGAAAAGATTCCCGTGCTGAGCGCCGTGCGGCCGAACGGTCCGGATTCGATCGAGGCCTTCGAAGCCGCGGGCGGCGCGCGCGCGCTCCTCAAGCAACTGGCGCCGCTCATTGATTGTGGGGTGATGACGGTGACCGGCCACACACTGGCTGAAAATCTCGCCAACGTCGTGGTGCGGGACCCCGAGGTCATCCGCCCGATCAGCCGGCCGTTCTCGACCAAAGCACCGATCGTGATCCTCCACGGATCGCTCGCGCCCGAAAGCGCGGTCGTAAAGCTCGGCGTGCGCGTCGATGGACGCAAGGCCAAGTTCAGCGGCGCCGCTATTGTCTATGACAGCGGGGCGCAAGCGATGGAGGCGATTGAACGCGGTGACGTGAAGGCCGGCCAGGTGCTCGTCGTCCGCGGTATGGGCCCGAAAGGCGGACCCGGGATGGCGGGACCGGCGTCGATGGTGGTCTTTGCGCTCGACGGGGCGGGCCTGCAGAGCGACGTGGCCTTCGTCACCGACGGTCAACTCTCCGGTCTCTGCAACAAGGGCCTCACGGTTGCCGAAGTCTCGCCGGAATCGGCGGTTGGCGGGCCGATCGCGCTCGTCGAGACCGGCGACCGCGTGACCATCGATGTCGACAAGCGCAGCCTCGATATCGAGGTGTCCGAGGCCGTGCTTGCGGCGCGGCGTCTGCGCCGGGGCGAACCGCCCTTGCCGAAATCGAGCGGCTACCTCGAAATCTATCAGCGCACCGTGCAACCCATGTCCACGGGCGCCATGCTCGCCAAGAGCGACTGAGCGGGAGTTTCATGTCAGAAGTCATCGCGACTCGCACGGTACGACGAGCCGCTGGCCGCGCCGTCAAGACCATCAACGCGGACATCTGCGTCCTCGGCGCTGGCATCTCCGGCGTCTCCGCGGCGCTCGAGGCCGCCAAACTCGGCCGCAAGGTCGTCATTGTCGATGGCGCGCCAGCGCTCGGCGGCCAGGCCATCGGTTCGATCATCGGCACGCTGATCGGCCTCTACACGCATGGCCCGAAGGCTTATCAGATCACTCACGGGATCGCGGACGACCTGGTCAACGACCTCACGGCCGAAGGCTCGATTCAGCGGCTGCACCATTCGACTGTCGTCTTCCAGTACGACGAAGTGCGGCTCGGCCGCTGGATGGAGCGCAAGATCGAAGCGGCGGGCGTGCACGCCGTCGTAGGCGCAACGCTGACGGCAGTCAAATTCCAGAACCGCCGGGTCGAGCACCTCGACTTCGTCACCCGCTTTGGTCCATTGCGTGTCGTCGCGAACGGTTACGTCGACTCTTCCGGCGACGCTACGCTCTCCTACGAGGCCGGACTCGAGGTGCGTGAGCCCGAAGAGCCCGTGTACGGGACGTTGAACTTCCTCATCGAGGGCTACAACACGGCGAATGTCGGCGAACTCGTCATGAAGGATGTGCACGCGAAACTGATCGCGAAGGGCAAGGACTACGGGCTCGTGCGGCACGACGGGCACCTGATGCATTTCGCGGCCAAGAACTTCATGCTGGCGAATATCGGCCACTTCCAGACGCCGCTCGATCCGCTCGAAACCGCGAACATGGTGTTCGAGGGCCGCCGTCAGGCGGACAACATCATCCGGTTTCTGCGCGCCGAGTTTCCGCGCATTTTCGCCGACGCGCGCGTACGCACCTACGGCAATCCGGGCATTCGTCAGACTCGCTGGATCGTGAGCAGCCGCCAGCTGACGGTCGCCGACATCCGCAGGACGGATCGTCCGCGCGATGCAGCCGCACGCTGCGCGTGGTGGGTGGAACTTCACAGCACGAAGGAGCTCGTGCACTGGGAGCGCTTCCCGGACGATCACTTCTATTACATTCCCCTGAGCTGCATGCTGCCGAAGGATTCCGACAACATCATCGCGGCCGGTCGCTGTGTCGATGCGGACTCGCATGCGCTCTCGGCGATCCGCGTCATGGGCCCGTGCATCGCGATGGGCACGGCGGCGGCGCATGCGCTTGATCTCGCGGGCGCCGGGTCGCTGCATTCGATCGATCTCGCCAAGCTGCAGGAGCGGCTCAAAGACAATCTCGACCGCAGGGACTGACCGCGTGCAACATTTCGTCCGTCTCGCCTCTCTTGGGCTGGTCCTGACAGCGCTCACCGCTGCATCGAACGGCTGCTCGAAGACACCTGCACCCGAGCCCACTGTCACGCAACGCGCGGCCAGCGTGGACGCGACGCGCATCGCGGCGGCGGCCAGCGAACCGCAGAACTGGCTGACGACGGGCCGCACGTATGCGGAAGAGCGCTTCAGTCCGCTCACCTCAATCAACGACCAGAACGTTCGGCAGCTCGGCCTCGCCTGGTACTACGAAACGGATTCCACCATCGGCTCCGAGGCCACGCCGCTCGTCGCCGACGGAGTGATGTACACGTCGACCGTGTGGAACATTCTCGCGGCGCTCGATGCGAAGACCGGCAAGGAACTCTGGCACTACGACCCCGCAGTGAATCGCACATGGATGCGTTACATGTGCTGCGGCCCCGCCAACCGCGGGCCCGCGCTGTGGAAGGGCAAGGTCTACGAAGGCACGATCGACGGCCGATTGATCGCCGTCGATGCAACGACGGGCAAGCTCGTGTGGTCGGTGCAGACCACCGACACCAGCCAGCCCTACTCCATCACCGGTGCGCCGCGCGTCGTGCACGGCAAGGTCATCATCGGCAATGGCGGCGCGGAATTTGGCGTACGCGGTTATGTGACTGCGTACGACGCGGAGACCGGCAAGCAAGTCTGGCGCTTCTATATCGTGCCCGGCGATCCGTCGAAGCCGTACGAGCAGCCCGAGCTCGAGAAGGCGGCGCAGACCTGGAAGGGCGACCTCTACTGGAAAACTGGCGGCGGCGGCACCGCGTGGGACTCCTTCGCCTACGACCCGGATCTCAATTACCTCTACATCGGCACCGGCAATGGCGCGCCATGGTCGCGCGACCTCCGCAGTCCCGGCGGCGGCGACAACCTCTTCCTGTGCTCGATCGTCGCGGTCAATGCCGATACCGGGCAATACGTCTGGCATTACCAGGCCGTGCCCGGAGAGAACTGGGACTTCACGTGCGTGCAGCAGATGACGCTCGCGGAAATTTCGCTCAACGGCGTCAAGACGAAAGTCATCATGCAGGCGCCGAAGAACGGATTCTTCTATGTCCTCGATCGCACCACTGGCAAGCTGCTCTCGGCGAAGAACTTCGTGCCCGTGAACTGGGCGAGCCATGTGGATCTCGCGACCGGACGCCCGGTCGAGAACAAGGAGAATCTCTACAGCGACACCGAAGGCAAGGTCGTCATTCCGGCGCACTTCGCCGCGCACAACTGGCAGTCGATGTCTTTCAGTCCGATCACGGGACTCGTGTACATCCCGGCCCAGGAAACCGCCTGGGTTTACAGTCACGCGAAGAAATACGTCCATCATCCGATGGCGTGGAATCTCGCGCAGAGCCCCACCGCCAGGCAGCCCCCCGGTTCCGACAACCTGCCCTTCAAAGGGTATCTCCTCGCCTGGAATCCAATCACCAACACACCGGCCTGGCGCGTCGATCACGCGACTGCATGGAACGGCGGCGTCCTGAGCACAGCGGGCAATCTCGTTGTCCAGGGCGCGGCGGACGGAATTCTCGCGATCTATCGTGCCGACACCGGCACCAAATTGTGGGAGATGCCGATTCAGACCGGCGCGGAAGCGGGACCCATCAGTTATTCGGTCGACGGCGAACAGTACATTGCGGTCGCGGCCGGGTGGTCCGGTTCGATGGCGATCATCGGCTGGTCACAGGTACCGAGCTATCACGCACCGACCCGGATATTGGCTTTCAAACTGGGCGGCACCGCATCGTTGCCGCCATTGGCACCGCGCGCCGCACCAACGATTCCAGACCTGAGAGCCACGCCTGCAATGATCGAGCGTGGCAAGCAGCTTTTTGGCATGACCTGCAGAATCTGCCACGGCGGTGACGCGATCTCGGGCGGCATGACACCGGACCTGCGCTACATGTCGGCCGACACGCACGCGCAGTTCAAGCAGATCGTCCTCTATGGCGCACGCGCCAGCAAAGGCATGGCGCCTTTTGCGGACGTCTTGAAAGAAGAGGACGTCGAAGCGATCCATGCGTACATTGTCGAGCAGGCGAAACTCATCCCCGGATCCCCGCCCTGAGAGCGCAACCATGAAACTCACCGACAGCGAAAAAGCGATGCTGGACGGCCGCGAAGGCCCGGCGCGACGCAAGGCGATGGAACTGCTGGTGCGTTACGGCGAAGCCCTGAACGTCGAACGATTCGTCGAAACGACGAATGTTGCAGGCGTGCCAGGCACGTCGAATCCGTTTCTCGAAAGCTACTACCGGGAACCGGGAGACCGCTACGACGTCATCTTTTCGCGCTTCGACCTCGACAGCGATGAGGTGATCGAGGTCCCGCGCATCAGCGTGAATTCCTGCCATCTGCAGGGTGGCGTCGATCCCGAAAACTGGGAGACGCTGGGCGCGAAGCCGGAGCACCTGAAGATCAGCCAGGCAGGCGAAGCCTCCGCCGCGAGTCGTGGCATCAAGATTTTGAAAACCTGCACGCCCTACCTCGCAGGCAACGTGCCCACGAAAGGCGAGCACTGTGCGTGGATGGAGTCCTCCGCGGTCGTGTACTGCAATTCAGTGCTCGCGGCGCGCACCAACACGGAAGGGCGCGAGAGCACGAGCGCCGCGATGCTGACGGGAAGGATCCCGGACTACGGATTTCATCAGGATGCGCATCGCCGCGCGACCCATCACATCGAGGTCGAGGTTCCAGTTGACGACATTTTCAATTGGGGAATGCTGGGCTACTTCGCGGGAGACGTCGTCGGCGAGCGCATTCCCGTACTGACGGGTGAGTACAGTCAGGCGAACCTGATTCACCACAAGCATTTTGGCGCCGCAGCCGCGTCGTCAGGCGGCGTCGAGATGTATCACGTCGTGGGTATCACGCCCGAGGCACCGACGCTGGAGGCGGCGCTGGGCGGCAACCGGCCGGTCGAGAAGATTCGCTACGGCAAGGCGGAACGGCAACGGACTTACGAGACTCTGAATGCCCGCGGCAAGGATCCGAACGTCGACTTCGTGATGCTCGGCTGTCCGCACTATTCGCTCGATCAGATCCAGGCCGTTTGCCGTCTCCTCGAGGGCAAGCGCGTGAGCGCGAACTGCAAACTCTGGATCTTCACCTCGCGCGTCGTACGCGCTATGGCCGACCGCGAAGGACTCACGAAAATCATCCGCGATGCGGGCGGCGTCCTGCTCACGGACACTTGCTCGTCCATCAGTCAGGCGGTTCCGCCCGGGACCAAAGTGGCAGCGCTCGATTCGGCCAAGCAGACGCACTACCTGCCGGCGATCATGGGAATCGAGGCCTGGTTTGGCACGACACAAGACTGCATCAACGCCGCGGTGAGCGGCCGATGGAACGGGGTGGCGCCATGAGCGGAAACAAGAGCGGCAAGGTCATTGTGTTGCGTGGACGGAAAGTGGTCGGCGGCTGCGCGGAAGGCGAAGCCCTGGTGACGACCCAAACGATCTCGGGCTGGGGCGGTGTGAATCCGATGACCGGCACCGTGATCGAAACGCGCCACGAACTGCGCGGCGTCAGCTTCAGGGACAAGATTCTGATCTGCCCGGGCGCCAAGGGATCGTCGGGTTGGTCGGCCGTGTTTCACATCGCAAGGCTGGCCGGTGCGGCGCCGAAAGCGCTGTTGTTCAATGAGATGACGACCAAAATCGCCCTCGGTGCGGTGGTCATGCGGATCCCCACGATAACGGATCTCGATCAGGACCCGCTCGCCCTGATTGCGACGGGCGACTGGGTCAAGGTCGACGCCGACCGCGGGATCGTTGAGATCCGCAAAGCGGTGGCAGCCGCAGGCTCGGGCGCACTTTCCGCGGCTGTCTAGGGTCGTCGCAGGTGACCCCCAACCTCATGTCAGGCCAGTCAGAGTCTTAACGACGCGGGCGGGAATGGCGGGAGGTTAAGGGTTGTCCGCGTCCGCCACGGCGTGTGCGACAAAACGGGTGGGCATTGGCAAATTCGCCGCCTTCGCGTTGGGCAATTCGGCCGACAAACGCTAGACACTTACGCCATCATTCCAGCGCGCATAAAGTGGTTCGCGGCACAACCAAAAATCTTCCCCCACACGCCATCTGAGGCCCCGATAGCTGACTGCGGCACGTCGAATTGTACGAAAATATCCCCAGCTGGCGCGTTCGTGTACGCGGCCGGATTTGGAGGCAACGTTACGCTAGTGACTCCGCTGTTAAATTCAGCCCCTGGCTGCCAAGACCACCATCGAGCATCGGATCGGCGGAGATGAACCGCCCAATTATCGGGTCGTACATCCGCCCATTCATGTGAATGAGGTTGAGATTATCGAGCATCGTGTGGCCCGTATAACCCCGGCGCGTCGAGTTTACGATGCCCGTGAAATCACCGGCGCTGACACGCGACGGAAGATCCTCATCGGGGCAACGATTCTCGCGAAGATTGAATGGGGGAGTTCTCGGAAAAGAAACTGCGGAAGATTCTGGACGAGGCGTTGACGAGAAAAGATGATCGGGAGTTGTTCAGCCTATGAACAATATAGTCACGAGGAAGCCCGCAGCCTCGGCTAGCGTCGGGAGAAGGACTCAAGCGAAACGATGACTCTCGCCCCGGAGGGGCCAGTCTCACGGCCGTGAATACACAGCCCATTCGACATATTGATCTTCACAAGATCATCGTAATGTAATTCACAATAGGGACCAATCAGAGAGGTCACCTCGACAGCACATAGTGACTGACGACATTCAATGCTTCGAATCGAGAGATCGCCGGGCTCTTGTGCTAACACGAGATTCCGGAGCTTCGCTTCCATGTCCGTAGCCCAAGCTGGATCGCGCGGTTCCTGGGCCATTTCCGATAAAGTTCGGTGCACTTCATCGCAGATTTCATTACCGCCTTTGGTTGACCACGACCGGCATTTAGCTACGACCGAGGCCGACACGGGGAAAGGGCGCCCGATCACGGCGGCGGGATCCGACGCCTCAGTGTTGACGGACGATGGGGTCTGCGATTCGCTGCCACTGTCCTGCCGCGGTGTCACCGCCGGGTTGGTGGACGCAGGGCCGGATGGATGGATCTCTCCGGACAACGATTCGGGCGATTGGCCTGGAATTACGTTATTCGATTTGCGGAGGTCTGAGGGAGAGTCCGAATGCGATGTGACTGAGTCCATGCGCGAGATTGCAGGTGGTGTTGCGGCGCCCGATTGATCGGTGTGATCCAGCGGATTCCCGTCATTTGCGCCGAAGTATCGCTGTTGCACGCCAACTCCAAGCGCAATCAAAGCAAGCGCCGCAATCAGATAAGTAGCCGTTCTCAGCATGTCCGCGCCGTCTCATTGTTAACCGGGTGACTATCGCGAGTCACACTTCACACTGTCAACCAGCATCGAAATTTGACCAAGGACCTGCATCGAAAATTGACCAGGGTCTCGGGAGTCAATTGCGCTTCTTGAATCGATAGCTGTCGTTACCGGTTTCGATGATCTCACCGCGTTGATTAGCGTCCGCCATTTCGTCTCGACGCGGGCGCGACGCGACGGCACATTCAGCACCCCTGCGCCCAGTGCTACAATCTTTCAGGGCTACCCAATAAGAATCCGTTCGGACGTCTTAAGCACCGGATGCAGCCGTCAATGAACTGGTCACTGCTTGGCAGGGCGCTCGTATTTTCGGCAATCGCGTGCCTGTGGCACGTGGCGGCGGAAGCGCGCGTCATCACGGTCGGGATCGTCACGGATGGACCGACGGAACGGCCACTCATCTCGCCGGATGAACTGGAGCGCGCTGCCGCGTCGGTGCTCGCCGGCAGCGATCTCACGATCGCGCTGCCTGCCAACAAGCGCTTGCCCGGAGACTGGACGCTCGCGGGTGTGCAGCGCGCGCTCGATCAGGCGCTGGCGGACAACCAGGTAGATGTGGTGCTCGCCTTGGGCATCGCCGCGTCGAACGAAGCAGCCAGGCGTCACACACTGTCGAAGCCGGTCATCGCGCCCTTTGTCCCCGACCCTCTGCTGCAGGACTTTCCACTCGTCGATGGCCACAGCGGCCGGCACAACTTCAGCTACGTCACCACGTTCAACGGCATCGAGAATGAGGTCCGGCGCTTCGCGAGTGTCGTGTCCTTCCGGCATCTCGCCGTGCTGGTCGACGCGCTGACACTCGAAGCTGCTCCCATGCTCGCCACCCATGCGACGGCGCTCGCAGCGGAACTGAAGGTCAGCGTCAGTCTGATACCCGTCACCAATTCGATCGAGCAGGCCCTCGGCGCTTTGCCGGCCGGTACCGATGCCGTGTACGTCACTTCCCTGCCGCGCCTCACCGATGCCGAGATTACGCAGCTTGCGCACGAACTCGCGGTGCGGCGACTTCCCAGTCTCTCGAGGGTCGGCCAGCACGACGTCGAGCTTGGCATTCTCCTCGCGACCAGTGGCACGACGAGCGACTATCAGCGGCTCGCACGGCGCGTCGCGCTCGAGATCCAGCGCATCGCTGCGGGCGAGGACCCGGCGACGTTCGACGTCAGCTTGCCAGCCGACATGCGGCTCGCCATCAACATGCGCACCGCCCGGGCCATCGGCTTTTCTCCGCGCTGGGCCGATCTGACGGACGCGGTCCAGTACTTTGGCGAGGAACCTGGCGCCGCGCAGAGTCTGTCGCTGCTGGAGGCGTTGCAAGCGGCGCTTGCCGACAGTCCCACGCTCGAAGCGAGCGCGGCCGCGGCTGAAGTCGCAGGTGACGAGGTGCGCGATGCGCGCTCGCGCCTGCTGCCCGCCCTCACCGCTTCCGCCACGAGCACCCGGATCGACGCCGACCGCGCGAGCCCGCTATTGCAGGCCGAGCAGTCGACGAATGCGGCTCTCGAATTGAAGCAGGTCATCTACTCGGAGCGTGCGTGGGCAGGTTATGCGATCGCAGAGCAGCTGCGCCGCGCGGCGGACGAACAGCATCGTCAGACGCTGCTCGACACATTGAACTCGACCGCCGCCGCATATCTGAATCTGCTGCGCGCGAAATCCGTCGAGAGCGTGCGCCGCGATTACGTCGAGAACACACGCAGGAACCTCGAAACGGCCCGCATCCGTGAAGCCGTCGGCCTGTCGCAACGTTCCGATTACCTGCGCTGGGTCGCGCAGCTCGCGAGCGACCGGCAGAACCTCCTCGGCGCGGAATCGACGCGCCGGCAGGCCGAAGAAGAACTCGCGCGCCAGATTCACCGGCCGGCGGGAAAGCCGTTCGTGACTGTCGAGACCGGCCTTGCCGAACCGCTGGCGATGGTTTCCGATCCGCGCGCCCAGGCGTACCTCGATACACCGGCTCAGTGGAGCGTGTTTCAGGACTACGCGGTCGCGAGCGCGCTCGCACACGCGCCCGAGCTCGCGGCGCTCGATGCGCAGCGCTCCGCCGAGGAACGCAGCGTCAAGTCGGCGCGGCGCGCCTACTTCATTCCCGACTTGGCACTGCAGGCTTCGGGGAGCAATACGCTCGAGAAGAGCGGCGCGGGTTCGCAAGCCGTGCCCGGTGCGCCGGATGACGAATCATGGAATGTCTCTCTGCAAGCCTCGCTCCCGATCCTGACGGGGGGTGCGCGCGGCGCGGCGTACGCGCAGGCACGTCACAAGCTGCGCCAGATCGACGCCCAGCGTGCCGCGGCGGTGGATGCCATCGAGGCGCGCACGCGGGCGGCGCTGCATCGAACCGCAAGCTCGTATCCATCGATTGCCCTCTCCAAGGAGGCTGCAACGGCGGCGCGCCAGAACCTCACCATGGTGGCGGACGCCTATGCCAAAGGCGTGGTGTCCGTGACCGATCTCACCGATGCGCAGAATGCCGCTCTCAATGCGCAACTCGGCGAAGCCGAGGCTCGGTACACCTTCCTCATCGACTTCGTCGAGGTGCTGCGCACCAGCGGCAGCTTCGACATGCTGCTCGATCCCGCCTCGCGCGCAACCTGGTTCCAGAACGTCGATGCCTGGTTTCGCGAGCACGCGCCGCATGCAAAGGAATAGACCATGCGCCAAGTCCGACCGCTGCTGACTGCGAGTCTTGCCCTGCTGCTCGCTGCCGTATTGATCTCCGGTTGCAAGCGTCCGGCCCCGGAGCCGGAGGCGCGAGCCGTGCGCGTCATGTGGGTTGCGGGCGGCGCTGCGGGCGACAGCGTCAGCTACACCGCCGACATCCGTTCGCGCTACGAGACGGATCTCGGCTTCCAGGTGGGCGGTCGAATCATTGCGCGCGTCGTTGATGTGGGGGCGCGAGTCACCCGCGGCGCCGTACTGGCGCGCATCGACGATCAGGATTTGCGCCTGGCGGTGGAATCGGCGCAATCCGCCGTGAACGCCGCGCGCGCCGAGCTCGATCGCGCGCGTTCCGAGGAAGGCCGCTACCGCGATCTTTTGGAGCGGGGACTGACCACGGCGGCGACCTTCGTAGCGCAGCAGACACAGACCAAGACGGCGCAATCGCGTTTCGAGCAGACCTCAGCCGACTTGAAGCTCCGCCAGCAACAGCTCGCCTACGGCACGTTGCGGGCCGACAGGGACGGCGTGATCACGCGCACTTACGCGGATGTCGGTACGGTCGTCGCGCAGGGGCAGCGGGTCATGGCGCTGGCGCAACCGAGCGTACCGGAAGCCGTATTCGACGTGCCCGAAGGGCGCCTCGAGGAAGTGCGTGGCGATCTGAACATCGAAATCGTCGTGCAGGCGCTCTCCACAGCCAAACTGAGCGGCAGCGTGCGTGAAGTCAGCCCGAGCGCCGATCCCGCCACGCGGACCTACCAGGTACGCATCTCCATCGAGAAGCCGCCGGCGGACTTGCGCCTCGGCATGACGGCGACCGTAACGCTGCGACGCACCGGACCGGCCCCGAAGATGAACGTGCCGGCGACGGCGCTATTTCAGAAGGACGGCGCGCCCGCGGTCTGGGTCGTCGGCCCGGACAAGAAACTCGTGCTGCGTCCGATCACCGTCGATCACTATGACTCGCTCAGCGTCGCCGTCGCGAGTGGCCTCAAGCCGGGCGAAATGGTGGTGACTGCCGGCGTCCACAAACTCGCCGCGGGCGAAACGGTACGGATTCTCGGCGACGCTGCGCCATGAGCGGATTCAATGCTTCAGCCTGGGCGCTGACGCACAAGTCCTTCGTCGGCTTCATGATGGCGATCGCGCTTGCCGCCGGCCTCACCGCCTACCAGGAGCTCGGCCGCGACGAGGACCCGCCCTTCACCATCAAGACGATGATCGTCAAGGCCAACTGGCCGGGCGCAACCGCCGAGGAAGTCGCGCGCCAGGTCACCGACCGCATCGAAAAGACGCTCGAGTCGCTGCCCTACATCGACTTCACCTCGAGCTACGCCAAGCCGGGCGAAACCGTGGTCATGGTGAACCTCAAGGACACCACGCCACCTGCCGCCGTGCCCGATCAGTGGTATCAGGTGCGCAAGAAGATCGGCGACATGCGCTACCAGCTTCCCGAGGGCGTGCAGGGGCCCTTCTTCAACGACGAATTCGGCGACGTCTACGGCGTGATCTATGCCTTCACGACGGACGGATTTACCTACCGGGAGCTGCGCGACTACGTCGAGTTCGCGCGCGCGGAGCTGCTGCGCACGCCCAACGTCGGCAAGGTCGATCTTATTGGCGCGCAGAACGAGGTGATCTACGTCGACTTCTCGACGCGCCAGATGGCGGGCCTCGGCATCGATCCGGATCTGATTGCCAGCACGCTGCGGAACCAGAACGCGGTCAGCGCTGCGGGCGTCGTCGAGACCCGCAATGAGCGCATCGCGGTGCGCGTCAGCGGCCAGTTCGACACCGTCGAGAACATCGGCAACATCAACATCCGCGTGAACGACCGGCTGGTGCGCCTCGGCGACATCGCGAAGGTCACACGCGGCTATGAGGATCCGCCCTCGCCCATGTTCCGCTACAAGGGTGAGCCTGCCATCGGACTCGGCATCTCGATGTCAGCGGGCGGCAACATCCTGGACCTCGGACGCAATCTCGCCGCGGCGATGCAGCGCGTGACCCACGACCTGCCGGTCGGCATCGATCCGCACCTGGTGGCGAACCAGCCGCACGTCGTGGAAGAGTCGGTCGGCGAGTTCACGAGCGCGCTCTTCGAGGCCATTGGCATCGTGCTCATCGTGAGTTTCCTGAGCCTTGGGTTGCGCGCCGGGCTCGTGGTCGCGATCTGCATTCCGCTGGTGCTCGCGCTGACCTTTGTCATCATGCAGGTCCTCAAGATCGATCTGCATCGTATTTCGCTCGGCGCGCTCGTGATCTCACTCGGCCTCCTCGTCGACGACGCCATGATCGCCGTCGAGATGATGGTGCTGAAGCTCGAGGAAGGCTGGGACCGCTTCCGTGCGGCCACCTTCGCCTACACCTCGACCGCATTTCCGATGCTGACTGGCACGATCGTCACCATCATCGGATTCGTGCCCGTGGGATTCGCCAAGAGCGGCGCGGGCGAGTACTGCTTTACGCTGTTCGCGGTTGTCGGCATCGCGTTGTCGGCGTCGTGGGTGGTGGCGGTCATCTTCACGCCCTACGTCGGTGCCTACATGTTGCGGGAGCTGCGCCCGGCGGCAGCCACGGGCCATCATGAAGGCCGCCTCGCGCGCTGGTTTCGCAACGTCCTCATTAAGGCGCTCGCGCGCCGCAAACTCGTCATCGGCGGCACGGCCGGCGCATTCGTCGTAGCGCTGCTGCTCTTCAATCTGGTTCCGCAACAGTTCTTTCCGTCGTCCGATCGCCCGGAACTCGTCGTCGACCTGCGGCTGCCGCAGAACGCATCCATCGAGGCGACGCTCGCCCAGGTGGAGCGCTTCGAGAAGATCCTGAATGCCGACCCCGATATCGTCAGTCACACTTTCTATGTCGGGTCCGGTGCGGTGCGCTTCGTCCTCGCCTTCAACGTCGAACTCGCAAACGCCAACTTCGCCCAGGCAATAGTGATCACGAAGGGCGCCGCGGTCCGCGACCAGGTGCAGGCGCGACTCGAGAAGGTGCTCGCCGAGAAATTCGACCTGCTGATGGGCCGCGTTCAGCCGATGCAGCTCGGCCCACCGGTCGCGTGGCCCGTGCAGTACCGCGTGAGCGGCACGGATGTCCCGACGGTCAAGCGCATCGCCAACCAGGTGGCCGATACGGTTCGCGCCCACGCCGCCGCGCGCATCGTGGCGTTCGACTGGATCGAGATGGGCAAGTCCGTCGTCATCCAGCTCGACCAGGACAAGGCACGCATGCTCGGCGTGAGCTCATCGCAGATCGCCAACGAGCTCAATTCCGCATTGAGCGGCCGCACGGTCACCCAGGTGCGGGACGACATTTATCTCATCGATCTGCGCGGGCGGGCGGCGGACCGCGACCGGAGCGATTTGAAGACAATCCGGGAACTCGAGCTGCGCGTCGGCACCAATACGGTGCCGCTCGAGCAGGTCGCTAGCTTCCGCTACCAGCTCGAGGATCCGATCGTCTGGCGCCGCTATCGCCTGCCGACCATCACGGTGCAAAGCACGATCGGACCCGGCGTGCAGGCCGCGACTGTGGTCAAGGATCTCGCACCCGCGATCGACAAGATCCGCGCGAGTCTGCCGCCGGGCTATCGCCTGGAGCTCGGCGGCACCGTTGCCGAGAGCGCGAAGGGCTCGGACTCGATCACCGCCGTGGTGCCTGCGATGCTCCTCGGCATGCTGCTCGTGCTGATGGTGCAGCTGCAGAGCGTGCAGAAGCTCATTCTCGTCATGATGACGGCGCCGCTCGGCATGATCGGCGTGAGTCTCGCCCTGCTCACGACACGCAAGCCCTTCGGTTTCGTCGCGCTGCTCGGCGTATTCGCGCTCGTCGGCATGATCATCAGGAATAGCGTCGTGCTCATCATGCAGATCCGCGACCACGAAAAGACCGGCATCGGGCGCTACGAGGCTATCGTCAGCGCGACCATGCATCGCATGCGGCCCATCCTGCTCACGGCGTCGGCGGCCATCCTCGGCCTCATCCCAATCGCGGGCACGGTGTTCTGGGGGCCCATGGCCTTCGCGATGATGGGCGGACTTCTCGTCGCGACGATCCTCACCCTCATTTTCATGCCGGCGCTCTATGCGGCCTGGTATCGCGTCACGCCTGCGGGCGAGGATGCTAAAATTGCCGCGGTCCCCCACTGATCGGCAGGTGTCGTCATTAGCAAGAATATCGTGATTCGCGAGATTGCACGGCCGGACGCCGCAGCCGTCGAGGCGCTCGGCACCTATGGCGTCGCCACCGTGCACGAAGCCCAGGGCCGCACCGGCCTGCTGGCCGCGTACATGCGGCCCATTTACCCGCGAGCGTCCGTATCCGGCACCGCGGTTACCGTGCTGGTGCCTCCGGGCGATAACTGGATGATTCACGTCGCGGTCGAGGTCTGTAAGCGCGGCGATGTGCTGGTGGTGGCGCCGAGCTCGCCCTGCAGCGATGGTTATTTCGGCGATCTGCTCGGCACGTCGCTCATGGCGCGTGGCGTGCGGGCGCTCATCATTGACGCGGGCGTGCGCGATGTCGCGACGCTCAGCGACATGAAATTCCCGGTCTGGAGCAAGAACATCTGGGCGCAGGGAACCGTCAAGGCCAGCCTCGGCGCCGTCAACGTGCCGATCATCTGTGCCGGGCAGCGGGTCGAAGCGGGCGATGCGATCGTCGCGGACGATGACGGTGTCGTCGTCGTAAGCCGCGCGGAAGTCCCGAAAGTCGCGGCCGCAGCGGCCAAGCGCGTCGCAAACGAAGAGGAAAAGAGAAAGCGCCTCGCCGCCGGTGAACTTGGGCTCGATCTTTACGACATGCGCGAGAAGCTCAAGGCACTCGGCCTCGAGTATCGCTGAGCGCCGCTCGAGTCATGGCGAACGACCGGCAAACGGCCATTCCCTGCACGCTGATGCGCGGCGGGACCTCCAAAGGTCCGTTCTTTCTCGCAAGCGACTTGCCCACCGACGCAAAGACGCGCGACCGCGTGCTGCTTGCCGCCATGGGGTCACCCGATCCGCGGCAGATCGATGGCGTCGGCGGCGCCGAGCCGCTCACCAGCAAAGTGGCGATCGTTTCGAAATCGAGCCGGCCCAACGTCGACGTCGACTACCTCTTTGCGCAGGTTTCGATCGACAAGCCGCTCGTCGACGTGAGTCCCAACTGCGGCAACATGCTCGCGGGTGTCGGACCGTTCGCGATCGAGCGCGGCTTGATCGCCGCGCGCGATCCGCAAACGCGCGTGTCGATCTACATGGTCAATACCGGGAATCTCGCGGTCGCGACCATCCAGACGCCGGGCGGCATCGTGCGTTACGACGGTGCGACCGCGATCGCGGGCGTACCCGGCACAGCCGCGCCGATTGCCGTCGACTTCATGGACACCGCGGGTTCCGTTTGCGAGTCCCTCCTGCCGACCGGTCACGTACGCGACACGGTGGACGGCATCGACGTCACCTGCATTGATAACGGCATGCCGGTCGTCGTTATTCCCGCCAGCGCATTCGGCAAGACAGGCTACGAGTCACCGAAAGATCTCGACGCCGATGCGAGCTTCAAGGCGCGGGTCGAAAAATTGCGGCTCGCTGTTGGACCGCTGATGGGTCTCGGCGACGTACGCGACAAAGTGGTGCCGAAGATGACGCTGATCGCTCCGCCACGCGCCGGCGGGCACGTCTGCACACGGACATTCATCCCGATCCGCTGCCACGCGGCGATTGGCGTGTTGGGCGCGGTCAGCGTAGCCACGGCTTGCGTACTGCCGGGCTCCGTCGCTGAGGGGATCGCGGTGAGGCCGCAGGGCTCTCCCATTCTCATGTCCGTCGAACACCCGAGCGGCGAGTTCACTGTCACGCTCGAAGTCTCTGGCGCCGGCGCCGATTTCAAAGTCGGCCGCTCCGGCATTCTGCGCACGGCGCGCGCGCTGTTCGAAGGGCATATTCTGGTGCCGCAGGCGGTCTGGACAGGCAAGTAGCTCGACTTGTCAATTATTCCGACACGATATGTAGCCTCGCGCGCGGCGGCTTGAGCTTGCTGTTAGGATTTCCCTCAAACGAAGGTCCGGCCAACGAGCGGGGCCCAACAAGAACAAGACCGCGGGGATTCCGATGGCCATCATTCGCTCGCTCGGCACGGCCGGGCACGGGAATCGGGCAGCATCAGTCACTTCATCGCTGAGAACGACGCGCTATCGCGGCCCGCTCGCGCGCCTGGCGCTCATTGCGCTGCTCGGGCTCGGCGCAACGACTAACGCGCTCGCGGACAACGGCGTCGGCGCGTGGATCTCGCCCGTCGACAACAACTGGCCGCTGATCCCCGTGCATGCGGCGCTGACGCCCGACGGCCGCGTCCTCACCTACGGCACGAAGAGCGACGGGACGCAGACCGGCTACTTCATCTACGACGTGTGGGATCCGACCGCGGGGCTCGGCGGCGGTCACTTCACGTTGAACAACATGACGCTGACCGACATCTTCTGCAGCTCGCAGGTCATCCTGCCCGCGACCGGCAGCATCTTCATCGCGGGCGGTGACAACTGGACCGGCACCGCCACGACCAACACCGGCAACAACAACACCAACATCTTCAGCTATACCGGCAACACGCTCACGCGCGGGAACAACATGAACCGCGCGCGCTGGTACTCGTCGTCGACGGCGCTGGTGAATGGCGAGATCTACATCCAGGGCGGCAACGGCGGCGGCGACTTCCCCGAGGTTCGGGATGGCGCCGGCAACTTCCGCCTGCTGACCGGGGCGAATACTTCGAGCTACGCGGCGACCTTCCCGCGCAATTTCCTTGCGCCCGACGGCCGGATCTTCGGGTACGACACGAATGGCAACATGTACTTCGTTTCGACCGCCGGTACCGGCTCACTGGTAGGCGCGGGGCAATACAACTCCGCGAACGCCGGTTGGACGTCGAGCGCCGCGATGTTCCGCCCGGGCAAGATCCTCCAGATGGGCGGCAATTCCGCCGGCGCCGTTGTGATCGACATCAACGGGCCGACACCGGTCGTCACGACCCAGCCCACCATGTCGAGCCAGCGTCAATGGGTCTCGGCGACGGTCATGGCCGATGGCCGGGTCGTCGCGACGGGCGGCACCCAAACCGACAACCAGCTCGTCGGCATCAATAACGCCGCCGAGGTCTGGAATCCCGCGACCGGCCAGTGGACCGTCGGCCCCAGCGGCTCGCGCGCACGCATGTATCACTCGGGCGCACTGCTCCTGCCCGATGCTACCGTCATGGTCCACGGCGGCGGCGCACCCGGACCGCTCAACAACCTGCACGCCGAAATCTATCAGCCGTCGTACCTCTTCACGTCGAGCGGCGCGCCCGCGCCACGGCCGGCGATCATCTCCGCGCCCGACAACATCGACAACGGCCAGCACTTCACCGTGAACGTGGGCACGGCCAGCATCAGCCGGGTGACGCTCGTGCGCTCGGGTTCGGTCACCCACAGCGTCAACATGGATCAACGCTTCATCGAGCTGCCGTTCACTTCCTCCGGCGGGATGCTCGACGTCGAGGCGCCATTGCGCGCTTCGGACGCACCTGGCGGCTACTACCTGCTCTTCGTCATCGACAGTCAGGGCGTGCCGTCGGTGGCCAAGATCGTGCGCATGAGCATCGCAGCCAACCCGAATCTTGCCGTCGATTACACGGCGGCGATCGGCGGCAGTGGCGGCGGCGCATACACCGTCGCGTGCAATGTCGATGAAGTGCTCGTCGGCATCACGGGCCAGGCTTCGACGGCTGACTACGTGTACCAGGTCGGCGCCCAATGCGCGCAAGTCGACCAGTTCGGCCACTGGGTCGGCAATCCGGTCAATCGTGGCGTCACGGGTGGCACCGGTGGCACCGCGTTCACCAAGACCTGTCCGCGCGACTACGCCATCAGCGGCTTCAGCGGCCGCTCGGCGACCTATGTCAACCAGCTCAACTTCGAATGCAAGGCGCTTACGGCGACTGGTCGCGTGACGGGCACCGCGCAGGTGCTCGGCGCCGTCGGCAGCGCGAGCGGCAACGCGCAAGCATCGATGAGCTGTGGCACCGGCAATCCGGTGTACGCCCTGTACGGCCGCTCAGCCAGCTGGATCGACAATTTCGGCGTGCAGTGCCGTCAGGCGGCCATCACGCCCATCAGCGTGAATTCGCCGCCGAGCGTGACCAATCCGGGCAATCAGGCGAGCACCGTCGGTGTCGCGATCAATCTGACGATCAACGCGACGGATCCCGACGGCAATCCGCTCACGTATTCCGCCACGGGCCTGCCGCCCGGCCTCGCGATCGGCACCAACATCGGCTTCATCAGCGGCACACCAACCGCCGCCGGCACCTACAACGTTTCCGTGACCGCGAGCGACGGCCCGACGAACGCCTCGGCCAATTTCATCTGGACGGTAACCGATCTCGGCGCACTCATCTTGAATCCCATGCCGTCGCAGACTCCGCGCCTCGCGACGAGCACGGCAAGCTATACGGCGACCACACAGAACGCGCTCAATCCTCAGTACAAGTGGTTCTTCGATGACGGCACACCGGAAACCGGCTACTCGAGCTCGGCGAGCATCACTCATGCGTTCGCGAAACCGGGCGTCTATTACATCACCGTCACCGCGACGGACAGCCGTGGCATCGCGCAGCTGCAGACGTTCGCGCAGACCGTCTATCTGCCGGCAACCGCCAATCGGCCGACCGCGTCGTCGAATATCCTCTATGAATCGCGCAGCGGCAGCAATGCGCGCGTGTGGGTGGTCAATCAGGACAACGACTCCGTGACGGCGTTTGACGCCGTCACGCAAGCGAAGGTCGCTGAAGTCGCTGTCGGCACGGCGCCGCGCACGCTGGCGGTGTCTCCGAGCGGCGAGATCTGGGTGACGAACAAGCAATCCGCGTCGATCACCGTGATCAATGCAGGCACGCTGACGGTCAGCCGAACAGTCACGTTGCCGTTCGCGTCGCAACCCTTCGGCATCGCATTCGCACCGACCGGCGGCTACGCCTACGTCGTCCTGGAAGGCACTGGTCGGCTCTTGAAGCTCGACGCCACCAGCGGCGCGCAGCTCGCAAGCCTCGCCGTCGGTGCGAATCCACGACACCTGTCCGTGAGCGGCGACGGCGGCACGGTCTATGTGTCGCGCTTCATCACGCCGCGGCTGGCCGGTGAAGAGACCCTCACCGTGCAAGCGCAAGTTGGCGGCGAGGTTGTCGTCGTCAACGCCGGCGCGATGACCGTGCTCAACACCATCACGCTCGCGGCGAGCACCAAACCCGATTTCGACAATCAGGGCAGCGGCTTTCCGAACTATCTTGGCGCAACCGTTCTTTCGCCGGATGGCACGGCCGCCTGGGTGCCGTCGAAGCTGGACAACGTCGCCCGCGGCATGCAGCGCAACGGCTTGCCGCTCAATTTCCAGAACACCGTGCGTGCAGTGAGCTCGCGCATCGATCTCGCAACCGGCCTCGAGGACTTCGCGGCCCGTATCGATCACGACAATGCGAGCGTGGCGAGCGCCGCGACCTACGACCGCTACGGCGTCTACCTTTTTGTCGCGCTCGAAACGAGCCGTGAAGTGGCCGTCGTGGATGCACACGGCAAGTTCGAAATCTTCCGTATCAACGTCGGCCGCGCTCCGCAGGGCCTGGTTGTATCCTCTGATGGATCAAAGCTTTACGTCAATAACTTCATGGATCGCAGCGTCAGCGTTTTCGACCTCGGCAACCTCGTCAACAACGGCCAGTGGAACGCGCCGGCACTCGGCACCTTAAGTCCCGTGGGTGCGGAGAAGCTGAGCGCCCAGGTCTTGAACGGCAAACAGCTCTTCTACGATGCGCGCGACACGCGACTCGCCCGTGATCGATATGTGAGCTGCGCCACCTGCCATAACGACGGCGGGCATGACGGCCGGGTGTGGGACTTGAGCGGCTTCGGCGAAGGCCTGCGCAACACCATCAACCTGCGCGGCCGCGCCGGCATGGGCCAGGGGTTCCTGCACTGGAGCGCCAACTTCGACGAGGTCCAGGACTTCGAAGGTCAGATCCGTGCGCTCGCCGGCGGCACCGGTCTCATGGCCGACGCCGACTTCAACACGGGCACACGTAGTCAGCCGCTCGGCGACCCGAAGACGGGCCTCAGCGCTGACCTCGATGCCCTCGCCGCCTATCTGGCCTCGCTCAACACCTTTGCGAGCAGCCCGAATCGGAACCCGGACGGAACGCTGACCACCGATGCCGTGGCCGGCAAGGCCGTCTTTCAGAGCGCCAATTGCGCCCAGTGCCACAGCGGCACGGCCTTCACCGAGAGTGGCGCGGCGACGCTCAGAAACATCGGCACGCTGAAACCAACGAGCGGCCAGCGTCTCGGCGGCACGCTCACGGGCATCGATACGCCGACGCTGCGTGACGTCTGGGCGACTGCGCCGTACTTGCACGACGGTTCCGCAGCAACGCTCACCGACGCCGTGCGCGCGCATAGCGGCGTATCGATCAGCGATACGGACCTTGCGAAACTGATCGCCTATCTCGGCCAGATCGGCGGTCAGGAAGTCTCGGCGCCGATTCCGAACGTTGCACCGACCATCACGAGTCCCGGCGCGCAGAGCGGCACCGTGGGTGTCGCAGTGAATCTCGGCATCACGGCGGGCGATGTGAACGGAGATGCCTTGCAGTTCTCAGCGAGTGGCTTGCCGGCAGGGCTCGCTGTGAATGCAAGCACCGGCGGTATCACAGGGACGCCCACGACGGCCGGCAACTACAACGTCACGATCACCGTGAGCGACGGAGCCTTGGCTGCGTCCGCGAGCTTCGCCTGGACCATTGCCGCACCCACCGACGTAACGGCGCCCAGCGCACCGGGTACGCTGACAGCCAAGGTTGGTTCCAATACACAGATCAACCTCACCTGGCTGGCCTCGACCGACAACGTCGCGGTAACCGGATATCAGATTGAACGCTGTCAGGGAGCGGGTTGCACGGGCTTTGCGTACCTCACGACGGTGACGACGACGAGCTATAGCAACACCGGGCTCAGCGCGGCGACGAGCTATACATACCGGGTCCGAGCCGGTGATGCCGCGGGCAATTTAAGTGCTTACTCCAATTCCAGCACGGCCACGACACTCGCCGCGCCCGACACGGGGGCCCCAACAGCACCGAAGAATGTCACAGCCACGACCGCTTCGAGCACGACAATCAATCTGAGTTGGACGGCCTCGACGGATAACGTCGCGGTGACGGGCTACGAGGTGCGCCGCTGCCAGGGTGCAAGCTGCAGCACCTATACGGTGATCGGCACGTCAATCGGCACGAGCTATGTCGACACGGGGCTGACAGCCTCGACAACCTATCGATATCGGGTGCGTGCCAGGGATGCGGCCGGAAACTTCAGTGCCCTCTCCACGCGCGCGAATGCCACGACTTTGGCGGCGCCGGACACGACCCCGCCGACGATTACCATCACCGCTCCGACAAATGCCGCAACCG
>Ga0326726_10001415_pt1 | contig 22288 bp, 16 predicted proteins | sample MHFenrmetagenome_2_FD_207603 | JGI IMG/M metagenome (GOLD analysis project Ga0326726, IMG submission 207603) | Lab enriched peat soil microbial communities from Michigan Hollow, Ithaca, NY, United States - MHF15MN | ecosystem: Environmental > Terrestrial > Soil > Wetlands > Peat | place: USA... | reverse complement strand
ATCAATCCCTCGTGCCCTCGGTCGAGCGCGTCGCGCAGAAAGCGCTGGGCCGTCTCGAGCTCCGCGGTCACGATGCGCGGCACGACCAGGTTCGCCGGCACGTGTCGGACGAGCGCCGCGACGCGCTGGTCGGTCGGCCGATCGATCAGATCTGCGCCGTCCGCGTGCAGACAATCGAAGCTGAACAAAGACAGCGGAACTGCAGCGCGCGTGTCCTCGATCTCGAGCTTGCGTCCGAAGCGGCGCATCGTCTCCTGGAACGGGCGCGGTCGGCCCGCCGCATCGAGCGCGATCACCTCGCCGTCGAGGATCAGGCTGTGGGCGTCGAGCGCGGCGATCGTCGCCTCGATCTCGGGCAAGCTGGATGTGACGTCGCGTCCCGTGCGCGAGTAGATCTTCACGACGCGTCCTTGCTTGTGCACCTGGACGCGCGCGCCGTCGAGCTTGTGCTCGAACGCCGCGAGCCTAAGCTCGGCGAGCGCGCTCTCGACGTCTCGTGTCGGGCTCGCGAGCATCGGGCTCACCGGCTCGAATAGTCTGAGCTTGAAGCGCACGAGCCCGGCGGAGCCTGCCGCGAGCGCCGCGACCGCCACCGGTGCGATCGCGCCCGCGAGCATGATCGCGCGGCGGACGTCCGGCGCCGGCAGCCCGGCGGCCGCCGCGATCGCGTCGGCCATCACGCCTTCGAGCGCGCCTTGGCGGAGCTCGCCGACGAGCAGGCGCGCGAGGAAGCTCTGCTCGCGCGCGGTTGCGGCAGCGAAGAGGCTCTCGAGGGTCTCACGGCGCCGGCTTGCGCTGCCCGCGCCGCGCACGCTCGCGACGCGTTCGAGCCGTGCGCGCGCCGCAGAGATCGTGAGCGTCGCGTCGGCAGCCGGTGGCACGCGGCGCAGGTCATGAACGATAGCGGGGCCGAGCCCTAGTCGACCGCCCGGCAGCGTACCTGCGAGCCACGCAACCGCCGTCTCGCGCTCGTCGGCGTCCAACGCACGCAAGCACGCGACCAGGAGCTCGATCTTCGCGAGCCGGCTCCGCGTGGCCGCGACGGCGTCGGAGGTTTCGGCGAGGGCGGCGAGAAGCACTCCGCCCTTAGGGCCCGACGCTTTGGAACCGCGTGCCGTCCTTGAGCACGATCGCCTTCAAGAAATACTGGTTCGGATCGTCTTTGCGCGGCGCGCCGATCGCGGTGATCTCCTGACCCGGCGCGATCACCGCGGGGTCGAGTCCCATCCGGACGAGCATGTTCGCGGGAGCGCCCTCGACGAAGTTGATCGTCTGCTTGGTGCCGTCCGGCTTCGTCTGCGTGAGCGTCATCGACATGTGCGGGTTGCGGAACTTGAGCGTCTCGACGACGCCTTTGAACTCGACGTTCTGCGTCATGTCGTAGACGGCGAACGAGTGATGTGCCGCGGCCGGCAACGAGAGCGCAGCGAGCGCGGCGGCGAGCAGGGCAACGATCGTCCGATTCATATTAATTACTCCTTGGCTCCGCCGGGCAGGTCGTCGAGATCGGGCAGCGTGAGGCCGCGCTGCGTGAGATAGTCGTCCCAGAGCGTGTCCGTGCAGGTGTATTCGATCAGCGAAAGGTCGGTACGCAGCTGCAGCGTCGCCTTGATCTTGACGGGCTCGGTGTAGACCTTCGGGTCGGTGACCACGAGCTCGTCGACGAGGAACTTCGCGGGCTGGCCGTTCGCCGCGGCGCGTTCCTCGAGATGCAGACGCTCGACGACGTGCGCGGCGGACGACGTCGCCATTCGCGTCATGTACGGGTACTGCTTCAGCTTGTCCGTCTCGACCACGAGCGTGTCGCCTTCCCAGCGCGCGACCGAGTGGCCCATCGCGGACGGCACGAGCTGCTTCGGCGGGTTGTGATCGGCCATGTAGATCTTGCGGTACATGCCGTAGCCTTCCCAATAGATCGACAGATCTTGCGGCCGTTGCTGGATCTCGACCGTGAACGGCGCGCCCCAGACGGCGCGCGGCATCCCGGGCCAAATGCAATAGCGTCCCGGGTCGTCGTCGAGCGTGAAATGCTTCTCGTAGTCCGCGAGCAGCTTCTTGGCGGCGTCGTTGTAGGGCAGCGGGTTCGGCGTCTGCGTCCGCATTCCGGGGCCGAGCGCCGGGAAATAGAGGCCGCTGAAGTCAGGGTGCGCGCCTTGCGCGGGATGTGCCGCCTGCGACAGCGCGAAGCCCGGCAGCCCGATCGCGAGCGTGAGTGCACCGAGCCGCCAAAAGCCGATCGTCATTCGTAATCCCCTTCGAGCCCAATGCCGCGGGACGATGCCCATAGCGCGGCGCGACGGCCTTTAGTGCCTGACGGGCCGAGTTCCGTCAAGTATGGCCGAGGATTCTCGATGCCCGTGGTGCGGACGAGGGCGGAAAGCCCCGCCGCGTCGTGGGACGCGGCGGGGCTTAGGGTGTTGCGATTGCGATTCGCTTGCGGTGCGGCCCGCGATCAGCGCGGCGCGATGTTCTGGTTGGTCCGGAACAGATTGGCAGGGTCGAAGCGCTTCTTGATCGCCGCGAGCCGCTCGAAGTTGCGGCCGTACGCGTCGTTCACACGCGCCTCGTCGTCCGGGATGAAGTTCACGTAGACGCTGCCCATCGCGTGCGGCGCGAGCCGCTCGTGCAGACGCCGTGCCCAGCCGCGGCAACGCTCGTCGTCCTTCGCGTCGCGCCAGCGCGTGTGTACGTTCACGACGAAGTGCGACGCACGGTTCGGCCACGCCGTCGCAGCCGCCGGCACGCGCGTCATCGCGCCGCCGACGTGCGCGATGAACACCTCGCATTCCTCGGTCGGCAGCGTCGCGATCGCCTCGCGCAGGAGCTCGATCGACGTGTCACTGAACGCCGCGACGTCGTGGCTCTTCCAATAGTTGCGCGCGCCGGGCGTGAGCAGCGGGTCGAACGCGGACTGCCAGCCGACGAACGGCATCGGCCCGACGATGTCCGCGATCGGCCTGCCGATCTTGCGAAGCTCCGCGGTCGCGGCCTCGGCCTCCGCGCGCGGGCCGACATGGCACATCGCGAGCACGACGATCTCGCGGCCGTGCCACTCGGCCGGGAGGAACGGCAGCGGCGGCGCCTTGCGCATCACCGCCCAGCAGGTGAGGTCGTCGGACGCGCGCGCGAGCGCGGCCTGATACTGCTTGAGCACCGGCGCGAAGTCGGCGAACGGATGCACGACCATGCCGGCCACGACCTCGGGCCCGAGCGGATGCAGCGCGAACTCGAACTCGGTCACGACACCGAAGTTGCCACCGCCGCCGCGGATCGCCCAGTAAAGGTCGGGGTGTCGCTCGCGATCGACGCGCGTGATCTCGCCGTCGGCGGTCACGACGCGCGCGGACAACAGGTTGTCGATCGTGAGGCCGAGCTTGCGCGTGGTCCAACCGAAGCCGCCGCCGAGCGTGAGCCCCGCGATGCCGGTCGTCGAATTGATTCCGGTCGGCACGACGAGCCCGTGCTGCTGCGTCGCGCGATCGACGTCGGCGAGCGTCGCGCCGGGCTCGACGCGCGCGATGCGCGCCGCGGGGTCGACTGCGATCTTGCGCATCGGGGAGAGATCGATCACGAGCCCGCCCTCGACGAGCGCGCTGCCCGCGATGTTGTGGCCGCCGCCCTTCACGCCGAGCAGCAAGCGGTTCGCGCGCGCGAACGTGACCGCCTTGATCACGTCGGTCTCGGTCACCGCGCGCACGATCGCGGCCGGTCGCCGCTCGATCATCGCGTTCCAGATCGCGCGCGCGTCGCCGTAGCCGGCGGAATCCGGGAACAGGACGTCCGAGCCGAGCGCGGCGCCGATCGCGGTGCGCTCGAGGTCGACGGTCGAGCCGTCGAGGGTTCGAAAGGCCTGGACCCGAGGGGCCAGGGTTCGCGAGGCGACAGTGCTCATGGGCGTGCTCTCCGGATGTGGTTGCAGGGGCGCGCATGGTCGGCCGGCAGCCGTTGTCAGGGAATACCGGATCGTCTCTAATTCATGCTCGATCGTCCGCCGCGCTCGTCGTGCGGCGAGTCTCACGAGGGGTTCAAAGATGAGCCGGGTTGGTTAGCGCGATGGACGTGCTGTCCGACGTGTTGCGCGCGGTGCGGCTCACGAGCGCGCTGTACTTCGAAGTCAGCGCGGCACAGCCATGGATTGCGGCGACGCTCCAGATGAAGGAGGTCGGCGCGACGATGATGCCGGGCGCGGGCCACGTGATCCCGTTTCACGCGATGGTCTCTGCGCGCGGCTGGGCGAGACCCGAGGACAGCGCGGTGGCGCCCGAGAGCTTCGAACCCGGCGACATCGTGATGTTTCCGCACGGCGAAGGGCACCTGCTGACCTCCGACGCCGATCGCTGGGAGACGCCGCGGCCGGACACGAGCTTCTACACGGCGGCCGCTAGGAGCGGCGAGCCGTTCACCCTCTGCTCGCTCGGCGGCGACGGCGCGCCCGCGAACTTCGTTTGCGGCTACCTCGGCTGCGACGCGTCGCCGTTCAATCCGCTGCTCAGTGCGTTGCCGCGGATGCTGATCGTGAAGGCGCAGCTCGGCTCAGCCGGTCTGATGAAGGAGCTCTTGCGCGCCGCGATCGAGCAGAAGGCGAGCGGCAAGGCGGGAGCCGCGACGCTCGTCGCGCGCGCGGGCGAACTCATGTTCCTGCAGGCGGTCCGCCAGCACATGGACGCAATGCCCGAGAGCGCGCCGAGCTGGCTCGCGGGGCTGCGTGACGAGCAGGTCGGCCGCACGCTGCAGCTCATCCACACGCAGCCGGCGGCCGACTGGTCGCTCGCGAGCCTCGCGAAGAAGAGCGGCGTGTCGCGCTCGGTGCTGGCCGAGCGCTTCGCGCGCTTCACGGGTGAGCCGCCGATGCGCTACGTCGGACGTTGGCGCATGCAACTCGCGTCGAGCCTACTCACGGAAGGCGAGAGCATCGGTCGCGTCGCCGACGGCGTCGGCTACCGCTCCGAGGCCGCGTTCCAACGTGCGTTCAAGAAATTCGTCGGCGTGACCTGCGGCGAGTGGCGCAAGCGCGCGCAGATTGCGCGAGCTGTAGTCGGTTAGAAGTGGACTTTTGAGGGCCTTCCAATGAACTCGACGATGTGGAAGATCGCGCTGCGTACGCTCGCGCGCGACAAGTCGTACGCTCTGATCAACGTCGCGGGCCTCGCTATCGCGATCGCGTGCTGCCTTCTGCTGGGCGAGTATCTGCACAGCGAGCTCACCTACGACCAGAGCCACGAGAACTACAAGCGCATCTTCCGTATCGCAAACGAGTTCGAGATCAACGGCAAGCGCGACAGCTTCGCGCGCACTTCCGCAGTGCTCGGGCCGATGCTCAAGGAGGAGAACGCGGACGTGCAGGAATACGTGCGCTTTCTCGGCGGCGGCGCGAGCCGGAATTTCCTTCAACACGGCAGCGACGGCTATTACTGGCGCGACACATACGTCGTCGACACGAACGTGTTCGACGTGTTCACGCACAAGATCCTCTATGGCGATCCGAAGCACGCGCTCGACTCGCCGACCGCGATCGCGATCAGCCACTCGGTCGCGCGGCACTACTTCGGCGAGCGCAACCCGATCGGCGAGACTCTGACGTCGGACGGCAACGACGCCCAGGTCACGCTCGTGTTCGAGGACCTGCCCGAGAACACGCATTTGCGGTACGACGCGCTGTTCTCGGCGAACCTCGGAATGATGTCGGCTCCTAATGACGAGAACATCCGTCGGCAGCTGCTCTTCGGCGTCAACGTTTACACGTATCTCTTGATGCGCCCCGGATACGACGCCGCGCAGTGGGGCGCGGTGTCGAGCTCGTTCTTCGAGCGCAACATGAAGACGTTCGGCGACCGCATCAACGCGCAGTGGCGCAGCTGGCTGCAGCCGCTCGCGGACATCCACTTGTACTCCGACGTGTCGAACGACCTGCCGACGGGCAACCGCTACTACCTCTACGGCTTCATTGCGGTCGCGGTGTTCACTCTGCTCGTGGCGTGCATCAACTACATGAACCTCGCAACCGCGCGCGCGGCGAAGCGCGCGAAAGAGGTCGGGATGCGCAAGATCCTGGGCTCGAGCCGGCGCGCGCTGATCATCCAGTTCCTCGCCGAATCGATGCTGCTCGCGGTCGTGGCCGTGCTGCTCGGCTTGTTGCTCGCGAAGCTCGCCATAGCGTTCACGCCGATCAGCCAGCTGTTCGGCAGGACGATCTCGCTGAGCTTCACGGAGATGCCCCAGATCTACCTCTGGCTCGTGGCGCTCGCCGTGCTCGTCGGCATCGGGGCCGGGCTCTATCCCGCGTTCTATCTCTCGGCGGCCGTGCCGATCTCGGCGCTCGTCGGCGGCGCGAAGGGCGGAGGGCGGAGCACGGGCCTGCGCGAGAGCCTCGTGTTCGTGCAGTTCCTGATCTCCGTGGCCGTGATCGCGTGCACGCTCGTGATGGGCGCGCAGATGCGCTACATCTCGAGCATGTCGCTCGGCTTCGAACGCGAGAACCGCGTGAACGTCACGCTGCGCGGCTCCGACACGATCCTGAGCGCCGACGCAATCAAGACGCAGCTCATTTCGAACCCGAACGTGCTCGGCGTGTCGTGGGTGACGACTCGGATGGGCGGGCAATTCGCGATCAACGCGATCGGGCTCGAGACGAATCAGGGCACGATCGAGACGACCACGGTGACGCGCATGGGAGTGGGTCCTGACTTCATCGACGTGATGGGCCTCCAGCTCATCGCCGGCCGCGCGCCCGCGGACGACGTCGCGAGTGCTGCCGGCGCCGGGCCCGGCGGCGGGCCGGCTGCGCAGACCCGAGAGATCGTCGTGAACGAGGCGCTCGTGCGCGCCCTGCACTGGGAGGAGGCGATCGGCAAGCGCTTCGAGCTCGGACAAGGCCCGCAGGCGCAGAAGGGCACCGTCGTCGGCGTCGTGAAAGACTTCAACTTCAGCTCGGTCCACGAGGGCGTGGGGCCGTTCGCGATCTATCGTCAGGTAGAAGACTTCTCTCGGGTGCCGCAGGTGCTGCGCCTGCATGAGGAGCGCACGATGGTGCTGAACATCGCGGGCAGGGACGTGCCGGCGACGCTCCGATTCGTCGGCGACACGCTGCGCAAGTTCGACGGGATGCATCCGTTCGAATTCGAGTTCGTCGACGACTCGCTCGACAGGCTCTACGTCGCGGACCAGCGGCTCACGCGGCTGATCGCGATATTCGCGGGGCTCTGTATCGCGATAGCGTGCCTCGGGCTGTTCGGGCTCGCCTCGTTCATGGCCGCGCAGCGCACACGCGAGATCGGTGTTCGGAAGGTGTTCGGCGCACGCACGGGCCAGATCATCTCGCTGCTCGCGCACCGGATCGTGTACCTCGTGCTCGGCGCGGCCGGAGTCGCGAGCGTGCTGTCCTACCTCGTGATGAAGGCGTGGCTCCAGAACTTCGCGTTCAGGGCCGGCATCAACCCGCTGATCTTCGTCGCGGCGGCGCTCGCGGGCCTCGGGATCGCTTACCTCACGGTCGCGCTGCAGTCGATGAAGGCCGCGCGCGCTCACCCCGTGACCTCGCTGCGCTACGAATAAACCCGACTGGATCCCAAGGGTTTTCTCCGGAGAGGGGCAGCTCGGTCTTCGACTCAGGCGCGCGCTTCGTTGGCAAGCGCCCACAATAGCGGTATAAGTACCACGCGGTCGTTTCGTCATCTCGGGGGGGATTTCGAATGCGAAATGCGATTCTGAGCATGTCGGCGCTTGTGGCGGTGATATGCGGCTTACCCGCGCCCGCTTTTGGGCAACTCGAAGAAATCGTCGTCACGGCCACGCGCCGCGAGACGAACCTGCAAGATACGCCGCTGTCGATTCAGGCGTTCACCTCCGAGCAACTCGAGCTCGGCGGCATCACGAACGGTCGCGACCTCGGCATCATGGTGCCGAACGTCGTGCTGAATCCGAACACCGGGGGTGCCCAGGCGAACTTTTATGTACGAGGCCTGCCGGGCGTAGGCCTGTACGTCGACGGCGTGTGGCAGGACGGGTTCGGCTTCCAGCAAATGGACTTCACCGAGATGGAGCGGGTCGAGGTGCTACGCGGTCCGCAAGGTACGCTGTTCGGGCGCAACACCAACGGCGGCGCGGTCAACATGACCACGAAGAAGCCGGCCGACGAGTTCGGCGCGCGCGTGAAGCTCAGCATCGGCGACTTCGACCGCAAGGACGCGCAGATCGCGGTGGATCTTCCGATCACCGACAAGCTCAAGTCGAAGTTCCTAGGCGCCACGTATCAGAACGACGGCTTCCTCAAGGGGCTCACGACTCCTTGGAATTTCGGAGCGCAAGACGACACGATCCTGCGCGCGGACTTCCTCTGGAAGGCGACGGATACCTTCTCGCTGCGTTTCACCTACAACGACGAGAAGAAGCGTGGGACCGACCCACGCATCCATCGGATGACGCGCTACGACAACTCGAAGATCTACGCGTACAACATCATGCTCGGCGCCTATCAGGCGCAGGCGGCCGCGGCCTGCCAGGCGGACCTCGTGCGGTGCGCGGCCATCGGCGCGGGCGGCGCGGGCCGACCCGCGGGACTGCCGAACTACTTCAACGCGGCCGCGGGCACTTGGTCGGCGCCGCCGAGCGTCGGCTTCGGCACCCGTTACACCGGCGTCGCGAGCCCCGCCTTCAATCCCACGACGCATACGACGGACTACCAAGGCGGGATGAAGAGCGCGTTCGGCGACATCGTGAGCGGCGTGTACGTCCCGAATCCGCGAATGGCCGACATCTCTTTCAACGGCCCGGGTCAGGTCGGCAAGTGGGAGACCAAGTCCGACTCCATGGAGGACGGCATCACCGCCGACTTGAACTACGCGACGCTGACCGCCGACTGGGACATCAACGACAAGCTGCATTTCCAGGCGATCGTCGCAAGCTGGGATCAGTACCAACGCCAAGTCATCGACTTCGACGGCACGGAGTTCTTGATCACGACGGATGACCTCAAGCAGCAGCGTGAAAACGACTCGATAGAGCTGCACCTGACAGGTAAGACGAAGAACGGCCGTTTCAACTGGATCGCGGGCTACTACCGGCTCGACCAGAGCCTCGACTTCCGCAACACACGCTGGGGCATGTGGGAGTTCGTCGTGCCGAACTACGGGCCCGCCGTGCCGGCGGTCAACACGACGACGAGCGAGTATGTGCGTCAGACCGCGACGCTGCTCGGCTTGAACGGCCTCACCGGCGGCAACATGCTGACAGCCGACACGGCGGCCGTCGCTTACGGGCCCACGGGCCGCTATCCGTGGAACTTCGGCTCGATCGCGACGGACCTGCTCACGAATCGCTGGGACAAGGATCATGCGTTCTTCGGCGAGACGACGTTCAGCGTCACGAAGAAGCTCGACCTCACGTTTGGCGCGCGGCTCAGCGACAAGACCGGCGGCGACAAGACGTACACGCCGAGCGACGCGTTCCGAACGCCGGACCCGGCCGTGCCGCCGCAAGGCGACCCGTTCGCGTTCAGCGCGATCACGCTCGACCACACCGACCCGGCCTCGCCGACCACCGACACGTACAAGTTCTCGGCCGCGTATCACCTGCGCGACTCGATGATGATCTACGCCACGTATGCCGAGGGGTTCACGTCGCAGAGCGTGCCGCTCACGACGATCGGGCCCACGGCGCTGCCGCCGTCGGGCTGCGGGCAACGGATCAACGCGACGCAAGTCTTTTGCACGCTCCCGGTGGAGAGCGTCGAGAACAAAGAGGTCGGCCTTCGATCCGACTGGCTCCAGGGGAAGCTGCGTTTTAACGCGACGTATTTCGACTCGCTGTGGACGGGCATGCGCGTGACGTTGCTTCCACGGGACGCCGGCGGCAACACGCAGCCGTTCCCGTATCAGTCCGGCGAAGGCAAAGGCACCGCGTCGGGTTGGGAGTTCGAGGTCGTGTGGGTGCCGACGGAGCGGTTGCGCCTGAACTTGGGGCTCGGCCTCATCGACACGAACTACATCCAGTCCGGCGTGTTCGACGGCGTCACGGGCAACTATCCCGGGTCGCCGTTCGCGTACGCGCCGGACAAGAGCGCCACGATCGGCGCGAACTACCAGATTCCGCTCAGCAGCGGCGCGCGGATTCTGCTCGTCGGCGACTACGGCTACATGGGTCCCTACGCACGTGACGCCGCGTATCAACGAACCTTGATCGACGCAAACGGCAAGCCCGTGCTCGAGCCGGCCTACGGCATACTGAACGGTCGCTTCGTCTACGAGCCCGCGAACCGCAAATACAGCTTCGAAGTCTGGGGCAAGAACTTGACGGACGAGCTCTATGTCAACGGCGGCTTCGATACACGCGATACCTGGGGCTATGATTTTGCGATCGTCGGCCGTTCGCGCGAGGTCGGCGTGACGCTGAGCTTCTCGTTCTAGAAGCAGCACGTAGGCGAGAAGCGGCATGCGTCGGAATGCAGAGTGGACTGCATTTCTGTGTGCGTCGGCGCTGATGGTCGGCTCGCTGCGGGTTGCGCCCGCGGCGTTCGGGCAAGGTGCCGGGTCGTACACGCAGTGCCACACCTACGTCGGCGGTGGCACGGTGTACACGAGCAAGCCGGTGCCCCATGTGGGTGACGCGCGCACCTGGCTCGCACCGTTCCAGGCGTACATCACGCAAAAGTACGGTCAGGCGAGCGGCGGACGATGCTTGAGCGCCGAATCGATCGAAGCGGCCAAGGCGCGCCTTCCTCAAGGCCCGAAGATCATCGAGACGGACTGGACTTACAGCGGCCCGAACTGACGGGCGGACCGATCGGCTGCAACCGGCCGAGACGCGTCACGCTGACCCCGTGAGCTCGCCGCGTTACCACTAACGGTTGTTAACCGTTCTTAGCATTTCGAGCCAGACATCCCGATCGTATAGTCCGGACGTTCGCCCCGGTCGCAACCGAAGATCGCGGAGGGCCCTCATGAACAAAGCAATGACATGGACTGTGGCAATCGCAACGCTGGCGAGCGTCGGCGCGGTCCAAGCTCATCACACCGGCTCGATGTACGAGCAGTCCCCGATTTGGATAAAGGGCACGGTCGTCCGTTTTGATCGCACCAATCCTCACAGCATCATCACGTTGGAGGACCGCGGTGACAACGGGGAGGTTCGCCGCTGGGCCGTCGAAGGCCCCGCTCAATTCCAGCTCGATCGAATGGGAATTGCCGAGAACTTTCCGAGAGTCGGCGACGTGCTGGAGTTTTGCTCCTTCCCGTATAAGCCGGAGCATTTGGCTCGATTCCGTTCACAAGATCCCGACGGCGTGCCGCGGCAATTGATCGAGGGGCACGTTATGGTTTTATCGGATGGGCAGAAGCAGTTCTGGGATCCGCACGGCCTAATCAGCGCGTGCATAGTCAGCTCGGACGATCCGCGACAGTCGTGGCTGGACTTCTTGAACTCGAACCCACGAGCTCGTGAAGCGTGGTGCCAACAGCGAGGGTGGCCAGCGACTCAATCGACGGCATCGTCGAGAGAGCTCGTCGAGGAGATCGACCGCTCGATCGACATGCCCTGCGAGTAGAAGGCGAGCGGGGCCGCGTCAATCCACGGTCCTACGGACGCGGCGCCGCATCGATCCGCAAGCGCGCGACAAACGCGCGCAGCTCACGCAGCACGTCGGCTTCATTCGACAGAAACACGTAGTGGTTCGCGTGCGCGAGCCGCACGACGCGCGCGCCCGGCACTCCTTCCTCGAACGCCTTGGCCTGGAGCGTCACCAGCGGTTCGGTCTGCTCGAGCGCCGCGCGAGTTTTCGCCGGATCCGTGGCCCGGTCGACCCACGGCCCGAGGTCGTGCGGGGAAGCGAAGATCGCGAGCGCCGGAACCCGAATGGTCGAGTACTTTTGCACGCCGGCGAGGATCGCGGCGTTGCCCGGCGACTCGCGCGGCGGCCCCGGCTTGCCGTCCGGTAGTGTCACCTCGAGCGCGCGAAACTCGGCCTCCGGCAACGTGATGCCGTTGGTCCTCGAGTACCACGCACGTACGGTCTCGAAGCTCACGATGTCCGCCGGCCCCGGCGGCGGCGCGTTCACTCCCGAGGTGGCCTTCATCATCTGCTCGAATGAAGCGCCTCTGCCGTTGTCGAACGCATAACCGTACGCCGCGTCGAGGTAGGCCACGCCCCCGATTCGCTCCGGCTTGCGCGTCGCGATCGAGCTCAGCTCCGCGCCGCCGAACGAGTGACCGACGAGCACGGGCCGCTCGAGCTTGAGCTCGTCGAGAACCGCGACGACGTCGTCGCCGAGCCGGTCGGATTCGTAGCCGGACGCGGGTGCGCTCGAGGCGCCGTAACCGCGTCGCGTGACCCCGTACACGTGGTATTCGCTCGTAAGCTTCGTCGCGAAGTCGTCGAACACGTGCGCCGAGTTGCCGAGGCCCGGGAGCAGCACGACCGGTCGTCCGGCACCGCCCCAGTCGAGCACTTCGAGCCGAACGTCCGGGGCGACGGTGACGAAGCGCACCGTGTGAGGCGAAGGATCCCGCCACTCGGGCTGGGCCAGCGCGGCGAATCCGCCCAGCACCGAGACCGCCGCGATCAGAATCGTCGGACGCATCGGCCTTGCTCCTTTTATTCCTCTCTCCGGGCAGAGATGCGAGGCTTGGACGAACGGTTGCGAGCCGAACCAATAGGCCTGTTACGTTCACCGAGTCCGGACCAAGCAGGTCTTACAGAGCGCCGCTTGTACACACTATCCGCGTCACCGAGACGGTGCTAGAGTCGGCAGCGTTCTGACGCGATAAGAAGAAAGGACCGTCGATCGACGCAAGGGCGCTTGCCCCTGCACGATGGGCGGCTGACATCGACACGAAGCTCGGAACACATCGACACGAAGCTCGGAACCACCATCGGGTAGAGCACGTGGCAACCGTCACGTTCGTCGCTGCGGCGCGTCTCGCGCGGACGCCCGCCGAATACTTGCCATGGAGCCGGGGCACTGCCCGCCGGTTGCGCGGAATGAGTGTTCGCGCGCTCGGGGTCGCAGCTTTGCTCGTGGCTGTCGCGACCGCGGGTTGCGGCGGTGGCGGCTCGAGCGGCGGTGGCTATTCGGGCAGCAACGGCAGTGCCGGCGGCGCGGCGAGTGGTTCGGGCGGGTCGTCCGGTAGCTCGGGCGGAACGACAGGCGGCTCGGGCGGTGCAGGAAGCTCGGTCGACCAAGCGCCTGTTCTGACCGCGCTGACCGTGCCCACGGACTCGCTAGACTTCATGGCGGGCGCCGGGCGCGCGCAGATCGACTTGACGGTCCACTTCACCGACGCCGAATCCGACGTGGCGAGCTTGCAGGTCGCGCTGTCGGACGGAACGACCGCGGCGATTCCGGTGTCGAGCGCCTCCGCGACGGCCGGGCAGTCGGATGGCGAATTCAACCTCGCGACGGCGGCAGCAGGTAAGGTCACCGCGCAAGTGTGGGTCGTGGACCGTGCCGGCAATTCCTCCAACCGCATGAACGCCGTTCTCACGGTCCGAGGAAGCGCGCGCTTGTCCGCATTGACGCTCTCGCCCGGGCCGATCGATCCGGCGTTCGCGTTCGAGAAAGACCAGTATGCGGAAGCCGTTGATTTCGCCGTCAAATCGGTGAGCGTGGCGGCCGAAGCTCTGGAGCGTGCCGCGCATGTGTTGGTCAACGGCACGCCCATGTCTGCCGGGGTTCCGTTTCCTGTCGCGCTCGTGGTCGGCGACAACAAGATCACCGTCCGCGTGACGAGCAGCGACGGCGTCGTCGCGACCTACACGATCAACGTCCGGCGGCGCGGCGATGCGAGGCTCGCCGATCTCACGTTGTCGGACGGGTCGCTCGATCAAGTCTTTCAACCCGACCTAAAGCGTTACACGGCGACGGTCGGCTTACTACACCCGACGACGACCGTGACGCCCACCGCCGAGGACCCACGCGCCACGGTCAAGGTCGACGGCGACGCGGTAGTCTCAGGCGCGACGAGCCACAAGCGCACGCTCGACGCCGGCAGCAACGAAATCGCCGTCACGGTGACGGCGGCGGACGGTGTCACGACCGCAGACTACACGATCGACGTCACGCGCCGAACGGCGCAGAGCTTCGCCCAGGAGCTCTATGTCAAAAGTGACGCTCCTCAGGACAGAGCGCCGATTCCGCTTGGCGGCATACAGGGAAGCCTCTTCGGAGCCGCGCTCGCGTTCGACGGCGACACCCTCGCCGCCGGCGCGTGGGGCGAGGACTCGCTGGCTGAACTGAGAGACAGCGGTGCGGTGTACGTCTACTCGAGGGACGGCGGCGGTGTTTGGCGCGAGGACACCAAGCTCATTACACCGAATCCCATAGACCCGATAAAGGATGAGCTTCAGCACTTCGGCGTCAACGTAGCCATGACCACGGCGGAGCTGTTCGTCGCGGAGATCTGGGGACTGGATGCGACGCCGTTTCGTGCGCCCGACTACGCCGGCCGCGTTGATGTATTCACTCGGCAGCAAGGCCAGTGGATTGCGAGCCAAGTGATCGTTCCAAACGTTCCCGCGGCGACGTTTGGTGTCAACATTCTGCGATTCGGAACTGGGATCGCCGTGCAGAACAACACACTCGTCGTGAGCGATCCGGAGTGGGGCGGCATATTTGCCGGCAACCAGAGCCACTACGACGGATCGGGCGGCGCTTTCGTCTTCGAGCGAACGGTGAACGGTTGGGTTCAGATCCAGGAGCTGACGCCGCCAGCGGGCAATGGACACATTCGCTTCGGGGAAACGGTGGCACTCGATGGCGACACCCTCGCGATCGGAGCGCCCGGCGACAACACGGCGCGACCGGGGCAGCCCGTGGACCCGATGGCGGACTCGGGCGCCGTGTATGTCTATCATCGTCAAGGCAATGACGTATGGTCACTCGAGGCTGTGCTCAACGCGCCCAACGCCGACCAAGGCGACGAATTCGGCGGCGCCGTCGCGCTATCGGGCGACACACTGGCGGTGGGCGCGGGCAAAGAAGACAGCAGCGCCGTCGGCATCGACGGCAACCAGGCGGACAATGGCGCTCCGGATTCCGGCGCCGTGTATGTCTTCGCCCGCGACCAAGAAGGCCATTGGAAGCTCGAGGCATACATCAAGGCGTCGAATAGCGAGGCAGCCGACGGGTTCGGCGCTGAGTATACGTACCGTCACAGCCTCCCAATCGCGTTGCGCGGCGACGTGCTGGCTGTGGGCGCCTCGGCAGAGGCCGGCGGCGCGGTCGGCATCAACGGCGACCAATCGTCGGACACGGCGGCCGGCGCCGGTGCCGTGTATGTCTTTACACGCAACGCCGACCGCAATTGGACGCAAGTGGCGTACTTGAAGGCTTCCAACACGGATCCTCACGACGAGTTCGGCAACGTGGCGCTGGCCGTTGACTCGATCGTGGTCGGGGCACCGGGCGAGGCGAGCACGTCACCAGGACTGAATGCAGATCAGTCGGACAACGGACCCGCGGTCCCTTCTGGGTTCGGGCTCCTACAGCCGGCGGACGCAGGAGCCGTCTACGTATTCCGCTGACGCCGATCAGCGCGGAGCGCTGATGAAGCGGCGCTATTCTTCGGCTGTGAACCGCAGGCTTTTGACGATGTAGTTGATGAGCGCCGCGACGCCGAGGTAAGCGGCTACGTACAGCAGCGACTCGCCGAGCGAGATGCCGTCGAACGCGCCTTGGACGCCCAGCGAGTACGTCATGCCGACGCAGAATCCGCCGTAAATCGACCAGAACGCTTTGGCTTGAGTTCGCGTCACGGCGGCGCACTTCATCATCTGTAGGCCGCAGCGTCAAACGACGGCGTCTCATTCCTTGCGAGCGGCGACGGCGGCGCCCGATGATCGCTAGCCGCCCGCCCCACGGGCCGTCAAGCCCTCCGCGGCGCGTGCGCATTGACGCCCGAGGCGTGCGGTCGTAGCGTTCGAGCGTTCGCACCGAGGAGATCGCAATGGCCTCCGAGACCCGATGCTTGCGGACTGCCGTCTCCCTGACGGCATGCTTCGCCCTTTCGGCGCTCGCGCAAGCGCCGAGCCCGGCCGGCTCTCCCACGAAGCCTTGGGCAGCGCCTCGAACGGCCGACGGAGAGCCCGACCTCCGAGGTTCGTGGACCAACGACACCTACACGCCTCTCGAGCGGCCCGCGGAGCTCGCGGGCAAGGAGTACTTCACGCCCGAGGAAGCAGCGGCATTCTTCAAGTCGCGCGAGGACCGCCTGCGCGGCCAGTCGAAGACCGACATCCACTACGACGACGCAATCTGGCAGGCCGAGAACTACGGCAAGATCGAGAACCGGCGCACGTCGCTGATCGTCGAACCGCACGACGGCAAGCTGCCGCCGCTGACCCCGGAGGGCCAGGCGCGCTTCGCGCATCAGAAGGCGACGCAGCGCGCAACGCCCGAAACGATCAGCGCGCAGAGCCGTTCGCTCGGCGAGCGCTGCATCTCGTGGGGCAACGTGGGTCCGCCGATGATGCCGCCCACGTACGCGGCGAACATGCAGATCTTGCAGACGCGCGGCCTCGTCGTGATCCGTCATGAGCTCATGCACGACACGCGCCTGATCTATACGGACGGCCGTCCGCACCCGGGTCCCGACGTGCAGTGGATGGCGGGGCACTCGGTGGGGCACTGGGAAGGCGCGACACTCGTGGTCGATACGACGAATTTCACGGAACGCACGAACTTCCGCGGCTCGCCGACGAACACGCGTCAAGACATCTTCGCGACCGAGCACCTGCACGTCGTCGAGCGCTTCACGCGCTCAGCGCCCGACGCGATCGACTACTCGTTCACGGTCGAAGATCCGCACACGTGGACGACGCCGTGGTCGGGCGAGATGGCGATCCGGCGCACCGACGGCGAGATCTTCGAGTACGCCTGTCACGAGGGGAACTACGGCCTCGCGAATATTCTGCGCGCCGCGCGCGCGGCCGACCGCTCGGCACTCGGCGCCAAGACGAGCGCAAATCGGTAACACCCGCGGCGGTCGCTCTTCGCCCGCTAGTTCGGCAGCGTGAACACCCAGACCGCGGCGCCGCGATCCGGCGGACTCTTCAGATCCGGAACGAGCGGCGCGAAGCTGCCCGCGTGGAAACCACCTTGGCCCGTCACGATCGCGACGTACTGTTTGCCGTCGAGACTGAACGTGATCGGGCTCGAGCTCGACACGTCGTTCAACCGTTGCTCCCAGAGCTTCGCGCCGTCGGCCGCGCCGTAAGCGCGAAGGTATCGATCGAACGACGCCGCGAACACGACGCCGCCCGCGGTCGCGAGCACGCCCGACGTTTGCGGCGCGCGCTGGCGCACCGTCCACACGGTCTTGCGTAGCCTAAGGTCGATCGCCTCGAGCCGCCCGATCTTGCCGTCGCCGCCGGGCACGGGCCGGATGCCCCAGTTGACGCCCGATGACAACGCGCCGCGCTGCTCGCCACCGCCCGGGATTGGGAACACGTCCATGCAGGCTTCCGCGAGCGGCGCGATCAGGATCTGCGTCGCGGCGTTGTACGAGGCGGGCAGGAAGCTTTTCACACCCGCGCCGTGCGGGCATACGAGCCTGACTTTGCCGTCGCGCCGCGGGATCAGTTCTTGATTGATCGTCTTCGCGCCGGTCTCGGGATCGATCGAGGTCACGATGTTCTGCAGCCCGACGTCGAACGCGAACACGAACTCGCCGGTCTCGGCATCGACGCCCTCGTAGATGCCGAGCTTGCCCGCCGTGACCGCGACCGTGCGCTGCGCGCCGAACACCGGCAGGCGGATCAGCTGGCGCTCGAACGCATAGTCGAGGTCCCACTGGTCGTTCGGAAAGTGCTGGAACGCCCACTTGAGCTCGCCGCTGTCGGGATCGATCGCGAGCGTCGAGTCGGTGTAGAGCGCAGCGTTCGTCACGCCGGGCGCGTCGATGGACGGCAGCAGCGGACCCGTGTCGTACGTGTTGCCCGTGCCGAAGTAGGCTAGCCTCAGCGCGGGATCGTAGCTGCCCGTGTTCCAGACGGACGCGCCGCTGCGCTTCTCGACGGGCACGCCATTCCAGCTGTCGCCGCCCGGCGTGCCGGGCTGCGCGATCGTGTGCACGCGCCACTCGATCGCGCCCGTGTCCGCGTCGAGCCCGACGATCTGCGGGCCGCCGAGCGCGGCGCCGACGCCGGTGCCGGTCGTGCCGATCATCACGACGCCGTGCGCGATCAGCGGTCCCGCCGACACGCTCTCGCGGCGCGTGAAGTCCGCGATCTCGGTGTCCCAGACGAGCTTGCCGGTCTTCGCGGCGACCGCGATCACGTGCGCGTCGGACGTGCCCATGTAGACGTTGTCGCCGTAGAGCGCGATGCCGCGCTTGTGATTCGGCGCGGCGCCCTGCGCGAGCGGATGGGAGTATTGCCAGAGCAGGTCGCCCGTGCGCGCGTCGAGCGCTTGGAGCTTGTCGCCGAACGCGAACGTGAAGAGGATCCCGTCGTGCTCGAGCGGCACCGACTCGTTGGAGCCCGGCGGCAGCGACCAGGTCCACGCGACGCGCAGCTGCGCGGCGTTGCGCGGCGTGATCTGGGTGAGCGGACTGAAGCCGTGCGCATCGTACGTTCGCCGCCACGCGAGCCAGTCGCTGGGCGGCGGATCGCTCAGCAGTGCCTCCGACACCGGCGTGTAACGCGCGAACGGATCCGGCCTGTCGACGGCCGGTTTCGCGACGTACGGCGAGAACGCCATGAAGCTGAAGCCGCCGGCCGGAATCAGCATCTTGCCGAGCTGTGTCGGGTTCGGCGGCAGCTCGACGTCGCGCGCGACGATGTCGTTGGACTGGAGCACATAGGCGAGCAGGTCGGCATACGTCTGCCGGTCGAGCGAGCCCGGTGCGCTCGACGGCATCGTCGTGCTCGCGATGAGCCACAAGAGATCGGCCGTCTTGCCGCCGTACTTCTGGATGAACACCGGGCCCCTGAGCGGTGGGCCGAGCGCGCCGTCGTCGAGATTCGGACCGTGGCACGCGACGCACAGCTCGTCGTACGTCGTCTTGCCGCGCGCAGCCTGCGTGTCGGTGTAGGTCAGAGCGACTTCTTGCGCCGCGCTGCTCGTCGCGGCCGGCGCCCCCCCGAGCAGCGCGAGCGTGAAAAGCGAGTCACGCAAGCCCAAGTCTTTCCCCCGAATACCTACTTCTTCAGCCTATAGCCAGTCGTGAGGATCCACCAGGCAGCCGCGAGGCATGTGAGCATGAACGCAGCCGTCATCCCGAGGCTGATCGCGACGTGCACGTCGGCGATCTCATAGAAGCTCCAGCGAAACCCGCTCACGAGATACACGACCGGATTGAACAGCGTGATCTTCTGCCAGAGCGGCGGGAGCATGTTGATCGAGTAGAAGCTGCCGCCCAAGAAAGTGAGCGGCGTGATGATCAGCAGCGGAATCACCTGCAGCTTCTCGAAGCTGTCGGCCCAGACGCCGATGATGAAGCCGAACAGGCTGAACGTGACCGCCGTCAGCACGAGGAACCCGAGCATCCAGAGCGGGTGCAGGATGTGCAGCGGCACGAACACGGCGGCCGTGCCGAGAATGATGAATCCCAAGATCACGGATTTCGTCGCGGCCGCGCCGACGTACCCCAACAGGATCTCCGCCGCGGAGACGGGCGCCGACAAGACCTCGTAGATCGTGCCGACGAAGCGCGGAAAGTAGATGCCGAACGAAGCGTTGCTGATGCTCTCGGTCAGTAGCGACAGCATCATCAAGCCCGGCACGATGAACGCGCCGTAGCTCGTGCCGTTCACCTCCTGGATCCGCGAGCCGATCGCAGAGCCGAACACGACGAAGTACAACGACGTCGAAAGCACGGGAGCGAGGATGCTCTGGCCGATCGTGCGCCAGGTGCGCGCCAGCTCGAACTTGTAGATCGCGCGGACCGCGTGCCAGTTCATGGCTGTTTCCTCGAGACGAGGCTCACGAAGATCTCCTCGAGCGAGCTCTGCGTCGTCTGCAGGTCCTTGAAGCGGATCCCGGCCTCCGCGAGCTCTGCGAGCAGCGTCGCGATGCCGGTGCGCTCGGCCTTCGTATCGTAGGTATAGGTGATCTCCATCCCGCCGGCGTGCAGGTCGAGACCCTGAATCGTGAGCGACGGCGGCAGCTCGGCGAGCGGCGCTTGCAGCTGGAGCGTGAGCTGCTTCTTGCCGAGCTTGCGCATGAGCTCGGTCTTTTGCTCGACGAGGATGATTTCGCCGTGGTTGATCACGGCGACGCGGTCCGCCATCTCCTCGGCCTCGTCGATGTAGTGCGTCGTGAGGATGATCGTGACGCCGGAGTCGCGCAGGCCGCGAACCACGTTCCACATGTCCTGGCGCAGCTCGACGTCGACGCCCGCGGTCGGCTCGTCGAGGAACAAGACTTGCGGATCGTGTGCGAGCGCCTTCGCGATCATCACGCGTCGCTTCATGCCGCCCGAGAGCGTCATGATCTTGTCCTTCTTCTTGTCCCAGAGGGTCAGCGACTTCAACACCGCCTCGACACGCGCAGGGTCGCGCGGCTTGCCGAACAGGCCGCGGCTGAACATCGTCGTGTCCCAGACGGTCTCGAACGCGTCGGTCGTGAGCTCTTGCGGCACGAGGCCGATCAGCGAGCGCGCGGCGCGCGCGTCCTTGATGATGTCGTGGCCGTCGACGGTCACCTTCCCTAAGGTCGCGTTCACGATGCCGCAGACGATGTTGATCAGCGTCGTCTTGCCCGCGCCGTTCGGGCCGAGCATCGCGAAGATCTCGCCGCGGCGGATGTCGAGGCTCGTGCTCTTCAGCGCGACGAACCCGTTCGCGTAGGTCTTCGCGAGGTTCTCAATCGAGATGATGGAATCCATGAATCCGGAAGGTGCTCCGTCGAGGAGCGCCTATGATAGGCGCCGACCGCCGCGTGACAAGGCCAACTCGCCGCTCGGTGCGGCACCGAAAAGAGACCGGCACGTGCCGGCGGGACGGCGGTCGTGCTACCGTTGGTCGGCGCGGCTCAGCCGGTTCAACTTCGAGCGTGACGCATGAGCGAATCCATCGGTCTCATCAATCCGGGCGACATGGGCGTGTCCATCGCCGCGTCGGCCATTCACAACGGCCATCACGTCTACTGGGCCTCGCACGGGCGCAGCGAGGACACGCGCAAGCGCGCCGAGGAGCACCACCTGATCGACGTGGGCTCGCTCGAAGCGCTGTGCAAGCAATGTGCGATCGTCCTGAGCGTCGTGCCGCCGAGCGCCGCGGAAGACGTCGCGGAGCAAGTCATCGCGCAGAAATTCAAGGGGACGTTTGCCGACCTCAACGCAATCTCGCCGCAACGAGCGCAGCGGATCGGCCAGCGCTTGGAGACGAACGGCATCCAGTTCGTCGACGGCGGCATCATCGGGCCGCCGGCTTGGGCGGCCAACACGACTTGGCTGAGCTTGTCCGGAAAGCACTCGAGCACGATCGCGTCTTGCTTCACGAACGGCCCCTTGCAGACGGAGATCCTCGGCGATCGCGTGGGCGACGCGTCGGCTCTGAAGATGTGCTACGGCGCGTACACGAAGGGCCTGACGGCTCTTATCGCCGGAGTCCTCGGCACGGCGGAGAATTCGGGCGTGCGCGAGAGCTTGATGCGGCGCTGGGCCGCGGATGGCTCGGGGCTCGACAAGAGCGCGGCGGCGAGAGTCGCGCGCATCACCGACCGCGCGTGGCGCTGGGTCGGCGAGATGGACGAGATCGCTTCGACGTTCGAGCACGCCAACATGCCGCGCGGCTTCCATGACGCCGCCGGCGAGATCTATCGGCGCTTGGCGGAGTTCAAGGATCAGGCGCCGCCGAGCACCGACACGCTGCTCGAGGCGCTCAAGAAGCCGGCGCGGCCCGCCTAGTGACGTCGCGGCAGCTCACGATCGAGCCGATCGGCTACGTCCGCACCGAGCTCCAGTTCAAGGACGAAGCCCCACGCCAGCCGCGCGCGAGTGGCGGCGCACCCGGACGCATCGAGCTCTTGAGCGGCCGGAACTACGAGCATGCGCTGCTCGATATCGAAGGCTGGGACCACATCTGGGTGTTGTTCTGGTTCCACCACAACGCCGGGTGGCGGCCGAAGGTTCTGCCGCCGCGCAGCACGTCCGGACGAAAAGGCGTGTTCGCGACGCGCTCGCCGCATCGTCCGAACCCGATCGGCATGTCGGCCGTGCGGCTCGAGCGCATCGAGGGGCTCACGCTGCACGTGCAAGACATCGACATGCTCGACGGCACGCCCGTGCTCGATCTCAAGCCCTACGTCGCCTACACCGACGCAATCATCGACGCGCGCAACGGCTGGCTCGACGACGA
>Ga0326726_10001414_pt1 | contig 22289 bp, 17 predicted proteins | sample MHFenrmetagenome_2_FD_207603 | JGI IMG/M metagenome (GOLD analysis project Ga0326726, IMG submission 207603) | Lab enriched peat soil microbial communities from Michigan Hollow, Ithaca, NY, United States - MHF15MN | ecosystem: Environmental > Terrestrial > Soil > Wetlands > Peat | place: USA... | reverse complement strand
TGCCCTCGGAGGGGCAAACCAAACTTTTTAAAGTACGCAGAGGTCAATCATGAATGTGGTGCAATTCATCCTTCAGAATCACACCGAAGTTCTTGAGCTCACCGCCGAACACCTCTGGCTGGTCGGAGCCTCTATCGCCCTGGCGGTACTCGTCGGAATCCCGCTCGGCATCCTGATCACGCGCTGGCCGCTGTTAAGCAAACCGGTGCTGGGCGGCGCCAACATCATTCAAACCATTCCCAGCCTGGCCCTGTTCGGATTCCTCCTGCCCGCGCCCTGGATCGGCGCGCGCGCCGACCGCCTCGCAATCCTGGCTTTGACGCTGTATGCACTCCTGCCTCTCATTCGCAACACCTACACTGGCATCAAGGGCGTGGATCCAGCCGTGGTTGAGGCCGGACGGGGGATGGGCATGACGGATCGCCAGTTACTCTGGCAGGTGGAATTCCCGTTGGCGTTGAGCGTGATCATTGCAGGCATCCGCGTCGCCACTGTGCTCTCCATCGGTGTCGCCACTATTGCTGCCGCCATCGGCGCAGGCGGCCTTGGCGAATACATTTTTCGTGGCCTGGCCATGGTCAATAATCAGGTCATCCTGGCGGGCGCGATTCCCGCCGCGGCACTAGCCATACTCGCGGACACGAGCCTGGGATGCCTGGAGAAACGTCTGGCCCCGCGCTAGAAGTCTGCACTCTGATGTGACGAACGTAGAGGAGCCGCGAAGCGGCGGAAGAACGCAGCCCACGGCGTAAGCCGTGGGTACGAGACAAGGCTGAGCCAGCCCCAACGGGGCGAAAGAAACGTTACTTCACAGATTCGGGGCCTAGCCGCCGAGACTAGGCGCGTGTCTATGCTCATCGCGATACGAAGAATCGTTGCCGCACTGATCGCGCTGCTCGTCCTTACCTCTTGCGGTCCCCCGCGCGCGAATCGCATCGTCGTTGGTTCCAAGAACTTCACCGAACAACTTGTGCTGGGTGAAATCATCGCCCAGCAAATCGAAAACAAAACTCATCTCCCGGTCGAGCGTCGCTTCTACCTGGCCGGGACTTACATCTGCCATCAGGCGATTCTTGGCGGTCGAATCGACATCTATCCTGAATATACGGGCACCGCCTTGACCGCAATCCTGAAAGCGCAGCCTTCCAACGATCCCGCACAGGTCTATGCGCAGGTCAAAACCGAATACGCCAAGCGCTTCAATCTCCTGGTCAGCCAGACTTTCGGATTCAATGACACCTTCGCCATCGAGATCCGTGGCGAGGACGCCCGCCGCCTCGGCCTCAAGACAATTTCGCAGGCCGCCGCCTTCACACCGCGGTGGCGCGCCGGCTTCGGCTACGAATTCATGGAGCGCCCCGACGGTTACACGGGACTGGCTGCAACCTACGGCCTGCGCTTTGCTGAGTCCCCCCGCATCATGGACCTGGGCCTGCTGGCGCGCGCCCTCCAGGACAAACAGGTGGACCTTGCCGCAGGAAATACCACCGATGGATTGATTCCCGCGCTGGACCTGTTCGTTCTGGAGGACGATCGCCATTACTTCCCGCCCTATGAAGCTGTACCGATCATTCGACAAGAGATGCTCGCACGCCATCCGGAGGTAGGGAGGGCGCTGGATGAACTCGCAGCAAAGATTTCCGATGACGACATGCGCCGACTCAACTACGCGGTTGACGGCGAGCATCGCGACGTGAAGGACGTGGTAAGAGAAATTTTGCGCCAGAAGGGTCTGTAGAGCCGGCATCCCTTCGACTTCGCTCAGGACAGGCTTTGCCGGCGCTTTTTTACATCAACCACACTGCGTCTACATCCACGATCACCTGTGAACGCGGAATTCTCTGCTGTGCTGCGTACGCCAGCATTGTTCTGAGCAGCGTGTTCAGTTTCTCGCGGCTGGCCGACTTCAGAACGAAGTGATACCGGTAATCGCGCTTCAGCCGCACAATCGGCGCGGCCGCGGGCCCCAGAACCCGGATCCCTTCATGCCGGGTTTTCTCAAACCACTTTCCCAGGATTCCGGACCAGCGCAGCGCCTCATCCAGCTTGGCGCTGCGCACCAGCACGTTGGCGAGGGCGCTGTACGGTGGATAGTGCATCCAGCTGCGAAAGCGCAAGTCTTTTTCGTAGAAACCCGCAAAATCGTGCTGCGCCGCGTACTGCACTGCGTAGTGGTCAGGAAAATAAGTTTGCAGAACAACTTTACCGGGAGTCTGCCCGCGCCCCGCCCGCCCCTCCACCTGGGTCAGTAACTGGAAGGTGCGCTCCGCCGCTCGAAAGTCCGGGAAGCCGAGTGCCATATCGGCGCCCACGACGCCGACCAGAGTGACCCCGTGAATGTCGTGACCCTTGGCGATCATCTGTGTACCCACAAGCAAGTCGAGTTCGCCTTCGTCGAGAGCATTGAGTGCCCGTTCAAAATCTTCGCGGCCGCGCACCGTATCGCGATCGAGCCGTCCGATGCGGGCCTGGGGAAACATTCCGTGCAGCAACTCCTCCAGCTTCTCGGAACCGGTGCCGAGGAAATAAACATACTCGCTGCCGCAATGCACACATGCTTTCGGTACTGGCGCCGTGTAGCCGCAATAGTGACACTCCATGCGGCGGGAGCGCTTGTGATGAGTCATCGCAATGGCGCAGTTCTTGCACTCCAGGGTCTTGCCACAGGTTCGGCACAGGACCACCGGCGAATATCCTCGTCGGTTCAGCAGCACCATGACCTGCTCTTTGCGCTCGAGCCGCTCTTTGATTTCTTCGGCCAGCTTGCGCGATATGACCTGCTCGCTTCCCGTCTCCTGAAATTCCTGCCGCATGTCGATAATCTCGACTTCCGGCAGGGGGCGCTGCTCGACGCGATCCGGCAATTCCAGCAACTTGTACTTGCCTTTGTTGGCATTGAAGTACGATTCCAGTGACGGCGTGGCCGAGCCCAGCACCACCGCTGCGTTCGCCATCTTGGCCCGCATCACGGCGACATCACGGGCATGATAGCGCGGCATCTCCTCCTGCTTATAGGACGGGTCCTGCTCCTCGTCCACAATCACCAGCGCCAGATCGGTGACGGGAGCGAACACCGCCGACCGCGTGCCCACTACCATGCGTGCGTCTCCGCGCTTGATGCGGTGCCATTGCTCGGCACGCTCCTTGTCGGACAAGGCCGAATGTAGAATGGCGACTCCATCTCCGAACAGTTGATGCAGGTCGGCAGCCACCGCCGGAGTCAGCCCGATTTCGGGGACCAGTAAAATCGCCGAGCGCCCGGCCTCGAGCACCGCTCGCATCGCCGAAAGATAAATGGCCGTCTTGCCCGAACCGGTGACGCCGTGCAGCAGCATGCCGGAAAACTTGCGCGCGTTCACACTCTGCTGGATAGACTTGAGCGCCGCCAGTTGGGCCGCGCTGAACTGCGAGTCAAACAGGCTGGGACGCGCTTTCAGCACTGACATAGTGAACTCAGCCGGCTCTTCCACAATTTCTACAATGCCGCGCTTTGCCAGCGTACCGAGGGTGGTCCGCGGAACCTCCAACGACTGCAATGCATCAACCGGCGCCTTCCCTCCCGTGGCAGCCAGAGTGTCGACTAGTGTTCGTTGATTTGAGTTGAGCTTGCCTTCGACATTTTTCAAGACAGCGAATTTGACCGTTCGCGCGGCCTCGAGTGCTTCGGACAAATCTTCCCGGATGATCCACTTCTTCCGCGCCATTCCTGCGAGCAGGGCTTTGGAAGCCCGGGTTGCGGCCCGCAAACTCTCTTCCCGGGTCATGTCACGTTCAGCCAGGTAATCGAGCACGCGGAATTCAGCCAACTGGTCTTCGGGAGTTTTTTGGGAACGCGCTGATGATCCTGACATTCCAGCCAGGTGCAGCGCCAGTTGCCCTTCTTCCGTGATGCGGTAGCCGGTTGCCTTTTTAAATTCCGCGCCCAGCGGCAGCATGGTCCGAAACACTTCGCCGACGGGAGCGAGATAGTAGTCGGCAATCCACTGGCCCAGTCGGATCAGTTGCTCATCGAGCACCGGGGCGGCATCAAGCACGCTGATGACGCTTTTGGTCTTGATCTTCGGCTTATGATCGTGCAGCGCCGAGACAATTCCGGACATGCGCTGCTGGCGGAAGGGCACAAGCACGCGTCCACCTACGACCGGCTCCATCCCCTCGGGAACAGCGTAGGTGAAGACAATGTCCAGCGGCACCGGCAAAGCTACGTCGCAGAATTCAGGCATGGTAGCGCCGGCGTCTCGCACGGCTCAGTGGCATCGTAACATCGTGAAGTTCAATGTGGGCACGAGCGTCCACGCTCGTGCGGCAGTAAGGAAAGCTCGCAGACTATTCCGGGCTCTTGGGAGGAGGAACCAGTCCCAGGTCTTTCATCACCATCTGCAAATCCTTCCAGGTCTCTTTCTTCTGCCGGGGATCGCGCAACAGGAATGCAGGATGGTAAGTCACGGCGAGCTTGGTCCCACGGAAGTCGTACCACTTGCCGCGTAACTCCGACATCGGAGCATTGATCGCCAGCAATGTCTTGGCCGCAACCGCGCCCAGGGCCACGAGTGCTTTGGGCTTGATGGTGGCAATCTGCCGCATCAGAAACGGTGAGCAGGTTTCGCACTCGTCACGCTCCGGAGTGCGGTTCCCCGGCGGCCGGCACTTGATGATATTTGCAATATAGATGTCTTCACGCCGCAAGCCCATGGCCTTGATCATATTGTTGAGCAATTGTCCGGCGCGGCCGACGAAAGGCTCGCCCTGCTGGTCTTCGTCGGCGCCCGGTGCTTCACCGATGAACATCAATTCCGCCCGCGGATTGCCTACGCCGAAGACGATCTGCTTGCGTCCCTGCTTGGACAGGCGGCAGCGGGTGCAGTCGCCGATGTCTTCACGAATTGCGCGCAGCCCCTGGGCGGGATCGGCAAGCGCCTCCGGCATGGTGGAGATTTCGAACAGCTCTCCTTTGTCAGTTGTGACGGGAGTTACGACTGCGGCTTTGGCTCTAGGCAATGGTTCTCGCTCTTCTGGCTGAATTTGGAGGGTGGTCTCGCGCCGATAGAAGTCATAGATGCCAAGCTCATTGTAGTAGCGGATCCGGTCGGCCAGGACGCGTTTGAGTTGCGGATCCAGAGTTGGGGGCATGGGGAAGTCAAAAACGATTGCAGATTTCAGATTGATGATTTCAGATTGGACTACCTCAGCCGCGGGGCTGGTGTTCAATCTTAAATCTAAAATCAGCAATCTGAAATGTTTCGCGCTTCCGGCTTGCTGATTCGCACGGCTGAGGGCAGCCGTCTCTACTTGGCCTGTGGTACTTTTCGCAGGCGGACTGCCTGGTCGAGCACGCGCTGGGCGACTTCCCACTTGGTGGTTTCCGGCACTTCGATCACCTCGCTGTGGGTGATGATGGTGACTGCATTGCGGTCGGAATCAAAGCCTACACCCTCGCGCGACACATCATTCACCACGATGGCATCGAGCGACTTCGACAGTAGCTTCTTGCGCGCATTTTCCAGGACGTTTTCGGTTTCCGCGGCGAAACCGATAATAAGTTGTGAACTCTTGCTGCGGGCCAGTTCCGCCAGAATGTCCTTTGTCGGTTCCAGTTCCAGCGAGATTGGGCCCTTGCGCTTGATCTTTTGCTCCGCCGCGCTCTTGGGACGATAGTCAGCCACCGCAGCGGTCTTGATCACAATGGTCGCTTCGGGAAGCAGTTTCAGAACCGCCTGGCGCATCTGCTCCGCGGATTCAACTCGCGTGACCTCGGCGCTGCCGGGAGGTGTCAGGGCGGTAGGCCCGCTCACCAGCAGCACTCGGGCTCCGCGCCGCAGCGCCGCTTCAGCCAGTGCGTACCCCATGCGGCCGCTGGAGCGGTTGGTAAGATAGCGCACCGGGTCGATCTTTTCGCGGGTGGGGCCGGCTGTGATCAGCACCGTTTCGCCGGCCAGCTCCTGCGACGCTCCCAAAGCTTCCATCGCTGCCGCGACAATCAATTCATTCTCGGCCAACCGCCCGGGGCCGGTCATACCGCAAGCCAGGTAGCCCTCGCCCGGTTCGACAATCCGCACTCCGCGCTGGCGCAGCCGTTCCAGGTTCGCCTGGGTAGCGGGATGGTTCCACATGTTGACGTTCATGGCGGGCGCAACCACCACTGGCGCGGTGGTTGCCAGATAGAGCGTGGTCAGGAAATCGTTGGCGATGCCCTGCGCAAACTTGGCGAGAATGTCAGCAGTGGCAGGCACTACCAGCAGCGCATCGATCGATTGTGCCACCGCGATGTGCTCGATGGCCGAGTCGATGTTGGGCTGAGCGCTTTTCTCATCGCCACCCGCGGCGAACATATCGGTAATCACTTTTTCACCGGAAAGCGCGGCAAACGTGAGCGGGCGAACAAACTGCTGCGCGCCCTGGGTCATGATGACCTGCACCCGGATGCCGCGGTCCTGCAACAGGCGGACAACTTCGGCCGCCTTGTAGGCCGCAATGCCACCGCTGACTCCGAGCGCAACTTTCATGGGAAGATCACGATTGCGGATTCCAGGTTGAAGATCTCAGATTGAAGATTTCAGATTGAACCTTTCCGCTCGGCTGGCTGCGAGAGGTCACAAATCTGAAATCAAAAATCTGAAATCTACAATCCGCAGTTCACACGTCCTTGGCAATCGCCTTCTCCAGCAACTCACTGGCAACCTCGGCCGCTGATCGCGGCATCTCGGGGATCACCCACTTCACCTTGCCCGCCTTGATCTCGTCCTGCGCAATCCGGCAAGGCTTGCGGGAAGGCGTTTCGATGACCGGAGGCGCGCCACCCTGCAATTGGCGTGCTCTTCGCGCCGCCACCAGGATGTACCGATAGTTGCTGTCAAACCCATCCATCAACTTCATCGTCTTCTCCCCTTGCCGCTAGCGTCCACCCGGCGCCGCTGTTTTCTCAAATGAGGCCAAGATCGGTTGCAACCGCTCCCGCACATTACTCAGTCGGCAGCGTTCTGCTTTGGCCATCAGGTTGGTTTCGTCAGTGGATCGTTGTCCTTGTGCCTGGGCCCCTGATCGCTTCAGTCGCTCCGCGAGCAGGATCGACTTCAGGCCATCGATAGACTCTTCCAGGCGGTCGTTAACCAAAATATAGTCGTATTTGTCGTATTTCTCAATCTCCCGAGAGGCCGTGACCAAACGGCGCTGGATCACCTCTTCCGCGTCCAGACTGCGGGTACGCAGCCGCTTCTCCAGTTCCTGCCGGTTGGGAGGCAGAACGAAGATGCTCACTGCGTCCGGAATCTTGGCCTTGATCTGCGCCGCACCCTGGACGTCGATATCCAGCAACAGGTCCTTCCCTTCTTCCTCGGCCTCGCGCAAAAAGCGGCGCGCGGTGCCGTAGTAGTTGCCAAACACGTTGGCATACTCAAGAAATTCGTCTTTGCGGATCATTTCTTCAAATTCCGCGCGCGAGACGAAAAAATATTCCCGGCCATTCTGCTCGTCGCCACGGTGCGCCCGGGTGGTGTACGAGATAGAGAATTTCAGGCTGGGCACGATTTGCCGCACCCGATCCACCAGCGTGGACTTGCCCGAACCGGACGGCGCCGAAATGATGTACACGCCACTCATTCGATGTTCTGCACCTGTTCCCGGGCCTTCTCGATTTCCGTCTTGATCGCCAGTCCCATCTCGGTGATTTTCAGCGCCTCACCAGCCAGGCCGGAGGTCTTTGAGAGCAGCGTGTTGGCTTCCCGATTCATTTCCTGGAGCAAGAAATCCAGCTTCTTGCCCACTTCTCCGCCCTGCTCGAGCAAGCCCAGGAAGTGCTTCACGTGGGTATCCAGGCGGACTAACTCCTCCTGGATATCGCTGCGATCGACCAGCAGCGCCGCCTCCTGCAGCAGACGCTGTGGTTCGACCTGGCTTCCAATCAGCTCCTGCATGCGCGTCTTCAGCCTCTCGGCGTATGTTTGCAACACCGTCTGGCGATGTTTCTCCACACCCTCGCCGGCCTGCTGCACGTGTGCCATGCGCTGCCGCAACTCGCGTTCAATGCCGCGTCCTTCTTCTTCGCGCATCTGGTTGAGATGGTTGAGAAGCTCTCCCACCTTGTTCAGTACCGCCGTTTCGAGCGCGCCATCGGAGGGAAGCGCGGCCGCATCCAGGGCGCCGGGCAAGCGCAGGACGGCGTTCAAATCCGGCTCGGCCGCCAGTCCGAACTCGGCGGCCGCCGCCCGAAACGCCTGGACATAGCCGCCCGCGATCTGGCGGTTGAGCGCGAAGCTCTCACTCCCGCCGCGTTCCAGATTCAGCGTCAACTCCACGTGGCCCCGGGCCAGTTTCTCCTTGAGCAGGCGGCGCAATTTCATTTCCAGCGCCTCGCTGTCCGACGGCATGCGGAAGTGCACATCGAGAAAGCGGTGGTTCACCGACTTCAAAGACAAAGTGAAGCCCATCGGACTCTTGCCCGGCACAGTGATCTGCGGATCAGCCACCTGACCCTTCACCTGCGCGAACCCAGTCATGGAACGAATAGGCATGGTTTTCGTAGCGCGGCATCGTGCCTCGGCTGTCCCGAGGGCGTCTCGCCCTCGGACTTAGGTACTACCCAACCGCATTCGCCTTAGGCTGCTCTCCTTCCGCGAACTGAAGATCATACAACCGCCGGTACGTCCCAGGTTTCTGCATGAGTTCTTCATGCGGCCCGATGTCCTCGATGGTCCCGTTCTCCAGTACCACAATCCGGTCCGCACGTCGGACGGTCGAAAGCCGGTGGGCGATGACAAACACGGTCCGTCCGGTCATGAGATTCTGCAGCGCCGACTGCACCAGCGCCTCCGACTCGCTATCGAGCGCCGAAGTGGCCTCGTCCAGAATCAGGATAGGCGCATTCTTCAGCAGGGCGCGAGCAATGGCAATGCGCTGCCGTTCGCCTCCGGAGAGCCGCACCCCGCGCTCGCCGATCATGGTGTCGTAGCCGTTTGGCAACTCCCTAATAAAATCGTGCGCCAAAGCCGCGCGGGCCGCGGCCTCGACCTGCTTCTGCGAGATGGAGGGCTGGCCATACGCAATGTTGTTACGCAAGGTGTCATTGAACAGCACTGTCTCCTGCGTGACTACGCCGATTTGCGAACGCAGCGAGGCCAGCGTGGTATCGCGCACGTCGCGTCCATCGATGAGTAGCCGTCCGGCGGTAACATCGAAAAAACGCGGGATCAGGTGCACCAGCGTACTCTTGCCCGCGCCGCTCGATCCCACCACCGCCACTACTTCCCCCGCCCGTACTTCCAGATTGATGTCGCACAGGATTTCCCGCGACTCGTCACCATCCGCCTCGTAGGAGAAACACACACCTTCCAGACGAATGCTATCGGCAAAAGGTGGGATCGGCCTGACCCCGGGCTTTTCCTTGACGTCGTCCTCGGTGTCCATGAACTTGAATATCTCCGAGGACGCGCCCAGCGCCTGCTGGAAGTTATTGTTGAACAGGGCAAACTTCCGCACCGGGTTATACAGGCTGAATACAGCGGTGATAAATGCGCCAAACGTTCCCAGCGTAAACTCGTTGTGCGCAATCCGGTCGCGGCCCAGTAACAAGAGCATGGCGATAGCAATCGCCCCGAAAATATCCATCAGGGGTGAACTCATCGCCGCCGCGGCCACTGAGCGCAAGTTCGCCTTAAAGAGCCTTTGCGCGGCCTGGCGAAAGCGCGCCATCTCCCAGGATTCCATGCTGAAGGCCTTCACAATCCGGTTGCCGCTGATGGTTTCCTGCAGGATGTTCTGGATGTCGGCCAGCTTGTCCTGTCCGCCGCGGGTGGTACTCCGCACCCGGCGTCCGATCCTTACCGCCGAGTAGATGATGAAAGGGATAAACAAGAGCAGCACCCAGGCGAGTTTTCGTCCCAGCACAATCACCGCGGCGGCAGTGAAGAGAAAAGTGAAGAATTGCTGCAGGAACTCCGCCAGCACGCTCGACATGGCGTATTGCACGCGCTCGATATCGTTAATGATCGTTGAAATGAGTGTCCCCGTGGTGTGCTTTTGAAAAAAAGCCGCTGAGCGCCGCAGCACGGAATTGTAGAGATCGTTGCGCAGGTCGGTGATCATGCCGAATCCGGCATGATTCACCAGATAGGTGCCGGCATAATCGAAGATGCCTTTAAGGACGGTGGACGCAACCAGCGCGTACGCCACAATTGTCCACGCATTGTGAAAATGGGAAGGAACGAACTGCTGCAGATAAACAACGTGCCCGCTGCCAGGAATGGTAAAAAGCTGAATGTTGTCGGATCCCGTCGATGGGTTCAGGACGCGGTCAAAGATGGGCTTGACCAGCACCAGCCGAAACGCTTCCAGGAACCCAACCGCAGCCAGGAGCACCACGCCCGGTACCAACTGCAACCCAAAAGGAAGCACATACCGCAAAAGGCGGGTCAGTTGCCGCATTTGGGGCTCTCGATGCGCAGCCAGCCGGGGCCTGCGCCTGGTGGGATCAACATATTAAGCAAGATCTTATTCTACTGCACTCTTCATTAGCAGTCGTCGGTCGTCAGTCCTCGGTCGTCAGCAAAGTCAAAATACGGTGGGGCTGACGACTGACGACCGGCGACTGCTACCCCGGACTGTCCCGATGCACCACCTTCACCCGGTATCCCGCCTTGCGCAGGCGCTTGCCAACGTCCTCTGCGATCATAACCGAGCGGTGCTGGCCCCCGGTGCAGCCGAAGGAGATGGTCAGGTAGCTCTTGCCCTCGCGGATGTAGTGCGGCAGCAGGTAGATCAGCAACCCTGAAATTCGTTGAATAAATTCCCGGCTCTGGGGAAAGGAACGGATATATTTGGCGACCTTTGGATCCCTGCCGGTCAGAGGACGAAACTCGGGCACGAAGTGCGGATTGGGCAGGAAGCGAACGTCGAAAAGCAGGTCGGCGTCGTCGGGTACTCCATGTTTGAATCCGAAACTCACGCAGGAAACCAGAATATTCTTGCCCGATTCCCTCTTTTGAAAGCGTTGGGTTATATACGCCCGAAGTTCATGAACATTGAACCTGGAAGTATCGATCACCAGGTCCGCCATGGCCCGGATATAACGGAGATGCCGGCGTTCGGTGGCGAGCGACGACTTCACCGGCGTGTCGGTGCCCAGGGGATGCGGCCGGCGCGTCTCACTGAACCGGCGCAGCAAGACGGATTCCGCGGCCTCAAGGAAAATCACCTTGGTCGGCAGCATGCGCTTGACCGAGTTCACGATCGCCGGCAGCGACTCCAGTTGCGTGCCTTCACGAACGTCCACCACCAGGGCGGTCCGGCTGATCTCGGACGACTGCCCGACCAATTCCGCGAAGCGCGGAATCAACTCCACCGGCAGGTTGTCCACACAGTAGTAGCCCAGGTCCTCGAAGGCCTTGAGAACAGAGGCTTTGCCCGAGCCGCTCAAGCCGGTGATGATGACCAATTCACCGGGCGGGCGCAGGGCCGCCCGATCGCTCTTCCGACGACCCTTCTTGGTTTCAATTCGAACTTTTCTCTTACCCTTGGTACGGGCCATTTGGTGCGATGGTAGCAGGCACAGCGCGGGCTAGCCAGTTGCATCCCGGTTGCCGGTTACCCCTGCGCTGCGCTCTTTGGATTCTGACGGGAAAATAAAAAGGGGGCACCGGATGTGCCCCTTTTTATGCTTCGCTATGCCAGAGGTACGCCATCCCCCGAGGGCGTATCTAGCGCAACGACGCGACCACGACAACATTCTGGGCCGGGTAGTCCATCGCGATTTCGGACTCTCGACCGCTCTTGGGCAGCTCCTGCCCCCGAGGGTTCCCTTCCGTCCAGATCTGGGCCAGGAAGTACTGGGAGCCGTAGCGGTGGAAGACCAGCTTGCTGGTCTTCGGCGCCTCTGCCGCTTCACAGCCATGCGGCAAGATAGCCTTGACGATCTTGCTGTCCGAGCTCTGTATAGACATCGCGACTCCGGTCATGCCAAGAGCCTGGACCGAGTATTCGCCAGCGGGAAGTTCGGCTTTGTTTACGATGAAGTCGAACGGAACATTCGCCTTCACCACGCCGGTCTGAGCATAGGCAGATGCGGTGGCCAGCAGTAGGCCCAGGCCGATTAAAGCAACCAGTTGGTTTTTCATAAATCCTCCTGTGTTCGAGACGGTGAAGCCACGCAGGATCAGCCTGTTTTCTAATGCCGTACTGCTTTGTTTCGCTATCGGCCGTCTCTGACTTTTCGCAGCGGGTTGAAAACCGTTGCTGCAGCGGTTATTGCAGGTAGCGTGCCAGACTTGTGACGGGCGAAGGCGCTGAGCGATGAGTATTCGCAACTGGTTGATTGACTTGATGTTGTCGGGGAATGAACTGCGCCGGCCCAAATTCGGAGCTGGGTTCAAACGCAGTCCTGTGAACCCAACTGTTAGCAGAAGCCAACCCAAGGGTTAATTGCCCGTGATTGGAGCCAGATCTTGACTGTGTGGGACCGGGCCTCTGACCCGATCCCGCACAATCAAAGAAACAACCAGTGAACCACGGCGCGTGTACACGACGGCCCGATATATGCTAAACAGCATCCAGTACTTCTATGTCAAAGAGGAATCCCAGGCTCATCGGTATCGGAGGTCCTTTGAAGGGCACGGCTTTCTCTCTGCCGGCCGGCGAAGTGTCCATCGGACGCGACTCGTCGAACCAGCTTTGGGCGGCTGATCCCGCACTCTCGCGCCGGCACTGTCTGGTTCTGGCCCACGATGAACAGTTCTCCATCCGTGATCTGAAAAGCCGCAACGGCACGCTAGTCAATGGAGTGCCGGTGGAGCAGCAGCAGATACGACACGGCGACCAGATCTATATCGGCGATTCCGTGCTCATCTTCCTACTCAAGGAAGATGGAGGGCACTTCGACAAGAACCCGGTTGAGTTCCTGGAGACCGCGGGTTTCGAAGGTTCTCCGGTGCTGCTGCGGGCGGAAGACTCGCTCTACCTGCAACCTGACAAGATGGTGGCTAATTTGCCGCCAACTGCCCGCCGGGCGCGAGACCTGAACTCTCTGCTGAAGATCGCCACCGGGATTGGCGGCATTCGCGATCAGGATTCGCTGCAGTGGCAACTCCTGGGCTTCATATTCGACGTGGTCCCGGCTGAGCGCGGCGCCGTTCTGCTCTGCGATCATCCGGAAGAGTTCACCTCAACCGCCGCCTGGGACAGGCTGCGCGGGCCCGGCCATCCCGTCCGGGTCAGCCGCACTGTGGTGCAGCGGGTTTTGAGAGACCGCATTGGCCTGCTGGTAAGCGATGTCCTGGGCAACGAGGCCCTGCGCCAGGTCAAGACCCTGACGGAGTTGAAAGTAAGCTCCCTGCTTTGTGTTCCGTTGATGGTTGGAAAGAGGGTCCTGGGTGCCATCTACCTGGATTCCACCAGCCCGACCACGGAGTTTGACAAGGATCACTTGCAGGTGATGACCGCGGTTGCGGGCATCGCCAGCCTGGCCTTTGACAACGTACGTCACTGGGAAAAGTTGCAGCAGGAAAACCAGGAGCTGCGCGCTGAAATCGATCTCGAACACAATATGGTCGGCAGCAGTCCCGCCATGCACAAAGTGTTCGATTTCATTCGCCGGGTTGCGCCCACCGATTCCACCGTCCTCATCCAGGGCGAGAGTGGGACGGGAAAAGAGTTGGTGGCCCATGCCATCCATCGCAACAGCCCGCGCGCGGAGCAGCCTTTCGTGGCCATTAACTGCGCCGCCATCGCGGAGACCCTGTTGGAGAGCGAGTTATTCGGCCACGAAAAAGGCGCTTTCACCGGCGCCGCCGGGCAAAAGAAAGGCAAGGTGGAGGTGGCCGAAGGGGGAACGTTGTTCCTCGACGAGATCGGCGAACTAGCTCCCGGCTTGCAAGCCAAGTTGCTGCGTGTTCTTCAGGAGCGCGAATTCGAGCGCCTGGGCGGCACCCGCCCCATCAAACTAAATATCCGCCTGATCGCGGCCACCAACCGAAGCTTGCCCGAAGCTGTCAAGGCCGGCACCTTCCGCAACGACCTGTATTACCGGCTGAACGTGGTCACTCTGAGTATGCCTCCCTTACGCGAGCGCCGCGAGGACATATCGGTGCTGGCCGACCACTTTGTGGCCAAGGCCAGCCGCAGATGCCGCACACGGGTAAAGCCGCTGTCTCCCGAAGCCCTAGCTTGCCTGATGCACTACGATTGGCCAGGCAATGTTCGTGAACTGGAAAATGCCCTGGAACGGGCGTTGGTGCTGGGCTCGACAGGTTCCATTCTCCCTGATGACCTGCCCGAGGCTGTTCTGGAAGCCGCCTCCACCACCTCAGCATCGACCGACAAGTACCACGGCAGTATCAAAGAGACCAAGAAGCAACTGATCCTGCAAGCCCTGCAACAGGCGAATGGCAATTACATAGAAGCTGCAAAAACGCTGGGGATGCACCCCAATTCGTTGCTGCGGCTAATCCGTAATCTGGATCTAAAAGGAGTGAAAGCGGGAATGCAGGGGGAGTGACAAGGACAGCAATTGGCAAAATCAAAGACTGTCAAGCTGCGCTCGACCGGACGGGCCGGAGACCATCCCCACACGGTCCCGTGCCAACTGCTAAATGCTTATTTCATACCCGAAACGGCGCGCTCAGCAGCCGAGCCGGAAGCATGACCACGGCCCAAACCAACGCCAAGGCGCCATTGACCGCAATCCCGACCAGACGAAACGGCAGCAGCAGCACCCATACAAACGGGTACAGCACCAGGGCCAGCAGTGCCAGCGGCCAGCACACTACAAAAAGAATACACCACAGAAGGAAAGCTAACATGACCACATCTCCCAGGAGTTGTCCTGCTCTAATGTACGAGGACAGGACTCGAAAAGTTCCCCCGGTGAGTCCAACCTCAACCCAGAAAACTGAGAACTGACAACCTGAAACTGATAACTGGGCTTTTCATCACACCGGGTTGCCTTCTGAAACTTCGCCCAAGATTGAAGGAAGTTGAACCCTTGCGGCATTTAGCCCGCTGCCGCCCTCTCGGGAGCGAGTCTTCGCAGCGACTCTTCATACGGCGCCCGCGCAATGCCACGCTCGGTCACGATCGCCGTGACAAACTTTGCCGGGGTTACATCGAACGCCGGGTTCTCCACCTCGACGCCATCAGGCACCATCTGCCGGCCTGCGATATGGGTGACTTCTTTTCCATCGCGCTGCTCGATAGGAATTCCGCTGCCATCGGGCGTTTCGAAATCCACCGTCGATAACGGGGCCGCGACATAAAACGGGATTTTGTGTTCCTTCGCCAGGACTGCCACCGAATAAGTTCCAATCTTGTTGGCCACATCGCCATTGGCGGCAATGCGGTCGGCTCCCACTACGATGGCGTTGATCTTCCCTTGATTCATCATGGCGCCGGCCATGTTGTCGGAAATCACCGTGGTCGGAATGCCATCCTTCATCAGCTCCCACGCAGTTAATCGCGAGCCTTGCAGGAAAGGACGTGTCTCATCGGCATATACGTGGATTGTCTTCCCCTGCTCGACCGCGGCGCGAATCACTCCCAACGCGGTGCCATATCCGCAGGTCGCCAGGGCCCCGGCATTGCAGTGCGTGAGCACGCCCCCGCTGGCCGGCATCAAGGTCGCGCCGTGTCTGCCCATGGCCTGGTTGGCCGCGATGTCTTCGGCGTGCATGCGCTGGGCTTCTTCAATCAGTGCCTGCTTGACCTGGGCCAGGGGCCGCACCCGCAACATTTCGAACTTGTCGCGCATACGTTTGATTGCCCAGAAAAGATTTACCGCCGTGGGCCGGGTCTTGCCGATCACGTCACAGATCTGATCAAACTCTTGCTTCAGATCGCCGCCATTTTCAGCTTTGGAACTTTTCACGCCCAGAGCGATACCCATGGCCGCGGCCACGCCAATGGCCGGCGCGCCCCGCACCACCATGTTGCGAATAACGTCGGCCACCTGGGTATAAGTCTTGCAGGTAACGTAGGTCTCTTCGGTCGGAAGCTTGGTCTGGTCAATGAAGCGTACGCCGGAATCGGTCCATTCGAGAGTCTGAATCATAGGAGCAGCGGTCAGTCTTCGGTCGTCAGTCTTCAGCAACCGAGTCTTCCGCATGCGCTCTGACTGACGACTGAAGACCGACGACTGATGACTATTCTAGTTCTTATGTGCTTCGCAGCGGATTCTCGGGCTGTGCACGACGGCGGGCTTGCCGCAGATTTCGCAACCGGAACCTGCCACGGGAATGCCCGGGGAGGTCTCGTCGTTTTGCAGCAGGTGTTCTTGCCGGACCTCGCTAGCGGTGAACACGGACACGAATGGTGCCGGAGCGGCGGCTTGCTCCACGTTCGGACGCCCTCCCGCCTCCTCCCGTTCCACCAGGCACAACGCACCTACGACCTGAAAGCCGAATTCCCGCGCCGCTTCAATGGCCTGCACCGTCGAGGCTCCCGTGGTGCAAACGTCATCCACGATCACCACCCGCGCGCCCTTTTCCTGGAAGCCTTCGATCCGCCGCTCCGTTCCATGCTGCTTCTCGGCTTTGCGCACCAGAAATCCATCCACATCGCCGCTGGCCATGGAGACCGCTACTACGATAGGATCGGCGCCCATGGTCAGGCCGCCGACCGCTTTCGCCTTCCACCCCCGGTTGCGGATCTCGTCGAGGACCACCTGCCCGGTCAGGCGCGCGCCCTTGGCCGCCAGAGTGGTGGTGCGACAGTCTATGTAGTAGTCGCTCGTCCCCCCGGACGAGAGCTTGAACTGTCCCAGCCGGAACGATTTGGAAGCCAGCAAACGCAGCAAATCCTGACGAGCGGAAGGCATCGAAACCTACGATATCACTTTTGGCGTCTGCTATTGCGTCATGCGCTCCAGATGTCGGAAATGGTCAGTCCCGATATAGAGCACGCCAAAGAGCATAAGGTTGTAGCCCACGTGAATCAGAAGTCCAGGCGTCACTGATCGTGTGACCACCCGGGTGATGGTCAGGACCAGGCCCACCATAAACAGCACCAGCAGCGGACCCCACGCCTGGCCCAGCTGTTCGCTATGCACCATGGCAAAGGCGAAGCTGGTGGCCAACACCGCCAGGAAACGGCCCCACCTGCCGGCCAGCGAAGTTTCCGGGGCCGGCGCCATACTGAACACTCCGAGCAGCGCGGCCAGGACCAACAGCAGCGTCGTAGCGATTGCGAAAACATGAGCGGAAATCGCTCCCGCTGCCAGCCCCCAGGCCACAGTCGTCGCGGCCGGCAGCATCACCAGACCCGATGGTCTCTCTCCTGACTTCAAACTTTGCGCCGCCACCAGCGCGCCGATCACTAGAAAAACCACGACCGCCAGCAGGACCGACCACGCCAGGGGAAGCCGGTGCTCAAGGTATCCCCAGGCGGCCATAATCAGGGTCCAAACGCAACCCCGGCGAAGCTGTCGCGGCGTCATGAACAATCTCTGCAGCCACCGGTCCAGCACTGGGTACAGGAATCCGCGGAAGAGCATCTCCTCGGCCACGGGAGCGATGGCCACTCCGAAAATCATCATCAGATACGCGCCCTGGCGGTTCTGGAAAAACTTGTCCATGGGCAACGACTTCGGAATTGGCAGCAGGCGAGAAATCTCGCCCAGGGCCACAGCCAAGAAGGCGCCCGCTGTTAGAAATCCCAGCCAGCCCAGATTCCCTGGCCACCGCCATCCCACCGTCTGCCAGAAAGGACGTTGCCCGTGACGCGTCACCAGTCCATACATGGCGACCAGCATGGCCAGGTAGGCCAGGGTCATGGCTGGGACAATCACCAACGGCCCGGGGTTCTTGCCCAATTCAGCGGCAGACATGCCGTGGGAGGCCGAGCTATGCAAAACGATGACGAAGGATATCGAGCTGAACAGGAACAGGGCTGCCACCAGAACCAGCCCCACGATCAAGAGGTCGAGCCCACTCCAGGGTGGATTTTCGGCACCCGGATTGGGAACAAGACAATCTGGCGAAGACATACCTAGGGCAATGTGGGACGGACACTCTTGTCTTGTCCGCCGCCTTTGACTTTTACTACATCACTCCGTCAAGTTTTCGTACCGCACCGGCACTGCAAATCTCAAAATCAACAGCGGCGGACAAAGGGCAAATCAAAAGCGACTGCAATAGCGTCGGACAGGAGTGTCCGACCCACACAACAACCTGAACTACGCAATCGAGCTTTTCTGCCCGTTGGCAAAATATCCCGCCAGTGCCTGCCCGGTGTACGACTTCCGGTTGCGCGCTACCTGCTCGGGCGTGCCCTGGGCAACAATCCGCCCACCTTCTTCTCCGCCCTCCGGACCTAGATCAATGATCCAGTCGGCGTTGCGGATCACATCCAGATTATGCTCGATGATCATAACGGTATTTCCCAAGTCGGTCAGCCGGTGCAGCACATCGAGCAATTTCTTCACGTCATCAAAGTGCAGACCCGTGGTTGGCTCGTCCAGCAGATACATCGTCTTCCCAGTCTGCCGCTTGCTCAACTCCCGCCCCAGTTTAATGCGCTGGGCCTCGCCACCGGACAGCGTCACCGCCGACTGGCCCAGATGAATGTAACCCAGCCCCACATCCACCAGGGTCTGCAGCTTCTGCCTTACCTGGGGAATATTCTCCAAAATAGGCAACGCATCCGACACGGGCATCTCCAGCAGATCGGCGATCGACTGCCCTTTGTATTTCACGGCCAGAGTTTCATGGTTGTAGCGCTTGCCGCCACAGACTTCGCAGAGCACATACACATCGGGCAGAAAGTTCATCTCGATCCGCCGCTGTCCTTCTCCCTGGCAGGCTTCGCAACGACCGCCCGAGACGTTAAACGAGAAGCGTCCCGGCTTGTAGCCCCGCTCGCGCGACTCGGGCAGCATGGCGTAGAGATCACGGATCTGCGCAAACACGCCGGTATAGGTTGCGGGATTCGATCTCGGCGTGCGCCCGATCGGCGACTGGTCAATACGAATGACCTTGTCGACGTTCTCCGTGCCGGATATCGCCTTGTAGGTGCCGGGTTCTTCCCGCGACCGGTAGAGCTTCTGGGCCAGGGCGCGGTAGAGAATGTCATTCACTAACGTCGATTTGCCCGATCCCGAGACCCCGGTCACGACCGTCATTACGCCCAGCGGAAATGCAACGTCGAGGTTTTTGAGATTATTTTCCCGCGCACCCAGCAGCGTGATCGCCGCCCCGTTCGGCACCCGCCGCTCCGGCCGCATCTCGATCTGGACCCGCCCTGAAATGTACGCGCCAGTCAGCGATTCCGGCACCAGCTCGATCTCCTGCGGAGTTCCGTGTGCCACCAGTCCACCGCCGTGGCGTCCCGCTCCCGGGCCAAGATCAATCACGTAGTCCGCCCGACGGATGGTGTCTTCATCATGCTCGACCACCAGGACAGTGTTACCCAGATCGCGCAACTCCTCGAGTGCCTTCAGCAGGCGGCCATTGTCGCGATGGTGCAATCCGATGGACGGCTCATCCAGCACGTAGAGCACGCCCCGCAGCTTGGATCCGATCTGCGTCGCCAGGCGGATGCGCTGCCCTTCGCCGCCGGAAAGCGTAGCCGCCGAGCGTTCCAGCGAGATATAGCCCAGCCCCACGGCATCCAGAAATTGTAGCCGCTCCACAATCTCGTGCACGATCCGCCCGGCGATGATCGCCTCGCGCCCGTTGAGTTTGATCTTGCGCGCCGTCTCCAGTGCCCGCGACACCGGCAGCGCCGTGAAATCGGCGATCGACATGCCGTTCACTTTCACCGCCAGGCTCTCCGGCCGCAGTCGCTTGCCCTGGCACGCCGGACATTTTGTGGCTGACATGTAGTCCAGTAGGAATTCGCGATAGGTGTCTGACGTGGATTCGTCCACGGCCTGCTTGAGGTATCCCAGAATCCCGCGGAAACCGGTCTTCCTGTTCTTGCCTGCGTCGCTCCCGTTCTTGCCAGCCTCGCCATAGAGCAGCAGGTTCTGGATCTTCTCAGAAAACTTTTCGAACGGCGTCGCGAGGTCGAATCCGTGGGCGGCTGCGGTAATTTGCAGCTGATGAATCAGGTTCTGCGATGCCGATCCCGGCCCCAGTCCACCCTCTAGCAACGGCTTCGACCAGTCGTTAATCACCCGCGCCGGATCAAATTCATAGCGGCTTCCCAAGCCATGACACTCCGGGCAGGCGCCATAAGCGCTGTTGAAGGAGAACGACCGTGGCTCCAGTTGCGGCACGCTGATGCCACAATCCGGACACGCCAGCTTGGCCGAATAAAGCTGCTCATCGCCGCCCACCACTGCAACCTGCACCAGCCCGCCCGCCAGCTTCATCGCCAGCCCCACCGACAACTCCAGCCGGTGTTCGATCCCAGGCTTCACCAGCAGCCGGTCAATCACGACTTCAATGGTGTGGTTCTTTCTCTTGTCCAGCGGAATCTCGTCTTCGAGATTGACCAGTTCGCCATCGATCCGCGCCCGGGTGAAGCCGTGCTGCACCAGCTTCTCAATCTCTTTCTTGAACTCGCCTTTGCGCCCGCGTACGATGGGCGCCAGTACCATCACGCGGTCTTCCGGAGTCAGGCTCATGACTCGCTGCACAATTTGCTCCGCCGACTGGCGCGCGATCGCGCGTCCGCATTGGGGACAGTGCGGCACTCCGATGGAAGCAAATAAAAGGCGAAGGTAATCGTAGATTTCGGTGATAGTCCCGACCGTAGATCGCGGACTCCGACTGGTGGTCTTCTGCTCGATCGAGATGGATGGGCTGAGACCGTCGATGGCGTCTACGTCCGGACGCTCCATCTGGTCCAGAAACTGCCGTGCGTAAGCCGACAGGGTCTCCACGTAGCGCCGCTGGCCCTCGGCGTAGATGGTGTCAAACGCCAGGGAGGACTTCCCGGATCCGCTCAGCCCGGTTATTACGGTGAGCGTGTTGCGGGGGATTTCGACGTTTATATTCTTGAGGTTATGCTGCCGCGCCCCCCGCACCGAAATCTTGGTAATAGGCATGAAATTGGCGGAAGTTGCGACTGGCCTTCCGTAATATGGACGGCCCCACAGAAATGAAGGAAAGTGGGTTTGCGCGACTCTACTCACGTATCTTAGTTACTAACAGCAGCCACCGTCAACGCGAGTAAAGTGATCGATTGCGCCAAACGGGTCCCGGACGCTTTTGTCCGGTACTTAATGGGAAAGTAGGCCGAGCTTGAGTGGGTTACTGGTTGCTTTCGTTATTTCCTTTACCGCCGTCACGGTCGTAGTGGTGGGGATCCTTGCCGCCTACGCGGCTGTAACCGGCATTCTGTACGCCTTCGCCTACGGCTCGCGCCGACGCAGCGCCAGCACCCCCGTCCTCGTCCCCAGCCAGAGCCAAGCCGGCGCCGACTGAGCCCGGACGTCGGGCGTCAGACCTCGGACCCCGGACTTCAGACCTCAGGAAATTCGTCCGATTCTCGATAGACGACGGGCGTCCTCGCCCGTCTCGTACGTGCACGGTCGAACCCCATCCCCTTCGGGAGCCCTGTCAAGCCAAACCAATCCTGAAAAGCTTAAGGCTGAAGTCCGTGGTGCGATCAGGACGTCCCAAGAAGCGCTACTGGTTTTCATTAGGCGGAGGCGCAGGCGCCTGCTGTTGTTGTTGTTGCTGTTGTTGTTGTTGCTGCTGTTGCTGTAGTTGTTGCTGTTGTATCAGCTGTTGCTGCTGCAGCTCGCGCAACAATTGCTCCGGAGTCTTTACCTGCTGCTGGCCGCCCGGCTGTTGTCCGTTCTCCTCGTTGCCGGAGTCTTCGGCCGAGCTCTCCACCGGCTGTTCCGCGATGTCCATGCCAGGGGGTCCTGGATCATCCATCTGGCCCTCGTCGTTGCCCTGTGTCACCGGCGCCACGGCTGCCGCCGGCGCCGTCTCAGGGGCCCCGCCGGTCTTGGACGTCAGGATGAGCTTGTCCACGCTATCAGGGTGTGCTGCCGAACCCAGCATCACGTAGTTGAAGTGTGATCCATTCAGCAGCGTTGCCAGAACATCGCGCGCCGGCCCTGGTCCCAGATGAACCACGACGCGCTCGGTAGCATTGGGTGGAATCTCCACCACCGCCCCGGTCTGCTTCCGCACGGCTCGCAAAATGTCAGCCAGCGTCGAGTTCTCGGCCACAATCGTAAGCTGTCCCTGGCTGTAATGGACTTGGGGTGGAACTGACGGCATCTGCTCCCCCGTGGGAGGCGGCGGGGGCGGCGCCGGTGGAGGCGGAGGCTCGGGGACGACCTTCTTCGCCGCTTTGGCCGCACGCTTATGCGTCGGTTGTTGCTGCGCCGCAGAAGTCGCGTTCAACACTAACAA
>Ga0326726_10001413_pt1 | contig 22291 bp, 20 predicted proteins | sample MHFenrmetagenome_2_FD_207603 | JGI IMG/M metagenome (GOLD analysis project Ga0326726, IMG submission 207603) | Lab enriched peat soil microbial communities from Michigan Hollow, Ithaca, NY, United States - MHF15MN | ecosystem: Environmental > Terrestrial > Soil > Wetlands > Peat | place: USA... | reverse complement strand
AAATCGGATTTACTTCCGCCCAACACCCCGACCAAGGGCTGCGGACGATCTGTTCCTCGCTTCCGTGATTGTGCACCTTTGCTGAGACGAGGCATATTCGCGTAGGCCCTTCTGCCACAGATCCCTAGCTCATGACTCTCAACGAAGCCCCCACCTTAGCGATTCTCTATCTGATGGTCAAGCGCGCGAAGCAGGCGAGGTAGGTTGAGGTCGAGGTTGAGCGAAGATCAGACTCTTTTTAGCTCTACATTAGCCTAAGCCTCAATCTTCTTCGTCTTGGCGGGCTTTTTCAGCATCCTGCTAGGGTTGCAGCTCGGCTTGGATCGTGTCGAGGAGGGTCTTCATCTCAAAGGGCTTCTGAAGCGTGCGGCCTGCACCAAACATTTTGGCGACATCGAGAAAGTTAAGAATCCCGATCCTGTCAGTGCCGCCGGTGATCGCGATGACTTTCAGGTCAGGAAAATCCTGTCGCAACGTAGCAATGGTTACCAAGCCATCCTGACCTGGCATAAGAATATCCATAATGACCAGATCGGCCGGGTCCAGCCGATACTGCGGGATAGCCTCCCTCCCATTACGCGCTTCCGTAACGCGATAGCCTGCCTCCTCCAATGTTTCGCGAATCAACCGGCGGATTTGGTCATCATCATCGACGACAAGAATGGACGACATCCTACACCTCAACTTTGGCGAATGATTCCGGATCGTGGAGTTGCTGGTTCCTAACTTCAGATATCATGTTGTCCGGAAGCCCCCGTCAAAAACTTTAAACTAGAAACACGAAACCTGAAACTGGAAACTCGAAACTTGCACCTGAAACGCTTCACAGTCTTCAGGGCTGACGCTTCACGAAGAAGGTGGCGGCTTGCGCACGTCGCGTGATGTGCAGTTTCTGGAACATGTTAGAAAGATAATTCTTGACCGTCTTATCGCTGAGTTGCAGCGCAGCCCCAATTTCTTTGTTGGTCAAACCTTCCGCTACCAGCGCCAGGACTCGCTCTTCCTGAGGAGCAAGGGATTGTTTTCGCACCGGGCCTGCTTGAGCCGGTTCGGCTTTCACTCGAATCAGCGCCCGTTGGGTGAGGGCCGGAGTGAGCAGCGATTGACCGTTGAAAACGGCACGAATCGATTGAACGAGCAAGTCGGAGTCGATATTCTTGAGGACATACCCCTGTGCGCCGGCCAGCACAGCCGCCAGAGCGAACTCATCATCGGCAAACGATGTGAGAAAGATCACTCGCATCGTGGGATGATTGGCGAGAATATTACGACAGGCTTCAACTCCGGAACCATCCGGGAGTCGGACATCCATCAGAATGATGTCCGGTTTCAGTCGTTTGGCTGCCCGCACCGCGTCGGCTCTGGATCCTGCCTCGCCGACGACGGTAATGCCCTGTCTGTTGTGTAAGACCGTTCGCAGACCGACAAGGACCACCTGGTGATCGTCGACCAAGAGCAGGCGAATCGGCTTCTTAGCGGGAGACATCGACAGCCTTTTTCGGCAAATCGAGCACGATACTGGTTCCCACATTCACTTTTGACAAGACGGCGAATCGCCCCCCAATCTTCTGCGCACGGGCAGCCATATTACCCAATCCATACCCAATCCCCTTGGCATTGTCCTGGTTGAACCCACGGCCGTTATCGCGAACGCTCAGCCGGACACCCTGCTTCAGCATCTTGAGAGATACCCTAGCCTCTCGCGCGTGGCCATGCTTGATACAATTACTCACCGCTTCCTGGATGACACGGATCAGGTGCAGGGACTGTTCGGTCGATAGGGCCTTCGCGGCACGGTCCTCGACCGCGAGGCGCACGCGCGTCGCCTGGTGCTCCGTTAGTGATGCCAGCATCTGCTTCAGCACTGCCGGAAAATTCTTCCCCTGGAGCAGATCTGAGCCCAGCCCCGCGATGAAGTTCCGGACCTCGCGCATGACATCGTTCAACTGATCAATGGCCTGATTGAGTGATGCTCTGGACCTCTTGAGGTTCCTTGGAGACATCGTCAATTGGGCCGATTCGAGGGCAAGGCCCACGGCAAAGAGCGACTGTAAGATACCATCGTGCAGATCTTGACTGATCCGCTCGCGCTCTTGAAGCGCGGCCTGCAAATCACGCTCTCGCTGACGTAACGTTTCTTCTATATGTTTGCGGTCCGTGATATCAAGCACCAGCATTTGCATCACGGGGTTGCCGCCCAAGGAGGTGGGGATTGCCGAAACGGCCACGTCGACCTGTGACCCGTCGAACCTCACAAACTTCTTATCCAATGACGGAACTGGTTGCCCCATATTCAACTCGTGGATGCGGTCTTTCACCACGGTGTTAAATTCAGGGGCGATCCGGTCCAGGATCGACGTGCCGATCAGCTGCTCGGCGCTTGTCGCTTTGAGAATTCTTAACATCTCCCGATTGGCATAGACGAACCGTCCCGCCTCGTTCAGGAAGATGCCGATCGGAGCGTTATCCACCAAGGACCGGTAGCGTTCTTCGCTCTGGCGCAGTGACGCCTCCGCCCGCTTGCGCTCTCCGATATCCCGCATGATGGCGCAATTGTATTCTTTTCCCTCGTACTGCAGATAATTGACTGTGACCTCCATGTCCAGCACGCGGCCGGTCCTCGACCAATATTTCGATTCGAACGTCAACGATCCCTTCTGCCTCAACTCTTCCCAATGTGCAGGCCAGACTTCCGAAGAAAGATTCGGGTCGATGTCGTGCAGGGTCATGGTCGTGAGTTCTTCCCAGGTATATTCCAACATCCGGCATATCGAATCGTTGACATGAAAAATCCTGGCGTCAGGCCCGATCCAGAGGAATCCTTCAACCGCATGGTCGACGGAGAACTGAGTCAACTGAAGCGCTGCCTGGGCCTGCCGCAACAGGGTGATGTCTTCGTTCAGCACGATAGTGCCGAGGGTCACTCCGGCCTCGTTTTTGACCGGAACGGTGGAATTACGAATGGTCTTCTTCGTCCCATCGAGACATTCGAAGTCGAAGGTTTCGTTCAGCGACGGAACACCTGTCGTGAGTACTTGGCTCAAGGCCCAGCGATGGGGCTCGTTGGCTGGTCCGATGGTCTCCCACCAACCCGCCTGGTGGTTCTCAGTCTGCAGCCCAATCTGTTTGATGTTCGACCAAATCTGTTTCGCAGCCGGGTTTGCGAGGAGCGGCTTGCCTGATCGATCGGTAAACCACACACCCACGGGAAGCGCATCGAGCACTGTACGGAGCTGACGCTCGCTCTGGGCCAAGGCTTCTTGGGCCTGCTTACGCTCGGTGATATCTTGGCATGAGCCGGACATTCTATGGGGCTCTCCCTGGTCATCCCACAGCGCCTGCCCGCGTCCGCGAATCCAGCGAAAGTCTTCTGCATTGGTGCGCAACCGGTATTCGACATCGTACGGAACTCGCTGCTCAATGTGCGCAGCCAATTGGCCGAACACGTGATCCTTGTCATCGGGATGGAGCCGGGCAAACCAGTGTTCGAACGTCTCGAACGAGTCGGACTCTTGTAGTCCCAGCAGTTCCCGGACTCGCGGCGACCACCAGATCGGTGTCTGAGGCGCATACCAAGGCTCGCCGGAAAGCCGGAGGGCATCCCAGAGGATATCGTTCGATCCCTCTACTGCCAGCGCCAAACGTTGTTCACTCTCTCGCAGGGCCTCCTCGACGCGCTTGCGATCGGTGATGTCGCGAGTGATCGCCAAATGTTCCACGCCATGATCGATCGGATTCTGCAAGAGCACCGCATGCGTTTCCATCCACCGTCGCGTGCCCTTCAGCCCGACGATCTGAAACTCGAGTTGTTGCGCCGCTCCACGGATCACAGCCTCGTGCATACTACGGTACCGTTCCAGGAATTCAGGGGCGACGAGATCGTACACCGACCGACCAGCTACTTGCTCGAAGGAATCGGTTTCGATGAAACAGAGCCCGGCCTTGTTCATATGCAAGATTGTGCCGTCTACGGCTGCGCGCATGACGCATTCCGGTTCAGCATCGAGGATCGAGTGAAGGAGTGCTTCCTGTTGCGCCAGGCGTAACAGGGCCTGTCTGTGCTCGGTAACGTCAGACTCTGAACCGACCATCCGGAGGGGCGTTCCATTCTCGGCCCAGAGGGCCACGCCCCGATCCAGGATCCACATGTAGGACCCATCTTTCCGCTGGGTCCGATATTCTTCGCAATAATCCGGAGTCTTTTTGGTCAAATAGGATTCGATACTCTGGAGCACACGAGAGAGATCGTCGGGATGGATGCGGCTTTGCCACGCATCGACATCGTTCTCGATTTCATGGTCCTCGAACCCACGCATCGCTTTCCATCGCGAGGAAAAAAAGATGGTGCCTGATTGGATATTCCAATCCCAGATGCCATCGTTACTGCCTCGCACCGCGAGCTGCCATCGTTCTTCGCTGGCCCGGAGCGCTTCTTCGACCTGCTTGCGCTCGGTAATGTCGAGGACGGTGCCAGACATGCGGAGGGGATGTCCGGTCGCATCCCGATACACGTCGCCGCGCGCATAGATGGATCGAACTTCACTGTTCGGGCGGGCAATGCGATATTCGATATCGTAGGAGATCTTTCCCGCCAGCGCGTCGTTGATTGCCGCCAAGACGCGGTCATAATCGTCGGGGAGCAGCGCGGCCAAGAATGTGTCATGCGTGACGTGGATCGAGCTGGGCTCGTGGCCGAAGATCCTGAATAGTTCGTCCGACCACTGGACTTGACCCGTATCGATATCCCAGCCCCAACTCCCTAGATGAGCGAGAGCCTGAGCGTCTACGAGATGGCGCCGCTGTTGTGTCAATTCTTCTTTCGCCTGTTTCTTCTCGGCCACGTCTCGCCCGATTCCGGCGATGCCGATGGGCTCGCCGTGAGTATTCTTGAGCAAGGCGCCGGTCCAGTGATAGGGAATGAGGCGGCGATCCTTGGTCAGCAGATGGCCCTCAAGTTCGGCGTACCCTTCCATGAAGGCCCGCTGAATGGCGGCGGCAGTGCTGGTCTGCTCTTCGAAAGGCACGAAAGCCAAGGCAGACTTGTTCAATAACTCCTCAGGACTGTATCCCGTGGCGTCCCTAAGGCGCCGATTCCATTTCACCAAGTTGCCTTGAGTGTCGAGGGCAAACACGATATCGGGGATCGACTCTATGACATTGTGTAAATCGGCCAGGGCTTGGGCGCGTTCCTGCTCGGCTCGCCTCCGTCCGAACTCCGCCGCAATGCGCGGGGCAAAGACTCCCAGCAGAGATTGCAGATCGTCGCTGTGTTCCAGTGGCTTCGTATCCATCACGACGAGCAATCCCATGACTGCTCCGCTTTTCGCACGAAGCGGCACTGCGCAATAGCTCTCAGCTCCGAGGTCTGCCAAACGCTGGAATTGAGGAAACGTGGCCTGGAGATCCCGTTCAAAGAAGGCGAAGATCTGTGTCAGTGCTGTGGCACAGGGCGTATGGTCAAGATCATATTCGAAGTTGTCGATGAGGATGTCTCCGGCCGAGACTGCGAGAGTGCGGATCTTCCTGAAGGGGACTTCAAGCACTTCACTGATCACCGCATATTGTACATGCAGTGTCGAGGTCAAGTGTGTGACGAGTGAAGCGAAGAACTCATCCCCTGTCTCAGACGCTGTGCCTTCGACGATGGTTCGCAAGAGTTGGGACTGTTCACGGAAATCCTGCATCGAGCGGTCCCGCTCGACCAGCTGGCGCGACAGGTCGGCAACCTGGCCTCGCAGCAAGTCCAATTCATACAAATGGCTAGCACTACTCATGGTGCGACTCCTTGTCACGCAAGATGGCGATGTATTGCGGTCGGGCGCGGATCATCGTTAGCATCGAAGTGTCGATATGCAGGGGTTAGAATCGCACTAATGCCACTGAGTTGTGCGGGAAGATTCTGATGATGAGTGAAGAAAAAATGAATAACAGCTGCGATAGGAGCGTTCCAGCGATGAATCCCGGTCCTGTCGTTTGGGTGCAGATCGGGCTGCAAAAACCGCATAAGCGCAGACCCTCGCTGGTGGTTCTGAACAGGGAGCGGGGAGCCCCGCAGTGTCCTACGGATAGCCCCAGAATGTCTAGCCCGAATTATTCATGAACGCTTCGGCTGCAATCGCCGATGCCTGACTCAAGCGAGCCGGGCGAGACTGGAGGGATGGGCGAGACCAGGAAGGGGTAATTTAGTACATCTGGTTATCCGCTTAGTCTGGTTCAACCAAATAAACAAGACAAACCAAACAAACCAATTAAATCAGACAGACCGAACAGACCAAAAGAACAAGATGTGCTGGCAGGCTTATTCAACAGGGAGGAACGAGGACGTTATGTTTGGTGCCGAAGGCGGGACTTGAACCCGCACGGCTTGCGCCACACGCCCCTCAAACGTGCGTGTCTGCCATTTCACCACTTCGGCACTCGAATCCGTGATTCGTGCGGGACTCGCGAGACAAGCGGGACAGACGACGGTTCGAGGTCCGAAATTCGAGGTTTTCGGAACGTCGAACCCAGAACGTCAAACTTCGTATCGCGCCTGTCACGCACGTCTTGTTTGTCTCGCTCATCGCTCTCGAGCGACTTACCAGAGGGAGGCGCATTATAGAAGTGGGCCAAAATCCTTGTCAATCAAGGGAGGCTCCGGTAGAATCGGGCCGCTCATGCTCACCGGATCCTCTAACGTTGCGCAAAGTCATCACAGCCTCACGTCTACGCTCGATGATGTCGTTCAACGACGGGCAGAGGGGTCCGTCGCTGCGTTGTTCGACGTCGACAATACGCTCATGCCGGGAGAGGCCAGTGAGATACAGTTCTTCCGGTTTCTGTGGCGACGCGGTCTGGTGGGATGGGGCGAGTTGAGCCGAAGTGCCGCCTGGCTGGCGGGGCACATGCCTCCGTTTTCGCTGCACCCACTCCGGGAACGAAAAGTGTATCTGACTGGCAAGCGCTCCGCGGACATTGAATCCTATGCGCGGGAGTTCTGTCAGGCCCAGATGATCGGAAGGTTGTCCGTGCAGGGCCGCGCAAAGCTGGACGAGCATCGACAGGCCGGCCACCAACTGATTCTTGTGACTGGGGCGCCAGATTTTCTGATTGCACCCCTTGCGGAATTTTTGGGCGTAGCCACGGTCTTCGCAGCGAAGCCGGAGCAGCGGGATTCCGTCTATACCGGCGCCTTAATTCCCCCCCTGCCCTATGGCCCTGGCAAACGTGAGTTGATCCTCGCCCACGCTCGGGAAATGGGTCTGGATTTAACCGGTTCCTATGCCTATGGCGACAGCCCGGGCGATCACGACCTCCTTGAAATGGTCGGGCACCCCCTGGTAGTCAACCCGATCCGGGGCATGGCTCGCACCGCGCAACGATTCGGCTGGCCGATCGCGACATGGAAGTGAACAAGAGCGCCTGAAGCCATCAAGTCTCGGACTTTTGACCTTCAGCCTTTGTGCCTTGATCGTTATATGCAAGTGACCGAAATCTTCCATAGCATTCAAGGCGAGTCGAGCTACGCTGGACAGCCCTGCGTGTTTATACGGCTGACCGGATGCCCGCTCCGCTGTACCTGGTGCGATACCGCCTATGCTTTTCATGGAGGGCAGGACGATTCGGTCGATGATGTTCTGGCGAAGGTGCATCGTTATGGGTGTCGTCTTGTGGAGGTCACCGGAGGGGAACCCCTTGCCCAGCCCGAGAGCCTCCCGCTCATGGCCAGACTGTGTGACGCCGGGTACAAGGTCCTCCTTGAGACCAGCGGCGCCGTCGATATTGCGCCGGTCGATCCGCGCGTCCACGTCATCCTGGATGTGAAGTGTCCGGGGAGCGATATGACCGATCGGATGCACTGGCCGAATCTTTCCAGGCTGGCAGCCAAAGACGAGGCGAAATTTGTGTTGTCCGACCGAGCCGACTACGACTGGGCTCGTGAAATTCTTGTTCAATACGACCTAGCAAACCGCTGTACGGTGCTCTTCAGTCCGGTCTTCGGCTCGCTTGATATGCGTGAGCTGGCCGAATGGATCCTGGCCGATCGTCTGCCGGTCCGTTTTCAATTGCAGATGCATAAATACATCTGGGCGCCGGATATGCGTGGGGTGTGAATTGTGAGCGAGACAAACAAGATGTGCGCGACAGGCGCGACTCGCGAGTCCCGCGCGAATAACGAGCGACGAGAACCAAGGAGTTTGTGAAATGAAGATCATGCAGGTTACGGCGCAAGTTGGGAAAGCAGAGACCGCGGCGGCAGAGGTGTTGGTACTCATGCACTGTGAAGGAGAGGCATTGGCCAAACAGGGTGCGGTCCCGCTCGATCGTGCCCTCGGAGGTTCGTTGAGCAAGCTGATACAATCCAAAGAATTTGAAGGCAAGGCCAACGACGTCTTGCTGTATCACACGCAGGACAAAGTACCAGCAAAACGGTTGGTGCTGGTCGGGCTGGGCAAGAAAAACGAGGTCACGTTGGAGACGATCAGGCAAGCGATGGGCTCAGCCGCGAAGCGCGTCCGCCAGGCGAAGGTCGGGTCCTTTGCGGTAGTGCTCCCAACGGTGAAGCCTAACAGGATGTCATGGATCGAGGTGGCGCAAGCGATGGTTGAAGGGGCGATCCTGGGCAGTTATCAGTTCACTGTCTATCGGAGCGAGACTGCTTCAGGACAAGACGTCGCGGAGATGAGGATTCTCGCCCAGCAAAAGGATCAGTTGCGCCAGGTTACTGAAGGGGTCCGGCGCGGCGTTGCCACAGCAGAAGCCACCGTCTTTGTCCGAGATCTCTGTAATCATCCCTCTAACGTCCTGACTCCCGCCAGGGTCGCCGACGAAGCGAAGACCATCGCCAAGACTGAAGGGATCGCGATCAAGGTTCTCGAACAGAAAGAGATGGAACAATTGGGGATGGGTGCGCTGCTCGGCGTATCGCGTGGAAGTCAGGAGCCGCCCAAGTTCATCATCCTTGAGTACAACGGAACCAAGAAAAAAGACGAGCGTCCGGTCGTGCTGGTCGGAAAAACGATCACCTTCGATACGGGTGGGATCTCGCTGAAGCCTGCCGAAAATATGGAACACATGAAGGCCGATATGACGGGGGGAGCCGAGGTGCTGGCTTCGATCCGGGCAGCGGCCAGACTCAAGCTCCCGTTGCACCTTATCAGTATCCTGCCTGTGGCGGAAAACATGCCTGGTGGCCGGGCGATGAAGCCGGGCGATATCGTGACGACGCTGTCGGGAAAGACCGTCGAAGTGCAGAACACGGATGCGGAGGGCCGGCTCATCCTGGCCGATGGCCTCGCCTACGCCATGCGCTATAAACCGGCAGCCTTGATCGACATTGCGACGCTCACAGGGGCCTGCGTCGTGGCGCTCGGCCAATTTGCAATCGGGATGTTCGGCACCGACCAGGCGCTCAAAGAACAGGTGCGGAAATCGGGGCAGAAGGCCGGCGAGCGAGTGTGGGAGATGCCCCTGTGGGAGGAATATTTCGAACAGCTCAAGAGCGACGTTGCCGACATGCGCAACATCGGTGGCCGTGGCGGCGGCATGATCACCGCAGCGCTCTTTCTGAGCAAGTTTGTGGGAGACTGCCCCTGGGTGCATCTCGATATTGCCAGCACGGATTGGAGCGAGCGGGAACGGGCTTACATTCCAAAGGGTCCCACCGCGATTGGAACCAGGTTATTGGTGCAGTATCTCATTGACCGGAGTTTATAAGCAGGTCAAGGCTGAGGTTGAGGCGCAAGACGAAAAGACACATAGTCTGCTTAGCCTCGACCTAAACCTTAGCCTTGAAAGGATTCTTTGACCTCACGCGATATGATCGGGCAGCTCTTCATGGTCGGATTTCTGGGCACGTCGGTGACGCCCGATCTGGCCTCGTTCATCAAAGAGTACAAGCCGGGTGGTGTGATTCTCTTCTCACGGAATCTGGAATCCGTCGGTCAGATGGTCGACCTGACCAATGACCTGCAAGCCTGCAGTCCCCATTCGCCACTATTGATTTCGATCGATCAGGAGGGCGGCCGGGTCTCCCGTCTTCCGAAAGGTTTTACGATTTTCCCTCCCTGCGACCTATTGGGCCGCTGCAGCTCAACCGAATTAGCCTACGCGGCGGCGGCGACCATTGCCAAAGAGCTGAGGGCGGTGGGCGTGAACATGAATATGGCTCCGGTACTCGACGTCAATAGTAATCCGGACAATCCGGTCATCGGCGATCGGGCATTCGGCACGACGCCGGATGTGGTCTGTGAATTGGGGATGGCGACAGCGGCGGGACTGCAAGGCAACAAGGTCGTGGCCTGCGGGAAACATTTTCCCGGTCACGGGGATACCAATACCGATTCCCACAAAGAACTTCCGGTGGTCGAGGCATCGCGGGAACGGTTGGAGGCCATCGAGTTCCCCCCGTTCCGTCATGCGATTGCGCAGGGTATCGCGTCGATGATGACCGCACATGTGCTCTACCGAGCCCTCGATCCCGAATTGCCTGCCACTCTTTCGCCAGCTATCATCAACAGTTTGTTGCGCCAGGAGTTGAAATACGATGGGGTGGTGTTGACGGACGACTTAGAAATGCACGCGATCATCGACCATTATGGCGTGGAAGACGCTGCGGTACGCGCAGTACTGGCGGGATGCGATGTCCTGCTGATTTGTAAAAATCGGGATCGGGAAGTCGCCGCCTTCGGAGCCATTGAGCAGGCGGTGGCGTCAGGCGCAATATCCACAGAACGATTGAACCTCTCCGCGGCTCGAATCGCCCGCCTGAAAGATCGGTTCATCAAGCCCTACAAGCCTGTCACCGTCTCCGATGCGAGACTCATCGCAGGTTGCCAAAGCCATCAATCGTTGCTGCGCACGATCGAGCAGGTTCATGCGCGGTCCTTTCACCAGAAACATTCATGAGCGCTTCCCCCTTGCAGGTTGTCGGTTGATTCCCCTACAGTGCGCTGCATGATCCGCACATTTCAAGGTATCAAACCCACCATTCCGATATCCTGTTTTATTGAAGAGACCGGCGTCATCATCGGCGATGTCGAGCTGGGCGAGCAGTGCAGCGTCTGGTTCCATGCTGTCATTCGCGGGGACGTGCACCATATTAGGATCGGTACCCGGACGAACGTGCAGGATCTCAGTATGCTCCATGTCACCCACGATACCCATCCGCTGATCATCGGCAATGAGGTGACCATTGGCCACGGAGTGATACTCCATGGCTGCACGATTAAAGATCGTGTGCTGATCGGGATGGGCGCGATCATCATGGATGGCGCCGTGATTGGAGAAGACTCCATCGTGGGAGCCGGGGCCCTGATCACGGAAAAAACCATCGTCCCACCCAACAGCCTGATCCTTGGTTCACCCGCGAAGGTGAAGCGACCAGTCACGGCGGAAGAACTCGCGTGGATTAAGGAGTCGGCGGAGAACTACGTGAGGTACGCGGGCCAGTATATGGACAACACTTCAAAAGCCAAGCCAGGGTTTAGAATTTAGCAGGCTGATGAAAAAGCTCGCCGCTTTCTGGAAGGTTAAGGTTGAGGTCAAGGCTGAGAAAAAAGAGTCTGATCTTCTCTCAACCTTAACCTCGACCTTAACCGCAGCCTGCTAGCTTCCCTTGCCGATTTGCATGAAACAGATCGGATCTCCCACCAGCGCCGTCAGATAGTAGCGTTTCCCGACCAAGTAGGGTACTCGATGCCGGTGGCACCACTCTGCAATCCATATGACTTCTTCAGTAGTGGTCGTGACAAGGCCAGGCCTTGCAAGCTTACCCATGCAACCTGCGACTAACGCACGCACGATGCGGCGCTCTTTCTCAAATTTCTGGGGGTCAAGGGTAAGAGGATTGCTTCGTCCATAAGACAGAGGCGACAGATGCGGGAATCGCTCAGGGTCATTCAGCACACTGACTATCCAGAGATGATCGTATCGGCCCTTCGCTCTGGCCACATCAGCCGCATGGAACGTGAGGGGAATCGAATAGCAGGCATGGTTGAGGGCTGAGACTTCGACTCTCCGGAGATTATAGGATTCCACCGTCCGACCCAGCTCCATCTTTTCCATCATCAAAGGAGGAAGTTCCGCCACCCCGGCGCCGACATAGAGACTGCGACCGCCTCGCCTTAGTTTCCGCCTCAATGCCACGGCAACCAGACTCCCGAGCCGTTCACAGAGCCACCGCTTCGCTCGCCAAAACTCGTCGCCGCCTTCATAACAGTAGACCGGCCCCAACGCGCCATAGTCGAGACGGCCATAGACCTCGGTTATGAGACGGCTGGTTGCGGGAGGGAGTTTCGTGCGACTCGCCTTCATGGTCCTACTCCAGCGATCTGTGTCGCAGTTGCGATCACCGTCGCTGCTACGTTCGAGAGAAATTCGAGATTCAGCGTGTCCAGGGTATCGGTCTCACGATGATAATGCGGATTCCGGAAGTTCGCCGTATCGGTCAATACTACGGCTGTATAGCCTGCATCCCAGAACGAGGCATGGTCACTACGGCGGGTATGGGGCATGGCCTCCCCTCGGCCCGGTACCACTAATGACAGGGTTTTGAGCTTGGTCGCATGCTGCTGGGCCTCCTGTTCAATCTGGCGCACCAAAGACCGGGATGCCTCGTTACCCACAATGGCGAGAAAGTCTCCCTGGGTCGGCACCGCGATAGGCACCGCTGGTGGGGCCTGTTGTGTGCCTGCCTCGCTCCTGGCGAACCCTACACATTCCAAAATAATCGCACCGGCCAACTCACATCGTTCGGCCTTCAAGCGGGACACGAACGCCTGACTCCCCAGTCGATCCTGCTCTTCAAGGCAGAAGGCCACGAGCCAGATTGGTCGCGCGAGAGGTTGCGCGCTGAGTCGCGATGCCACTTCAAGGAGGACCACGAGCCCGCTCGCGTTATCATCCGCGCCCGGCGACCCGGATACGGTGTCGTAGTGGGCTCCGATCAGGAGCGGGGGCAACTCCCCTCCCCGGCCTGGCCTATCCGGATACTTGGTCGCCACCACATTGCGATAGACCTTGCCCCACGCTTTCACGGGCTGGCCGCTGGTGACCCATCCTAACTTGGCAAACTGCGTGGCCAGATAGTGCGCCGTCTTCCGAAGTGCGCAGGGACTCGTCTCAGGATGGCGTTCTCTGACGAGGGACTCAAGATGGCGGGTGATTCGAAGGCGCTGTTTTTCCACAAAATGAACTTGACCGGATGAACCAATTACGATGTGATCTCGGTCCCGATACCTTTATGCGTGAACACTTCGAGAAGTATGGCATGAGGGATTCGGCCGTCGATGATATGGGCTTTACCGACGCCTCCTCCGAGCGCATCCAAGCAGGCATGGACCTTGGGCAACATCCCTTCGCCGATCGTGCCCTTCTTCACCATCCGCTGTACGTCTTTGCGTGAAACCGTCGAGAGATGGCGCCCATTCGCATCGCGAATGCCTTTCACATCGGTCATCATCACCAGTTTTTCCGCACCCAGCGCAGCGGCCATCGCCCCGGCCACCAGATCGGCATTGATGTTGTACGTATTTCCTTCCCGGTTGGTGCCGATCGGAGCGATGACGGGAATGTAATGATCCTGCTGAAGTTTCCATACCAACGTGGGATCGATAGACTGAACCTCCCCGACCAAACCGAAGTCCTCGTCCCCCTCGCCGTCGTCGAGATCCTTTTCCAGGCTGGCCGCCCAGGCTTTGGCCGTGAGCGGTCGAGAGAGCATGAGCCCGCCATCCTTTCCACTTAAGCCGACTGCAAGGCCGCCATGGCGATTCAAGAGATCGACGATTTCCATGTTGATCTTGCCGGCCAACACCATCTCCACAATTTCCATCGTGGCCTCGTCTGTGACCCGGACTCCGTGGCGAAACTTGGCTTCGATACCCAAGCGCTGGAGCATCTTGTCGATCTGGGGGCCCCCACCATGCACGATGACCGGGTTGAGGCCTACATATTTCAGGAGCACGACATCCTGGGCAAACTTCTCTTTCAGCGGCGCATCGGTCATCGCATGACCGCCATACTTGATGACCACCGTCTTCCCCTTGAAGGTGCGAATGTAGGGCAAGGCTTCGATCAGGACATTGGCTTTCTTAATCAGTCTGTTCATGAGTAGCTCCCGTTGCGAGAAAAGCGTGAAAGGCGCGAATCGCGGGACGGACGAGGGTTCGAGGTTTTCGGAACTTCGAACCCCGAACTTCGAACTTCAGATCGCGTGTGATACAGAGGATCATGGCTTATCGTCCTTCACCATACGCACGCCGGCCGGGCGGCCTGCCCTCGGATGAGTTTTATCATAGACAGCCAGGAGCTGGTCCATAGCCAAGTGCGTATACTTTTGCGTCGTACTCAATGAGGCATGCCCAAGCATCTCTTGGATCGAGCGCAGATCGGCCCCTTCATCGAGGAGATGGGTGGCAAAGGAGTGGCGCAACGTATGGGGACTCACTGAGCCACCGGTAAGCCGATTCGAATAGCGGGCCACAATGCGGGCGACGCTCCGGGTCGTTAATCGTCCCCCTCGGCTGTTTCGAAAAACCGGCGACGGGGCGCGCTTCGTCTTCGCCGCCAAATATCGAGCATCCATCGGGGGCCGCTGGTCCACGTAGGCCTGAATGGCCTGTAACGCTACCGCTCCGATCGGCACGATGCGCTCCTTCCGGCCCTTTCCTCGCAGATGGACCAGCCCCTCAGGCGCACGGAGATCATCGAGATTGATCCCCACAAGTTCACTCACACGAGCCCCGGTCGAATAGAGCGTCTCCAGCAATGCAGAGTCTCGGAGCGACGATCCTGCTTGGCCGGCAGGAAACTCCATCAATGCCGCCGCGTCGTCCTTACTCAACACACGAGGAAGATGCTTCGGCTGTTTCGGCGTCCTGATGGCCTCGGCAGGATTGAGACCGACCCTGCCCTCTCGTTGCAGATAACGATAGAAGCTGCGGAGGGAGGCGAGTTTCCGAGCCATCGAGGTACTTTTTTCGCGCTTGCGATCCAGCCAGTGAAGATAGGCCCGAATCGACTCCGTTTGCACTGTGGCAGGGTCGAGTAGGGGCACGGCAAGATGCTCCGCCTTCATGAAGGTCTGAAACTGTCGGAGGTCCGAGGCATAGTTGCGCATCGTCTCATGCGACGCATGACGCTCCAGATCGAGGAACGTCATGAAAGCTCGAATTGCGTCATCCATGCCGTCAAGTCCTCAAGCGCCCGTTGTCCCGTGAGCCGTCGTTTGCGCTCCTTGTCTCTCGTCGGTGTGTCAAGCGGAGGAAAGAGCCCGAAATTCGTATTCATCGGCTGAAAGTGACGAGGGTCTGTCGCCGTAATATACGACACGAGACAGCCATGCGCTGTGGTGGGCGGGGGCGTGACCAGCGGCAAACCTGCCAGACCACGAGCGGCGTTGATTCCTGCGAGCCCTCCCATCGCGGCGGAATCCGTATAGCCCTCGACACCGACCAACTGTCCTGCAAAGAAGAGGGTGCCGCGCGCCTTAAACTGAAGGGTATCGCGCAGCAGCTGGGGAGAATTGATAAAGGTATTGCGATGCAGGCTGCCGTAGCGCAAAAACTCCGCCTGCTCCAGACCGGGAATCATGCGAAACACCCGCTTCTGCTCTCCGTAGGTGAGTTTAGTCTGGAACCCCACGAGGTTGTAACAGGAGCGATGGGCGTTTTCCGTCCTGAGCTGCACCACCGCATAGGCTCGCGCACCGGTCTTGGGATTCTCAAGGCCCACCGGCTTCAACGGACCGAACTGCATGGTCTGACGGCCCCGTTCTGCCATCACCTCAATGGGGATACAGCCTTCGAAATAGGCAGCCTTTTCGAACTCTTTCGGTTGGACTTTTTCCGCCGCGAGCAACGCATCATAGAAGGCATTGTAAGCAAGCTCGTCCATGGGACAGTTGAGATAATCGTCCCCGCCCTTGCCGTAACGGGACGCGAGAAACACGACATCCATATCGATGGAGTCGGCATCCACGATCGGGGAGATGGCATCGTAAAAATACAAATGCTTGGTGTGAGTCAGTTGCGCTATCGCCTGAGACAGTTTGGCGGATGTCAAAGGGCCGGTCGCCAGGATGCAGAGACAGTCGGTTGGGATCTCGGTGATCTCCTCATGCAGAATTCGAATGTTCGGATGCCCTTCCAGCGCCTGGGTAATCTTGAGTGAAAACTGCTCGCGATCGACGGCCAGAGCCGATCCGGCCGGTACTCGTACCTCATCCGCCACCCGAATAATGAGCGAGTTGAGGCGGCGCATTTCCTCTTTTAAGATACCGGGAGCATTCAGGAGATCCGCTGAGCCGAGTGAATTCGAGCAAACCAGCTCGGCCAGACCACCAGTCTTGTGCGCCGGCGTCATCTCTTTGGGGCGCATTTCATAGAGCGTCACTTTCGCTCCACGATTAGCTGCCTGCCATGCCGCTTCAGACCCGGCCAGACCGCCCCCAATAATGACAATGTCCTCACGCATTTGAGTGAAACTCCCCAAAGAAAGATCGAGAGCGGTGGCATTGTAGGAAGCGCATTTTGGGGATGTCAAGGCGACTTCGCTCTGCATGGCGCCGGCGGCACGGTTGATCCAATTTACAACCCCATGCTAGACTTTGCACCTCGTAGGCGATTAGCTCAGGGGTAGAGCGCTTCCTTCACACGGAAGAGGCCACTGGTTCGATACCAGTATCGCCTACCATAGTCCTCCCCCTTCTCGATCTCAATCCATACCCTCTGGCCTAAACCGCAGGATGCTCAAAAAGGCCGTCCAGCAAGGCCGCAGCGAGCGAAGAGGCGAGGCGTACGCTTCGGTACGTTGAGCCTCTAAGCGATGCGAGAACGCCGCTGGCGGACTTTTTCAGCATCCTGCTAATTCTGGACAGAATCCTGGATGTCGGCTACACTTCAGTCTATCGAGAGACCATCGACTCTGAAATATAAAAGACAAGTGAGGTCATCTATGCGGACTACAACTCTTGCCTTGGGAATTCTCCTCCTGGCCACCGCAGTCGGTTGTGCCGGAAACCGCGAGCAACAGGCGTTGGCCGATGCAGATGGAGGCTATACCCCACCGGTTAGCATTTATAGTGTGATGGCTCCTACTTCCTTGGTCTATACTAATGTAGCCGCCGGATCTTCCCCTGGCGATAACCCCTGGCGCTGGGCCGGTTTTCTCCTGCACCCGCTCGGGATGGTGGCAGATTACGGCATAAACCGACCGATGTACGCGATCACCAGCAAAATGCCCTACCTTTTCGGATACACGACTGAGGACTCAATGATAGATGGCCAGCGGCGATCGTCTCCGCAGTAGCGCTGCCCTAGATTGAACGCCCGCTTTCTTCGCGAGAGCGGGCGTTGCCTTGTCACTCCGTTGGCAAACCCTTTCATGTTTCGTGTATGCTCCCTTCGTGAGTCTGAATTCACGTAGCAGGCGGTCGCCTTATGCTGTGCCCTTTCGACTCTGGGTGATCTGCGGCCTAGGACTGGGCCTTTTGCTGAATGGCTGCGACACTTCGCCTCGAAAACCGGTTCTCCCGCCCTCTGAAAGCGACCTAGTCCTCCTGAAGCCCGCGACCCTCTGCACCTCGAAATCTGTCTTTCTCAAAACACATCCTGTCTCTACCCTCAAACCACAAGACTGGGGCACCGGACAAGAGTTGCTTCTCCCTGCCGGCCGAAGTCCATCACATGGCGACGAGTCCTATTTTTTCGATGAGGACGGTATGCTGGTCGGAACCGTCTTTACCTTTCCATCCGGGCTTGACTTGAAACCATACCCGGTCCTCCGCCAGACCTTAATGCAACTGAAGCCGGTATTGGAATTCTATCTCACCGTGGCAAATCTATCCTCAAAGACGAGCATGGATTCCAGCGCCCTATACGAAACCGGCGATGAGAAAACGACGACACAGTACTTGGTTCTTGGTACGCGCGAGCAGCCGATGCTGCTCCAGGCTTCTGTGACGATCGACCCCTATGTGCGGCTCTTCTCACCCTATCGCCGCGAGTTCCTGGAACGGCTGCGCCATCCAAGGGGCAAGAAGCCCGGGGAACAGATCGAGATTCAGGGCGCGGAGGACAAGGAGCCCTTCATCTCGCTCCAGCAATTTGCGCGCGGCCAAACCGCGCAGCTCTCGTACTGCGGGGCGCAGAACTACGATACCGCAGCCACCGCCTACCAGAACGCGATCGCAAGCGGCTTTACGAATAAAGTGTGGCTGGCAGAAGCTCATCACAAGCTAGGCCTGGCATGGGAAGGGAAGGGTGAGCACGAGAAGGCCAAGGCGGAGATGCTTCAGTCCTTGACCATCAGACCGAACACTCCGGAAATTCTCAACAACCTCGGCACGGTGTATCGCGAATTGGGAGACAAAGTGAACGCGCTCGCCTCATTCGAAAAAGCCGTCACGCTTCGCCCTAACTATGCCATCGCTCGTTACAACTTGGCTGAGGCCTACGAGCCAACGAATCCTATGCGGGCCATCTCGGAATACGAAACCTATCTCGCGCTGGTCCAAGGTATCCCCGATGAAGCCGGTCGTGTTGCACTGGTCCAACAACGCGTCAAGGCATTGAAGCGCTAGCAGGATCCTCAGTGCCGGGTCTTTTCTTCCTGTTCTTCGAGCGTCTTGCAGTTGATACAGAGGGTAGTGACTGGGCGGGCTTTCAGTCGAGGATAGGGAATCTCTTCTTCGCAGCGCTCACAGATGCCATAGACATCTTGGTCCATCCGCTCAAGCGCCTCGTCGATCTTCTTGATCAATCGTTGCTCGCGCTCACGGATACGCATCGAAAAATTCTGTTCGGCCTCTGCAGACGCCTGATCGCTGACATCCGGGAAGGTCTCCTGACCGTTTGGATTGGCGAGGCCTTCGACCGCCTCCTCCAACAATGCCTTGCGCTGCCGCTCAAGGTCACGACGAATAGTCGCGTACTTTTTCCCCTGAGACGATTTCTTAGTTTTGGGCTTGGCCGTGACAGACTTGGCTGCCGGTGGAGTGGGCGAATTGCGCTTGGCGGAAGAGACAGATTTCATACTGCAGCCTGCTTGAGGGGAGTAAAACCGTCCGAAACCGTAAAACTATAGCAGGGGCCTAGAGGGGGGTCAATGGGCAGCATGAGCCCGGTCAATTTGGTCTATCCGGTCTGTCCGGTTCATCTGGTTCAACCAAACACACGAGATAGACCGAATAGACCGGACAGACTAGATAGACCAAACAAACCAAATAACAGTCTTGCTAGAGATCTCGACGGCCCTCGATCGACTTCAGCAACGTTACGTCGTCGGCATATTCGATATCCATCCCGACTGGAATGCCATAGGCGATACGCGAGACCCGGGCTCCAAGAGGTTTCAGTTGGTTCGTTAAATAGATGGCGGTCGCCTCGCCCTCGATCGTCGGACTTGTCGCGAGGATCACTTCGTCAACTCCCCCAAGTTTCACCCGATCGACCAACTCCTCGGCCCTGATATCGGACGGACCGACGCCGTCCAGCGGCGATAAGGCGCCGAGCAGCACATGATACAAGCCGCGGTAGGCTCCCGCTCGCTCGATGGCATAGGTCGTACTGGGTTCTTCCACCACCAGGATTCTGGTCTGGTCCCGTTTAGGATCCAGACAAAATTCGCAGAGTTCGCCCTCGGCGATGTTCCGGCATTGCCGGCAAAACGAGAGCCCGTCTTTGACGGCGCGAATCGCCTCAGCCAGGCGAAGCGCGTCTTCGCGCTCAGCTTTCAAGACATGAAAGGCCAATCGCTGCGCCGTCTTTTGGCCGATACCAGGAAGACGGACTAACTCGCGCACCAATCGTGAAAGTAGTCCTTGTTGGTCAACTGCCATGCCGTGATAGCCTGCGAGAAGTCTGAGGAAAACTGTTGTGGCATAGTGAAAATTCGATTGTCCCCATTTCGAGGACAATAGGATAATGCCTAGCAGGATGCTGAAAAAGGCCAGACTTCTCACCCGCCCAACCCTGGCGCGCCAAAACGCGCCTCGGCCTAAGCAAGGCCGCAGCGAGCGAAGAGGCGAGGCGTACGCTTCGGTACGTTGCGCTTCTGAGCGACGCGAGAACGCCGCTGGCGGACTTTTTCAACATCCTGCTAGGTCAACCCAGGGACGTTCATCCCACCAGTAACCGATTTCATCGCATCCGCCATCATCTCGCGAGCCTTCTTGAGGGCATCGTTCGATGCGGCCATGACCAAATCTTGCACCATCTCCACATCGCCGCTTTTCACCACTTCGGGATCGATGACGATGCCGACTAGCTGCATGGCCCCATTGGCGGTGACCGTCACACTGCCACCGCCGGCCGTTCCAGTCACGGTCTTCGACGAGGCCTGTTCCTGCACCTTCGCCATTTGGGCCTGCATCGCCTGCGCTTGCTTCAGAAGATTTCCCATGTTGCCCATAGGGTTCTTCATTCCTCAACCTCCTTTTGACTCGACACCGACCTAACCTCTGCGAGCTCTGCGCCGAATATCTCAAGCGTTTGCTTCACGACCGGATGTGCCCGCGCCTGCGCGAAGAGGACCAGCCGTTGTTCTTTTTCCTTCGCCGCCCTGAGCTGCGCCATCGTCGGCCCGGAAGGATCCGACTCTGTCAGTTCGGTAATCCGCAGCCGAACAGTCTGACCACTCAATCGTTCACATATTGAAGTAAGCACCGCCATATTATCCGGGTTCTCGATCATCCCTCGGGCCGCCATCTCCTGCTTGGCAAATCCAATTGTTACAACATGGCCATCCATACTCACAAACCGTCCTCTTTCCAAGAAGGCGGCAATCCTGGAGGAGGCGTTGGCCACTTCCTCTTGAACCTGTTCCCAATTAAGCGTCACTGCGACCCGCCCATCATCAGCCTGACGCGATGCCATGGGCATTGGAGCCTTTACCTCACTAGCCGTGCCAGAGGATCTGATATTCGTAGGGCTCGCTGAAAGGCCTCGTGGGGGTTCCGTGTTTCCGGTATCAGGAGACCTCGATAGTATCGAAGTGGCCGGTGCAGGGGCCGTCGATTGAGGAGGCCGCTGGGGCGAGGAGGGAGCTGGATCTGCGGAACGAGCTGGTGAGACCGGCTGAGACGGGCGCGCCGCCTGAGGTTGTTGCACCGCCTGCCCTGGTTTTTCATCTGCTCGACGCAGCAACCGAGTTGCTCGCACGGCCGCTGTTTCGAGCACGAATCGGGGATGCGCGCTAAGCCGCAGCGAGTCCTCCGCTTGCGTGAAGATTGCCAACAATTCCTGAAGTAATTCGGGTGAAAACGAGCATGCGTCAGCGGCCATCTGCGTGAGATCTTCCGTGGAAGCCTCGATCAACCCCTGCCATTCTTGGGGTGAGGGTACCACCGACACCACCAGCATGTTACGCAGATACTCGACGACCTCCGCACAATAGGCCCGCAGATCATGCCCTTGGTCCAACAGTTGCGCCAGCACACGTAACGCCGCTGCACTCTCCTGAGCCGTGATCGCCTGAATCACGGCACGAACGAGTTCCTGCGGAACTGCTCCCAGCAAGGCTTCCAGATCCGTATGTACGATCGTCTTGCCGCCGAATGCTACTGCTTGGTCGAGCAGGCTCAACCCATCGCGCATGCTGCCTTCACTGGCCCTGGCCAGCGCCATCAGGCTCCGTTCCTCGATTACAATCTGGTCCTGTTCGACCACATGGCGAAGCCGCTCGACAATCTCGGTTCGCGCAATTCGTCGAAAGTTGTAATGCTGGCAGCGGGAGAGGATCGTCGCCGGAATCTTGTGAATCTCGGTGGTGGCGAAGATAAACACCACGTGCGGCGGTGGCTCCTCCAGCGTCTTCAACAGCGCGTTGAAGGCCGAGTTTGACAACATGTGGACTTCATCGATGATATAGACCCGGTACTTCCCGCGAAACGCGGCGAACTTGACGTTCTCGCGGATCTCACGCACATCATCCACGCTCGTATTGGACGCTCCGTCGATCTCCATGACATCGACGGAGGTTCCCTGCGCGATTTCAAGACAGTTGGAGCAAGTACCACAGGGTGTCCCGGTCGCCCCGCGCTCACAATTGAGCGCCTTGGCAAGAATCCTTGCCACCGTGGTTTTCCCCACACCACGGGTTCCGGAAAAGAGATAGGCTTGGGCAATTCGTTTCGTGGTGATGGAATTGACCAGCGTCTGAACCACGTGTGGTTGTCCAATCACATCATCAAATGTGCCTGGCCGGTACTTTCTGGCGGAGACTTGGTAATCCACGTTGCTACGCTCCGAGTTTTGAATTTTGAGTTCTGAGTTTTGAGTTAAGGCGGAATGAGCTTCCCCTTCAACTCAGC
>Ga0326726_10001412_pt1 | contig 22296 bp, 23 predicted proteins | sample MHFenrmetagenome_2_FD_207603 | JGI IMG/M metagenome (GOLD analysis project Ga0326726, IMG submission 207603) | Lab enriched peat soil microbial communities from Michigan Hollow, Ithaca, NY, United States - MHF15MN | ecosystem: Environmental > Terrestrial > Soil > Wetlands > Peat | place: USA... | reverse complement strand
TCGCGATCTTGACCAGGGGAACGGCGCCGACGAGCCTGTAGGAAATGTTGTAGAGGTAGACCGTGACCAGGGCCTCGCGACTGCCCTCGAAGCCTTTCAGGGTTTCAATCGCATCGCCGACAACCGATGCGTCGGAGATCGCCACATACTCGGTCGTCATGCGGCCGGCGGCGGTGTGTTCGCCGAACTCGAGGAGCTGGCGGACCTCCTGGCGCTCCTCGGGCTCCATTTCCTGGAGGATTTCGCCCGACGTCTGTTCCGGCAGGTCGCCCAGCAGGTCGGCGGCGGCGTCGGGGTCCATCTCCTCGACGATGTCGGCGGCGCGATCCGAGTCGAGCGACTCGACGATCGACACCTGGACCTTGGGGTCCATCTCTTCGAGCGCTTCAGCCGCGACTTCCTCATCGATCGTCTCGAAGACCGATTCGCGTTCGGCCGGTGCCAGGTCCTCGACGATGTTGGCGATGTCGGCCGGGTGCAGCTTCGAGAGGCCTTCGTAGACGATCTTCAGCTTGACGCGCCGCGCCGGGTCGGTCTCGAGCAGGTCGACGTACTGCCAGGGGATGACCCGCGGCGGAATCCTGTCGAGCAGCGCCCGCATCGTGAACGCGGGCACCAGGCCCTGCGTGAGCCGCCGGATGGCGCCCCGCGCTCCGACGTCGACGGCGAGCACGCTCAGGACGACGTGGCTGTTGACCGGAGTGGAGTCGAGCTCGACGTCGTTGACGCGGACGACCTTGCGGCCATGGATGTCGATGATCTGCTGGTCCAGGAGATCCCGCTTGAGCAGCAGCACCCCGTCCGACGCCGTGTACTTGTCCCAGCCGGACGCGTTGTCGGCCGTGCGGACGGTCGCGCCGCACGATTTGAGCGCCGAAGACGGGAGCACGCGCTCGCCGTCGGTGGTATTGATGATCAGGAAAGCGATGCGGGTCGGATGATCCTGAGGCGCGATCGCGATTTCGCGCACCCGTCCGCGCACGTTGCCGGTAGCATCGCGCACGCTGGCGCCGAGCAGTTCGGATAGAGCGACGAGGGACATTGATCGAGATCCGGCATTCGACTGGCACGCCAGAATAACAGAATCTGGTAGTTGGGTAATCGAGTTATCGAGTAATTGGATTGCAATAACGAGCAATTACTCGATTACCAGATCCTTACTGGATGGAGATGCTTCCTTGAAGTCCCGCGACGTTCGGCGCGTCGTGATCGTGGAAACCGCAGACCGTCCGGTTCGTCGTCATGTTGCCGGTCTGCCTTGTTTGGCCGGCGCTGAGAAAACCGACCTGGTTGATCTCCGGGCAGTCGGTGTGCTCAGGATGCGGATTGGAGGTCATGTTGTGGGACGTGTTGTCGCTGTTGATGAATGTGACCTGACTTCCGCGCGTCACGATGATGTCCTTCGGGGTGACCGTGCCGTTCGCGATTCTGATCGTGGTCGTGGCGACGGCCCCGGACGGTGTTGTGGTGGGGGTCGTCGGACTCGGTCCCGATGAATTGCTCGGCCCGCTGCTGCCGCAGGCCGCCACTGCGAGGACAGCCGCCGCGCACGCTGCCGCCAGAAATGAAACATCAGTGTGATTTCGCATAGGAATCATTAGACCACTTCTCCGGACAAGCGGTTTAGGGGGATCAGTAGCCCGGGGGGGACGATACCGGCGGGTCCGTCGCCACGTTGATGCTCCCGAACATCGTCGTCGGGTGAATCGTGCAGTGATAGTTCCCACCGCTCGAACCGAGCCGCATGGTGGCGCTCGTGCCGCCCGGGCCGATGTCGCCGCTGTCGAACGATCCGTCGTTCATCACGATGCGATGGACGGTGCTGTCCATGTTGCGCCAGACCACGAGGCTGCCCTGCGTGATCGGTGCGGGGTTGGGGCTGAACGACTGGGCGCCGCTCTGGCCCATGATGCTGACAGTCGTGGCGCCGTTTGGAGCCGTATTGGTCGTCGGGGTGGGCATGCCCGGGCCGATCGATCCGGACCCGCCACTGCCGCTGCAACCCCATGCCGCGAGAACGAGAATCGCGCCGGAGAGCCATCGGAATCGCATGACGGCTGCCGACTACGCAAGCTGGATGCCTGCTTTTCGCCGGTGATTTTCGACGAGAAGGGCGCGCCTGCAGCCTCTCGACTTACCGAAGCCGTATCGACTTACATTTTTTCGACGGTTTCAGCTGTCGATCCGGTATTTGGCGAGGTAGTAGGACAGCGCGCGCTGGCTGATTCCCATGAGCTCCGCGGCGTCCTTCTTTATGCCGGCGGCGCTTTCGAGCGCGCGGCGGATGGTCTCGCGCTCCACCCATTCGATGTTCTGCCTGAGCTTCAACGTCGGCAGCGTCGTCGCCTGTGTCGTGGTGGCGCCGATGACGGAGATCGCGCGCGATCCGATCACCGGGCCGGGCGAGAGCACGACCGCCCGCTCGATCGTGTTCTCGAGTTCCCGGACATTCCCGGGCCAGTCGTACTGTTGAAGCTCTGTCAGCACGCCGTCTTCCATCCGGTCGATGCGACGGCCAATCCGCTGGGAATGCTTCCGGACAAAATGCTCCACGAGCGCCGGGATGTCCTCGCGGCGCTCGCGTAGGGGCGGAATGTCGATCGGGATGACGTTGAGCCGGTAAAAGAGATCCTCCTGGAATTTTCCGTCGGCCACCATCTGCCGGAGGTCGCGGTTCGTGGCGGCGATGACGCGCAAGTCCACCTTCTCGGTCCGCTCCGAGCCGAGCGGCTCGAACTCGCGCTCCTGCAGGACGCGAAGGAGCTTCGACTGGAGCGCCGGGCTCATCGTGCCGATTTCGTCGAGGAAGATCGTGCCGCCGTCGGCGAGCGCGAACTTGCCCTTTTTGGTCGTCGTGGCGCCGGTGAAGGCGCCGCGCACGTGGCCGAAGAGCTCCGACTCGAGCAATGTTTCGGGAATCGCCGCGCAGTTCACCTTGATGAGCGGCATGTCCCGCTGAGCGCTCCGGTCGTGGATGGCCCGCGCGACGAGTTCCTTCCCCGTGCCGGTTTCGCCCAGGATGAGCACCGTGCTTTTCGTTTCGGCCACGAGCTCGGCGCGCCGGATCACTTCCTCCACCGCGCGGCTTCGCCCGATGATCCCGTAGTGGTCGAATTGCTCGTCGCGCTCGCTGAGGAGGTAGCGGTGCTCCGTCCTCAGCCGCTGATGATCGAGCGCCCTCCGGACGACGACCAGAAGCTCGTCGATTTCAAACGGCTTCTGCAGGTAGTCGAGCGCGCCGAGCTTCATGGCTTCGATGGCGCTCTCGACGGTCGCATGCGCCGTCATCATCAGGACCTGTCCGCGCTCCCCCTCGGGCGTCGAGTTCACGTACTCGCGAATCAGCTCGAGACCGCCGAGCTCGGGCATGACGTTGTCGACGATGAGCAGGTCGAAGGGGCGCTCCGCGAGCAGCCGCTGCGCGTCGCGGGGGCTCGGCGTGTCCACCACGCGGTGGCCCTGGTCGCGGAGCGCGCGGCCGAGCGCCTTGAGGATCTTTTCCTCGTCGTCGACAAGCAGAATCGAACCGCGGATGTCAGTCAATCGAAGTGCGCCTACGCAGGATTATAGGGAAGGTTGATGCGGATCTCGGTGCCCTCGCCGGGCGCGCTGTCGATGCCGATGGTGCCGCCCAGCCCTTCGACGATGTTCTTGGCGATCGCAAGCCCGAGACCAGTGCCGCCCCGCTTGGTAGTGAAGTATGGATCGAAGACGTGCGGGAGGTGGGCCGGCTCGATTCCGGCGCCACGATCGGCGATGACGATCGTCACCCGATCGCCGTTCGCGCGCGTACGGAGCGTCAGCTCGGGCCCGGCACCATTCGGCCCCGGGCCGTGTCCGGATGAGCCGTTCACGGCGTGACGCGCGTTAACCAGCATGTTCACGAGCGCGATTCGGAGGCGGCCGGCGTCGGTCGCGACCGTGGGCGCCGTGGCGTCGAAATCGAACGACACCGCCGCGCCGGGAGCGGACGCGTGGGACGCCGTCGCCGATTCGCGGCACAGCGCGTTCAGATCGGCGGGCGCGATCTCGAACCGGATGGGCCGCGCGAAATCCAGCACGTCGTTGACGAGGCGGTTCAACCGCTCGACTTCCTCGTTGATGTCCGCGACGGCCTCGTGCATCCGCGTCTCGCTGAGGTCCTTCTGGCGGAGGGCATGGAGCGATCCCTTGATGATCATCAGCGGATTGCGCACCTCGTGCGCGATGACCGTGGACAGCCGGCCGAGCGCCGTGAGCCGTTCCTTCTGCGACATCTCACGCTGGATGCGGGCGACCGAATCGGTCAGCGTGTTGAACGTCGTCGCCAGCAGCTCGGCGTCCTCGTCGTGCCAGCGCCGTCCCTCGCCGAGCGTGATCTTGCGTGTAAGGTCTCCGGTTCTGGCGACTTCGCGCATGACATCGGTGATGGCGGCCAGAGGGCGCGTGATGGTCCGCGCGACGGCAAAACTGAGCAGCGTGGCCAGCAGCACCGCGACGACGGCGGTCACGGCTAGCCCCGTTTGGATTTCCGTGAGCGACAGCAGCTGCTCGGTTCGCGAGCGGAGAATGAGCACGACCGGGCCGTTTGCGGCTCCCTCGATCAGCGGGCGTGGCAGTACGGCATATTCGTCCCGGCCGAGCGTTGCCGTGGACACGCCGGTCGACCGCAAACGCTCGGCAAGTACCGGGTCGTCGCTTCTCGGCAGCGTGGACGCCAGCACGCGGCCCTCCATGCCGAACGCGACGTCGCTGCCCGTGATCGTCTTGAGATTCGACGCGAGGGCATCGTCCAGCAGGAAGCCGGCGCTCAGCGTGCCGAGAATCTGCGGCGCCGCGAGGCCGAGGCTGATCGGGACGGCCACCACTTGCAGGATGCCGTGCGGCTGGGGCAACAGGCTGACCGTTTCCTTGCCCGCCAGCGCATCGCGAATCGCCGGCTGGCCAGCCAGCAGCGGCGCGGCCGCTGATGCGTCGCCCGACGTGGCAAGGACATCGCCCCTGGCGTTCGTCACCAGAAGAAGGTTGGCCGATCGCAGCTGTTCGCCGAACCTGCTGAACTCTTTCTGTACCGTGGCCGGATCCTTGGTGTCGACCGCTGCCTTGAGCTTGGGCGAGTCCGCGATAATCCTTGCCGTCACCGTGTACGTCTCTGTGCGCGTGGTTCTCAACTGATCGACGATGGCGCCCGTGTTGAGAATGTCGCGTTGCAGCGAACGCTCCGCCTCCCGGGTCACGCGCTTGTTGACGACATAGAGAGCGATACCGCACGAGAGTACGGCCAGGAGCGCGCTCGCGAAGAAGATCCGGCTGCGCAGGGAGGCGACGATAGTCATCGCAGCGTGAAGTCGAGTTCGCCGACCCCGCCGTCCGGGACGATGACGGCCCGGGCCTCGGAAGAGACGCCTTCGTTCCAGGCGATCACGTTGTAGGTGCCCGGTGGGACATTGTCGATCCGGTAGCGGCCGTCGTTGTCGGTCAGCGAGTAGAAGGGATGGCTGAACACGAGGATGAACGCGTTCATGTGCGAGTGGATGTCGCAGAACACCCGCACCACGCCCGCCCGGTCGAACCTCACGGGTTTCGAGTGCCCCACGGCGTAGCGTCCCAGGTCGAATTGCCGGGTCTTCGACAGGGAAAAGACGTTGTGGTAAATCCGGTCGCTGTTTGGAAAGTCGACGATCGTTCCGGTCGTGATCGCCAGCACGTGGGGCACGAACCGCTCGCCGCGCTGGTCCATGACGGCACGCGGCGTCTCGACCTGTTCGAAGGCCCCGCGCGGCGCCGAATCGAGGTACACGACCGACTTCAACCGATCCGAGATGTCGAGCGCCGCGGCCGACGTGCCGAGGTCGCCGACAGTGGGGCGGCGCTCGACCGGTGGGGCCACGCGACGCAACTCCACGCGTCCGGCGATCGCTCCGTTCCGCGCGCCCCGCACGATGGCGCGGGGCGGCAGGACCGACACCAGCGCTGCGACGCAGGCGATCAGGACTGCCGCTCTTCGCGTTCTTTGTCGCTCAGCACGCATTCGAGTTCTTCGCCGTCAGAACCAAAATACCAGTTGGGCCGCCCCGAGCGTCGCCCGCGTGACGCGGCCACCGTCGCGGGTATTGTGCTGCCACGATACCTTCAGCAGCAGGTTTCTCTGGATCGAATACCCGCCTCCGACTTCGAAGCGGCTCACCGGAGCCTCCCAGGTCTGCGGTCCGAGCGAGCCTGTCACCTCGTTGAAGCCGAGATGATCCAGACGTGCGGCGACGTACAAACCCGGGCGGACCTTGTAGCGGCCTTCGACGTATGTGGCCAGCGCGCGGAGCGGCGTGTCGATGACGGGCGTGCCGACCGCGGGCACCTTCCATTCGCTGAAGACCGTTTCGGCTCGCACCAGGTAGTACGCGTGGGAGTACTCGATGTCGCCGCCAAACGCGGTCTGCGTGAATTCGCCATCGTGGCCGTCGCCGACCGCGCCTCGCGCCGCCGTGTTCGAGACGAACGGACCGCGAGCCGCCGAGGCTCCGATCAGCAGGCCGGCGAGCGGGTGCACGCTCAGACGGCCGGCGATCTGGCGGCCTGAATTGTCGTCGGCAAACAGCGGATTCGACAGCGTCCCGGTCGTGACGGCCGCGGTCGCGTCGACCATCGGCCCCGCCGCCGCGTGCACCTGCACGCCCGTGTCCCAGCGGAACGCGGTGGCCAGCGGGAGGCCAGCCGCAGGTTCGCGACTGCCCAGCGAGAACTGCGACAGCCAGCCACGCCCCCGCATGCTCAGGAGTTCGTCAGCGTTGACCGGCAAGGCATCAGCTCGAAGGGACGTCAGGTACTGATACGCGAGCGGATATCCGATCAACAGGTTGTCGGTGGAGTACGCGTGCCGGCCGAAGGCGCCAAAGGTCGGCGGCACCCGTCCGGCCTGGATGTCGAAGGGGCGGTCGATCCAGGGGCGAATCCGCAAGTAGAGCGCGTACGCTTCCAGCCGGTCGCCATTCTCCGTGCTCATCTCGCCGAGGACGGCAAAATGTCCGCCCATTCCAATCGACGTCGTCACGTCGGCGTGGAACAGCCGGAGCGCGGAATGCTCGTAGTCGGTGTAGTTGAAGAAGCCGGTGTCCTCGGGAGCGACCGAGATCGAGACGTCGCCGCCGACCGTCACGCGACCATCGGCAAAGGAGATCGGCTCGGACGGGAGTGCCTGCGGATGCGCGGGGCGGCCATGGCCCAGCGCCAGCACCGCGAACAGTGCCGCCCGAAGCGCAAGTTTCATGAGGTCAAGCGATTATAGCGCCGGGCTTACTAGCCGACGCGGCAAGACCGCAGGTATGATGAATAGACAAGAAGTTGGCGTACATCATCTGTGAGCCCTGCGTGGGCACGAAAGACACAGCCTGCGTGGATGTCTGCCCCGTGGACTGCATTCACCCGCGAAAGGATGAGGCCGCGTTCGCTGCGGCTGAGATGCTCTATATTCATCCCGACGAATGCATCGACTGCGGCGCCTGCGTGCCGGCGTGTCCGGTCGAGGCCATCTTCTCGCTCGATGAAACGCCGCAGAAATGGGCCGATTTTATCCCGAGGAACGCGTCGTATTACCCGAGGTAACGAATGGGTCTCATCGACCACCGGTTTGAAGACAACTTCATCACGACGAGCATCGACCGCATCCTGAACTGGGCGCGCGAGTCGTCGATTTGGCCGATGGGCTTCGGCCTGGCCTGTTGTGCCATCGAGATGATGGCGGCGTCGGCCTCCCGCTACGATATCGCGCGCTTCGGCGCCGAGGTCTTCCGCGCCTCGCCTCGACAGTCCGACCTGATGATTGTCGCGGGCACCGTCACCAAGAAGATGGCCCCGGTGCTGCGACGGCTCTACGACCAGATGCCCGAGCCGAAGTGGGTCATTTCGATGGGGAGCTGCTCGAACGCCGGCGGCCCGTTTCCGACCTACAGCGTGCTGCAGGGCGTGGACAAGGTCGTGCCGGTTGACGTCTACGTGTCGGGCTGCCCGCCGCGGCCCGAAGCGTTGCTCTACGGCCTGATGCGCCTGCAGGACAAGATCCGCAAGGAAGGCACCGTACTCCGGAAAGAACGCATCATCATGTCGGGGCAGACCGAGCCGACGATGGTCATTGGAGAGAGAGCGTAGCCGTGCAGACGATCATCCGGTTTTTCAAGACGATCTTTCTCGTCGACTTGCTGAAGGGACTGTGGCTGACGCTGAAGTACACGCCGCAGCCGGCGTTCACGTTTCAGTATCCGGCGGAGCGCCGGCCGACGGCGCCGCGCTTTCGCGGTGTCCTGCGGCTCCAGGTCGAGCCCGCCACCGGCGCCCAGACCTGCATCGTCTGCGACCAGTGCGCCAAGGCGTGCCCGGACGACCTGATCGCCCTCGGCGGTCATCGCGAGCCCGGGCAGAAGATCAAGGTGCTCGACTACTTCGACTTCAATCTTTCGCGGTGCAGCTTCTGCGGCTTGTGCTCGGAGGTCTGCCCGACCAAACCCATCAAGGCGCTCATCATGAGCGAGGACTACGAACTCGGCAGTTACAGCCGGGACACGCAGATCCTTCGCGTCGATCAGATGTACGACGGCGTGCCGATCGAGCAATACACGCATTGAAATAGATTTCTCTTTCCGAAAGCGCCCTTACGGGTGCATTATCCCTACGCGAGAGTTCGGGCGGCGCGGTTTTTGTATAGACGCGCGCATCGCCAACTCCTCGTTGGAGGGTTCATGCAGGCCGGTTTCCGAAGAACCTCGGTCGTCACGGCTCTTGTCGCCGCCGCCTCCCTCGCGATCCACGCCGACGGGACGCCGCCCTCACAGGCCGCGGAGATCCAGCTCCAATTGGGCGGCCTTTTGTATTCGGAAGGCCGCTACAACGAATCGCTCGAGGCCTTTCAGAACGCCCTGAAGACATCCGATACGCTGGCCCTTCGAGGCGCGCGCGCCGGGGTCATCCAGTCCGCGCTTCGCGTGGCGGAATTCGATCTCGCCCGCAACGAAGCCGAGTCGCTCGTCCGGATGGCGCCGCGCGACGCCGACGCGATGTCGCTGTATGGCGACGCGCTCTGGGCGTCGGGACTCTTTGAAGACGCGGAGGTCAAGTACCGCGCCGCGCTCGGATTCAACCCCGAACTGGCGAGGGGACGCCACGGGGTCGCGCGGTCCATGCTCGCGCGCAACCGCCTCGACGAGGCCATGAATGAGGCGCAGGCGGCGCTGCGGCTCTCGCCCCGCGACATGGAGATCCACCACACCGTGGGAGCCATCTACGAGCGGATGCACAAGTTCGAGGAAGCCGCGGTGGCGTACGGTAACTACGTCAACCTGCTGCCGAACAAAGACACGAGCGAGAAGGCGGCGTGGTCGCGGGCCGAAATCCGCTTCCTCCGGTCGTTCGCGCAGCGCGTCCCGCTCCAGGCGGAAGCGGGCACCGACGAGATGGTCTACACCGTCGATTTCCGTACGGTCAATGACAAAGTCGTCGTGCGCGCGCGCATCAACGACTCCGGACCGCAGGACTTCGTGGTCGATACCGGCGCCGAAAACACGGTCATTGCCGAGGTCACGGCACGACGTCTCGGCGTCGCGCCCATCACGTACACGCTCAGCGCCGGTGTTGGAGAAACGGGCCTGAGGGGATTGCAGCTGGCGCGCCTCGACTCGCTCGAACTCGGCACTCTGAAGCTCAGGAACGTGCCCTGCATCATCAAGAGCCCGCCGCTGCGCGACTTGCCGACAACCGAAACGGAGAGCCTCTCGCCGCTGTCGCTGGGCTACTCGATGATCATCGACTACGGTGCGAAGAAGCTGATCTTCGGCAAACATCTGCCGGTCGAGCCGGCCGATCTCGAGCTGCCGCTGCGCGTCTACCGCCTCGCGACCGTGCGGGGTCTCGTCGCCAGCGAGCATCAGGCGAACTTCGTCATCGATACCGGGGGCGAGGTCATCTCGATCAGCCAGGCCACGGCCAACCGGCTGCCGGCGAAAGAGGGTTCCCGCAAAATTGCGCTGAAGGTGTATGGCTCGTCGGGATGGGACAAGGACGCCTTCCTGATGCCGGGCGTCGATCTCTCATTCGACACGATCAAGTACACAAACTTTCCCGTCGTCGTCCTCAACCTGAATGCGCCGAGCGCGCTGCTCGGCTTCCAGCTCGGGGGGATCGTCGGGCACAAGTTCCTGAGCGGCTATCGCGTCGGCATCGACCTCGAACGCAGCGTGCTGCGGCTGAAGTCGATATCCTAGGTTGGCAGCACTCTAAGGTGCTGAGCGCGTCAAGCACTCTGACGTGCTTGCTGCACAAAGCACCCTAGGGTGCTCTTCATGAAAAGCACTCTAGAGTGCTGGTCCGAGCACTCTAGAGCTCCCGATTAGAAGTCGTAGCCGATCCAGACCGCGAAGCGCGGCTTTCGGAAGTCCTCCGCGCCGCTGATGCACGAGCCGTTCGCGGCGGTGCTGGTGCAGGCGAACACGAGATCCTCCCAATCCTTGTTGAACAGCGTCCGCCACGACCAATCGAAGTGGATGGGGAAGCCGAGCATGAAGGTTTCGAGTCCGAGGCCGTACGACGCCCGGCTGTCCTGCAGCCGGAAGCCGGAAATCTGCTTCGTGCCGTAGATCAGCGCGGGTGACTGCAGTCCGGTCGTGGGGTCTGTGTTGAACACCGGCTGGCCGAGCGCATCCAGCTTGACCCCGGTCGTCACCTGGCAGAGCTGGCTGTTGTTGTTGAAGAACCTGAAGCCGTTCGCATTGCCGTTGCAGGGGTTGGCCGACTGCTGATTGCTGAACCACGCGCCGCCGATGCCGGCAAAGAACACGCCTCGGATGCCGCCGACGACGCCAATCGGCGTCAGCGCGGCCTCGATGATCGGGAAGCGCAGTTCGGCGTTGGCATACACGACGTTCTGGCCGACGAACTGATAGTAGTCGTAGCCGCGCAGGTCGGCGTTGCCGCCGAAGTACATGAAGCCGGGGAAGTCGCCGTCGCTGCGGAATCCGCGGATGCGCGTCGCCAGCACGCCGTTCGATCCGATGCGCAAGTAGTGACGCGCGTCGGCATCGAGCGTGCGCCGCGAGAGGAGTTGCTTGCCGACGCCCGGCGCGTATTCGTACGAAATGCGCGCGGTGCTGCCGGCGAGCGGGCCGAAATCACGAAACACCGTCGTCTCGCGCACGAGTGCCACGCCGAGCGGAACCATCGACCCGTTCGTCACCAGCGACTGGCCCGTGGTCTGCAGCTGATACTGGTTGGAATAGGCCTGGAGACTCGGGTCGTTGAACGACTGGTCGATGTTCATGAACCCGGCCGACAGCTCGACACGGTGGTATCGATCGAGCGGATAGATGCCGATGGCGGAGCCGCCGCGGATTGTCTGCGTGGACTGCGCCTGGTCGTGGCTGATGAACGGCGCATACGTCGGGTCGTAGAAGAGGCCGCCGAGCTGGCCGTAGTAGAAGATCGTCTGCGAATAGCCCTGCAGCGCGAACTGGAAGCGCTGGCCGATGCTGATGTACGACAACGCGAACGTCCGGTACTGAGCGATCGACGCGGCCGTGAAGTTGATCTGCTTGTCGCCAAGGACGTCCCCGAACGTCACGGCCGTGCCGCCGAACACGTCGCCCTGGCTCGTGACGCCGACATTCACCGGCGGCCGGCCCTCGAGGAACATCTTTTCGAACGTCTTCTTGCGGCGCATGTTGTCGGTCACCAGCGTGTGCTGCAGCGGCGCCTGGAAGTCGATGATCGGCGCTGGGGATCCGAAATCGGATGACGAGGCGGTATGGAGCGGCTCCTTGCGCTCGAGGGTGTGCAGCGTGTAGTCGCCCTTGTAGTAGCTGACGAACGCGATCCGGTTCGTCTGTCCCTCGTTCAGGACCACGGGCGACCAGTTGCCGCCCACGGCATCCGTGTACTGGCGCAGCTCGCCGTTCTTCATATCGAGCGTCCAGACGTTGTAGATGTTGCCGTTCTTCGCCACCTCGGGTTCGAGCGGTACGTTCGGATCCGTGGCCGTCGACGAGAAGACGATGGTGTGGTCGTCGATGAACTTCGCGTCGGTTTCGTCGGCCGTGCCGAAGGTGATCTGCGTCTTCTTCTTCGTGTCGAGATCCAGGCGGAAGAGCTTCTGGTTCCCGCTGACGCGCGCGTTGTAGATGAGGTACTTGCCGTCCGGCGAATACGTCGGCGCGAAGTCGGCGAAGCTGTCGTTCGTCAGGTTGACGACTTCCTTCGTCGCCAGGTTGATCGTGAAGATGTCGCCGACCGCTTTGCGGAGCGCCGAGAACGCCACCGTCTGGCCGTCGGGCGAGAACGACGGCGACTCCGGTTCGTCCACGGTCGTCATCGGAATCCGATCTTCGACCTTCTTGGTGAGGACGTTCTGGATGAGCAGCGCCCGCTCCTTGTTGGTGCGGACGAAGTAGGCGAGCCGATCCCCCTTCGGCGACCACGACATCCAGGGCATCTCAGGCCGCTCGCCGTTCTGGATGATGTGGTCGAATCCCATGTCCTTGTCGAAGCCGTCCGTCAGGTTCCGGACGATCGACCCGTCCTTGCTGGAGATGAGGACGACGTCGATCTCGCCGTCCTTGCGGTTCACGGTCATCATCGCGATGAGATCGCCGGAGGGCGACCCCGCAATCGAAATCGCCTCCGCGTATTTCGTTTTTTCCCTGTTCGGGGCCAGGTCGCGGCCGTAGTCGGCCGGGCGCTCCTTGTCGCGGAACGGCTTGAACCGATCCTTCAGATAGCGCTCGAAGGCCTGGTCGAACTCGTCCTTCTTCATCTTGAGCGCTTCTTCGTACGCGTCCTCGCCGCCGCCGATGACGCTCTTGCGCAGCGAGAAGACGAACTGCCGGACGCCTTCCTTGCCGAACTTCGCTTCGATGAACTCGAACACCGCGTGCCCGAGGTTGTACGGCACGAAGCGCGCGTTGTTGCCGCCGTACGCCTCGGTCTCGGTCATCTTGGGCACGATGTCCGAGATGGCGGCGTCGCGGACCATCATCAGATCGAACGGCGTCCACTGGCCGCGCTCGTACTCCGAGAGCCCCTCGTTCACCCACAGCGGAACATTTCTACGGACCAATCCCTGAGGAATGATGTCGAACTCGAACTGATGCGTCAGTTCGTGGACGATGAGGCCGAAGAGCTGGTCGGGCGGCGCGTCGATCGGCATCACCATGCGGTGCTGCGTCGGCTCGGCGAAGGCGCCGACGCCTTCCTGGCCGGCCTGGGGGTCGACGTTCTCCTGCTCGAATTCGCTGTGTGTCTTGAAGAGGATGAGCTGCACTTTCGTCGACAGGTCGTGCTTGAGGTCGGCGCTGATCTGCTGGTAGGCGCTTTCGGCGTAACCGGCGACGCGTTCGAGATGCTGCTCGAGCTCCGGGTAATAGAAGATCTCGAAGTGATCCGTCGTATAGATGTGCCAGTCGAACTTGTCGTAGTGGATGTTGTTCTTCCCGTAATACGGGACGAAGGGCGTTTGCCCGGCCGCCACGGCCGCCCATCCCGCGACCATCGCGGCGACCATCAGAACGGGGACGAGAGCGCGCGGACGCATAGGCGGTACCTCTGGAAGAAAGGCGGATCTTACCTGCGACCTCGACGGCCTGCAAACGCCGATCCCGCAAGGAACCGGCCGCACCGCCGTTTCTTGTCCTCAGTCCGGGCCAGGTCTGACGCCCTCAGGCGACAGGGTATCATCAGGAATAAATGGAGCGGCGTCAGGGTTTACGGTCCCATGGCGCCCGTTGACGATGCGCAAGCTGCGCGGTGACGCCGCGGATTTGAGTCGAGCCCAGTCGTTCGAGGCCGAGGCCCTCGCGTTGCTGGACAGCTTGTACCGCACGGCTTTGCGGCTCACCCGGCGGCCGGCGGACGCCGAGGATCTCGTACAGGAAACCTATTTGAAAGCGTTCCGGTCCGCCGATCGTTTTGAGCCGGGGACAAACCTGCGGGCCTGGCTGTTTACCATCCTCCACAACACCGCCCGGAACCGCGCGCGCGACCGGGCACGCGACACGATCACGGTGGACAGTGAGGCCGTGGAGCGCGCCGAGGTCTCATCCGCCGCCCCGGGCGAGACGCCGGAAACCCTCCTGCTTCGCGACACGCTCCCGCCCGACCTGCAGGCGGCCGTCGACGCGCTGCCGGAGGCCTTCCGCCAGGCGCTGTGGTTACGCGACGTGGAAGAGTTTTCGTATGCCGAAATCGCCGCGATGCTGGCGATTCCCGTCGGCACGGTCATGTCGCGTATCTCACGCGGCCGCCGGATGCTGTTCGACCGCCTCCAACATCTGAGGCCTGCCCATGCCTGACTGTTCCTCGATTGATCCGCTCATCACGCCGTTCGTCGACGGCGACCTCGGCGCCGCCGATCGCCAGCGCGTGGATGCGCACGTTCGCGTCTGCGCGCCGTGCCATTCGCGCGTGGCCGCCGAACAGGCGGTGCGCGATCTTCTGCACGCCCGGCGCGCATCGCTCACGGCCGGGTCGGCCTCGGTCGCGCTGCGCGATCGGTGCGCCGCGCTCGGGAGCCCGAGCGTGAAGGGATCGCGGCCTGGCGTGACGTCGACCGCCTGGCGCGGCCGCATGGCACCGCTCGCCCTCGCCGCCACGCTGGTGATCGTCGTCGGCGGCGCGTTTGTGTATGTGGCCACGGATCGATCGACGCGCGTACTCGCCGCGGAGCTGACGGCCGATCACGTGAAGTGCTTCGGCGTGATGAATACGCTGCTCGGGACGAGCGCCGACCGCGTGGCGATCGAGAACGCCATGGCCGCGACGTTTGGATGGCAGATGCACTTGCCGGACGCGACGGGAGGCCCGGGTCTCGAGCTGGTGGGGGCGCGGCCGTGTTTGTACGCCAAAGGCAAAATGGCGCACCTGATGTACCGCCACAACGGTCATCCCGTGTCTGTCTTCATGATCCCGGACATGGTGCGCCCGGCGGGGCCTGGCACGCCTGGAATACCTGGAATAAAGGACGAGGTCGTGGATGTGATGGGCCACGAAGCCACGGTCTGGTCGTCGGGCGGACGCACGTTCGTCGTGGTGGCGCGGGAGCCGGAAGCCGACGTTGCACAGGTCGTCTCGTTTGTTCAGGCGTCCCTCAAGTGAACGTTCACGTAAGATGGTACCGATGGAGCGCGGCATGCGAGTGAAATGGGCGATTGCGGCCGTGAGCGCGCTCGGGCTGGCCTTCCTCACCCTGAATTCGTCCGAGGTTTTCGATTTCGCGGCGCACGCATCGGCCGGTTCCTGTCCAGCGAACGCGAAGCCGGCGAAGCTGAACTTCACGTTGAAAGACTTCACCGGCAAAACAGTGAAGTTGTCGGACTACAAGGGCAAGGTGATCCTGCTCGACTTCTGGGCGACGTGGTGCGAGCCCTGCAAGCTCGAGATTCCCTGGTTCATCGAATTCCAGAAGAAGTACGGGCCGAGCGGCTTCCAGGCGATTGGCGTGTCGGTCGACGACACCGCCGCGCAGCTCACGCCGTACGTGGCAAAGATGAAGATGAACTACCCGGTTCTGCAGGGGAAGGATCACGACGACATTCAGAATGCATTCGGCCCGCTCGTCGGTATTCCGGTGACGGTCGTGATTTCTCGCGATGCGAGGATGTGCGTCAAGCACCTCGGAATCTCGTCGAAAGAGAACTTCGAAAAGGAGATCAAGTCGCTGCTCGCGCCGTTCGACTAGTGATATGATCACCGGCAGATGGCCAAGGGGTTCACTCATGCGCGTCTCGCCTGTGGTTGCCGCATCGCGTTCCGCGACGGCGTCGAGGGAAGCCCCGTCACGGTCGTGATCGACGAGAAATCACCGGCCTGCGGCTCCCTGTTCCACGTGCGGGATCTGCCGCTGTACGACTACCGCGAAGCCCTTCGACCGTCGACCCGCCTCGGTCCCCCCGAAGAGGAAGAGTTCGAGGAAGAGAGCTAGCCCTTCGGGTCCGCCCTCAAATATTTTGCTCAATATTCTTGCGATAGTAGTGTTCTGGGTGGTCCAGGCGTCCGCCCTGCTGGCCTTCCGCGTACCGTTCACCTGGACGATGCTCGCGCTGTGGGCGGTGTCGCACTTTCTGCGCGCGATCGGTCTGACGTTGTCGTTTCACCGGTACTTCGCGCATCGCGCGTTTCAGATGAACCGCGGCGCGCGGTTCGTGTGGGCGCTCATCGGCACCGCGGCGATGCAGAAGGGACCGCTGTGGTGGGCCGGTCACCACGTGAACCATCACAAGTTCGCCGATCGTGACGGCGATCCGCACAGCCCGTCCGTCAGCGGCATCTACTACGCGCACATCGGCTGGTTTCTGAACGACTCGCGCCACGACAACCTCGAGACCACGAATCCGGTGATGCGCGACTTCGCGAACGCGCCTGAAATCGCCTGGCTCGATCGCTACTACGCCGTGCCGCCGCTGATTCTGGCGGTCGTGCTGTATCTCGCCGGCGGCCTCCCCTGGCTCGTGTGGGGTTTCTGCGTGCCGACGGTGACGCTGGCGCACGCCACGTTCGCCATCAACACCGTCAATCACATGTTTGGCTCGCGCCGGTTCGAGACGATTGACGGCTCGCGCAACAACTGGCTGACGGCGGTGTTCGCGGCCGGCGAGGGCTGGCACAACAATCACCATCGTTACCAGCGTGCGGCGCGCAACGGGTTTTACTGGTGGGAATTCGATCCGACCTGGTATGTGATTCGGGCGATGTCCGCGGTCGGTCTCGCGTGGCACGTGCAGTCGGTGCCCGCTCGGATCTATGCCGAAGCACGCGCCACCGGTCCGGCCCCGAGTCTCTACGCTATGATAGGCCGTGGTTCCTCACCGGCGTCAGTGGCGTCTGACAGCGACTGCGATGGTGTCGTGCCTGATCCTCGCGTGCACGACCAAGCCGCCCGTCGATCCGCTCCGGCTTGACGGCACCCGGCTCGTCGTCAACAACCGCACGCCGGACCGCTGGAACGACGTCGAAATCAAAATCAACCGCCAATACCGCGTCGTAGTTCCAGAGATTCTCGCGGGCCAGCGCTTCGACGCCTCGCTCGAGGCGTTTCTCGACGTCTACGGCAACCACTTCCGGTACGCGCATCAGCAGGTCAAGGACGTCCGCCTGACGGCGAAGCTCCCGAACGGGCAGCCCGTCGATCTCACAATGGACCCTGTGCGCAGCGGCCTTGACGGCCTCGCGGACGTCGGCGTGTTCAAAGGCAAGAGGAAGAGCTGATGGCGCGACTCAAGTCGGAAATCGAAGTCACGTGCCCCTGCTGCCAGTCGATGCTGGTCATCGACCTCAACCTCGGCCGCGTGGTGGGGCACAAGGAGCCTGAGCGCGCCGACAAGCCCGAGCTTGGCGAAGCGCACCGTATCGTCGCCGAGCAGGCCGCGCGGCGCGAAGCGGCGTTTCAGCAGTCGGTGGATGCTGAAAAGACGCGCGGCGACGCCCTCTCGAAACGCTTCGAGGAAGCCCTCAAGCAGGCGCGCCAGGAGCCCGTCACGAAGCCGACGAGGGATTTCGATCTGGATTGAGTGACACTCCGGCTAACCTGATCGACGGTTCGAATTCCTCCGGCAGAGGCGTCCACTTCTCGCGGCCCTGATACGACACCGGCTTGACGCCGTATTGCTTGCGGAACGCGCGATACCACGCTCGCAGCCGTCTGGTGCGCGCGTCGGACGTCGCAATGCGCCGGTGCGGGTAATCGAGCAGCATGCGTTCGACCTTCCAGACATTCGTGTCGGCGAACCGCCACTCGTAGCCGTTCATCTCCTTCGCGACATCGACGACGGCGTAGCCGGTGACGCGTCCGGTGAAGTCGACATACGGATCGACGTAGCTGAGGGCGAGTTCGCGCGGAGTCGCGAACACCGGCCGGCGTCCGTGGAGACCAGGGTCGCGTGAGCGGGCCACCGACCCCCATCGGCCGCGGTGCCGGTAGAGATAAATCACGTGATCCAGCCGGTCGATCGATTCGAAGCTGAGAACGAGCGGTGGATATCCGTGCTGTTCGAGCACGACGGTCGCGAAGAGCACCGCCTCCAGGCAGTGCGCGCATCCGTGGCTGGCCACGCCCCGAAAACTGCGGAGCGTGGCGCGGCCGTGAGGCTCGGTGTTATAGGGGAGATCGTTCAGGTAGTGCTGGACCGCGCGCGGCGTGCGAAGGCGCGCCACGAGACGGCGCTCCTGCGCCGTGAATCGCCGGTCAGTCGGCATTCGCGACGGGCTTGAGGTCGGCGAGAATCTCGTCCGGCGTCCACTCATTGCCCGTGTAGATCTTGATGATCTTCCCGTCCGGGCCGACGATGGCCGTCCGCAGGTTGTGTGTGATGTCGCGGGGATCGTTCGTCGCACGGGTGACGAACACGCCGAACCGGCCGCCGAATTTCTCGATGGCTTCCCGGTCGCCGGTCAGGAAGGTCCAGCGATTCGTATCAGCGCTGAGTTCGCGCGCGTGCTTCTTGAGCACGGCGGGCGTGTCGTACGCCGGGTCGAACGTGATCGTGACGAGATGCACGTTCTTCAGCAGCGGATCGTCGTGCATGCGCTCCTGGATAGCCACGAAATGGCGGTCCATCATCGGACAGAACGTCGGCAGCGGGCAGCGCGTGTAGATGAAGGTCAGCACGACCATCGACCCGCGGAACGAACTGAACGCGCGTTTCTTTCCGTCCTGATCGACGAACACCGAGTCGGGAACCAGGTCGCCCGGCCTGAGCAGCGGAACGCCGGACCCGGTTGTCACCGTGGCGGGCTCCGGGGGAGCTTGCTCGAGCGGCGCCTCGCCCACCTTCTTGACGCCGGTCAGAAAGGCGTCGTTTTCGAGAATGACGAGCGTCGCGTCAATCATGTCGCCCGGCCTGACTGCGTTCAGTTCGGCTTTTTCCTTGATCTTGTACGGCATCGTCATCGCCGGCATGAGGCCAGCGATCTCGCCGTGCTTGACGATGGCTTCCTGACGGTCGGGCGTGACGGCGACGACCTGTCCGTGAACGTTGTAGGTGTGCTGGTTCGATTTGGGGCTGCACGCGGCGAGCGAGACGGCCGCAGCGATGACGAAAAGTACCCGGCGCTGCATGTAATCTAGTCTACATGGTTTGGGTGGGCACCTCCGGCTACAACTACCCCGAGTGGAAGGGGAGTTTCTATCCCGCCGATCTGGCCGCGGCGAAAATGCTGCCGTACTACGCGGCGCGATTTCCGACCGTCGAGATCAACTACACGTTCTACCGGATGCCGACGGAGAAGCTGGTCGCCGGCTGGGCGGCGCAGACGCCGTCGCCGTACAAACTGACGCTCAAGGCGCCGCGTCGAATCACGCACGACAGCCGGTTGAAGGATGCCGGCGAGTCGGTGGAGCGGTTCTGTTCGGTCGCGTCCACGCTCGGAGAGAAGCTCGGCACGCTGCTGTTTCAGCTGCCGCCGTTTCTGAGAAAGGACGTCGGGCTGCTCGACGCGTTCCTTCCGCAGCTGCCGGCCGGCATTCGCGCGGCCTTTGAATTTCGTCACGCGTCGTGGTTCGCCGATGAGATCTTCGATCGGCTGGCGGCACGGAACCTCGCCGTCTGCGTCGCCGACAGCGAGAAGCTGTCGACGCCGGTGCGCGTGACGGCCGACTACGCCTACTTCCGGCTCCGCGACGAAGGCTATCAGCCCGACGACATCACGCAGTGGGCGGACACGATCGCCCGCGAGACGGCGTCCTGCCGGGACGTGTTCGTGTACTTCAAGCACGAGGAATCCGGGAAAGGCCCGGAGTTCGCCCGTCTCCTGATGGATCGCCTCGGTCTGTAGGGTTACCATTAGGGCATGCCTCTCGACGAGCGCGCGCTGTTCAACGACAAGCCGGAAACTCGGCAGGGCCGGTATCAGTGCCCCAAGTGCCACCGATCCAACGACTACAGCATTCGCTGGGTGCGCCGCTCGAAGAAGGATCGCCTGCCACCCGGCGGGGATGAAGTCGATCGCGCGAAGTTCGCCAAGCTGCGCGACTACCTGCTCCGGCTTGACGACCAGGTCGTCTGCAAGACGTGCGGCAAGAAGTTCGAGATCCCGTCACAGCACTCGCTGGTGTTCGTCGATCAGCTCGAGGGCCTGCCCAACGACGAAGAGCTCGAGCGCGAGATCAACGTGGCATCAGGTGAACCTGAAGCGGAGCCGGAGCGCAAGCCCGCGCTGCCCGCACGATTCACGCGGAAGCCGACCGGCTGGAAGTAGGGCGCCCGCCTACATGCCGGCGCGTCGCGCGACGAACTCGACGATCCGATTTTCCGCCCAGTAGCCGTCGTCTTCACCGGCGGCGGGCCCCACGAAGCCGCAGTGCCCGCCGTGCGCGCAGACGTCGAGCTCGATGCACGGATTGCCGGAGAGCTTTGCGTCCAGAAACGGCGCCGGCGGGACGAACGGGTCGTCTGCGGCCGTGACGACCAGCGCGGGAATGCGAACGCGGTCGATGATCCGCATGGCGCTGGCGCGGTAGTAGTAGTCGTCGGCGCCGCCAAAGCCGAAGTGCGGCGCGGTGTAGGCGTCGTCGAACTCGCGGACGGTTCTGATGCGGCGGAGCAGGCTCAGATCGAACCGGCCCGGCCAGAACCGATCCTTGCGCCGCATCCGGCGTTTCAGGTCCTTCACGAAATTCCACTGATAGAGCCGGTTACCCGGACGCTCGAGTGCCTTCACGCACTCGCCGATCTCGATAATCGGCGACACCGCGGCGACGGCACGCAGCTGCGGCGGCGGAGCATCGCCATACTCGGCCGCAAGTTTCAGCGCCAGGTTGCCGCCAAGAGAGTAGCCGGCGATGGCAATCGACGTCAGGCCGTCGACGGCCGTCAGTTCATCGATCACGTACGCGGCATCGTGCGTCAGACCCGAATGAAAGAGGCCGGCCGACAGATGCTCTGTGTCGCCGCAGTTGCGCTGATTCAGCCGGACGACGTTCATGCCGCGTGCGAACGCTTTCGACGCGATGCCTTTCATGTAATGCGCGTCGCTCGATCCGTTGAGGCCGTGCAGCGCCAGGATCGTCGGGCGAGTCCACGGCTGCGGCTGCCAGTGACACGCGGCGACGACCCGCGCGTCGCGGTCGACGTCGAAATAGCGGCGGACCGGCGCGGGCAGGCGAGGGAAGTAGCGCGGGTTGCCCCAGCTGAAAAGCGTCATCATGTGTCCGCTCACCAGCGATGGACGGGGAACGAATTTCGCGGTCACTGAGATCCTGGGTTACCCTTCGTCGGCCGTCGGCCCGTAGATCGCCGGAACCGGAATGTTGTTCAGCCGCAGGTACACGCTCAACTGTCCGCGATGATGGACCATGTGGTACAGCACGAACGTGCGGAACGCCTGGGCGCGCGGCAGCGAGAACATCTCCTGATCGCCGCGCCGGAGCGCCCAGCGCGCATTCAGCTCCGCATCGGTCCTGTCGAGGGACTTGCGCGTCGTCTTCACCGATTCGTCGAAAAAGGCGAGGATGGCCTCGCGGGACGATCCCTCGGTCATGTGCGGTGGACCGGCCGTCAGATCGTAAAACGCGTCGTTCAGGATCGTCGTGCCCCAGTTCGGCAGATTCGACAGGTGCGTGACAAGGCCGCCGAGCGACATCGATTTCTCGTGCGGTTTCCAGGCGAGCTGCGCGTCAGGCACGCGCTCGAGAAGCCTTCGCGTCGTTCCCATCTCGTGATCGAATTCCGCGAGCAATGAATCCTTCAGCGCCATGTGTGTTGTGTGTAGGGCGGCCCTTTCAGGGCCGCCTATCTAGTTTAATTCGACCGGCCGTCCTGCTGTGCGTCGTCGCGGCCGTGGCATGCGGCCGTCAGACGCCACAACGCCGTCGCGTGGCTCCTTTGCCGCAGGTCTCCGGGACGCTGGCCGCGGCCGAGCTCGCGAAGCCCGTTCGTGTCGTGCGCGATCGATGGGGAGTGCCGCACATCTACGCAGAGAACGACGCCGATCTGTTCTTCGCTCAGGGATTCGTCCAGGCACAGGACCGGCTCTTTCAGATGGACCTCTGGCGGCGGAGCACGCAGGGGCGGCTGTCGGAAGTGCTCGGCCCCAACTTCGTCGAGCGCGACGCGATGACGCGGCGCATGCAGTTCCACGGGGACATGGCGGTCGAATGGGCGAGCTATGGAGCGGACGTCAAACCGATCGCGGAAGCGTTCGTCCGAGGCGTGAACGCGTGGGTGGCAATGGCGCGACGCGATCTTCCCGAGGAATTCATCCTGGCGGGATGGGCGCCCGAGTTCTGGAAGTCCGAAGATCTGCTGAACAGGACCGACGCGTTCCTGCAGAGCGGCGACGCCGACCTCGAGGCAT
>Ga0326726_10001411_pt1 | contig 22325 bp, 24 predicted proteins | sample MHFenrmetagenome_2_FD_207603 | JGI IMG/M metagenome (GOLD analysis project Ga0326726, IMG submission 207603) | Lab enriched peat soil microbial communities from Michigan Hollow, Ithaca, NY, United States - MHF15MN | ecosystem: Environmental > Terrestrial > Soil > Wetlands > Peat | place: USA... | reverse complement strand
CGGAAAACCCGTCGAACTGCGATGTACGTATGATCCTGCGACGAAGGGGGGATACGCCCCTGACGGCAGAAAAGTCAAATCCACGATCCACTGGGTGTCCGCTCCGCATGCAATTGCCACCGAAGTACGGTTGTACGACAGGCTTTTTACGGTCGCTGACCCTCTGGGGCAGAAGGGAGTCGACTTCAAAGAATTCCTCAACCCTCATTCCCTGGAAGTCCTCTGTGACTGTCAAGTCGAACCTGCGATTGCATCCCTGAAACCATTTGATCGTTTCCAGTTTGAACGCCTCGGTTATTTCTGCGTTGACCCTACCACAACAAAGGACTCGTTGGTTCTGAATCGAACCGTCGAACTGCGTGATTCCTGGGCGAAGCTGCAGAAAACCGCGCAGAAGAAATAAATCACTGTAACCGCATAGTGAATGCATACGCTTAAATAAAATTAAAGATTCCTGGTATAAGCATCTAGCCCCGTGGTGTAGTGGCAACATTTTGGCCTTTGGAGCCAACGTCGGCGGTTCAAATCCGCCCGGGGCTGTCTCTCAACATCTTATCATAAGTGTGAGTGACATTATGTTCTTCTACGTCTTTTTTTTCGTGTATCAATCTGGGATATTCCTTTATTGTTTCCCTCTGAGTCGCTGAGGTATATGTTTAAATACTGCATGGTCAATACAACTGCAATATTAGGAAGTAGTAAATATGTATAGAGAAGAAGGACGCGGTCGTTATGGGGGCGCACCACGAGAAATGCATAAAGCGACCTGTGCAGATTGTGGGAAAGAATGTGAAGTTCCTTTTGTACCGAATGGTACAAAACCTGTGTATTGCAGGGAATGTTATCAGCAACATCGACCGAAACGATTTTAGTAAAAAAATGAAGTATTCATCGATTCATTAGTTTTTTTACTAATTCTTTTTTTTCTTTTTATTTTTTTTTCGTAGCACTATCGATAAGATAGAAGATTTTTTATAACAATTGCTGCTAGGTGCATGCATGTCAGTATTCGCTGGTTTTGGGAGCGATAATCATTCAGGTGTTCATCCAGATATTCTCAATGCCCTTCGAAACGTCAATGATGGATATGTCGTCGCCTATGGGGCTGATGAATACACCGAACAAGCGATCAAGCAAATCAAAGAGATTTTCGGGAAAGAAACCGCTGTCTTCTTTGTGTATAACGGGACAGCCGCAAACATCCTCGGTCTTCGGAGCGTCGCCGATTCGTTTCATTCTATTTTTTGTGCGGAGACCGCTCATCTGACGGTCCATGAGTGTTGTGGTCCTGAGAATTATATCGGGGCGAAACTGGTGAATATCCCGACACCTGATGGGAAACTTTCAGTTGATTTAATTGAACCGTCTCTCATCGGTGTGAATGATCCCCATATGGCCCAGCCTCACGTGGTTTCGATCACGCATGCGACCGAGCGAGGGACGGTGTACCGACCAAAGGAGATACAGAACCTTGCTGATTTTGCTCACCATCATGATATGTTGCTTCATATGGATGGTGCCCGGTTGTGCAACGCGGCAGCGTTTTTGAAGACGGGTTTACATGAAATCTCCGGAGCTGCTGGCGTGGATGTCTTGTCGTTCGGTGGAACAAAGAACGGGATGATGTACGGGGAGGCTGTGGTGTTTTTCGATGCACAACTCGCCAAGAACTTTGAGTTCATCCGAAAGCAAGGGATGCAGTTGACCAGTAAAATGAGGTACATCTCCGCGCAGTTCTCCGCGTTTCTTACTAATAATCTGTGGTTGAAAAATGCTTTGCATGCTAATGAGATGGCCCAACTGCTCGCAGAACAACTGCAGAGTATCCCAGGAATTGAGATTACTCAAAAGGTGGAAGCAAACATGGTGTACGCAATCATCCCGAATCAGTGTATCACAAGGCTTCAGAAACAGTATTATTTCCATCGGTTTAACGAACGCACCTGTGAAGTTCGTCTTATGTGTTCGTTTATCACACAACCAGCGGAGGTCTTGTCATTTGCACAGGCGATACGAAAAACAGTTAGTGGTTCATAACAGGAGCTTATTCTTCTTTTTTTGAGATGAGGTACACGCCAACAAAAAGCAATGCGATCCCGATGATTTGCATGCTACCGACGACCTCGTTGAGAAAGAGATATGCAAGGATCGCTGCGAAGAACGGGGTTGATAGCTCCAAGCCCGAGACCTGTGCTGCTTTTAGACGCTTTAACCCCTCGTAATACAGGATGGTGCCGATGCCGATGATCACACCGATGCAGACCTGGTAGATATTGGCGATGAACAGTGAGGATGTCACCCCCAGATAGGCTGCGAAAATAAGTGCGGGGAAGAAAAATCGATAGAAGGTGATTATACCTGCATCTATCATGGTCAGGTATTTTTTCATGACGATCGCGGAGGTCGCCCAGGCAATGGTCGCTGATAGAACGATCAGGTCCCCCAGGGTACCGAACCGCAGTGCAAACAGGTTCTCCATGGTCCTGGTGGTGACGAGCAATCCGGAGAGAATCATCAGACTGATGCCAAGGTAGTCGAACTTGGTAAGCCTGTCTGTTTTGAGTAGAAAGAACCCAAAGGCGATGATGAAGATCGGCTGCATATGTCCGATGATGACCGCGTTGATGACCGGGATTTGGGATAAGCCAAAGAAATACATGAAATCCGCGATCAGTGTTCCAACAAGGGCGATGTAGACGAGGGGGGAAAGCTGTCGTCTGGTCACCTTCAAAGGTGCTTTTCTTGTGAGTGCGATGTAGATGAACGCGGTGAGTGCAGCAACCATGGCTCGTATCGCTGAGGTGTGAACAAAATCAGAGGTTTCAAAGGAGAGTTTCGCCAGGATCGGCTCTATCGCCCACATGATGCTCGCAAGTAAGATGATAAGTACACCACTGTGTTTTCTGTTCACGAAGAAAGCGAACAGGAACAGTGCTTAAATCATTTTTTACCTGCTTGATTTTCTATGTCTGTTGAGGTGAGATATCTCCTGCTATCTATTCCTTCTTTTCCTTTAACCTTTTTCATCAGAGGGGGCTGAAGATCGTAAAAGATTGAATCGGCAGAAAATCAAACGATGCAGAAACGCTGTATCCCGCGTTGGCCATTTCTTCGATGATGATCTCCTTTGGAACGTTATGGCCGCATCGTCGATGGAAACTCAATACAGAACCTTGACGAGAATATTCTATAATCGCAATCCGTCCTTGTGAATCTAAGAGCTGTTTTACTTCTGAGAAATACTGTTTACGGTTCTGTAAATGATGGTACACGTTACGAACAAAGACAAGGTCGATAGAGTGCGTTGGTAGCGGAATGGCTTGTTCTGTCGCTCGCACGGTCGTTATGTTTGTGATTCCTTGTTTTGTTGCTTGTGTATTGATAAATTCCAGGAAATCTTCGTTGGTATCACCTGCATAGACTTTTCCTTTTTCTCCTACGAGTTGTGAAAAAAGCAAGGTGAAGAATCCACCGCCTGATCCAATATCTGCGATGGTCTGCCCATGTTGGATGTTCAGGGTTTTTAGGATTTCATTTGCTTTGCTTTGTCTGCGTGCAGCTTTTCTGTTGAACATCTTTGCTTTTGAATATTTCCCCATACATAGTCATCCTGTTGAGTGTCTTTGAAAAAGGCTTATTTTCGTTTTCATGAGATGTGAAAAGATCATAATCTTAAATTGTTTTTCATTCTGACAAGTAGACAAAAAAGAAATTTTTCATTTTGTAATTTTATGAAGATATTTTTATATACATGCTTTCACAAAAGGATTTATAGGGTAGATTTTGGAGGTAGGCAGAGATGTTGATTCAAAAGAAAAAAAGTGTAATTTGTATAGGTATGATGCTGGTGTTTACAGCATTTGTTGGGATGACAGCAAATGTCAGCGCAGCTGGTTTACCACCAGTTGCTGAAGCAGGTGGGCCCTATGTTGGTGTCGAATGTGATTCGATGTTATTTGACGCATCGGGCTCATATGACCCTGATGGCGAGTCATTGACGTATCGATGGTATATTGATGGGTCTTGGCATGACAGTGCAGGTCCTAATTATGATTGGACATGGTTAGATGACTATTCAGGTTCTATAACACTCGAAGTATCAGATGGAGATTTTACAGCGACAGATAACGCTGATGTTACCGTGTTAAACGTTCCGCCCGTCATTAATTCCACCGACGGACCAACAGAAGTTGAATTAGGAACAGAAGTACCTATCGCAGTGAATTTTTATGATGGACTATTCGATCCGCGGGGTTTCATAGCCTCATTAGACACGTATACCGCAACGTTTGACTGGAATGATGGGACCATCCCGACAGTGCTTTTTTTAGGGATGGAAGAATTCTGGGCTAACGCTTCTCATATGTTTTTGGAGACAGGTGTATACTTTATCACAATTACTATTGTTGATGATAATGGAGGAGAAGTAAGTGCAATATGGGAAGTTGTTGTAAATGAAAAACGTGTCGAAGCTGGGCCAGATGGTATCATCGATGAAGGATCTGAGTTTATCGGTGCTGGTTTCCTTGCTGATGATAGCGGTACGTATATTGCAATGGTTGATTATGGGGATGGAACAGGAGCTCAACCACTTTCCCTAAACCCTGGAAATACATTTGTTTTACAACACCTATATTATGATAACGGTGTCTATATTGTTCTAGTAACAGTATTCAACGAAGGCGAAGAATGGGGATCAGACAGTGCAATAGTCACAGTCTTAAATGTAGCTCCGACGGCAGTGTTGAGCAATAATGGTCCGAAGGACGAGGGTTCTATTGTCTCGGTGTCGTTTAGTGGTCAGTACGACCCAGGGATTTTAGACACGTTTGTGTACTCTTTTGATTGGAATAATGATGGTATCTATGAGATTGTTGATCAAGTTGGTGCGTCTGCTCAGTACACTTGGTTTGACAAGGGTGTGTATTCAGTAAAGGCAAAGATTATGGACGATGACGGTGGGTTTACGGAATATACCACCAATGTTATAGTAAATAACTTTGCTCCTACAGCAAGTCTGGGTAATGATGGTCCGAAGGACGAGGGTTCTATTGTCACGGTGTCGTTCAGTGGTCAGTACGACCCAGGGACTTCAGGCACGTTTGTGTACTCTTTTGATTGGAATAATGATGGTATCTATGAGATTGTTGATCAAGTTGGTGCGTCTGCTCAGTATACCTGGTTTGATAATGGATTGTACACAGTTAAAGCAAAAATCAAAGATAAGGACGGTGGATACAATGAGTACACCACGATTGTCACGGTCAACAATGTCCCACCCACGGCAACGCTAAACAACAATGGTCCTGTCAATGAAGGCTCACAAGCCACTATCACCGTCTCAAACCAATATGATCCTGGCGTATCTGATACATTCGTGTACTCGTTCGATTGGAATAATGATGGTATCTATGATATTGTTGATCAAGTTGGTGCGTCTGTTCAGTATACCTGGTTTGATAATGGATTGTACACAGTTAAAGCAAAAATCAAAGATAAGGACGGTGGATTCAATGAGTACACCACGATTGTCATTGTCAATAATGTTCCTCCAACTATTATTTTTATGACAGGCCCACCAACCGATCCGGTCCGTATTGGGAGTGCGATATACCTCCTTGGAGTATTCACCGACCCAGGTGTACTGGATAGCTATACCGCACTTATCCAGTGGGGTGATGGACAAGCAACAACCGTGAGTCTCCCAGCTGGTATCTATCAGGTCAATCGAAGCCATACGTATACGAATATCGGTGTGTACACGATCACCCTAACTATCACTGACGACGATGGTGGCTTCGATACAAAGAGTATCCAGACATACGTCGTAATCTATGATCCAAACTGTGGGTTCGTCACTGGTGGTGGATGGGGCGTCATACCGACGGGATCCTATCCTGTAAATCCAAATCTTGGCGGAAGAGTGAACTTCGGGTTTGTCGCAAAATACAAAAAAGGATCTCAAACACCTGAAGGCAATACCGAATTTCAGTTCCAGATCGGAGATATGAACTTCCATTCGCATATCTATGAGTGGTTAATTGTTATTGGACCAAAGGCGGTATACCAGGGAAATGGCACAATTAATGGCCAAGGCCATTACGGGTTCAGGTTTACCGTCATTGATGGTAAAAGAATCGGCGGGGGCGGTGTCGACAGGTTCAGGATGAAAATCTGGGATAAGGACAGTAACAACCAGATTATCTTTGACAACAACATGGGGATACCTGACAATCACGATCCTCTAACCCCGCTTTCAGGTGGGCAAATAACGATTCACAATTAATAAGACCACCCTTAACCTTTCAATAATTTTTTTTCTTTTTATCTTTTTTGTTTTAGATTTTTTTTAATGATATTTTTACATTTTGCACATCTTCTTATTTTGCTATTCTCCAAGAATATTTTTATATACATCATTCGACAAAGAATCAATTAAGAATGTGGTGGAGGCAGGTAGAAATGTTTACTCGAATGAAAAAAAGAGTATTTTGTATCGCTATTATGCTGGTGCTTACGGCATTTGTTGGTATGGCCGTAAATGTAAGCGCAGATGATTTACCACCTGTTGCTGATGCAGATGGGCCGTATGTAGCGGATGAATGTGCGATAATTACCTTTGATGCATCGGGGTCCTCAGATCCTGATGGAGATTCTTTACAATATCGCTGGATGTTTGAAGAAGGGATGTGGACAGATTGGTCTTCGAATCCAACGGCAACATATCAATGGATGGATGATTATATCGGTTCAGTCACCGTTGAGGTCTCTGATGGTAACTTGATAGATTCAGATATCACAACAGTGACTGTAATTAATAATCCCCCGTTTATTGAAGAAGTTATACAAAATCCATTAGACGTCTATGTCGATGAAGAGGTTTCTTTGGACGTAACGTTTTTTGATGGATATGGACGCATTGCTTCTGGAGATACCTATAACGCGATAATCGATTGGGCTGATGGATCTGCTTCTCAGTGCGTGTTAGGTATTTATGAATTTAATTTCATGGAAGCACATGTATACACAGAAGCTGGTGTCTACAGCGTTATAATTACTATTACTGACGATAATGGAGGACAAGTAAGTGAGATTTGGGAGATTGTTATTAATGAAAAGCTTGTCGAAGCTGGACCCGACGGTACCATCGATGAAGGATCACCGTTTATCAGTGCAGGTTTCCTCGCTGATGATAGTGGTACGTACACAGCGCAGGTTGATTATGGTGATGGGATCGGAATACAAGAACTTTTGCTTAACCCGGGAAATACATTTGATTTACTACACATTTATTGTGACAACGGCGTCTATACTATCCTCGTAACAGTATTCAATGAAGGAGTGGTATGGGGATCAGATAGTGTGATAGTAATAGTGAATAACGTTGCACCGACTATTGAATCAATGTCGGGTCTACCAGCAGACCCGCTGCAACTCGGCCTGCCTATGGAATTAAATGGTGAATTCTCTGATCCAGGGTGTCTTGATACACATGTAGCAACGATTGATTGGGGCGATGGTGAAACAACCTCAATCGATGTCCCGTTTGCCACTTATTCCGTTGTCGGAGATCATCTCTATGCGGTTCCTGGTACTTATCTAATAACTCTCACGGTGACCGACGATGACGGCGGTTCTGATATAAAGGTGCTTGAATACTCTGTTGTGGATGTTGAGTCTGTTGATGCAGGACCCGATGGATTCATCAATGAAGGTGATATGTTCACAAGCGCTGGGTTTTTCACCAGTTCAGGCATGGGTCTCTACACAGCGACTGTTGATTATGGTGATGGGGCCGGGTCACAACCGCTCAGTCTGAGCTCCGAATATCTATTTGATCTGAATCATCAGTATCTTGAGGACGGTATATACACTGTTATAGTGAACATATTCAAGGATGGATCAGCTTTTATATCTGATAATGCACTCGTTACCGTTTATAATGTCGCGCCAATAATTACCTCGCTTTCAAAATCCCCAACTAATCCCGTTCATCTTGGTGTTAAGATTAACCTCGTTGGAGAGTTTACCGATCCTGGTGTTCTAGACAGCCATATCGCAGTCATTCAATGGGGGGATGGAAAGACAACAACCATGAATCTTCTTGCAGGGGTGTATCAGATCAGTGGAAATCATACGTATGCAAGTGCGGGTGGGTATACAATTAACTTAACCGTGACTGACGATGATGGCGGTTCTGATTCAGAGAGTATCAGCGTCGTGATTTACAAGTCATGTTGCGGGTTCCATCCCGGATGCGGATGGTTGAAGTTCGAGTTCGGCTCAAAATGTAAAAGGGGACATAATTCCTACTGTGATAATATTGAGTTTCAGTTCCACTTAGTACACCTAAATGTTCATTCGCAGATATATAAGTGGCTGTCGGGTATTGGGACAAAAGTGACTTGTAAAGGCGTAGGTCATTAGGGATTTCATTCCCTATTTCACGATAGGATTCACTGAGGCGGTGATGCTGATAATTAAGCCCCTTGAACACCGCTTTCAGCGAGAGAAATAACTATCTACACTTCCTAATTTTTTTTCTTTTTAGCATTCAAACTGAAATTCTTTATTTGGTTTTGCTGTTTATAGCGGTTTTTTTCCGGACATCGGAACTATAAAACCATGTATAGCATTCGATATCAACAATGCTAATAAGGCTCTCATCGATGTAGGATTATGACGAAAACATCGTTAGGGCTGGAGGAGAATTTTGAGGCTATGCTCTGCTATCTTTTCTTTTGGGTCTCTGGATTGTTCTTCTATTTTGTCGAAGATAAGAACAAGTTCATCCGTTTCCACGCGATGCAATCAATCCTAGTGTTTCTTCCGCTGATGATTTTTGCCGGGATTTTCTGGTTTGTTTTTATCTGGATCGGCTGGTTTTTCTGGGGCCTTGTGTTTGTCATCTGGCTTGTCCTTATGGTCAAAGCTTATCAGATGGTGAAATTTAAGCTGCCGATCGTCGGGGATATCGCTGAGAAAAACTCATAATCGGTGCAGTAATGCTTTCAAATCATGACATACTTTTTCTAAGTGTCATTACTGTGGAAGGAGCTGAGGATGATTACACGGTTTTATCAAAGCGATACAAATATAATCACACTTTCTTTCTTTTTATTTTGTTGATACCTTTTTATAGAGACAACCTTTATTCAATAATCACTCTGGTGAGCCGAGATGAAAACAAAAACCCTTCATCAATCAGTTGTCTTTGAGACCGATCCTCATGAGGTCTATGAGATGCTAATGGATTCGAAAAAACATGCGGAGTTCACTGGTGCGAAAGCAACAATCGGTCGACAGGTTGGGGACAGCTTCAGTGTATGGGATGAGTGGGCGACAGGATCGAATGTCGAGTTGGTTCCGAATAAAAAGATTGTACAACGATGGCGAGGTGCTGACTGGCCTACTGGTCATTATTCAGTGGTGAGGTTCGAATTGAAAAAGGTTGACCGTGGGGCTCGTTTGGATTTCACGCAGACCGGTATACCGGAGGGGTTGTTTGAGGAGATCGCCCAGGGGTGGAAAGAATGGTACTGGGAGAAGCTTCAGGCGTATTTTTCTAAGAGATAACATCGTAGGAACGAATTGATTTTTCAAAGATTTAAATAAGGTTGGAGAAAAATTACGACAGGTTGAGGCTGTCTGTTTTCATGTGGCTATTCGACACTGAAAGTACTTTCTGGGATATCTTCGAATGAATAATTGCTGTAGATGGAATTTATCGTTATTGACGTTCCTTCGTTATTCGAGATATACTGTTCTTGTAATGGGACGCCTTTTTCATCCCAGATCCATATTTTTACGGTCGTGGAATTTCCACCTTGGTTTGGATGGTATTGGATGATGGTGGTCGGTTTGTCGCTGATGTTTTCTGTTCCTACGATGGTGAGAGTCTGGTTGTGCAGCAGATTCTGTACCATCTCTGTGGTGGATGGTTGGAAGATGATCGTCTGTGGATCAAGCTGGTAGGTTTGTGAAATGTTGTCATAGTGATACAGTCCATCAGGACGTTTGATGATGATCTGTGAAATGGTCATATTCTCAGATGTACTATTCACTTCTTCTTTGAGATAGGGGGTCTTTTGCCATATGTTCAGGGTCATTCTTTGTCGTACTGTCTCGTTTTGGATAAAAGCTGTATCGATCTCGTAAGACACCGATTCAATGACAGCAGCTTTTTCCAGGATTGTTTGCAGCGTTTCCTGTGTCGATGTCTTGTTTTGTTCGGTACATCCGCAACTCATCAGAAGGAAACAGGTGATGGTTGTTATGATTCCGGCTATTCGTATGTGTGTGTCCATTTTTTTCATTCCTTGAAGTACCAGTTGAAGAAGACCTGGTTCTTTAAAAAGATTTCCAAATTCCGATAGGTCGGGCTGGTGTTTTTCTCATAAGGGTGGGTTGTCCCGTTCGGCTGTTTCCTTTCTTGGAAGGCTGTTTTTTTGCTGGTAGGAACCATAGGTTTAAATATTATTTAATATAATATATAATATATACAAATTAAAAATAACGGAAACCATAAGAAACCCAAGAGATGTGACCTATGGTCGACCAAGAAAGCGTTTCAATAAAAAAGGCAATCGATGACCTCCTCCAGACACATATCTTCAAAGAACTCTCAAAGCAAAACGACCCTGAATTCGCCAGACAACTCGCGCTCTGGCTTGTCAGATACATCCTGGTTCTAGCCTCAATGAAAAACACCTTTAACATCAGCTTCGAAGAAACCCTTTTGAATCTACATGGAGAAAAATATCGAAAAATCATCGAAATCACCGACAAAACATTTCAAAATAAGCAAACGAAAACAGAAAACGACAACTCCTATATCCAATAAAAAAAATAATTAAAAATAAAAAAGAGAGGTAAGAGAGAATCAATCTCCTACCATACATGTGATATTCTTAATTATTACTTCCGGGTCTTCTGCCAATATTCTTTTAACTCGTGGAGCGCTTGATCTAACGTGATTGTGTTCTTCGCAGTGGTGATATGGTTCGGCTCAATCGGGAAGGTCGTATTATAAGGCAGATGCCAGGTCTCACAGATATAGGGGTCAAGCAAGATACCGAGATTGTTGATCGTTCCATTGCTTTCCACCCATGTGGTGAATGTTCCGACACGGGAGTGAAACTTGTCATACACAGGCATCTCAATTAACTCATCAACGGGGCAGGTTGTCGGCCCACAAGGAACAGTTTTGTTCCAGTATCTGGTCAGATCATCCATCGTCTTGGTTAAGGTGACTGTGTTTCCAACCGTACGGATGTAGTCATTATAGACTGGTACTAATTTATTGGCACCTCTGAAATAGGTGTTCCGTGCGAAGTCGTTTAACTTTATCCCGAAAAAATGTCCAGGATAATCGTCGTTCCAGCTGTTCCATGTTTTATCGACCCAACCGACTGCGTTTCCGGTTGCGTCAAATACTTCTTTTCCAATTAACTCATTAGAGTTCCATATTTTCATGTATTTCCACCTCACTACCTAGTGTATTTTTAATATCTCCTAGTTTTTTTTGATATGTGTTTAATTAATTTAAAGCTTTCTGTTAACGAAAATTTTTTAATGAAAAAAAATCACAAAAAACGAAAAAGAAGAAAAAGAGGAGTCTATGCGACTCCGATGACGAAGAACAACAGAACGAGTCCCGATGCAGTCGTCTCAGTCGTCCCGACCGCTGCCGTGATACCGTTTTTCCCGAAACCAACGGTGAGATCTTTGATGGTAAGAGATTCTCCCCGCAGCAAGGTTCGCGATAGTCCCGCTTTTGGTTTTACCGACGAAAATTAATGTCCCGTCTAAAGTAATCGTCCAGTCAACGTTGGTCAAATCCGTATTACCCGTATTCGTAATCGTTGCAGAGAAAAGACTCTATCCTCTGAGACGACCTATAACACAATAAAAAGAAAATCCTTATACACGACTTGTCGGGGCTCGATATAGATAGAATTTATTTTCGTATGCAACCAATCTTCCGGAGGGATACTAACTTTGATGAAATACAGTTTTGCTCTGAAAAGCTTTGAATGAACTTGGAACAAATAATCCCCTCGCTCATCGGTTTGTCCATTATACGAAAAGAAAAGTCCTTTCACACTGATATTCGCCCCCATGTAAGGATGCAACCCCTGACCTGGGGTATAGGCAGAGACATGGATAAGTAGGAATCCGGTTAACACCGCAGGTACTGGATTTTCTTTCACATCAGAATTTTGCTTTTCAACAGCAGAGGCCAGGAAAGATTGTTGTTCTGAAACCGTACTATATGATGAGACTGCTGGTAGCACCATCAGCACAGCTAAAACAAAAAAACAAAATAACATTATTTTTTTCTTCATAGGTATCACCCAATCTGAATATTTATAATAGATACCTGTATAAAAACCTACCTCAATGTAACGCAATATTTAAGTCCCTTCAGCTGTTTCTAACCGTCCATTTACCATAAAGGAGAGAAGAAGATATGTCAAAATTAGGTCAAGCAAAAGTATTAGGCGGAATAGGAGCGCTGTTATCGCTCTTAGTATTTGTCCCAACCATCGGTTTTATCATAGGCATCGTCGGGCTGGTGCTTGTGTTTGTCGCAGTCAAATATATCGCAGAAGAAACAAAAGACCATGCTATATTCCATAACTACCTAATGAATTTCATCTTTGATATCATCGCAATTGGTGCAGTCATCGGAATCATGATCGCAGCGTTTGGTATCTCTGGTGGCATGTCATGGGTCAATACGATACAGCAAAAAAACATCACTGATTTTAACTCGTTCTGGGCAAATTATGGCGCCCTCGTCGGAGGATGCGCTCTTGCTCTTGTCGTCGCATGGGTCCTGCTCATCATAGGAGCGCTCTATCTGAGAAAAAGCTACAACAGCATCGCTGAGCACACCAAAGTAGATCTCTTCAAGACCACCGGGTTGGTCAATTTCATCGGCGCTGCAACCCTCATCATCGTCATAGGGTTTTTTATCATCATTGTCGCAAGAATCCTTGAGATCGTCTCCTACTTCTCCTTACCAGAAAATCTCCCTGCTGCAACAGAGCCACCACAAACACCAACACCCTAATACGACACCACCTCTCCCCTTTTCCCTTTTTTTCTTTTCTAAATACTTAAAATATTCTATAGAAAAATCGTCAAGGATATATTTTTGGTTTATTTACGTATAAAAAAATCATTTCTTTGTAAGGCATTTCTTACTCTGATTTACTTCTCTATTCGTTGTCTTTGTAAACATGCTAGAATGTAATATTAATAAAAAAAAAGAAAAAAAGAAGGGAGAGTCTCTAATACCCTGCAAAGTGTCGGAGGAATGGGTACAGGTTGGGGAACATCCCAAGCAAATGCTGGATGAATCCCTGCAGTGAGAATTTATAGTCCATGGGCATCACAACAGAAATTGTGCCCCAGTCGCTCTCTGCATCCATGGTGTCTTTCGCTTTGACTTTCATCATGTAGATTCCCTGATTAGCCCAGGAGTGCGTCTGATGGATCTGGGTGCCAGAAAGATACGGTCCAAGCCACCCGGTTGTTGTGTTATCACCCCAGTCGACATAGTAATAGATGTTCTGATCCTGACCGTCCGTGGTGATTATATTGAACAGGTACGCGTTCCCTGGTTTTCCCTCTGACGGGCCAGTGACATCAGGAATATCTGGCGGTGTATTGTCCGTGATTATGACCACGAATGGTTCCGACCAGGCGCTTCCTGCACCCCACACATCCCTTGCGTTTACTTTTACAGTATAGGTTCCCAGCACCGTCCAAATATGGCACGCAGTGACGGTCTGTCCTCCATTGAAGGGCCCAAAGCCATCCACTATTGCTCCCGTCACCCCAGTCGAACAGGCAGTAGATTTGATCATTATCAGGGTCGGCACCGGTTAGAGTACTATAGCAATATTCTACGTTCCAGATCCCAAGATCTTCACCAACAGGTTTTACTGGTGGCGCTGGTGCCTCACTTGGATGGGGCGTTCTGAGCTGTTGAGCAGGATCCCCAAATAACAAACAGCATTAGAGACGAGATATTAAATCCGGGTCAAAAGAAGAGAGACTATGGGAAAACGATGATTCTTTATTCGAATGAACGTAAAGAATAGCCGGTAAAAGAATTATTTTACCCCGATGACAAAGCAGAGAAACAATGTCGCACGAACAGTTTTATTGACAGATACTCCTTCATCACAGAACACAGAAGTAAAAATAGTCGTTTTCCCAAACCCAAACACTAATACTTTTTCTGATACTGCTTCACCTGCAGGGATTGTAGGAATACTATCAAAATGGAACGGATACAGTATAAAACCTTTATCAGAGGTACTATTCCAGGAGATATTGGTCGCAGGAGCATCCCCGGTGTTTGCTATCGTAAGAGTAACGCCAAAGCCGCCTTTTATCTCAACCATAAGCTCTGGTGCAGTGATCCTCATCTCAAAGGGATCCGACCAGTTGCTCTCCGCGCCATGCCAGTCTTTTGCCTTGGCCTGAATCTCGTAGGATCCTCTGGTAGACCATGTATGGTTTTGACAGATGACAATCCCTGAAACAAACGGTCCTATCCACCCACTTGTCGTATTATCCCCCCAATCGATGAAATACATGATCTTATCCTCGTTCTGGTCTGAGGATGAGAAAACAAACTCATAGGATGCTGCTGGTTTCCCGGTTGCCGGACCGTTTATCACCGGAACCTCAGGCGGGATGTTTGGGGCATCAATAAAAACCAAGGTATCATCGGTTGCGATCTGGCCAAGACTGTCGGTAACGGTCAGAATAACCATGTATTCCCCGATAGCGGTATAGGAATGAACTGGGTTCTGCTGTGTTGAGCTCATCCCATCACCAAGATCCCAGAACCATGTAAAACCAGGTTCACCACCATAGACAGAGCCAGTGAATTCCTCAGAAGAATTGACAAAACCATAGTACGGACCATTCGCATCAGCAAGATACTGGACATCACCAAAGGCATAGAATTTTCCATCTCCAGCACCGACAAACACCTTCCCAGCGGCAAGAGCAGGAGATGATTTCGTATGAAACTGTGTATTCAGATTATAACTCCAGATCAACGCCCCTGTATACGCATTCAGACAGAACAAATAACTGGTATACCCACAACACGGGTCTGTGGTAAAATACACGTTCCCATCAGCAACACCAGGTGACGACTCGACGCTGCCATTGATCGCATAACTCCAGAGAAACCCCCCGGTGTCCTTATCAAGGCAGAGCATCCTGCCATCACTCGTACCAATATAAAGAAAACCGTACGCGACCGATGGAGAAGAATGCACCTCACATTGAGCGTTATAACTCCAGATAATGTTACCATTATCCGCGTCTAGACAATACACATAATAATCATTCGCACCAAAGTAGATTTTTCCATTATCCACCGTCGGGGATGAGTAGATGCCCGACGTCGTCGTAAACGTCCAGAGGAGATCTCCCGTATTGCTGTTCAGGCAGATGAAATCTCCATTCACAACACCAACATAGACTTTCTCATCAAAAATCGCGGGGGACGAGACAAGCGCGCTGTTAGTCTCGTACTCCCAGACAAGACTGCCATCCTCGGTATTCAAACAATATAGTGAGCCATCACTCGAACCAAAAAAAACCAGGTCGTCGACAACGGTCGGGGAGGTATCAATGATAAATCCTGTTTTAAAAGCCCAGAGGAATGATCCATCGATCGCATCCAGGCAATACAGATAGGTATCCTGTGAACCAACATACACTTTCCCATTTACCACCGCGGGGGATGACGTTATCTCACTGAATGTTGAATAGTTCCATAACAGACCTCCGCTGTCCATCCCAAAACAGTAGATATTACGGTCCCAGGAGCCGACGTAGGCGCGTCCATGGGAGACAACAGGGGATGAAGAAATGATAAAATCAGTCTGGTAGGTCCAAAGCACTTGGGCAGCATCTGGTGCGGTTGTCGTAGAAACACCACTGTGCGTCACATCATGGCGAAACATCGGCCACCAATCGTTCCCCTCCTGACTAATCGTTTGCCTGGACTCGGAGAAGGGTATCACAATCGAACCTGCCGTAGATGAAAATGTTATTACCGTCATACACATGACGACAAAAAACAAAAATGCAAGTTTTTTCCCCACCACTCTTTTGCTCATATCATTACCTTTGATGCACTCTTATCGGTGCTACTTATTACAACCAACTGACCCCTATATAATTTTAACGATTGTTAATACATAACCTTTTGCGTTACGAATCTTAAAGATCATTCAATAGACATAATATCACAAAACGCATTCATGTTCTGGGCATCAGGAGAACATTTCTATGAAGGTATTGATCACTGGAATGACAGGTTTTCTCGGAACACATCTAGCTGAAGATCTTTTGAGGACAAATAAGTACGACCTTGTCGGGACATATAGGGACGTAGGAAAAGCAACAAGATTTGAAAAACAAGGAATCGAGATGAGAAAAGCGGATCTCCTTAAACCAGAGTCACTTAAAAACATCACGAAAGACGTTGATGTCGTCGTTCATCTCGCAGGATTAATGCGGTTCCATGATCCCTTTGACCTCTTATACAATCATAATGTGAAGGCGACACAGAACATTGCAGAAGACGCTCTCCACCATGGCGTTCAGCATTTCATCTATAGTAGCTCGACAGAGGCCATAGGTCCCGTAACCAATGTTCCAGGAGACGAAACAAGCCCGTATCAACCCACGTACGACTATGGAAAAACCAAGCAGCTAGCGGAACTCTATCTGAAAGAAAAACAACAAACGAACGGTCTTCCGCTGACCATTCTCAGACCGACTGGGATCTATGGACCAGGCGATCTCTATGTCAGCTTATCGACCGTTCGAGCAGTGGCAAACAAGAAATTACGATTCTTGCCTGGAAAAGGAGACACCTACATTCACTTCACCTATGTCGATGACATTACCCAAGGCATCCAAAAAACAATCGAAAAATCAAAGCAATCCATCGGGGAAACATTCATCCTTGCAAGCGATGCGTATATCACATATAAGGAAATGTTCACTATAGTAGCACAATTGTTAGACGTGCCCCCACCTACCTATTCTATCCCGATGAGTCTCGCAAAAGCATATCTCTCCGTTGTCCAACGGAAGAATAAAAGAAAAGGAATCGATGACTTTGTCATGCATACATCGCTCATCGATACCATGCGAACGAATAGGGCGTATAGTAACGAAAAAGCAAAAAAGATTCTTGGATTTTCACCACAATACAATTACCAGCAAGGCATGAAAAAAACAATTGATTGGTACAAAGAAAAAAATCTCCTCTAAATGAAAACTATCCAGTTTTCATTAAAAAGATGTATCCGCAACACGAAACGCTAACTTCATCTTCCTAACTCATACGTCACCCAGATATCTGTTGCTTTACACACAGCAAATATCCTTTGGGGTGTGTTCTGAAAGAGCCAGGATTTTTCTCCCCTGAAAAAAAGACCTTTGGCTCCTTGCAACTGGATAACTATATTTTTTTGACCGAAATAAAAACCGATTTTCGAAGGAAGAATGAACGCATTTATCTTTTCATTCTGTCCACCGGTTGCTTGGATGACCACTTCTCTATTGAGGATAAACTTGAAACCGAATAACCAGAGCGCTGGTGATGCCACGGTATCACACTTTCCCATGATGACGACAAAACTATCGGTGAAATGATCCGTAGTTGCCTGCACGAAAGGCATTGAGCTAAGAAAAAACAAGCAAAGGATGGCAGTGAACAACCCTGTTAGTCTTATTGCTTTCTTCATCATTAATTCCTCCTTGTGCAATGCTAATGCATACCATATATAAATATGTTACGTAAAAATATATTAAAAACGAGAGGTTAATTCGGACCATAGATACTAAAAGCAAACCCTAAAAAGTACGTTTTATCGCTAAAAGGGGACAGCATCAAACCGGTAAACCCCCAGAATACACCACTCTTGTTAAGAGTCTCATGAACCAGACCTTTCAAGCCAAGAGAACGAAACTCAATATCATAACCATCAAACAACACAAAGTTGAACCATCGCAACGGATTGAACATCCAAAGAGAAAGCCCTAGCTCAGCCAACTTGGTCGCCAACTCCGCTTGTCCAAAGACGGATACGATGAGAGCGGGAAATAACCCAAGTATCAGCAATAAACCAAAAGGGACGATAATCGAACTGGGGTAATAATTAGGGATTTTCGTCGCAGCCGCGAACAAAGCACAAAAAGAATTCTTCAAATTCGGATTCGCAGTTTCACAATGTTCTTTGTTCCATCTCTTGATAAAAGTATTTTCAACCTGAGACAACGTCTTTGAATGCTGATGATATCCGCTCACCAACACCTGTGCTAGGCGAGCACTCATCCCCTTCGGCAGCAACCCCAGTCTGTTGATTTCTACAACCGCCTCACGGAAGAGGATAACAGCGTCCTCCTGAGACGCCGTCGCATTCAACCGTTCCATCAGACCATCAAGATACTCTATTAACTTCTCATATTGCGGTTTCGTGAGAGACACGGTAGACGGGCGATATCCATTGACACCGCATGCTTGTGTCGTGACTTCAACAGTGTCCGTGTCAGTGGATGCTTTGACGATTGTACAAATCAGACACGGTAGCAGTGTCACCCCCAAACACAGAAGAATAGCTGCAACAGCTCCCCCTTTCCACAGCAGGCGGTTTCCACTCAACCTTTTCCTTCCCTTATAAAACGAATAGATACAGCATATTTATTACTTTTCAATAAAAAAAATAACCAAGACTCTTGCCATAGAAACCTTCACTGGACCATCCGCCAAACTACAACTAAATTTTTTTCCAACAGAAATCTATTTAAAAGAATAAAAGAATTTCAAGACGCACAAAGGACGAAAAACGAATCTTTCAAAGTAGATCTTTGAAATATTCTGTTTTTACTCTTTTGTAAAAAAACTCCGAAATATCTAAGGAGGAACAACTCTCATGAAAGGAACAATAAAATGGTATAACACAAGAAAAGGCTATGGATTTATCGTTGGCGAAGATGGAAAAGATATCTTTCTTCACCGATCATCCGTACCAGCGGAAATGCGCCTGAACGAAGGTGATAAAATCGAATATGAAATAGAAGACAGCGACAGAGGACCCAAAGCAGTCAACGTCAAAAAAGGATAAAAAATAACATTTCTCCTTTTTTACACAATTATTTTACTAACCTTTTTCAAATCACTCCAAAAAAACATTCCTAAAAAACAAGAGAGATAACACATAATCTCTCTCAATTTATTTTTTCCTCACCTTTCTCTTTTTCAAATCAAAGAAAATCACTATTCCTTATCCAATGTTTAATTTCACCATCAGCCAGTGAATCGAAGGAAAAATAAACAACGTCAACGATTCCACCCACATGAAAGCATTCATCACAGGCGGAGCTGGATTCATCGGAAGCCATCTCGTCGACATACTTCTCAAAAACGGTTCCTCGGTCACGGTGTACGACAACCTCAGCTCAGGAAACAAATCCTTCATCCAACATCACCTCAAACAAAAGGAATTCACCTTCGTCCAAGCAGATTTACTCAACCTCAAACGATTAAAAAAAGAACTCCAAGGTCATGACCTGGTCTTTCATCTTGCTGCGAACCCGCACGTGCGACTGGGAGAAACACAGACAGACCTTGACCTCAACCAAGGCGTCGTTGCGACCTACAACGTCCTTGAAGCGATGCGACGAAACAACATCAAGAAAATCATCTTCTCCTCAAGCTCTGTCGTCTACGGGGAAACAACGGAACCTTCCCTCCCCGAGACCTACGGACCGACCCTTCCTATATCCCTCTACGGAGCAGGGAAACTCGGGGCAGAAGGACTTATCAGCGCCTTCTGCGGCACCTTCGATTTCCAAACCTGGATGTACAGATTCGCCAACGTCGTCGGCGCACGAGGCACCCATGGGGTGATCGTCGATTTCATCGAAAAACTCAGAAAAAACCCCAGAGAGCTTGAAATCCTCGGTGACGGTAGACAATGCAAACCCTACCTCTACGTCAGCGACTGTGTCGATGGTATTCTCTTTGGATATACCCATTCACAGCAGAAAATGAACCTCTTCAACCTCAGCTGCGACACCACCACCACGGTCACACGCATCGCAGAAATGGTCACAGATGAAATGGGACTCAACAATGTTTTATTCAAATACACGGGAGGAATACGCGGATGGAAAGGAGACGTCCCCCGATTCCAACTTGACGCAGAAAAGATAAACACACTCGGGTGGAAAGCAACCCTCACCTCAGATGAGGCAGTTAGAAAAGCAATAAGAGACGTACTGCACGCTAACCTTTAAAAGAACAAGAAAGTTTTCCATACTTGACTATGAGACTCTCCATCATTGGAACTGGATACGTCGGGCTTGTCACCGGCGCTTGTTTTGCAAAGCTCGGGCATCGCGTCATCTGTGTCGACATTGACTTAGACAAAGTACAAAAGATCAACAAGGGAATCCCGCCGATCTATGAACACGGATTAGGTAACCTCCTTACCACGTACAAAGAGAACATTACCGCGACAACAGACTACGAAAACGCCCTTGAAAACACCGATGTCACATTCCTCTGTGTCGGTACACCATCCATGAAAAACGGCTCTATCGACATCTCCTATCTCAAAGAAGCAACAAAACAAATAGCAACGATCCTCAAAGACAAAAAAACCTGGCATCTCATTGTCGTCAAAAGCACTGTCCTCCCAGGGACCACACAACAGATCGTCTTACCTCTCCTGGAACAACACTCAGAAAAAAAAGTAGGAACCGACATCGGACTAGCCATGAACCCCGAGTTCCTCAAAGAAGGAGTCGCAATACAAGACTTCCTTCAGCCAGACCGCATCGTCATCGGCTTCTACGACGAAAAAAGTAGAACCACCCTGCGAGAACTCTACAAAAACTTCTCCTGCCCCATCGTAGAGACATCCCTCTCAGCAGCAGAGATGATCAAATACGCAAGCAACGCCTACCTTGCCACAAAAATAAGCTTCATCAACGAAATCGGGAACCTCTGTAAAAAACTCAACATCGACACCTACGAGGTCGCCACAGGAATGGGGCTCGACAGCAGAATCGGCAGACCGTTCCTTGACTCAGGTATCGGCTGGGGCGGCTCTTGTTTCCCCAAAGACGTTGATGCGCTCATCTCCTGGGCAAAAGAAATCAAAGAACCAACCAGGATCATTGAAAGCACCAAACAAGTCAACGCCGACCAGCCACTCCGACTCATTAAAATCCTTCAAAAACATTTCCCAAAACTCAAAGGAAAAACCATTGGCATCCTTGGTCTTGCCTTCAAACCAGACACAGACGATATCAGAGACAGCCGGGCGATACCCATCGTCAAAGAACTCCTCAGAAACGGAGCGAAAATCAAAGCATACGATCCCCAGGCGATGGACAATTTCAAAACACTCTTCCCAACAATAGAATATTGCGAGTCAGCCACAGACGTCCTATCCTCAGATGCGATTCTCATCACCACCAAATGGAAAGAATTCGCCACCCTCAACTTCCAGGGGAAAATCATCATCGATGGACGAAGGCTCGATCAAGCAAAAAACGCGAAAATCTACGAAGGAGTATGTTGGTAGTATGATCATAAAAAAAGCAGTCATTCCCGCGGCAGGACTCGGAACAAGGTTTCTTCCGGTCACCAAATCCATGCCAAAAGAAATGCTCCCGATTATTGATACACCCGCGATTCACTACGTCGTCAAAGAAGCAGTCGAAGCAGGTCTTGACGACATCATCATCATCACCGGTCGAGGGAAACGAGCGGTCGAAGATTATTTTGATGAATCACCGGAAATGGAAATGCATCTCGCAAAACACAAAAAAGACGATCTCCTGCAGGCAATCAGGGATATCTCCTCTATGGCCAACGTGCATTACATTCGACAGAAAGAGCCAAAAGGATTACCCGACGCTATCCTAGCTGCAGAAAAACACATCGGTGATGAACCCTTTGCCGTTCTCTTAGGCGATGACATCATCATCTCCGAAACACCGTGTACCAAGCAGCTTCTTGACGTCTACGCTACGTACCACTCTTCTGTTCTTGCGATACAAGACGTCCCACGGGAAAAAATCAACAGATATGGGGCTGTGAAGGCAACAAGAATCGCTTCTTCTCAGACAGAGTTATATCAGGTTGACCATATCGTCGAAAAACCAAGAATCGAAGAAGCACCTTCAACGTTGGCTGCGATCGGCAGATACGTTTTTACTCCTGAAATCTTCGATGCGATGAAACGTACCAAACCCGG
>Ga0326726_10001410_pt1 | contig 22328 bp, 20 predicted proteins | sample MHFenrmetagenome_2_FD_207603 | JGI IMG/M metagenome (GOLD analysis project Ga0326726, IMG submission 207603) | Lab enriched peat soil microbial communities from Michigan Hollow, Ithaca, NY, United States - MHF15MN | ecosystem: Environmental > Terrestrial > Soil > Wetlands > Peat | place: USA... | reverse complement strand
GCGGATTACCGTGCCCGCGTTCCAGCGCAAGAAGGCGCGCGGCGAGAAGATCGCGATGCTCACCGCGTACGACCACCCGTTCGCGCGCATCTTCGATCAGGCCGGCATCGACGCGCTCCTGGTCGGCGACACGATGGGCCACGTCGTGCAGGGCCACGAAACGACGCTGCCCGTGACGCTCGACGAAGTCATCTACCACTGCCGCATGGTGAGTCGCGCGGTGCGCCGCGCGCTGGTCGTCGGCGACATGCCGTTCGGCAGCTACCAGGTGAGCGTCGAGGACGCGCTGCGCAACGCGCTGCGCCTGATGAAAGAGGGCGGGGCGCACGCCGTGAAGCTCGAGGGCGGCGAGCGCGTCGCCGACCGCATCGCCGCGTTCGCGCGCATGGAGATCCCGGTCATGGGCCATGTCGGCCTGACGCCGCAGTCGGTCCACCAGTTCGGCGGCTACCGCGTTCAGGGCCGTGGCGACGAGGGACACGAGAAAGTGTTGCGCGACGCGCGCGCGGTCGAGGCCGCGGGCGCGTTCGCGGTCGTGCTCGAGTGCGTGCCGCGCGAGCTCGGCGCCGAGATCACGCGCGCGCTCTCGATCCCGACGATCGGCATTGGCGCTGGCGTAGGCTGCGACGGCCAGGTGCTCGTGATGCACGACCTGCTCGGTCTGGGCGAAGTCACTCCGCCGCGCTTCGTGCGCCAGTACGTGGCGCTCGGCGACGTCGTGCGGCGTGCCGCCGAGATGTACGCCGAAGACGTGCGCAACCAGAAGTTCCCGGGCGATGCTGAATCCTATTGAGCCGCTGCTGATCCGGAGCGTCGCCGAGCTGCAGCGCTGGTCCGACACGGCGCGCTCGCTGCGCCGGCGCATCGCCCTCGTGCCGACGATGGGCGCGCTGCACGCCGGCCATCTCTCGCTCGTCGACGTCGGCTACCGGCACGCCGACCGGGTGATCGTCTCGATCTTCGTGAATCCGACTCAGTTCGGGCCCGCGGAGGACTTCGCGCGCTACCCGCGCGACCTGGCGCGCGACCTCGAGCTGCTGCGCAAGGTCGGCGCCGATGTCGTGTTCGCGCCGCCGGTCGAGGAAATCTACCCGAACGGCGACGCCACCTGGGTCGAAGTCGAGCGACTCACCTCGGGCCTGTGCGGGCGGAGCCGACCAGGTCACTTCCGTGGAGTCACGACCGTCGTCGCGCGGCTCTTCAACGCGGCGCGCCCGCACCTCGCGGTGTTCGGCGAGAAGGACTACCAGCAGCTCGCGGTGATTCGCCGCATGTCGCGCGACCTCGCGTTCGGCGTCGAGGTGGTCGGCGGGGCGATCGTGCGCGAGCCCGACGGCTTGGCGATGAGCTCGCGCAACGTGTTCCTCTCGGCGCGCGCGCGCCAGCAGGCGACGTCCCTGCACGCGGCGCTGCACGAAGCGCGCGCGCTGGTGCGGGCCGGCGTGCGCGACGCGGCCGCGCTCTGTCACGAGGCGCGCCGGCGGATCGAGAAGGAGCCGCTCGCCGAGGTCGACTACGTCGAGCTGGTCGACGCGGAGACGCTCGAGCCCGTGCGCGAGATCGGCGCGCCTGCGGTGCTCGCGCTCGCGGTGCGCTTCGAGGGCACGCGCTTGATCGACAACACCCTGTTCGAAGCGGAGACGCTCTGATGCTGCGCACGCTGTTGAAGTCGAAGATCCACCGCGCCACCGTCACCGAGGCGAACCTCGACTACGAGGGCTCGATCACGATCGACGGCGAGCTCGCCGACGCCGCCGATTTGTGGCCCAACGAGCGCGTCGAGATCTACGACGTGACCAACGGGGCGCGCCTCGCGACCTACGTGATTCGCGGCGAGCCCGGCAGCGGGGTGATCGCGATCAACGGCGCGGCCGCGCACCTCGTGAAGCCCGGCGACCTCGTGATCATCGCGAGCTACGCGCAGATGAGCGACGACGAGGCGCGCGACTTCCAGCCGCGCATCTGCTTCGTCGACTCGGAGAACGCGCTCCGCTAGGTTCGGGCCGCCTTGGCCGAGCCGACCCACAAGAGCATCTGCAAGAACCGCAAAGCGCGCTTTCAGTACACGATCGAGGAGACGGTCGAAGCGGGCATGGTGCTGACCGGTTCCGAGGTCAAGTCACTGCGCGCCGGCGGCGCGAACCTGAGTGACGCGTACGCGCAGGTGCGCGGCACCGAGATGTTCCTGCACAAGGCGCACATCGCCCCGTACGTGTACGCGGGCAACGCGAATCACCTGCCGGAGCGCGTGCGCAAGCTGCTGCTCCACCGGCGCGAGATTCACCGGCTCGGCGGCCGGCTGCGGGAGCGCGGCCTCACGCTGGTGCCGATCGAGATGTACTGGAAGAACGGCCGCGCGAAGGTCGAGCTCGGCCTCGGCCGCGGCAAGAAGCTGCACGACAAACGCCAGGCGATCGCGACCCGCGAGGCCGACATGCGCGTGCGTCAGGCGACCCGGCGGCACGCGAAGCGCGGATGAAGCGCGCCGCGGCGCTCGCGCTCGCGCTCGCCGTGGCGTGCTCGCATCGCAGGGCGCCGGTCGAGTACACGCACAACCGCTGGGACTACTGGAGCTTCACCGCGCGCGCGGGGCCGCAGCCGGAGCCGAACTATCTCCCCTGGGCGATGCACCGCGAGGAGCTGCCGGACGGCGGCGAGGCACTGATCGCGTGCCGCTGGACCGACGACGCCCTGCCGCTCCACTACTTCGTCGAGTCACCCGTGATTCCCGAGGAGCTCGCAGGCGAGTGGAGCAACCGCAGCCCGGAGGACTACGTCACGGCCGTCGACGAGGCGTTCGCGCTCTGGCAGCGCGCGCTCGGCGAACCGCAGCGCTTCACGCGGGCCGCGAGCGCGCGCGAGGCGCAGCTCGTGATCCACTTGCTCGCGGAGGTCCGGCAGGTGGGCGAGGGCCAGCTCCTCGGCGTCGTGCGCGGCGAAGAGGACCGCTGCCACGTGAAAGAGGCGGGCTCAACACCGGATCGTGTAGAGATCGCGTTCGCGCCGCACGACGCCTCGGTGTTCATCGCCGACCCGATCGGGCTGCTGACCCCCCGCCAGGTGCGCGCCGTCGCGCTGCACGAGATCGGTCACTTGCTCGGTGTCTCCGGCCAGCACAGCCCCCTCGCGGGCGACGTGATGTACGGGCTGGCCGGCGATCGGCGCATCGAGGCGCTCTCCGAGCACGACAAAAACACCTTGCGCGCGCTCTACGCGCTCGCGCCCGGCACCATCTACGCGCGGCTGGGCGAGGTGAAGGAGCCCGCGTTGCGCGGCGTGCGGCGCGAGCCGCCGAAGCTCGCCGGCGAGACGCTCGACCCGCGCCACGGCTTCCAGGTCCAGTTCCCGAAGGGCTGGCAGGCGATCAAGACGCCGAGCGGCTGGATCGCGGTCGACGGCGTCTCGTGGGACTACGACGCCTCGATCCAGGTCGTGGCGTCGCGCGGCAGCGTCGACGCGCACCTCTCGCTGCTGGCGGCGAAGAGTCGCGCCCAGGGCGAGGACGTGCGCCGCGAGGAGTTCGAGCTCGACGGCGCGCCGGTCGTGCGGTTGATCGCGCGCGGCACGGAGCGCGGCGAGCAGATCGACGTCATCGACTGGGGCGACGGCTGGGTGCTGGTCGTGATGGCCGACGCGCGCGTCGAGGACTTCGAGTTCTACCGCCCCTGGTTCCAGCGGGTGCTGCTGTCGGTGCAGCGCCTCGACTCGGGACTCACTCCGAAGCCGAAGGCCGAGCGCTGAGCCAGCGCCGGGCCATGAACGTTCCGACCAGCGCCGCGACGCCCAGCGCGACCGCGAGGCCGACGTTGCGCAGGTTCGGCTCGACCGCCGCCCGGCCCGCGACCGCGAACAGCGCCGCGCGCGGCACGAAGCCGAATCCGGTTGCGGTGCAGAACACGGCGAAGCGCATGCGCGAGAGACCCGCGCTCGCGAACACGGGCGTCAGCCACGAGATCGGGATCGCGGTGTAGAGCGCCAGCCAGGGCGCGCCCCGCAGCGCGAGAAACTCCTCGAAAGAGCGGAGCGCGCCGATCCCGAGATACTTCTGCACCGGCTCGCGTCCGAGGGCGCGCGCGATGCCGAACACCAGCGACCCGCCGAGCAGTCCGCCGACCGCGCCGCACGCCGTGCCCAGCACCGGCCCGAACAGCATTCCCGTCGCCATCATCACGAGCCAGGAGGGCAGGCCGAGGAACGGCCGGAAGGTCATGATGCCGATCATCGCGAGCGGGCCGAAGACGCCGAGATCCGCGATTGCGTCGCGCAGTGACTCGGGCCGCCAGTGGACGCCGCTCGCGAAGCGCAGCCAGATCAGTCCGCCGATGCCCGCGGCGATCGCCAGAACCGCCAGCGAGCGCTGTACACCTCGACGGGTCACGCGGCGCCGCCGACGCGCAGGAGCAAGCCCTTCAGGTATTCGCCTTGCGGGTGGCGGATCGAGACGGGGTGATCCGCCGGAGCGCGCAGCTCGCCCAGCACCTGCACCTCGCGGTGCGCGTCGAGCGCTGCGGAGAACACGAGCTTGCGGAACAGCTCGGGCGCGAGGTGGTGCGAGCAGCTGAACGTCAGCACGTGGGCGCCCTCGGCCGCGCGCGCGAACACGCGCAGGTTCAGATCCTTGTATGCGCGGCACGCCGCGGGCACGTCGCGCTTCTTCTTGGCGAAGGGCGGCGGGTCGACCGAGATCAGGTCGAAGAGCCGGCGCTCGCGGCGCAGGAACTCGTTCACGTCGCCGGCGACCAGCTCGCAGCCGGGTACGTTCACGCGCGCGAGCTCCACGGCCTGCTGAGACGCTTCCACGGCGATCACCTCTCGCGCTCCACCCTGCTGCGCCGCGCTCGCGAAGCCGCCCGTGTGCGCGAACAGGTCGAGCGCCCGTGCCCCGCGCGCGAGCTTCGCGAACAAGTCGCGCGCGTCGCGTTGGTCGAGGTAGAACCCGGTCTTCTGTCCGTGCTTCAAGTCGACGGCGTAGCGGCGGCCCGACTCCTGAATCTCGATCGGCTCGTCGGGGATCGAACCGAAGAGCGCGTGACCCGCCGCGCCCTCGCTGCGCAGCCAGGCACCGCCCACGCCGATGAGCCGGCGCACGATTTCAGCGATGGCCGCCGCACGTCGCGCCATCGCCGGCGTGCCGACGCGCAGCGCGACGAAGTCCGCGTAGCGGTCGATCACGAGTCCGGGCAGGCCGTCGGCCTCCGCGTGCACGAGCCGCAGCGCGTCCGTGCCCGCGAGCAGCGGGTGGTCGCGCCGCCAGCCGAGCGCCGCCCCCAGCCGCGCCTCGAGCCAGGGCTGCGGATCCGGCTCCTCCTTGCCGAAGGCCAGGATGCGCACGCGAATCTGCGCATCCGGGTCGAAGTCCCCGAAGCCGAGGATCGCCCCCGACTCGTCGTGCAGCGCCACCACGTCGCCGGGCTCCGGGTCGCCCTCGGTCCGGAGAACGCTGCCCGACAGCACCCAGGGGTGCCCGAGGGCCACGGAGCGCTCGCGGCCCCTGCGCAACACGACCGCTGGGGTCTTCTTGACGTGCATGGGCGGGCCTTTAGTATGCCCCGCGTTCTTGGGGGCGATCGGTTTCGACGGATGGTCGAGGTCGTCCGCTGCGTGCCGAGGTGCCGAGCCCTCGTAAAACTCGCGGCGAAGGCAATCTAATTGCCAACGAAAATCTCGCTCTCGCTGCTTAGCTAAACACTAGGACAGCAAGCACGCCCGCGACCGACGCCTGCTGAGTCGCGGGGGTGTCATACGCAGCAGGCTGGTCCAAGTCCTCGTCGGGGGGAGGCGGACGAGACCATACCCGAATCGCGACCGACTAGGCGAGCGCCGAAGCCAGGCCGGCCGTTAAATCAAACACGGAGCTACGCACGTAGACGCGGGCGAAGGAAGCCAGACGGACCCGGGTTCGATTCCCGGCGCCTCCACCAGCTACCCAAGCGACGATCGCGCTTGAGACTCGGACTGCGCTTGCCTCGCCATCAGCCTGGAGAGCATGATCCGCGAGTCACGGCTTCCACGGGTCTCGATTCCTCGGCTTCAGGAGGCGGTGGTGAAGAGGCAGCGCAGCTGGTTGATTCTGGTCGCGGCTTCCGTCCCCTTGTTGTGGGGCGCAGGGACGGCCTTCGGCGACTCCCTTCTCTACGACTTCGCGTCGGGGGCCTTCGTCAACCCCGTTCCCGCGAGCGTCGTCCCGGCGAACACGACGGCGAGCAGCCTGAGCGGCGTTGGTGGCATCCAGGGCGGGACTGGAACGCCACCGCCGTCGGGTGGCCCGGTCAACAACTCGGGGCCCTCGGGCACTCACTACGTCTCGTTCACGGTCACTCCCAATGCCGGCTTTTCTCTGGACGTCTTGGCACTCTCTTTCGACGAGAGGAACCTGACCGCCGTTGGACCCACGGGCTTCGACGTCTATACGAGCGTCGACGGATTCACGAGTTCGATTCTCGGCGGCGCCTTGGCACAGAGTGCGACCGGCTTCACGAACCACTCCGTTGCGCTGAGTGGTCCGTACTCGGCGATCTCGGGACCGTTCACCGTGCGCATCTCCGGGTTTGGAGGCCCGGCAAGCGCGCCGCAAGGGATCTGGCTGCTCGACAACATCGCCCTCACGGTGACGGCGGTGCCCGAACCCCCGACTCTCGCTCTGCTCGCGATTTGTGCGGTCGGCTTGATGAGGCGAAGGCACTCGCGGCGTTCGGTGCCGCTCGTGTGACTCGAGGCGTCACCGCGCCGCTCATGTAGGGGAAGATGTCGATCGGAATCGTGTTCGGGGTTCCCGCTTCCCAGTCGTCGAGAATGCCCCCAGTCTGGAACGTCTCGAAGCCGGGCCGACCCGAAGTGAGCGTGGTCGTGTTCGCGACGCTCAGTACCGCGTGGCCGTTGATCAGAGCAGTGATCGTGCCGTTGACGAGATCGGCCTCGATGATGTCGCCACTCACGATCGTGGACGGCGCCGTCGTGAGATTGCCTCGGTACGTTCCGCTCGAGTACCAGTAGATGTAGAGCACGCCGTCGTGCCAGGCCGCGACCAAGCCCTGGCCGGGGGCGCCCAGCAGCACGAGGCCCACCTGTCCGCTCGGATCCACGACGCGCGCGCGGGCGAACTGCTGCGTGTCACTGAAGGTGCCGCTGCCCTGCCAGTAGTAGAGCGCGTCGCCGCCGCCGCCCGAGACCTGGTGGTTCACCAGATCGGCGAAGCCGTTGCCGAAGGGCTGCGCCCAGTTCCCTCCGACGACGAGCGGGATCTCGTTGGGGCGGTCGAAGTACTCGGCCGCGCTCACCGACGGGCGCAGGAACAGGGCGCTGATCGTCCGGTTCTGGTCCATCGTGACTTGCAGCGGATTGTCCGACTCGTGACCCGTCGGCACGCTGCCGCTCCAGCCGGCAAACGAGTACCCGAAGTCTGCGACCGGCGTGAGGGTGACTGGCGTCCCGAGCAGATAGGTCGGCTGATCGGGGGAGCGCAGCACGCTTCCATGACTCGCCAGAGTCGTGAGGGTGACGTTCGACGAGATGCTCGTGAAGTCCTGGCCGGTCACGTTGACGGTGACGGGGCCGGCGACGGTGCGCGTGAGCGGGCTCATCGCGTGCCCGGACGCGGTCGGCGTGAGGACGATGGACGTCGCATTGGGCGGCACGGCGGTGAGTGAGTACGCGCCGCTCGCGGTGGTCACCGCGGTCCCGGTGAAGCCGCTGCTGGCGTTCACGAGCACGCCGCCGAGGCCCACGCCGTTCTCGAGGATCGTCCCACTGACCGCGAACGAGAAGGGAGTGCCCGCCTCCCAGTCGTCGAGCACGGCTCCGGTCTGGAACGTCTCGAAGCCCGGTCGGCCCGACGTGAGCGTCGTGGTGTTCGGGACGGAGAGGACGACGTTGCCGTTGATCTTCGCCGCGACGGCGCCGTTCGAGAGTTCCGCCTCGATGACATCGCCGTTTTGAATCGTGGACGGCAGCGTCGTGAGGTTCCCGCGGTATGTTCCGGTCGAGTACCAGTAGATGTAGAGCACGCCCTGGTGCCACGACGCGATCAGGCCCTGGCCGACCGCGCCCAGCAGCACGAGCCCGACCTGGCCGCCCGCATCGACCACGCGCGCCCGCGCGAACTGCGCGGTGTTGTCGAAGGCGCCGGCGCCCTGCCAGTAGTAGAGCGCGTCGGCGGTGGCACCCGTGACCTGGTTGCCGACGAGATTCGCGGTCCCGCCGGGGAGTGACTGCGCCCAGTTCCCGCCGATCGAGAGCGGCGTCTCGTTCGAGCGATTGAAACCGTCCGACGCGAGCACGTTCGCGGAGCCGAACGTCGCGGTGATCGTCCGGTCCTGGTCCATCGTGACCTGTAGGGGGTTGTCGCCGAGATGCCCGGGCGGCACGTTGCCGCTCCAGCCGGCGAACGTGTACCCGGCGTCGGGGACGGGGGTCAGCGTGACCACCGTCCCGAGCGGGTAGGGGGAGAGATCGGGGTTTCTCGTCACGCTGCCGTGACTCACGAGGACCGTGAGGACGGCGCTCGTGATCGCAGTGCTCGTGAAGTCCTGGCCGGTCACGTTCGCGGTCACCGGACCGGCGACGGTCCGCGTGAGCGGGCTCATGGTGTGTCCGGCGAGGGTCGGTGTGAGGACGATCGACGCGGCGTTGGCGGGCACGCCCGGCAATGAGTACGCGCCGGTCGCGTCGGTCGTTGCGCTTCCGGAGAAGCCTCCGCTCGCCGTCACGAGGACGCCGCTCAGTCCGGGCCCGCCCTCCGTGATCGTGCCGCTGATCGAGTACGAGACGGGAGTGCCGGCTTGCCAGTCGTCGATGCCGGCGACCAGCGTGGGAAGAGAGGGGTTCAGGTAGGTGATGAACCCGGGAGTGCCCGAGGTGAGCGTGGTCGTGTTCGGCGTGCTCGCGACGGTGACTCCGTTGACCATGGCGCGGATGGTGCCGCCGTCGAGCACCGCCTCGATCACGTCGCCGTCGGCGATCGGCGACGCCTGCGTTGCGAGTACTCCCTGATCAAGACCGTTCGCGTACCAGTAGATGAAGACGGACTTGTTGGCGCCCGGGCCGGGCGGGCCCCAGGTGAGCAGGATGGAGTGATCGGTCCCGCCGAGCAGCACGAGCCCCGGCTCTCCCGTGCTGTCGACCACGCGTTCGCGCGCAAACTGACTCGTGTTGCTGAAGGTGCCCGGCCCGCTCCAGTAGTAGATCCCCTCGTTCGAGCCGCCCGTGACGTGATTTCCAGTCAAATTGGAAAACCCGTCGAAGTTGCCGGCGACGGTGCGCCGCCAGTTTCCGGTCACCGCGAACGGCAGCTCATCGGGCCGGTTGAAATCGTCGGAGGCCACGATGGTCTCGGTCTGCGCGCGCGACGGCGAGGCCGCGAACCCGATCGAGAGGAACGTGAGCGCGATGAAGATCGCGATGCCGAGATGCTTGCTCATCAAGGACTCTTCCTTGGGTATGCGTTCAGAGCGAGACTCGGCGCATCTGCCACAGGACGCCGCACGGGCCGCATCCAACTGCCGGGCACCGGATCATGGCACGCCGGACAGCCCGCGCAACTCTCGCCGGTGTACGCTTTCAACCCCCACTCAACGGAGACCCCCCATGGCCCTCTCGTTCTACGACGTCAGCGTCGGCTCGTACCTGCAGATCCTCGGCGCGGTGACCGGCTTCCTCGCGAAGGGACGCGAGCACTGCGAGAAGCACGGCATCGACTTGAAGCAAGTCGTCGAGACGCGCCTCGTCCCCGACATGCTGCCCTTCCGCTTCCAGGTCGTCGCCGTCGCGCATCATTCGCTCGGCGCCATCCAGGGCATCGAAGCGGGCGTGTTCCGGCCGCCCACCGTGCCCGACCTCGACTACCCGGGTCTCGAGAAGCTGATCGCCGACGCGCGCTCGGGCCTCCAGGGCTACAAGCGCGAAGCGATCGACGGGCTGGAGGGGAAGGACGTCCAGTTCAAGCTGGGTGAGCGCGGCATGCCGTTCATCGCGCGGGACTTCGTGCTTTCGTTCTCGCTGCCGAACTTCTACTTCCACGCGACCACGGCCTACGACATGCTGCGCATGAAGGGTGCGCCCATCGGCAAGCGTGACTTCATGGGCGTGCCGCGGATCAAGGCGTAATGGCTCGGCGCAGGGGGAGAGAGATGAAGGTTCGCCGCGTGGTCACGGGTCACGATCGCTCCGGAAAGGCCGTGTTCGTCTCGGACGCCACGGTCGAGCCGGTCACCGCCGAGCTCATGCCCGGCTCGGAGTTCCACAAGCTGTGGGGCGGCGATCGCACGCCGTCCTTCCCGGACGACGGAGCCGAGCCGGCGCAGCCGACATACTTCCCGCCGATCGGGGGCTTCCGCTTCGGGATGTTCTCGCTCCCGCCCGCCAGCTCGGTCGCCGCTCCGCAACCGGCGGACATGGCCGCTGCCGCGCGCGAGCTCGACGCGAAGCTCCCCGGGCTCACGAGCTACATGGAGCCCGACGCGCCGGGCATGCACACCACGCCGACGATCGACTTCGAGGTCGTGCTCGACGGCGAAGTCTGGCTCGAGCTCGACGGCGGCAAGGAAGTGCATCTGCATCCGGGAGACACCGTGGTGCAGAACGGCACGCGCCACGCCTGGCACAATCGCGGCACGAAGACGGCTCGCCTCGCGGTGTTCATCGCCGGCGCGCGCCACGCGAAGTTCCCCGCGACCTGAGGCTCGAGTCCGATGGTGGGTCACTGTCGGTGCCTGGCGGCGAAGCCCTGACGGGTCTTGAAACCTCCGAGCATCGGAGAGGCATGAAGAAACTCGTCTCGGTGCGACGCGAAGCGGAACGACATTGGGTGGGCGACGGCTTCCCGGTGCGCTCGCTCTTTTCCTACCAGGACCAGAGCTTGCCGCCCAGCCCATTCCTGCTGCTCGACTACGCGGGACCCGCGGAGTTCGCTCCGGCGACCCGGCCGCGCGGCGTGGGGGAGCATCCGCACCGCGGGTTCGAGACGGTGACGGTCGTCTATCAGGGCGAAGTCGCGCACCGTGACTCGGCCGGCAACTCCGGCCGCATCGGCCCCGGCGAGGTGCAGTGGATGACTGCGGCCTCGGGCGTCGTGCACGAGGAGAAGCACTCGCCCGAGTTCACGCGCCGCGGCGGAACGCTCGAGATGATTCAGCTGTGGGTGAACTTGCCGGCGCGCTTCAAGATGAGGCCGCCGCGCTACCAGACCCTGCTCGACGCGCAGATTCCGGCGGTCGAGCTGCCCGGCGGAAGCGTGCGCGTGATCGCCGGTGACTTCGCCGGCGCGCGCGGGCCGGCGCAGACGTTCACGCCGATCAATCTCTGGGACCTGCGACTGCGCGCAGGCGAGAGCGTCGAGCTGCCGCTGCCCGAAGGGCACAGCGCGGCACTTCTGGTCCTGAAGGGCGTGGCCTCGCTCGAGGGCTCCGCACGCGCGAAGCACGCCGAGATCGCGATCTTCGATCCGTCCGGCGAGAGCATCGCCGTTCGGGCGGAGGAGGATCTCACGGCGCTCGTGCTGAGCGGCGAGCCGATCCACGAGCCCGTGGTCGGCTACGGGCCCTTCGTCATGAACACCGAGGCGGAGATCGACCAGGCGATCGCCGACTACCAGGCGGGGCGCTTCGGCCGGTGATCTCCGCCACAGAGAGCGGCGGCTCGGCTGCCGATGAATCCGAGATGCGCTGGCTCACGCCATGTCTCGTCGTGGTCTGCTTCACCGCCTGTATGAAGACCGTCGACGTGAGTCACGACATCCAGCCCAGCCGCCCGAACCCGTCCAAGTCGTCCGAGAAGGCCGGGGTCGTGTGCAGTGAGCGCCTCCTCGCCGGCGTCGCGCGCGCGAGTCAGTATCGGCTCGAGCTCGGCGAGCCACTGTGCAATGCCTTGCTGCGCACGGTCGAGGGCTCGTACCGCAGCGCGCAGCGCGCGACGAAGCCCTATGCCGGCGAGTTCGGCCGGGTCGTCCAGTTCGATCTGCAGAGCCGTTCCCTCGACATCCAGCGGCGCGGCGACGGCTCGACCCGCGTGGCGTGCTCCATCACGGTGGTCGTCGAGCGTTACGGGCGAGACCTGAAGCGCACGAGCCGCCAAGCGGTCTCGGGCAACGGCTTCGTCGAGCGCCGGGACGCGACGGACGCGATCGTGCGGGAGGCGGCCGAGACGGCGCTCCAGCAGGTCGCGGACAATGCCTCGAGCCTGCTCGTCGCGGGCCTCGACGGCCCGCGCGTCCAGGCGTCTCCGCCGTCGCCCTAGCTTCCGACGTGCTGGGCGTGCCGATCGCGCGCGCCTCCGGCGAGTCACTCGAGGGATTCCTGCGCGAGCGCATCTTCGCGCTGCTCGGCATGAAGGACACTCGCCTGGCGAGCGCATACTCCGCGAATCCGGCGACGCATGCGCTGGAGCTCTTCGATGACCGCCGAGACAGTCCCTCTCGCGCCCGACGGTCGAGCTCATGACCACTGACCAGCTCACGCCTCCCCAAAGAGAGGGCGGGCGGGGGTCCTGGGGCCAGCCAGTGGGTGGGCTTCGGCATGGCGGTGGTGGTGCGCCGCGACGATCTGTGCGCGAGCCCCGGGCGCTTCGGCTGGGATGGCGGCTAGGGCACGTCCGGGCACAGCGATCCCGCGGAAGACCTGGTCGGGATCCTGCCAGCGCCGGATGGACTCGCCCAGCGGGCCCAGCGCGTTCAAGGACTTCTGGACCTCCGCATATCAGGCGATCGACGACTAGCGCTAAGCTCCGCCCCCGGGAAAATTCGCGGACCCCGTAAACCCCGCGGCGACATCCGAGGTCAGAGCACTAGACCATGTGGATCGTCCGACTCGCGCTCCGGCGCCCGTACACCTTCGTCGTCATGGCGATGCTGATCGGCGTGCTCGGCGTGGTGTCGATCGTGACCATGCCGACCGACATCTTCCCGAACATCGACATCCCGGTCGTCTCCTCGGTCTGGTTCTACGGCGGCCTCGCCCCGGACGAGATGCAGAACCGGATCACGACCATCGTCGAGCGCGCGATGACGACGACCGTGAACGACATCCAGCACATCGAGTCCCAGGCGCTGCGCGGCATCAGCGTCATCAAGGTCTTCTTCCAGCCAGGCGCGAAGGTCGAGGCGGGCGTGGCGCAGATCAACGCGATCTCGGAGACGCTGATCCGGCCCTTGCCGCCGGGAATCACCCCGCCGCTCATCTTGCAGTACAACGCCGCGAGCGTTCCGGTCCTGATCATGTGTCTCAGCAGCGACGCGCTCTCGGATCAGGAGATCAACGACCTCGCGAGCAACTTCCTGCGCACGCAGCTCGTGACCGTGCAGGGCGCGTCGATTCCCCCGGCCTACGGCGGAAAGTCGCGCCAGATCGTGGCGGATCTCGACGCCGACGCCATCTACGCGCGCGGCTTGTCTCCGCAGGACGTCGCCAGCGCATTCTCCGACCAGAACGTGATCCTGCCGGCGGGCACGGCGAAGATGGGCGCGCGCGAGTACGACGTGGCCCTGAACGGCAGTCCGTCGGTGCTCGCGGACCTCGACGAGCTGCCCATCAAGTCGGTGAACGGCTCGGTCGTGAAGATGCGCGATGTCGCACACGTGCACGACGGCTTCGCGCCGCAGACGAATCTGGTCCGACGCGACAGCCACCACGCCGTCATGCTGACGGTCATGAAGAGCGGCGGCGCCTCGACGCTCTCGGTCGTCCAGGGCGTGAAGGACATTCTGCCGCGGATCATGGCGGGCATGCCGCCGAGCTTGAAGTCCGATCTGCTCTTCGACCAGTCGATCTTCGTGCGCGCGGCCATCAGCGACGTCTTGCGCGAGGGCGCGATCGCCGCCGGGCTCACCGCCCTGATGATCCTCCTGTTCCTCGGCAGCCCGCGCAGCACGGTGATCGTGGCGTCCTCGATTCCGCTCTCGGTCCTGACCTCGATCCTGGTCTTGAAGGCGACGCACCAGACACTCAACGTGATGACCCTGGGCGGAATGGCGCTGGCGGTCGGAATCCTGGTCGACGACGCCACCGTCGAGATCGAGAACATCCACCGGAATCTCGCGCAGCGGAAGCCGATCCGGCAGGCGATCCTCGACGGCGCGCAGCAGATCGCGGTTCCGGCGTTCGTGTCGACGCTCGCGATCTGCATCGTGTTCGTGCCGGTGTTCGCGCTCGGCGGCGTGGTGGGCTCGCTGTTCTCGCCGCTGGCGCTCGCCGTGGTCTCGGCGATGCTGGCGTCCTATCTGCTGTCGCGCACGTTGATCCCGACGATGGTCCTGTATCTCCTTCCGGGAGAGCTCGAGCGCGAGCGAAGAGAGCCGCACGCGGCGCGCCGCGGCCGAGTCGCGCGCCTGCACGAGCGCGTCCAGCGCGAGTTCGACCGGCTGGGAGCGGCATATGAGCGCGGTCTCTCGGCGGCACTCACTCGGCGCCGGCCGGTGCTCGTGGGCTTCGCCGGATTCGCGGCCGCGTCGCTCCTGCTCGTGCCGTTCGTGGGGCGCGACTTCTTTCCGTACGTCGACGCCGGCCAGATCCGGCTGCACTTCCGCGGGCCGAGCGGGACACGCCTCGAGGAGACGGAACACTACGCCCAGCGCGTCGAGGACCGGATTCGCACGCTCATCCCGGCCGACGAGATTTCGGTGATCCTCGACAACCTAGGCGTGCCGGGCGGCATCAATCTCGCGATCACCGACAGCGCCTCGCTGAGCGCTGCCGAGGGCGAGATACTCGTGTCGCTCCGGCCGTCTCACGAACCGACCGCCGAGTATTTGAAGAAGCTGCGCGCCGTGTTGCCGCACGAGTTCCCCGCGCTCACCTTCTTCTCTCAGCCGGCCGACATCGTGGGTCAGATCCTCAACTTCGGGCTGCCCGCGCCGATCGACGTGCAGATCAGCGGCCCCAACGCCGAGCGCGAGGCGAACTACGAGGCGGCCCAGCAGATGGCCGCGCGCATGCGGCTGATTCCGGGCGCGGTCGACGTCCACGTGCACCAGGTGCTGGACGGCCCGCGCCTGGCGCTGGACGTCGATCGCTCGCTCGCGGCGCAGAGCGGACTCACGGAGCGCGACGTCGCCCAGAGCCTCTTGATCTCACTCACCGGCAACGGCTCCACCAGCACCAACTTCTGGCTCAATCCGAAGAACGGGGTCAGCTACCAGGTCGTGATCCAAACTCCGCAGCACCGCCTCGGCGACATCAGCGCGCTGCAGAACACGCCCGTGACGTTCGACGCGAACAGCTCGCCGCTGCTCCTCGGCAACTTGGCCTCGATCGGGCGCACGACCACGCCAGTCGCGCTGAGTCACTACAACGTGCAGCCCGTCTTCGACGCGTTCGCGAACGTACAGGGGACGGATCTCGGCAGCGTGTCCGACGCGGTCTCGAAGCTCGTCGACGAGTTCCGGGGCAAGATCTCCAAGGCGAGCACCATCTCGGTCCGCGGGCAGGTGCAGAGCATGGGTGAGGCGTTCTACGGACTCGGCCTCGGGATCGCGTTCGCGATCCTGCTCGTGTACTTCTTGATGGTCGTGAACTTCCAGTCCTGGCTCGATCCGCTGATCATCCTGATGGCGCTCCCGGGCGCGCTGGCGGGGATTCTGTGGTTCTTGTTCGCCACGGGGACCACGATCAACGTGCCCTCCCTGATGGGCGCGATCATGGCGATTGGCGTGGCGACCTCGAACAGCATTCTCTTGATCACGTTCGCCAACGACGAGCGCCGCCGCGGGCTCGACGCGCGCGCCGCAGCGCTGTCTGCCGGACACACGCGCCTGCGCCCTGTATTGATGACCGCGCTCGCGATGTTGATCGGCATGTTGCCGATGTCACTCGGGCTCGGCGAGGGCGGGGAGCAGAACGCTCCGCTCGGCCGCGCGGTCATCGGTGGACTGAGCTTCGCGACCGCGTATACGCTGTTCTTCGTGCCACTCATGTACAGCCTACTGCGCTCGCGACCGCCGGCGCCCGCGGAAGCCGAATGAGCGACGTCGCGCCGAGTCACTCCGAGGTTCCGTCGCTCGCGCGCCGCACGGCGACCCGCGTGCGCGCGAACCGCCTGTGGGTCGGGCTGGGCGCCTTGCTCCTGCTTCTGTTCGCGCTAGGCGTGATTCCACGCCTCCGCGCGCGCCTCGAGCTGCAGCAGGCGACGGCGGCGCTGGTCGACGCGCGGCCCCGCGTCGCGGTCACGACGCCGCAGCCCGCGCCTACCAGCTCGGACCTCAACTTGCCGGGCTCGACCTTGCCCTTCCAGCAGGCCACGATCTACGCGCGCGCGAGCGGCTATCTCGAGCGGCGGCTGGTCGACATCGGCGACGCGGTCAAGAAGGGTCAGCTGCTCGCCGTGATCAGCGCGCCCGAGCTCGACCAGCAGGTCGCGCAAGCGAAAGCGGATCTCGCGCGCGCCAAGGCGGACCTCGAGTTCGCGCGCAGCAACCTGGCGCGCTACCAGGCGGCGGATCGCGACGGCGCGATCTCCCAGGGCGATCTCGACCAGCGGCGCAACGCGGCCCACACGGCCGAAGCCACCGTGCAGGCGGTTGCGGCCACGGTGCAGGGCCTCGCGGAGCAGCAGCGCTTCGAGCGAGTCACTGCGCCCTTCGACGGCATCATCACGCAGCGCAACGTCGACGTCGGCGCGCTCATCACCGCGGGCAGCGGCAGCGCGACCACTCCGCTCTTGGCGCTGGCGCAGAACGACGTGTTGCGGGTGTACATCAACGTGCCGCAGCCGTTCGTCGACGAGGTGAGCGTCGGGCAGCCGGTGGAGATGCGGACGCGCTCACTGCCCGGGCGCGTCTTCAAGGGCTCGATCGAGCGCACCGCCGGCTCACTCGACCTGGCGACGCGCACGATGCTGACCGAGGTCGACGTCCCGAACTCCGACGGCATGCTGAAGCCGGGCATGTACGTCCAAGTGTCGTTCCAGGCGCAGCGCGTGGGCGATCGCTGGCGCGTGCCGGCGAGCGCCGTGATCTTCGACGCGCAGGGTACGCGGGTCGGCGTGGTCGGCGCCGACGGCAAGCTCGAGTTGCGCGCCGTGGTGCTCGGCCGCGACTTCGGCGGCGAGATCGAGATCGCCTCGGGAGTCAGCGGCGAGGACTCGGTCGTCACGACGCCGTCGGCGGCGCTCTCGGACGGACAGCTCGTCGAGCCGATGCGCCCGAAGCCATGAGGAGTGCACTCCGTCGCGCGCTGGCGCTCGCGGTCGCCGCCGCGGCCTCCGGCTGCCTGGTGGGTCCGAACTACGAGCGACCGCCCGTCGAGACTCCCACGAACTACGGCGAGCCCACTGCGGCCCCGGGGGGCCAGGCGGCCGTCGACCTCGAGTGGTGGAAGCTCTTCGGCGACCCGACGCTGACCGCGCTCGAAGAGGAGGCGCGCGGCGCCAACCAGGACCTCCAGCTCGCGATCGCCCGGGTCGACGAGGCGCGCGCGACGGCGCGCGTCACCGAGAGCTTCTTCTTTCCGACGGTCACGCTCGACCCCTCGTTCGAGGCGAGTCGAGACTCGGCGAACGGGCCGACACCGGCCACGCCGAGACACTCGACCGACTACTCGGTCCCGTTCGACCTCAGCTACGAGGTCGATCTGTGGGGTCGGGTGAGGCGCTCGTTCGAGTCGTCCACCGCCGACGCCCGCGCGGCCGAGAACGACTTCGGCGTGGTCGAGCTCACGCTAGCGGCCGACGTCGCGGCGCAGTACTTCGCGATCCGCTCGCTCGACGCGCAGAGCGCGACTCTCGCCGAGAGCGTCGCGGTCTTCACCGATCAGCTGCGCGTCGTGGACGCGCGCTACCGAGCGGGGATCGTGAGTGAGCTCGACCTCGCGCAGGCGAAGACGCAGCTCGCCAACACGCTGGCCAGTCAGGCTGACGTGCGTCGCCAGCGCGCCGAGTCGGAGCACGCGCTCGCGGTGCTCTGCGGCCGGCCCGCCTCCGATTTCTCCGTCCCGGTCGAGACACTCGTCATCGCCCCACCCGAGATTCCCGCGGGCGTCCCGTCCGAGCTCTTGCAGCACCGCCCCGATGTGCTCGAGGCGGAGCAGCGGCTCGTCGCGGCCAACGCCGAGGTCGGCGTGGCCGACGCGCTCTTCTTCCCGCAGCTGCGACTCACCGGCGCCGCGGGCCTCCAGAGCGTCGACTCGGGCGATCTCCTGCAGTGGGAGAGCCGGGCGTGGGCGGTCGGGCCGAGTGTCTCCGTGCCCGTCTTCGAGGGCGGGCGCCTGCGCGCGAATCTCAGCGGCGCGCAAGCCCGCTACGACCAGCAGGTCGCGGCCTATCGGCAGACCGTGCTCGGCGCCTTCCGCGACGTCGAGGACGCGCTGGTCGGCGTCCGGCTGCGCGCCGACCAGGCCGATGCCATCGCGGACGCGTCCAGCTCGTCCCAGCGGGCGGCCGACATCGCACGCTCGCAGTACGACCACGGCATCTCCGACTACCTGCAGGTCGTCGTCGCCCAGGCCACGCACCTCCAGCTCGAGCTGCAGGACGCGCAAGTCCGGCAAGCGCAGCTCGATGCGGCGGTGCAGCTCGTGAAGGCCATCGGCGGCGGCTGGTACTGAGCGGCGAGCGCTTCCCGCTACGGCGAGGCGCCGGCCGCGGCGCCGCCCGCGCGCTGCTCCGCTTCGGCCACGGTCTTCAGCGACGCGAGCCCCTTCTCGAACTCGCCGCCGACCATCTTGTCCATGTTCATGAACAGGCCGACCGCCTTCTGGAGGAACCCGTTGTGGACCTCCATGCGCCAAGTGACTCGAGTCACGTTGCCCTCGGGTTCCAGGGTGAACAGCGCGCGGTTGGTCGCCGCCAGGGGGGAGATGAACTCGAGCTTCAGGCCCACTTCTTGGTTCGGCTTCACGTCGCTGACGGTCATCCGGCCCTTGCCCATCTTCGCGCTGTCCCACGACGAGCTCGCGCCGACTCCGGCCTCGGGGCCGTCGTAGTGGATCGTCATCTGCGGGTCGCCCTTCGCGAAGGGCGACCACTCGTTCATCGCGCTCGGGCTCTGGATGTGGCGGTAGAGGACGTCGGGCGGCGCCTGGATGGTCGCGGAGCGCTCGATCGCGAACGAGGAGGGCTGCAGGGCGATGAAGACCGGCAGGAGCACGAGGCCGACGACCAGAGTCAGTGCGATGATCTTCCCCATGCTCGCTCCCTCCATGTGTCTCGCGCGATCATACCCGGCGAGCTAGCGCGCGGGCTCCGGCGGCTCCATCAGCACGCGCAGCTCGCACTCGCCGTCGCCCGCGACGTTCAGGAAGCGCTCGACCACCTCGAACATCTCGGGCTTGGTCTTCACCTGGAGCAGCGCGAAGCCCTCGACTCGAGCGCCAGGCTCGGGCGTCAGGCCCTCGGTCACCGTGATCGCTCCGTTCGACGAGCGAACGCGCGCAGGCGTCGAGCTCGCGAGGAACGCGCCGGTGGCGATGAGCACGCCGGCCCTCGTCATCTCCTCTGCCAGCTTGCCCATCTCGGCCATGTGCTGGGCGCTCGGCGGCGTCGCGGCCGTCGTCGGGTCGGGCGTGTAGAAGCTCAGGAATCGCATCGCGTTCTCCTCTTGGGATTGGGGCTCGTGCCAAGGACGAACCAGGTGGACCGAGACCGACAGCGGTCGAAGGGCTCGGACGGCGCATCCGGGAAGTCCGGTCTCGAATACCTGGCGCAGCTCGACCCGCGGCGAAGCAGACAACGCTCACTCGCCGTACGCGACTGCCGTGATCTCCACATCCTCAGGGCCCCGCGGCGTGTACAGGCGAACGCTGTCGCCCGCGGCTCGCCCGATCAGCGCGCGCGCGAGCGGCGAGGTGAAGGCGAGCTTGCCGATCGCGGGATCCGCCTCGTCGACGCCGACGATCTCGTAGCGGCGCTCCCCGCCCGCGCCCGCGACCGTGACGGCCGCGCCGAAGCGCACGCGCTCGAGTGACTCGGACGGCGGCCGGACGAGCTCCGCCGTCGCGATGCGCCGCTCGAGCGCGACACGGCGCTGTGTCAGGGCGCCGAGCGCGCGGCCGCGCTGCTTCTCGTTCGCGAGTGCGTCCGCGCGCGCGCGCTCCCCTTGGAGCGCCGCGAGCTCTTCTCGGAGCCGCGCCAGACCGCGCGCCGTCACGTAGTTCGGTACCCCCGGCGGGAGCGGGGCGCGAGGCGCCACGATCGGCGCGTCTTCACCCGCCTCCTCATCGGTGAACGCCTTGCTCATCGCCGTCAGGATAGACTCGCCGCCGCGAGGGGGAGAACCGGATGGATGACACGCGCTCGCTGCGCTGGATCGTGCTCGGGAACGTCGTCGCGATGAACTTCTTCGTGACGGGCATGGCGTGGACCTACGTCGTCGTGATCGTGACGCCGATCCTCGACGATCTCGGTCTCGGCTTGCGCGATTGGGGCACGCTCTGGTCGGGTCTCTCGCTGGGCGCGCTGCTCGGCGCGCTTCCTGCGGGCGCGCTCGGCGATCGCTTCGGGGTGCGCCGAGTCGTGGCGTTCGGCGCGGTCGCGATGGCGGCGTCGCTCGCGCTGCGCGCGCTCGGCGGCGGCTTCGCGACGGTGCTCGCCGCGATGGTGCTCTACGGAGTCACACTCTCGGTCGTGTCCGCGAATCTGCCGAAGGCGCTCGGCACCTGGTTCCCGCCGGCACAGCTCGGGCTCGCGAACGGGGCGGCGCTCGGCGGCAACGGCGGCGGGCAGGGGCTCGCGGCGTTCGCCGCGCCGCTCGCGCTGGCCCACGTCGGCGGCTGGCGCGGCCTGACCTTCGGCCTCGCCATCGCGGTGAGCGCGCTCGCGCTCGTCTGGGGAGTCACCGTGCGCGATCGCGCGCGGGCGCACGCGCCGACCCCGGCGACCGGCATCCTCGCCGGCCTGGGGGCGGTGCTCCGCATCCGCGAGGTCTGGCTGGTCGCCGCGAGTTACTTCTTCTTCCTCGCCGGCTACCTCGGTGTCGTCGCGTATCTGCCCACCTATCTCGTCACGGTGCGCGGCTTGGCGCCCGCCGCCGCGGGCGGGATGCTGACGATCGTGCTCGCCTCGTACGTCGCCGGCAGCTTGATCCTGCCCGGGCTCTCGGACCGCATCGGCCTACGCCGCATGGTGTACGCGCCCGGCATTCTGCTCGCGGGCGTCATGGTGTACGCGTCGAGCGCGTTCGTCGGGCCGCCGCTCGTCCTGGTGATGGTGATCTGGGGGCTGGCCGCGGGCGCGATCGCGCTCGTCTTCGCGGTCCCGCTCGAGCTGCCGAACGTCGGTCCGGCGCTCGCGGGCTCGGCGATCGGCGCGACCTTGATGGCCGGATTTCTCGGCGGCTTCCTCTCGCCGCAGCTCGGGCTCGCGATCGCGGAGCGCAGCCCGGTCGGCGCTTTCCTGTTGTGGGCCGGGTGCTACGCCCTGTCCGCGCTGTTCTTCTGGCTGCTGCCCGAGACCGGCCGCGCACGCCGCGCGTAGTCCGCGTACGCTCTCGGTCCAGCGGAGGTGCGCATGGCGCTGTGGCAGGTCGAGTCGACGAAGGGCGTGGCGGTTGCGACGTACACGAATCCACCGATGAACTACTTCTGCGCGCAGGGCACGCAGGAGCTCGGCGAGCTGATCCGCGGCTGGAGCGACCCGTCGGTGCGCGCGGTCGTGCTCACCGGGGGGATCCCCGGGAAGTTCATCACCCACTACAGCGTCGAGGAGCTCGCGGCGCTCGCGGGCGATCACGCGACGATGCGCGCGCTGGGCCTCGGGCTGAATCACGGCTATCACGAGCTGCTCGCGTCGCTCCGCGGCTTGGCGAAGCCGGTGATCGTGGCGATGAACGGAGACACGATGGGCGGCGGCTTCGAGCTCTCGCTCTCGTGCGACATTCGCATCGCCTCGGCCGGTGATCACCGCATCGGCCTACCCGAAGTGACTCTCGGGATCCTGCCCGGCGGAAGCGGTACGCAGCGACTGTCTCGCCTGCTGGGCGCCGGCAAGGCGATCGATTTCATCCTGCGCGGCCGCATCTGCCGGCCCGAGGAAGCGCTCGAGCTCGGCCTCGTGCACGAAGTCGCGCCGGACGCGCTCGCGCGCGCGCGCGCGCTCGCCGCGGACCTGGCCGAGCTCTCGCCGGTGGCGATCGCCGAGATCAAGCGCGCCGTCTACCGCGGCTCGGACCTCCCGCTCGACGCCGGGCTCGCGATCGAGAGTGAGTCGTTCATGACGACGATGTTCTCGCCCGAGGGGCTCGCGACGATGCGCGAGTACGTCGCGCTGCCGCTCGAGAAGCGACGGGACTGGCTGGAGCGGCGCGCGAACTCGCTGCACCCGAGGCGCGGCCGCGGCTAGCGGGCGTTCGCCTCCGGCGCCCAGTCATCTCGCCACGGCATCGCCTCCTCGAGACGCCGAGACACTTGCAGCAC
>Ga0326726_10001409_pt1 | contig 22328 bp, 17 predicted proteins | sample MHFenrmetagenome_2_FD_207603 | JGI IMG/M metagenome (GOLD analysis project Ga0326726, IMG submission 207603) | Lab enriched peat soil microbial communities from Michigan Hollow, Ithaca, NY, United States - MHF15MN | ecosystem: Environmental > Terrestrial > Soil > Wetlands > Peat | place: USA... | reverse complement strand
ACACATCTTCCTGGCTCTCGGCATGTGGGATGAGGAGGTCAAGGCCAACGAAACGGCCATGGCGGTGGTCAACCGCGCCCGCCAGAAAGCAGGGAAAACACCCGCCATGTGCGGGCACTACAACGAGTGGCTCGAGTATGGCTATATGCAGCAAGGCCGGGTCTCGGATGCGCGCCGCGTTCTCGAAGGCTGCCGACAGGCGGCCGAAAGGGTTGCAGCCGCCGCACCCCACGACAAGAGTTCCGGGAAGGACGCGATGAAGGCCATGATGCCGTCCATGATGGGGGTCGGATCCTACGCTGACATGCGCGCCAACTTTCTCGTCGACAGCCAACTCTGGAACGACGACGTGGTCCGCTGGACGGTTCCCGCCGGCGACTTTCCCTTTGCCGATTTGTCCTTTGCTTACTCTAATGGGCTCGCGGCCATTCGCCGCGGCGATCTCGCCAGCGCTCGCGATGCGACCGCGCGCGCCGAGAGCGCTCGCCAACGTGCACTGGCCTGGTTGAAAGAGCAAGAGTCCAATGATCCTCGGATGGGCGAAACCTTGCTCATTCTCACTGAACAACTGCATGCACTGCTGACCATGGCTGAGGGAAAGACCGAGGATGCCGTCACGGAACTGAAACGCATCGCCGCCAAAGAAGACGCGATGCCTCTCGAATTCGGTCCGCCATCCACCTACAAGCCGACCGATGAACTACTGGGGGAGGCCTTGCTGCAACTGAACCGTCCGTCGGAGGCCCGGAGTGCGTTCCAAGCTGCTCTGGCGCGCGCGCCTGGTCGAAGGCTGGTGGTGGAAGCTTTGGCCCGCACCGAGAAAGACATCGCGGCCGCAACGGACAGTTCGCACAAGCACTAAGAGCGACTATCCGAAATTGCAGTGCTCAACCGGCCACTGGTCGGTGCCCCACGTCTCGCGGTTTCGAGACGTGAGGCCCTTTCCCCATAAACCAAGCCTACTCTGACACTGAGTACCCAGGCGATCATCCTCTTGTTTCGGTGGTTGGCGCACAAATCAGAACTCGATTCGCAGTGCCACCTGCCCTGTGCGATTTCCGCCATTCTCGGATGTCTGCACGCTGGTGGTTCTCCCGAACGTTGCCGGCGATGACACATTGACCGCTGGCGGCGCGAAGTTGGAATGATTCGGCAAGTTCGTGAAGGTACCCTCCAGTCTCATTCGCACTCGTTCGCCGAATGCGAAGGTCTTGGAGAGTCCTCCCGCGATTGCTACCGTGCCCGGCCCCAAAAGTGTTCCTACACCACAGTTACCCAGCCGTCCACTGTTCGCCGGAGGAGGCGCGAAGGCATTGATGTCAAAGTAATGGTCGGGAGTCGGATTGGCCAGGTTGCCATCTCCCACGCAATCCGGCCGCAGCGACGCGCCCCGATAAACCAGGTTCAGGTTTCCCGGATCAAGGCTGGGACTGATGGATGGCGTCAGATACGGTCCGGTCTGCCACATGGCGATGGTGCTCAGCGACCACCCGCCCAGCATGGCATTCGCAAACGAGCCCATCTGATGGAAAAATGTCCGATTGCGTCCGAACGGTAGATCGTAAATCGCGGAGACCAACACCCGGTGTCGACGAACCGCGGCAATGTTGCCTCGGTTCGCGGCCAGATTGAAACGATCCGCCACCGGCGTGCCGTAGATCACTTCCGGCGTGAATGCAGTCGGGGCATCTCCTCCCACGTTGCCCAGGCTCTTGGCCCAGACGTGGCTCGCCTGAAAGCTTAGTCCACCGCGGAAGCGTTGGTTGAGTTCCGACTGTAAGCCTTCATAGTTGACTGAACCCTGGTTCTCAGACGAGAGAATGCGTCCCCAGTTAAGGTACGGACGAAGGTTGGGATCGTACGCAGTTGTACTCGCATGAACCTGGTTCAGATCCACGGTCTGGCTCATCCGGTAGGAGTTGGTACCTACATAGCTGACACGGAGTGTTAAATCGCGCACCAGTTCACGTTCTACAGTCAAGTTCCACTGTGCCGATTGCGGATCGCGATAGTTGATGGGCACGTTTTGATAGAAGTCCCCTGTCCCCGCGATGGTCAGCGGATCATCCGCTGTTCGCACATTGGGAAACTGGTACGCGGGCTGGCCATTCTGCATCGAGTTGGCCGTCGTACGCACCACCGCAACGTCAATGTTGGTGGTATTGAAGGACAGTTGTCCCAGGCTGGTCATGGTGAAAATGCCGAACCCTCCTCGAACCACCGTCTTTTCGTCTCCAAAGGGGCGATAGGCAAATCCAATGCGTGGCTGAAAGTTTCTTTTGTAAAACTGACGGACACCAGGCCCGAGTCCCATCGAACTTGCGGATTCCACCGGGCCGCAGGGCAAGGCGGGATTGGCGACCGGATCAGGGTTGTACGGTCCCGTGCAGGCATTGACCGATTGCAGGAATCCGGCAACCGGCTGGTTGTGATCCGGGACGATCACGCCGCCATTTCGCAGATCGAATGCGGTCAGATTTCCCAGAGGACTCACGAAGGGCGGGAGCGCTTGCCAGCGCAGGCCGAAGCTTACGGTCAGGCGATTGTTCACATGCCATTCGTCCTGCCCATAAACACCAGTTTGTAGGGCATGCGCGAGGACGTCGGGACCGGATTGTGCGATATAGCTCTTGGCCGGCAATCCCAGGAGGAAGTCTCCGAATGCGTTTGCTGTGAAGGTGCCAGAGGAGAAAGTAAACGCCCCAAAATCGTCCGATCCGCCAAAACTCTCCACGTCGGCATAGGCTACACGCCGGACATCGACGCCGAATTTCAGGGTGTGTTTCCCCTTGCTCCAGCTCAGGTTGTCGGTGAACTGGATGGTTTGCGACTTGGTCACTGGTGCTTTATCGCGGCCGAAAGCGTTAAAGCCGGTGCCATCGCTGAAATCAATGGTAGGAAATGCCTGCGCGTTGGGGTGATCGCTGATGTTGAGGCCTACCAGACCCAACTGTTGAATCGCGTCCGCCCCCTGGACGGGGAAATGAACATCCAGCTTGAACAGCGACAGGCCGAAGCGCGCCTCGTTCACCAGGGTATTCGTGATCGCGTAGTTGTGCGAGAAGATGAGGTTGCGATCGGTTTCGCGATCGTGGTCGGACGGAAGCAAAATGTTGGGTACCGTGCTGTCAATGCTCTTCGAACTCCATCGCGCGTACAGGGATTGCTTTTTAGTGAGCGTGTGGTCAATGCGGACGTCGTAGCCGTTGGTATTGCTGGGGGTGGGCACTTGAGCCCGGTAGTTCGCGTTGGTATCGCTGTCGTCTCCGAAGTTCGGGAGCGGAAGATACTGCTGGAACAGATTCGTTGCTACCGAATTGATCCGCGCAGTCGGAATCCGGTTCCCAGCAAAAGCCTGGCCAGTCAGAGGATCAATAATGCTGCACTGGCTCGGAGGGCATAGAACACTGAGGTCTCCCCCTCGCATGGCCTCGGTCGGCACCGACCACTGCTCCGGAGTCGTGTACCGCCGCCGATTCCCTTCGTAATCCACGAAAAAGAACGTTCGATCTTTCGAACCTGAAACCTTGGGGATCCACAACGGCCCGCTCAAGCTTCCACCAAAGGTATTGAAGGCTTTGTGTGGTTTGCTGTCAAAACCATAGGTGGTCGCATCCAGAACACTATTCTGTAGATACTCAAACGCGCTTCCATGGAAGCGCTGACCGCCACTTTTGGTCGTGATGGTGACGTCACCCAGTTGCGCAAATTCTGCATTATTGTTGAATTGGGCGACTCGAAACTCACTGATCAGCTCGGAAGACGGATTCATGTTTCCCAGCGCGCCATTCTGGCGGATGTTCACGGTCGAGGCGCCATCCACCGAGTACTGCACCTGCGACGGGATGCCTCCACCGATGGAAACGTTTCCGTTGGAATCCTGCTGTGTGCCCGGAACCGTTGCGAGGGCCGCCAACGGGCTCGTGGTTGCGCCCCGGTAATTCACCGGCAATTGGGCGAGTTGCGCAGAGTTCTTGGTGTCAGCAAGCGTGGCGTTTTCCGTGTTGATCACCGGAGCCTGATCGGCCACCTCGACGACCTCGGACGTCGCGGCTACTTTGAGGGGAACATCCACCCGCAGGGTTTGCCTGGCGTCGAGCTGGACGGAAGGTATCTTGAAATCCGCGAAGCCCGTAGCGTGAACGGCAATCTCGTACCTGCCCGCCTTCACGTTGATGAATTGAAACGATCCGTCATCGGCGGCGACAGTCTGGTGGCTGGAATTGTCGTCCAGGCCCATCAGCGTGACCTGAGCACCCGTCACTACCAGCGACCCCGGGTCTTTCACTACGCCCACGATGCTTCCAAAGGTTGATTGGGCGTTTGCCAATTGCGTTGTCACTGCCATAGCGATCAGCAGGGCGACTATGCGGGACGACATCGAGCCTCCTAAGCTGTGCTCGCGCGCAATCGCTGAAATCCCTGTCTCCCGGGTTCAGTCGGAGCAGCGAAGCGATTACTCATTGCGAGTCACGGTGCGAAGAGACTAGAAGTTAATGCGTGAAAAGTGCATGAAAGACCCATAAAATGCGCGTAAAGACGGCTCTTAAAATATTTATAGGATCAATCAATCATTTGAATGACGAGACGTTCGAATCGAGCGTGGGGAGAGCTCATCGACCAAACGAGAGAGTTCAAATGCCCTTCATCTGGGCAGATGGCTCAGAGTTACCTCGCGTTGGAAGGCACGGAGTGTAAATTGAAAGTGCTGGAGAAGCGATATCCCAGCCACGGCTCAGTCACAAGATATTTCGGTTGTGCAGGATCATCTTCAATCTTCTTGCGCAGCAGTCTGACATAGGACCGCAGGTATTCCAGTTCTTCACCGTATTCCGGCCCCCAAATCGTACGTAAGAGTTTGGCGTGAGTCAGGGGTATTCCTTGATTCTTCATCAGGAATGCCAGCAGATTGAATTCTGTGGGGGTAAGACGCACCACCTTGCCACACTTGCGCAGTAAGCGACGATCAAGATCCAACTCCAGGTCGCCCGCGCTTATGGACACTTCATCGGCCGCTTGGTCGACATGAACACGTCGCAACACAGCGCGACACCGGGCGGTCAACTCACCTAAACGAAATGGTTTGATAACGTAGTCGTCCGCTCCCGCCTCGAGCGCCTGAATCATCTCCTTTTCGACATCGCGTGCACTGAGCATGACGATACCCATCGTCTGCCCTGCGGCGCGCAATTGTCGACAAAGATCGAGCCCGCCTATCCCCGGCATATCGATGTCGAGCAGGACCAAACTGACAATCTGTTCCTTCGTTACTGCAAGAGCTTCCTCCGCATTGCGGGCTTCCTCAACCACAAAGCCGTCGTTTCTCAGAGACGTGCAAATCATTTTGCGCAATCTGGGCTCATCATCTACGACCAGCACACCGTATTGTCCTTTCCACATCACCAGACAACCTGCTCAGGCAGGCGCGATACCTGCAACTCGATTTGCATCCTACCAGTCTTGTTACCTCAGTTATGTTGGTTTTGTTGTCCCTTTATGATCTTTTTATGTTTCATTCACGGCTTCTTTGCGACTCTTTTATAGGTTCCTTATTTAGCGACAGAAATCAGCTGATCTGTGCGTCTTTTTTATGCGACGTTTAGTACTTTTTCATTTCTCCTGAAGTACGCTGCCTGCGGAGATGTCGGGATGGTGGTTGCTCAGTTCAAGTCGTCTCCAGCCGTTCCGTGGTCGCGAAGAAGCACGGGACTATTCGTGTGTCTTCTCTCCGGCACGCGTTCATGTCGCCTGCTGGTAGTGCTGGTGACGCTGATCGCCTCCAGCTATGGGGCTGCGCAGGCAGGCATTGACGAAACGCATGTTCTGCCGCGAGCCATGCCCACCCCTTTCGCCTCGCCGCAGCAAGTTCTTCGAGCACATACCGACTTAGTGCTGGTTAACGTCACGGTTCTGGACTCTGCTGGTCGAACTGTCACTGGACTGGAGCCGGCGAACTTCGCGCTGCTGGATGACAGAAATCCTCAGAGTGTGAGGTACCTTTCCAATGCAGACGAACCGATATCCCTGGTTGTGGTTCTGGATGTGAGTGCAAGCGTGGCCTCAAAAATCCAGGGAGAACGGAAGGCTTTCCATGAACTCGTCAACACCTCCAACCCAGAGGATGATTTCGGCCTGATCCTTGTCAGTGACAAGCCCCGCATTGCTCTCCACTTCGATGACCCGGCAAGTGAGAGCCAGGCGACCGTGGACTCTCTTCAGCCGGAAGGCTTCACTGCGTTGTGGGACGGCATGTATCTCGGCATCAAGGAACTGAAGAACTCACATTGCCAGAGGAAGGCGATGGTCGTGATTTCCGATGGTGGTGACAACCACAGCCAGTACACCGAGTCGGAGCTAAAGGCGCTCCTGAAAGAAGCGGATGTCGAGGTGTACGCGATCGGGATGTTCGACCGATACCCCAGGAGAATGGAAGAACGGAAAGGGCCCCTGCAGCTTGACGAAGTCACATCGGTTACCGGGGGCCGAGTGTTTTCCGTGCATGACTCTGTGGAACTTTCACGCGCTGTGACGCAGATCAGTCGCGAATTGCGCAATCAGTACGTTCTTGGTTACTACCCAAGCAATCGCAGCCGAGACGGCAAGTGGCGCGGGCTCAAAATACGCCTCACCGGATCGGCCTCGCAAGCGAAATTCCGGCTGTACGCCAAGAAGGGGTACTACGCACCGTCGGAATAGGTCTTTTTTGTCCGGTCTTCACCTGCTTGGAAGCGCCAATTCCATTGGACGAACCTCGTCAGTCTTTGGAAATAAGGTTGCACAGCCCCTGCCCCTGCCGGGCGCCAAAAAAATCAGGAGGCTCTTTCGAGCCTCCTGAAAATCCACGCAGGTCGCAAAGCTAGAACGTAATCTTGCCAACAAGCGCTAGCGTACGAGCGTTGCTTCCAAATACCGAAAATGGGTTGTTGAACTCGGCCTTGCCGGGTCTGGTATAGGACTGGAAGCCTGCCCCGGATGAACCGAACCCCGTCACGTCGTTAACCCCCAGCCCCGTCCCAGGAAAGCTGCTGGGAATGAGTTGAGGATGATTCAACAGATTGGAGAACTGCGCTCCGAACCGGAACTTTACCCTTTCCGTAATGTTCAGGTCCTTGTTTATGCCCAAATCGAAGTTATTCGTGGGACGGGTGGCAAGAATATTGCGGGCGCTGTTGGCGAACGCACCTGCACCCGCTGTGATGTACTGGGCATTGGGGTTGACAGCAAGGTACGCAACCACCGGCCCAGCATTTGTGTCATTACAATCTGCGACGGTTCTGCACAAGGGTGTAACGTCGCTGCCAACGCCCCGAGCGCCGTCGGGGTTAAGGATGACACGGTCGCCGGCAGGATCGATGTTGAGGTTAGAATCCAAGCCGGATTGCGGAGTCACCCATTCCGGGGACTCGTAGGTGTAGACCGGACTGAATTGCCAATTCCCCAATACATTCTTTTCGAGCCAGTTTCCGCCCTTGAAAAACGGCAAATCGTACACCGCCGCAATGGTTAAGCGGTGAGTCCGCGACAACGCTGACACGGACCGGTCACCCGCAATATTCTGGAAGTCCTGCGGACGACGCGGCGTGAGATCGGTCGAGTGGAAGTCGGCGGTGCTGTTGTCGATGGTCCGACTCCAGGTGTAGGACGCCTGAAAGGTCAAGCCATTGCTCATCCTGTGGGTCAGACTGGTTTGCAACCCATGGTAGATCGATGACCCGAGAGGAAGGAAAGCAGTCAAGAGGCTGCCGTTGAAGGCACACACGCTCGGGCAACCGCCCGCATCCGCGTTGAAAATATCCGGGATCGGGTTGTTGCCGAGATCGTTGAGCGACAAAGGAAGCGCATCCAGTGCCGCTTGGCCTGGGGCCTGCAGGAAGGTCGGCAGGGAATGCGTCGCGGTTACATCCGACTGCAGGTTGATGATGTCCTGAAAACTGAGGTGGACACCGTGGGTTCCGACGTAATTAATCTCTGCCGTGTAGTTCTTGCCAAACGAGTGTTGGATACCGAAGTTCCAGTTGATGGAATAAGGATCGTGTACTTGCGGCGGAATCCAGTTCGCGGTGTTGGCAATCGCGCCAGCTCGATCAAGAACCGTGATGCCGCTGCCGCCCCCGGAAAGACCGCCGCCTCCAAGAAATCCGGCGGTAATGTTTTTGGGATTGGTGCTGGTCGTCGCGCCGACTTGTGGAGGCACGGCAAGAATCCCAATGTTGTCGTACAGGGTGTCGTACGCCATGCCGAAGCCACCGCGAATCGATGTACTGCCACTCGTTCCCGGTGAATAGGCGAAGCCAACCCGAGGCGCATAGTTATTCTTCGGTGCCGCCGGTTTGTTGAAAACCAGTGGTGCACCCAGAGCCTGCGGTATGTGGATGCTGGGCGTGTTCGCGACCGCATTGAGAACCTGCCGGTCTTCTCCCAAGGGCGTGGTGGTGTATTCGTAGCGCAAGCCGGCGTTGAGGGTCAGGTGCGAATTCACCTTAAAGGTATCACTCACAAACCAGTAGACTGCTTTCTGGTTCCCGTAATAGGTGGTCGATCCCGAACCTCTCTGGCCAAAGGCATCGGGCGAGAAGTCTTCCAGGTAGAGTTGACTATTGTTCCATTGATAGTCTCCCCGCGCACGCTGGGTGAACGCCTGCGGTGAGATGTACCAGCGGTACTCGCCTCCAAACTTCAGATTGTGCTTGCCCTTCACCCAGCTAACGTTGTCCACGACCTGATAGAAGTTCTGAATCGCAGACTGGGGCCCGTTGGGGTCGGGTCCAATGTTCAGACCACCGCCCATGTCGGACAGGGTGACGTTGGGAAAAGCGTCGAGGCCGGGATAGGGCGTATTCAACACTGGAAATGACTGGTTGTTTCGGTTGAAGCCAAGCCGGAATTCGTTGGTAACTTGGGGTGTGAAGGCGTGGAACTCGCTGACATTGATCAAGTAATTGCGAGTCGGTTGTGGCGCAAAGAAAACGGGCAACTGCGCCGCGGTATCGATGTTGTCAACCTTGTTCCAGATGAAGCGTCCGCGCAATTGATCGTTGATCGAAATATTAAAATCCACGCTCTGGACGAAGTTCTGGAAGTTGACGGGGGCCGAGGGCACGATGGAGATGTCCCCGACCTCAATTTTGCCAGCCGGGCAGCTGCCATTGGCTGGTGCACTGAAACTGCTGAAGTTTCCACCCCCTTCATTACTAGGCAAATTGCCGTCGAACTGGATGCACCCACCCGCGGCTTGGGCGACCGGCACAAACTTCTGGAAGATTCCGAGGTTCGTAGCACTGGCGTTCGGATCGCCCGCGATCGCCGCCAGACCCGCCGCTGTGGGAGTGCTCACGGTCGGTCCACCAACAATGACCTGTCCCACCGGCTGACGTTCGAAATTCGTAAAGAAGAATAATTTGCCCTTGATAATGGGGCCGCCGAACGTGCCTCCGTAGCGGTTGCTGTCGAAGCGGGGGTTCGAGGTCAATCCTTGCAGCACAACCGAGTTGTCAACCGCGTTCAAGTTCCGGTTTCTGAAGTACTCGTACGCCGACCCGTGGAAAGCATTGGTTCCGCTACGAACGGTGGTGTTGAACTGCCCTCCTGAGGAGTGGCCGAACTCAGAGTTGTACTGGTTCGAAAGCAACGTAAAACCCTCGACTGCGTCGTTCGGAACCTGTGCCAGTGGTCCGGTCACGCCCTTGTTGTTGTTGTCCACGCCCTCAATCGTAAAGTTGTTGTCGCGCGGGCGCTGTCCACCGACCGACGGCCCGGAGCCGGCCCCCATTGCATTTGCATTCGTAACGCCAGGGCTGAGGAGCGAAAGATTCAATACGCCAGCTCCAAGCCCCCCTGCCGAGGTTATACCCAGGTCCTGAGAGAACAACGTATTGTAGTTGCTGCCAAGCTGCGCTGAGGTGGTATCAATCGATGGCGGCGCTCCGGAAACCTCGACCGTTTCGGTTTCCGCACCTGGCGTCAGCGTCAGGTTACTAGTGCCGGTTTTGTTCAGTACGACATCCACCTGCTCGCTGATGGGCCTGAATCCGGTCATCTTCACCGTGAGCCGGTAGGTTCCAACCGGCAGGTGATCGAAGCGGTAGTCGCCCGTACCATTCGTCTTCGTGGTCGACGCCACACCGGTGCCCAAGTTGGCGATCGACACCTCGGCACCCACCACAGCTGCGCCTTGTGAATCAAGCACCGTGCCGAGGATGTTGCCATCTACGGCTTGGCCATAGGCCAGCAAGCCGAAGAGCATCAGCATAAAAGCCAAAAGTCCGAAATCTCGTCTGCCTTTTATCATTTTGTTTTCTCCTAAACACACACCTGATCAACATCTGAGAGCTGGTCAGCCCGGTCTCGTGCTTCCTATATGAAAGACCGGGGGCGAACTTGTTCGGTGCTCAGCAGAAATTGAGCCCTTGGTTGCGATATCGGAAACCGCAGGGAAAAGACGACAACCGGCAGAAAAAATCAGTGTGAGTAGCTGTCTTGTTTGCAAACAAACAACTGGTTTGGCCTAAGAACCCGGCAGGTAGGATTTCTGCACGTAATTCACGATCACGAGGCTGTAGGAAGAATGAAGAATCGTGACAGGCACGCTTGGGATTGAGGGGTGCAGTCTAGAGGGGCTATCTCCTACCCCGGGCCTGGTTTGACCCCATTTTCGCCCGCCCCTAGAATGTTGGATTCGCACGACAGTCGCGAACTCGTCCATGGCACTGCACCTTTACAACACACTCTCCGCAAAAATCGAGGAGTTCCAGCCCATGCAGGGGAAGCAGGTACGCATGTACGCCTGCGGGCCGACGGTTTACGACTATGGCCACATCGGAAATTTCCGCACGTTTATTGCGGTCGACCTGCTCTACCGTTTTCTCCAGCAGAGCGGTTACGACGTCCGCTACGTGATGAACATCACCGACGTGGATGACAAGATCATCCGCAACGCGTCCCGCGATGGGTTGACGGTTCAGCAGTACACCGCGAAATATGAACAGGCATTTCTGGAAGACTCGGCGGCTTTGAACATTGCGCGGCCGATTCTGGTGCGCGCGACCGAACACATTCCGGAGATGGCGGACTTCATCGGCAAACTGGCGGAGAAAGGAATCGCGTACCGCACCGACGATGGATCGTATTACTTCCGGATTGCCAGGTTCCCCCCGTACGGCAAACTGTCGAAGAAAGATTTTGCCGGCATGGAAGACGGCGCGCGCGTGGACGTCGACGAGTACGAAAAAGATAGCGCGCGCGACTTCGCTCTCTGGAAAGCGCCCAAGCCGGGGGAGGCTTCGTGGGAGACGCCAATTGGGCGGGGGCGTCCGGGGTGGCATATCGAGTGCTCGGTCATGTCGATGGAGGAACTGGGGCCGAGTTTCGATCTGCACGCGGGTGGCGAAGACCTGATCTTCCCGCACCACGAAAACGAAATTGCGCAGTCGGAAGCGCTCACCGGGCAGCCTTTCGCCCGCTTCTGGTTCCATGCCCGCTTTCTGCTGGTCGAAGGCGAGAAGATGTCGAAGAGCCTGGGAAATTTTTTCACCGTCCGCGACCTGGTGCTCAAAGGACACAAACCATCTTCCATTCGCTGGCTGCTGACTTCGGTTCCTTACCGCAACCAGTTGAATTTCACTTTCGATGGATTGAAGTCAGCCGCCAGTTCGGTCGAAAAGCTGCGCAACTTCCGCTTCCGGTTGGCCACCGGGCAGCTTTCCGCGGGCGCGAGTCCGGCGATGGCGCAACTGGCCCAGGAGACCGTCGAACGCATCAAGGGCGCGCTCGACGACGACCTGAACACGGCGCAGGCGCAGGCGGCGATCTTCGATATGGTGCGCAAAGCCAACGCTGCGCTCGACGCCGGAGAACTGCGCAAAGATGACGTCCAGCCGCTGCTCACGGCGCTGGAGAAATTCGACGAGATCTTCGGTGTCCTCAAAGACGACGATCAGCCGAAGATGAAGGCGGTCCTCGATTGGGCGCGAAGTGTTGGCCGCGAAAAAGACGCCAGCCCCGCGCTGCTCGAAATTGCCGGGTCAGCGCAGCTTTCGGATGAGCAGGTGAATCAAAAGATCGCCGAAATGGAAGCGGCGCGCAAGTCCCGCAATTTCAAAACTTCCGATGCCCTGCGCGCTGAACTGATCGCCGCAGGTATCATCGTCGAAAACACCAAGGACGGAGTACGGTGGAGGAGAAAGTAGGAACAATTTGTAATTGGTAATTTGGAATTTACGGGCTCACAAATTACAAATTTCCAATTACAAATTCCCATGAAATCCCTCGACGAATATCTCCGCGAAGCTGAGCAGGCCCACGGGCACCTCTGCGCCGGGCAGGTGCTGGGCGTCCGCATGGCAATGCTGGGATTGGAGAAGCTCGGCATCGAAGATCCGCGGGGCAACAAGGAAGATCGCAAGCGGCTGGTGACATTCGTCGAGATTGATCGCTGCGCCACTGACGCGATCGGCGTCGTCACGGGCTGCCGCCTCGGCAAGCGCGCGCTGAAGTTTCGCGACTGGGGCAAGATGGCCGCGACGTTCGTAGACGTGAGCACCGGCAAGGCCATCCGGATTGCCGCGAAGGAATCGTCGAAAGCCCTGGCGCGCACCATGCATCCGGAACTGGAGAGCAAGAACCAGCAGCAGATGATCGCTTACCGCGAAATGGCCGCGGACGACCTGTTCGCGATGCAATGGGTGAAAGTCGAGATGCCGCCGGAGGAATTCCCGGGATACAAAGGTGAGCGCATCGTGTGTGCGGAGTGCGGCGAGGGGATCAACTTCCGCCGCGAGCTTCAACACGAGGGGCGCGTGCTGTGTCGCGCCTGCGCCGGCGAACGCTACTACGAACCCCTGTAGAGACGCGGCTGGCCGCGTCTACGCCGCCATCGCAGACGCCGCAAGCGGCATCTCTACACGGCGTCATCCTCGCGCCTGTTCGTAGGCATGCGCCACGCGCAGCACCGTCGCCTCGTCGAAGTGCATTCCAAACAACTGCAATCCGATCGGCAGCTTCTCGTGGTTCTCGCCGCAGGGAACGGAAATGCCCGGAATGCCTGCCAGGTTCGCCGTCACCGTGTAGATATCCGCCAAATACATGGCCAGCGGATCATTCACCTTTTCTCCCAGCCTGAAGGCGGGCGTCGGAGACGTGGGAGCGGCGATCACATCTACTTTCTTGAAGGCCTCGTCGAAGTCACGGGTGAGCAGGGTGCGCACCTTCTGCGCCTTCAGGTAATAGGCATCATAGTAGCCGGCGCTCAAAACGTAGGTGCCGAGCATGATGCGGCGTTTCACTTCCAGGCCGAATCCGCCGTCGCGCGTGAGCCGGTACATGTCGGACAGAGTGCGGGCATTGCGGGCGCGAAATCCATAGCGGACGCCGTCGTAGCGCGCCAGGTTCGACGACGCTTCGGCGGTCGCCACGATGTAGTAAGTCGGGATGGCGTACTCGGTATGCGGTAGAGAGACGGGCACGATTTCGCATCCCATTTCCGCCAGCTTTTGAATAGCGCTCTCGACCGCCGTCCGCACTTCGGGATCGAGTCCGGCGCCGAAATATTCTTTCGCGACACCGACCTTCAGGCCCTTGACCGGCTTCTCCAGTTCCGCGACATAGTCAGGAACGGGCACATTGGCGGAGGTGGAATCCATCGGGTCGCGGCCGGCGATGGTGCGCAGCACAAGTGCGGCTTCTCTCACGGTCTTCGCGAACGGGCCGATGTGATCAAGCGACGACGCGAATGCAATCAGCCCATAGCGCGAGACGCGGCCATAGGTGGGCTTCAATCCAACCACGCCACAGAAAGACGCCGGCTGCCGAATTGAACCGCCGGTATCGGAACCGAGCGTTGCCACGGCCGTGCCCGCAGCCACCGCGGCGGCCGACCCGCCCGACGATCCTCCGGGCACTCGACTCTTGTCACGCGGATTGTGCACCGGATGGTAGGCGGAGTTTTCCGTGGACGATCCCATGGCGAACTCGTCGCAATTGAGCTTGCCCAGGATCACGGCGCCGGCCGCCTCCATGCGCGCAACCGCTGTGCAGTCATAGGGCGGGACAAATTTCTCCAGAATCTTCGAGCCCGCTGTGGTGCGTACGTCGCGAGTGACCATCACGTCCTTGATGGCAACTGGAACTCCAGCAAGTGGTGGAAGCGGGTGGCCTTTTGCGGCCAGCTTGTCGATCTCGGCAGCCTTGGCGACCGCGCGCTCTTTCGACAGGGTGAGAAAGGCGCCAACCTCCGGATCCTCCTGCTTGATCCGGGTGTAGAACTCTTCCGCCAACGCGGCGGCGGTGGTCCGGCCCTCGGCGATCGCGCTGCGGACGCCGTCGATGGTCAGGCTGGCAACCTCCGCTGACGTGGTCATGGACTTATCTCTCAATTACCTTGGGGACTTCAAAGAACGTGCCCTCGGTCTCGGGGGCATTCTTCATTGCGACGTCATGAGGCAGGGACCCACGCAGTCCGTAGCGGATGTCGTCCCGGGTCGCGTATGCGAAGCGGTCGCTGCCCTGCCGGGATTCATCGACACCGTAGCGGTCCGAGACCTGCGCCATGGGCGAAACCTTTTCAGTATTCAGCTCATTCAGGCGCTCGATGTATTCCAGAATGGAATTCAAGTCGCGCAGCATGCGCGCGTGCTCGTCGACAGTCAGTTCAAGATTGGCCAGGTCAGCGACGTAGGCGACGTCTTTTTCGGTGACCTTCATCCAGGCTTCACCACGAATTCAATGCGCCGGACCTGCACGCCGGAATACCGATTGATCGCAGCCAGGTAACGCGGGGCCAGGGACGACAACTCCCGGCGCCATCCCGGGTCGGCTACCTCCACGCGCAGAACGCCCTCCGCAAACGCAACCGCCCGTGTCCGCTCCGCCACGGCGCTGCCACAGGCAACCGGCCACGCCAGCAGCGGGCTTTCCTGGGCGGGCGCCAGATGAAGAGCCTTCGTAACAATGGTATCGAGGTGCGTAGAGGCACGTTCCAAAGGGGCTGCTCCAGCATCAGGAAAGCGATGGGAAAAACCGATTGTAGCACCGCGTCCCGAGCTCATCCGGATGCGCTCGCGGCCTTGGCGCGCGCTTTGGCGATCTTGCGCAGGTGCTCAGTCGAGTACATGCTGCCCCGGCAGCGAGCTGTGCGGCACAGGCAAGGCGCATCTTCTTCGCCATCGAAGAGGTTGTAATCGTAGGTGAGTTCTTCGCCCGGCTTGATGTTCCGCCGGGCGATGATCCAGACCCGCCCGCCGATGATGTCGGTCTCGCAGTTCGGCTGGCAGGAATGATTGATGAAGGCGGCAACTCCGTACCCATCCACCACGTGCGTGCCGCTGTCGAGTCCGAAAAGATAGGTCTGCGGCAGGCCGTCGTACAAATCATTGGCGTGAGCGTTGCTGATGCGCTGGCCCACGTACTCGACGACCAGCGTCCCCTTGCGAATCGGCGCAGTCGTGTAACAACCGTAGGAATGGATGCGGGACTCGCGCAGGATCAGGGCCATGGCGTGTTCTTCCATCTTTTACACACTCCGGCAGGGTCTCGACAAGAAGAACATTTTCGATTCGGCGCAACGGCCCGTGAGCGCTGGTGCACTCACCCCTCCGCCACTGGTAAGATGCAGCGGGAGACTGACACCATGGCTCAACAGCATCCACCCCGTTTCCTGAAGATCGTTGAAGACGCCAAGCAGCGCGTGCGCGAAACCAACGTGGACGAAGTGAAAGCCCGCATGGATCGCCGGGACAAGTTCGTCGTCGTGGATGTCCGCGAGGATCGCGAATACGACCAGGATCACCTGCCGGGAGCGGTCCACCTGGGCAAGGGCATCATCGAGCGCGATATTGAGGGAAAGTATCCCAATCTCAGCACCCCGCTGGTTCTCTATTGCGGCGGCGGCTTTCGGTCCGCCCTCGCGGCCGACAATCTGCAGAAGATGGGCTATACCAACGTGCTCTCGATGGACGGCGGAATCCGGGTCTGGCGCGAGAAGAAGTATCCGCTGGAATCAACGAGGTAGCGTCGGCGCCTCGCCAGCAGTCCCGCGGGCGTCTCGCTCGCCGATTGCTCTGGACACGTCGCCCCAACTGAGGCCCGCGGTAGATTTTTGTACATCCACACCCCAGGTCCAAATTCTTGAACGACAGGCACTTCTGGGCGCGTACCGCGTTGCGTTACCCCCGCAACTCTGAAAAAATACAGTGGGGTGTCCCCTCCCATGTCTCAGATTGGAAGTTTTGCGCTCCTGCTGGCGCTGGGTCTTAGTGCTTATTCATTTCTGGCAGGCCTTCTTGCGTTGTTCGGACGTGATGCCGGTTCCCTGCGCCTGGGCGAAACTGCCCGCCGCGCCGGAATCGCTGCCTTTGGCGCCGTGCTGCTTGCCGCCGTCGTCCTGGTCATGGCCGCGTTTAACGACGATTTCTCCATGGCCTACATCTTTCATCACAGCAACCGCGATCTGCCCGCCGCCTATAAATTTGCCGTGTTGTGGTCCGGCCAGGAAGGATCGCTGCTCTTCTGGTCGTTGCTGCTGGGCGGCTACGGATTCGTGCTTCGGCTGCGTTACAAGACCGACCAGAAATTATTCGCCCACGCGTCGGTGATTATCGCGGCGGTGCAGGTCTTCTTTCTGATGATCTTGAACTTTGCGGCGCACCCGTTTGCCATCATGGAAGGTGCGCTCCCGCCCGACGGCAACGGCTTGAACCCACTGCTCCAGTATCCGGAGATGGTCATCCATCCCCCGATGCTTTACCTGGGATACGTCGGTTTCACTGTTCCCTTCGCCTTCGCTCTGGGCGCGTTGATCATGAAATATCCCGGCGAAAAGTGGATTCACATCACGCGCCGCTGGACCATGGTGACCTGGGGATTCCTGACCATCGGAGTCTTCCTCGGCGCCCACTGGGCCTACGCCGTTCTGGGATGGGGCGGCTACTGGGGATGGGATCCGGTCGAGAACGCGTCGCTGATGCCGTGGCTCACCGGCACAGCTTTCTTGCACTCCGTCATGATGCAGGAGAAGCGTGGCATGTTGAAAGTCTGGAACATGTGGCTGATCTTCGCCACTTTTCTGCTTTCCATGCTCGGCACCTTCCTGACTCGCTCCGGAGTGATCAGCTCCGTGCACGCGTTCGCTCAATCGTCGATCGGCACCTGGTTCGTGGTGTTCATCGCGCTGACTTTGGCAGTGTGCATTGGCTTTTTCGCCATGAATCACGCGCACCTCAAGAGCGAACACAAGCTGGAATCGCTCATTTCCCGCGAATCGAGTTTCCTGTTCAACAACCTTCTCCTGCTGGTCGCGTGTTTCACCGTGCTCTGGGGCACGTTCTTTCCGATTCTCTCGGAGTGGGTCCAGGGACACAAAGTCACCGTGGGCCCGCCCTTCTTCAATCGCGTTGCGATCCCGGTGGCGCTGCTGCTGCTCTTGCTCACCGCCGTCGGTCCGTTGCTGGCCTGGCGCAAGACTTCCGTCGAGAGCTTGAAACGCAACTTCCTGCTCCCGGCCGTGGGATCAGTCGCGGTTGGCATCGTGATGATCATTTTCGGCGTCCGGCCCTGGGAGGATCCGTCTTACTTCTACGCCATCATGGCGGCCGTGCTCTCCATGCTCGTGATCTTCACGGTCGCCTCTGAGTTCGTCCGGGGCGGCCGCGTCATCGCCGGCAAGGGCCAGATGAACCTGTTTGCGGCCATGGTGCGCCTGTGGCATCGCAACACGCGGCGCTATGGCGGCTATATCGTGCATTTCGGCGTCGCGCTGGTGGTGATCGGAATTCTCGGCACTCCGTTCAATAAAGAAGTCGAGAAGGAGATGGGCTTCGGCGACAAGATCTCGCTCGGCCCCTACACCCTGGTCTGCCAGTCGTACACCGAGGATGACAACCCCAACTACGGCAACGAGTGGGCCATCATCAACGTCTTTCGGGGCGGCCGCCAGATTACGACCATGTATCCGGAGCGCCGCTTCTACAAGTCCAGCGGACAGCCGCAGACCCTTCCCCGCATCTATCCCAGCTTTAAGGAAGATTTCCTGTTGGTGCACGACCTCTACCTGGTTTACGAAGGCAAGAACGAGACCACCGGCCGCCCCATCATCAAGGCCCACCTCAACCCGATGGTGCCCTGGATCTGGACCGGGTTGATTGTCATGGTGTTCGGCACCATCACGTGTCTGGTCCCGAACGCCGCAGCCGCTCGCGTGACCGTGCCCGCGCCCGTCCGAGAACCCGCGCACGTCGGGGCAGGTGACTGATATGAATTGGCGATTTCCAGAGCGACTCTATGTTAGATGGGGCTTTGAAGGGGCACGCCTTCAGGCGTGCCGTCAAAGCCAACCAGTAAGGTCGGCTTTAGCCGCTGAGGGGCACGCAACCTCAGGGCCTAAAGGCACATGTTTTGGGAGCCTGTTTTCGGCGCGGCTGAAGCCGCGGCCCTCCAAAGATGGTCGCAACCACTCTGGAGTTGCGCTAGTTCGCTGCGGCCAACTTGCAATCGTCCTGCTTGCGATCTTTCTGTTCATGGGCGCCGGCGACGACACTGCCCGCTTCAAAGACCTCGGCCACCGCATGATGTGTACCTGTGGCTGCGGACAGGTCTTGCTGGAATGCAACCATGTGGGCTGCCAGTCCTCTGACAAAATGCGCAACCAGTTGCTGGCAGCGCTCGATCGCGGTGGAAACGACGATCTCATCCTGCAGGGTTTCGTGCAGGAATATGGCCCCACGGTCATTGCCGCTCCCACCGCCGCAGGCTTCAACTACGTGGCCTGGGTCATGCCCTTCGTCGCCCTGGCATTCGGCATGGCCTTCGTTGTATTCGTCGTGCGCTCGTGGAAAAACAAACCCACACCCGCGCTGGCCGACGGCATCACTATCCCGCCGGGCGGGGTATCGGATGAATTGCGAAAGCAGGCCCGCGAGGAGACTGACCTATGACTCTGTTTTTCTGCGCGGCAGTCACCGTCGCTGCCCTTTATTACGTCTTTTTCTTCCCGGGCGAAGTTTATGCCGGACCGGAAAAGACGCGGCTCATCTACCTGCGCGAGCGTAAGGAAGCGGTGTATGAGAACCTGCGCGACCTGAACTTTGAGTACAAGGCGGGCAAGGTGCCCGACGCCGATTACCAGTCCATGCGCGCGTCACTGGAAGAGGAAGCCGCCGCCATCATGGCCGAGATTGCCCGACTAGAGCAGGCCGTCGTCTCGGCGTCCGCACCATCCGGCTTCTGAGAACGAAAGGAGTGTACTTGAAGAAATTCGCATCCGTCGCGCCGGCGGCTCGCCGGCAAATAATCGCCCTTGCAATTCTGACGTTGATGCTGTCATCGTTCGCCGCCGCCCAGACCCTGACCGGCACCCTGACCAACGGCACCAGCGGCAAGCCCGCTGCGGGCGATCAAGTCATCCTGATCAACTTGTCGAACGGCATGGAAGAGGCCGCCAAGACCAAGGCCGACAGCAGCGGAAAGTTCAGCTTCAAGCTCACCGATGGCGGCGGGCCGCACCTGATCCGCGCCGTCCACCAGGGTGTTACCTATCACCAGATGGCCCCTCCGGGAACGAACTCGGTCGAGGTCCAGGTGTATGACGTCGCCCGGAAGATCACGGACCTCAACATGACCGCCGACGTGCTCCGCGTGCAAGCGGACAGCGGAACGCTCGAGGCGACGCGCCTGTTCGCGGTGAACAACACGTCCGTTCCTGCCAGAACGCAGATGAACGACCACAACTTCGAGTTCTACCTGCCGCCCGGGGCCAAGATCGAATCCGCTCAGGCCAAGGCCCCCAACGGCCAGCCGATCGCCGCGGAAGCAACGCCCCAAGGCGAAAAGAACCGCTACGCCATTGCCTTTCCCCTGCGTCCCGGCGAGACCCAATTCCAGGTGCAGTTCACTCTGCCTTATTCCGGGTCGATGAAGATCGATCCCAAGCCACTCTACCCGGCACAGCACGTGGTGGTGGTACTTCCCAAGACGATGAAGTTCGCCGCCGCGAATCCGTCCCAGTTCCAATCCATGCAGGATCCCGGTCAGAGCGACTCGGTGGTGCAGGTCGCGCAGCAAACGCAAGCCGGCCAGTCCCTGGGATTCACGATCAGCGGAAGCGGCACCATCTCGGAATCCTCGACACAGGTGGCGTCGGGCGCGACTCAGAATCAGGGGCGCGACAACCGACCCGGCGGCGGGTTGGGTGTGCCGATTGACGCCCCCGATCCTTTGCAGCAATACCGCTGGCCCATTCTCATTGGCTTCGCCCTTGTGCTGGCCGTCGGGGCTTGGGTGGTGATGAAGCGCCAATCGTCGGCAGTCGCTGCGCCAACCGCAGCCGCGTCTGTTCCCCACACCCCGCCACGCGCCTCGGCCGCGGTCGTTGCTCCCGCCTTGCCCGTGGCCGTTAATCCGAATAAATCAGCCATGCTCCTCGAAGGCCTGAAAGAAGAAATGTTCCATCTGGAACTGGAACGCAGGCAGGGAAAAATCACCCCCGCCGAATACGAAAAAGCCAAGGCAGCGTTGGATCAAACTCTGGACCGAGCGTTGAAACGGCAGGGGTAAAGGGTAGCGCCGGCGACTCGCCGGCTGTCCGGCGGGCGCCCCGCCCGCCGCCGGGCACCAGAGCCGAAACACCTGCCTCTGCATCTAATGAATTGAGGCTTTCCCAATGAGTAATACTTTCAAAACTGCACTCCTGCTGACGGCTATGACGCTTCTGCTCATGGTCGCAGGCCGTGCTCTGGGCGGCCAGCGCGGGATGTTGATGGCGCTCGTGTTGGCTGCCGTCATGAACTTCATCTCCTACTTTTTCTCGGACAAGATCGCGCTCGCGATGTACCGGGCGCAACCCATCTCGCGGGACGACCTGCCGCGCGTGTACAACATCGTCGAGCGCCTAGCGCAGAAGGTCGGCTTGCCGATGCCCAAGGTGTACCTGATCCCGAATGACTCCCCCAACGCATTCGCCACCGGGCGCAATCCGAACCACGCCTCGGTCGCCGTCACCCAGGGGATCCTCGGCCTGCTGAACGATGAGGAACTGGAAGGTGTGCTGGCCCACGAACTCGGACACGTGCGCAATCGCGACATCCTGATCAGTTCGGTAGCCGCTACCATTGCCGGCGCTATCACCTACCTCGCTTCCATCGCCCGCTGGGGCATGATTTTCGGCGGCTACGGGGGCAATCGCGATGATCGGCGAGGCGGCGGTGCAATCGGCGCGATTCTGATGATGTTCCTGGCTCCCATCGCGGCCAGCCTGATTCAGTTGGCCGTTTCGCGCTCGCGCGAATACTCCGCGGACGATACCGGCGCGCACTGGACCGGCAATCCCTACGCCTTGGCCAGCGCGCTCGGCAAAATCGATGCTTACTCCCGAAGGATGCCCCTGGTGGCCACTCCTTCGACCGCGCATCTTTTCATCATCCAGCCATTCCTCGGTGGGATGAGCTTCGGCAACTTGTTTTCGACTCACCCGCCGACCGCCAAACGAATCGAGCGGCTGACGGGAAGGCCGGCGGAATTCATGCAGTGAGTTCTCAGTTCCCGGTTCTCAGTTCTCAGTTCCCCGTTCTAGTTCTCCGTGAAGACCAAGCACAGGTTTACGCCGCGCGGCTCTTGATTGAGCTGATCAGTCCGTTCAGGATTCGGCCGAGTTCATCAGTGAGCCCGAGTAGTGTTTCTGCCCTGGCCGCTTGAATGTACTTCAGGTCTTTGGCGATAAGCAGCTGCGTTTCAATCTCCACTAGAGAGCCGCGTGCCTGACTCAGGAAGTGGTGAAACTCCTTCTGGGAGAAGCGCGCCTGCCCTTCCGCGATGTTGCTGGGAACCGAAACAGCTGCGCGCCTTAACTGATTCGTAATTCCGTACCGCTCTTCGCTCGGAAACCGGTGGGTGACCGTATAAATCTCTCTCACGAACGTCATGGCCTTCTGCCAAGCGATAAGGTCACGATAAGAACGTCCCATGGCACCTCCAGAACAGATTGTGAAACATCTGTGCAGACTCCGCTGTGACCGTCAAACACGCAAAATGTTCGGTTTTACTGAGAACTGAGAACCGGGAACTGAGAACTGTTCTGTGACGTAGGTAACCGTTTCCTGCGCCACCTCCATAGTAGAATCGCAAAAATGGCTCCCGAAACCCTGGTAGCGACCTCCCGCCGCGCGGCGGAACTGGAAAACGGTCTGCGCCGCATCATTCGTGGCAAAGATGACGTCCTGCGCCTGGCGCTGGTTTCCATCTTTGCCAAAGGGCACCTGCTGATCGAGGGCGCTCCCGGAGTCGGCAAGACGACCCTCGGCCAGGCGCTGGCCCGCGCCATCGATTGCACCTTCCAGCGCGTTCAG
>Ga0326726_10001408_pt1 | contig 22328 bp, 22 predicted proteins | sample MHFenrmetagenome_2_FD_207603 | JGI IMG/M metagenome (GOLD analysis project Ga0326726, IMG submission 207603) | Lab enriched peat soil microbial communities from Michigan Hollow, Ithaca, NY, United States - MHF15MN | ecosystem: Environmental > Terrestrial > Soil > Wetlands > Peat | place: USA... | reverse complement strand
TCGAAAAAAGACCGTGGCTCGTGGTCGGTATCATCCTTTTGATAACCATTGGTTTTTCCCTATTTATTCCATCGTTAACCTTTAAAACAAATTTTGAGGATTTTGCACCCGACAATGAACAAGTAAAGGCGAACAACCGTATCGCTGACTATTTCGGTATGAGCGCACAAACAATAATTCTTTATATAGAAAAGGAACAAGCAAATAGTGTAATTGATGTGCAAGCACTCCGAGATCAATACAATCTCCAAAAAGAACTAGCAAAGATTCCCGAAGTCAATAGTACGATATCCATCATCACATTTCTTGGCCCTGTGTGCCAGATGGAATTCAATAAGACTGTTGAGAACTGTAGCGATGAACAACTGAAGACTGCGATTATCGATCTTCTCAACGAACCAGTATCCGGAGAAATGACCATCTTTCAAACCGATGATCCGAATGAACCTGTTGATTACCAGCGATCAGTCCTCCGATCAAGCAGAAAGGCAGTGGATAGTGCTGATATCAAAAACTGCTATATTATAAAAGACAATACAACCCTTACCTTTTCCTTTGAAGTCTACTCCCTTTCAGATTTTCCTTCAAACCTAAAACCACCGTTTTCAAAAGTCAGTACCATGGAATGGTATCTTGGTTTTGAAAACTCGTTACTCCCCTCGGAATATAATATGGGATATCAGATTGCCGCACGCATTGAGCCAACTGTTCCACGTTGGGAAATCGGAGACGGACTGCTGGGGAACATCCAACAGTTCATACAAAAAATCAGACATCACGAACTCACGTCCTATAAAAAAACAGCGTACCTCTGGCTTCGACCTCCTGGGTTGGAGATGTTTTTCCCTCTGCAGCTTCAGACAGGAAATGTGACCTTTGATCCAACGACAAATCGGATTAATGTCATTGTCTCACGAAAAGAACTAAGCGGGTATGGTATCGCTCTTCAGTATGGATCATTTGAAATTCCCACGAAATTGACGAATTTTTCTGCAGGGGTTCGCTATTATCAATCCCCACTGTTACATCGACCAGGTGGCCATATTGTCATAAACACAAGTTATCTCTTTGATCGTCTCCAACGTCTCCAAGCCAGACCATTCCTTGGTTCACTTACCTCGCGGATACTTCAGAGATTTGATATCAATCTGGATGAATTCTCCGGTCTTTCAGAGAATATGACGAGTACAAGGTTTCTTCCATCGACGTTCTCATTAGCAAGCATTCAAACACTCTGGACTCAGGCTGATCGAGCACCAGATAGTGGTGTTTCAACAACACTCTATCCCTTGATGCCACAATTGTTTAGTGATCTGCGGGTAAATGCTTTATCGTTCATTTCTAATGAATATACTCAGACAAAAACTTCTCATGCGAGTCTTTGTATTGTTCAACTGAATTTGCAGGGTGGTGAGTTGGAGGGACTCTCTAAGATTAACACGAAGATCCTTGACAAAATCAAAACTCTAGACGGACAGTACACGAGTATCTCTATTCAAGCAACAGGAGAAGGCATCGTAAGCACTGAGATAACCAATGTCGCAATGGATTCGATGACAATTATCGGGCCAGCTATTTTTATCATCATTCTCTGTATCTTGTTTATCGCGTTTAGGAAACCATCCTATTTCCTTCTTCCTATTCTCGTGTTTGCTTTTTCTTGTGTGTGGCTGTTTGGAACGATGGCTCTGCTCGGAATTCCATTTAACATCATCGCAGTTGCCCTTCTCCCTCTGAATATCGGCTTAGGAGTTGAATACTCCGTCAACCTTCTTTTTAACTATCGAACGGAAATAAAAAAAGGACGAACCCCTTCAGAGGCTGTCCGTCTTTCCATAAAAGAAGTTGGTCTACCGATTTTCTTAGCATGGTTTACCACATTGGTCGCGTTTCTTTCCTTTCTCAGTGCAACACTTCCTCCAATACGAGACTTCGGTATTTTTCTCGCTTTAGGTATTAGTTATACCTTCATAATCACCATGACATTTCTGGTTGCTCTCCGTTACATTATCGATCAAAGAAAGCCGACTGTAAATATGGCATCCAAGGAACAAACCTTTTCGATGACCACAACCATGAGCCGAGTTGCGCAAATACTCCTTCGCCATGAGAAAAAAGTATTCCTGGTCACCATACTAATATGTCTGGTAATGGGAACCGGGTTTACCCAATTGAAATCTGGATTCAGCATGACTCAATTTATCCCACAGGATAATCCCGCGATCCAACTCTCTACTCGGATTAGCGAGGACTTCCCCTTTTCAAGTCAAGATCAAGAGTATATACTTATCGAAGGAAACGTAGCGACCGTTCAAACGTTACAAGGTCTTCAATCCTCACATGAAAAAATGAATGACGACCTTTATGTTGCTCGGAGACCTGATGGGAGTACGAAAACAGAAAGCATTGTTTCCATCATTCAAAAGGCCGTAGCAAATAACATTTCACTTGTACAGTTATTTAATATCGATGAAGTAACAGGTTTACCGAAAACCGATGATGATGTTCAACAGCTATATAATTACTTATATACGAGTGCTGAGTATGGGATGCAAGTATCCGGGCTGCTCTATAAGGATGGAAACGAGTATACTGCCACTATTCTTCGTGTCTATGTTGATCTTGGCTCGAATAACACTGATATGACTAAACAGTTTGAACAGCTGAATAACGAATTAAGTGATGATCTTGCAGATTATGGTGAAACGACATCTATTATCACAGGTAATCTGCTGATTACCTTATCGATTCTGAAAAACATGACTGAAAGTCAGATTCTGTCAACCGGGATTTGTTTCGTGCTTGCTGCGATTATGCTTTCTCTGATTTATCGCAATCCTCTGCTTGGGTTGATTGCGATGATTCCGGTCACCGTTTCTATTATTTGGGTCTTGGGAAGTATGTATTTTATTGGGTATACGTTAAACATTTTAACGATCATGGTCACCTGCATCACCATTGGGGTTGGCATTGACTATGCATGTTATATCATTGAACGATTTCGCTTTGTTGCCGATCAAACTGGGGACGTGACAAAAGCGGTCACCGAGACGATTTCAAGGACAGGGAGTGCTGTTATGATTGCTGCTCTCTCTTCTATGTTTGGTTTTGGTGTCCTTGCATTTGCTCCTATTCCTCCCATGCAGCAATTTGGTATTATCACAGCTCTTACGCTTATTTACGCGTTTATTACTTCCATCTTGGTTTTACCTTTAGTACTCGCGCGATGGGCGAATTGGAGAAAAAAACGAATAGGATATATTATTCATCCTGGACCCCCAAAACAATTAGAGGGTATCGCAACTGATTCTGAGTACACTGGAGAACAGTAAAATATCTATAGGAAGAAGGTTTTACTTTTCAAAGCATCTATAAAGTATCAATCGTGAGATGCCAAAGATATGATTTACAGCACAAAAACAGGTGTTCTAAGGATATGTTTTTAAGAGAGGAATTGCTATAGAAACCAGGTGAGGTAATATATGGTAAATAATAAATGTAGTAAATGTGGTGCTGAAATACCAGCGGACTCCAAATTTTGTGTGGATTGTGGAACGAAAGTTAGGAAAGAAATAGATGAACAAATAAACAAATCTTCTCCTGTCACTCAAGATGAAGCACAAAATATTTTAAGAACAAGATTTGCAAAAGGTGAAATTACAAAGAAAGAGTATAAGAAGAAGAAGAAAGTTTTACTGAAATAGAATAAGTTTTCAGATGTATAGGTTTTAAGGGAGGAATTGTTTCAAAATTTCAGAGCGAAGGCAAAGGTCATGGGAAAATATCCCAACTGTGGAAAATATTATGACTATTTGAGTGGTTTTGAAACAATAAAGTTTTCTGAGGGGAAATTTTTAATTTGTCCATTTTGTATTACAAAGCATGGAGGATGGGAAAAACAATGAGTGAACATATCAAAACAGAATATGAAATAGCAGTAGAATCTGATGATTTAAAAATAAAGGGTGATAAGAAATGGGTTTCTCTAGATTGGCTCGAAGAACAAGTTAAAAAAAGAAGGGATATGTTCAAAGGTCTTGCTGACATTTCAGAATTGAATTGGGTTTTAAAACTTCTTGAAATGGAAGAAAAACAATCGGGGAAGGGATAACATGAAATGCCGGGAGTTGTTTTCTTACCATGAGGTAGCATAAAAACTGTAACAAATAAAAAATTCTTAATATGCCCTCATTGTAAAATGAAGATCATGCAAGGTTAAGGTTTTTAAAGAAATAATTGTTACGAAATCGTAGGTGGAGGCAAAGCAAATGACAGGAGCATCAAAAGAACAATTGAGAAATTTGCGAAAAGAATGGAAAAAGGAAGAAGATATGAGATTTAAGATTTTTTTAACAGATATGGTGAATCTTTTAAGTCATCATGGTAAATTATGCAATAATGAAAGATATGGATTTATTTTTACTAAAGATGATTATGATAAATTAGCAGGTGCAACTGGGAAAGGCAAATATCGAATACAAGAAACAATCTCAAAATTAAAAAAACAAGAAAAATTGATTCATATTAAATTTGGTGAATTTGATAATAAAGCTCCATTGTGTGCGTATACAAGTGAGCTTCGAAAGTTTTTTCACAATAAATTAGAAGATAGTCCTTCAGTTAAATCTTCAATGGAAACAAAAGATAAAAAAATTTCTAATGAAGAATTGAAAAAAATATTAACAAATACAGATAAGATTATTCTGAAGATTACTAATAGCGAATATAAGAATTTTGATGCAATCGCAGAAGCAATAGAAAAACAAATAGGTGGAGAGGATGCTAAAACATGGTTGCTTACAGTTTTATTAAGAAGGGAGGCAATGGCAGTTAAAACAATTATTGAAAACGTTACAAAACAACAAAGTGATATGATGTTCAGATAAAACTGGAATTTCATTTTCTCCTTATGACTACATTTTCATGTATCCAAGTGCCAAAAATGAATCACACCATCACTTATTGCTGTTTTTAGCTAAAATCGTAGATTAATTAAATGTTTTTTTAGACCGTGTACACTTTCTATGAAAAACATGCAGAAGTTAGGGAAATATAATGCTTCTCTGATGCAAGATAGGTATTAAAAAAGGGAGTTGGAGGAGGTTAAGCAGAGGGGCCGGCAGGAGACGTAAAAAAGAATATGCTGCTCAACCTCAGTATATAGGTTTAAGTCTCTTCCCAGATGTGTTTAAGGATTCCGGTTCTCTCATCAACGAGGGCGTATTCCATAGTTTATCACCTTACTTAATCAATTGTCATTAGATTATATCAGCATATCTTAATAATAATTGAAGAACAGTATAAAAACAATGTAATCTCCCTATTATTTTTATATGGATCGTCAATAATAAACTAGGATGTGTTATTATCCTCTCGAAGCGGGTACTCGACCATTACCAGTAGTATGATGGTGCCCAGAAACCTTGTTTCCATCGTTAATTTAAAGATATGTTTTTAAGGAAAGAAATGTTTTGAAATTGTAATTTGAGGGAGAGAAAAATTATGGTAAACTGTAAAGAATGTGATAAGAAATTAGGTATTCTAGAAGGCTATCGTCACCCTGCATTAGGAACAAAATTTTTAGTATGTGGGTTTTGCTTTGACAAAGTGAATGGAGATATGGAACGTTTGAATAAGTTTTGTCTTTCAGATTCATTCTACAAAGAATCATCAAAGATTTCCATAGAAGATGCCTGGAATAAAAAATATCCCGCGACCCACCGTTACAAACATGGTTTCACAAACTTTGGAGTTCATTGGAATTAACCAGGATCTCAGGCGTATAAAACAATAAGATAAAAAACCTCCTTAGAAAACCCTCTCAGCCCTATTTCTTTTTAATTTCAATTCGTTCTATCGGTAAAACCCTCTGTATCTCCGCCTCTCATTCTTGATGAGGAAGGAGAAAGGAGAAATAATTAGGGGATAATATGAAGAACGTAAAACGTCCCTTTCTTCTTCCCTTCAATAAAATTATGAGATAAGTCGAATGTATATGGCTAGTTTCTTTCCATATTACATTGTTTTTCTACTGTTCTTTAGTTGTTTTTAAGATATGCTGATATAACATCACGACCATGGAGTAAGCAAGGTGAAAGACAATGGAAAGTAAAAAATTTATGAACGCAGACGTCTACGCCCAAGACGAAAAAATTGGTACAGTGAAAGAAATAGGAATAGACCCGGAAAATTGGGAGATAACTCATCTTGACGTCCAATTGACCAAAGATGTAGCCGAATCTGTGCTTGGGGCAAAGAAACGTGGAGTACATAACATGCTGGCCATTTCAGCATTAAAGGAAGGGGTGGCTCGTTGGACCGATAGGGGACTAAACATGAAGGTCTCAAAAGCACAACTTCATATGTACTTAAAACCATTAGAAGAAGTACAAAATCGTTAATGCATAATTAGTTAGTGATTGATGGCGCGTGCATTAACGTGTGCGTTCATCCATTCTAACTAAACTAAACTCAGCGCTGTAATGCCATATTTAAGGGGTGAAAGGGTTATGGTAAAAAGTTCTAAAGAACAGAAACAAGAAGATGAAATGAAGATACTTGCAGAGCTTACGAAAAATTCCAACGAAAGTATTGATAAAATCGGGAAACATTGTGGCTTATCAAGACAAAAAGTATGGAGAAGCATCAAACAATTAGAAGCCAAAAATCTGATTTGGGGGTATACCGCGATTTTTGATGAAAAGAAAATAGGACTGAACCATTTTATATTGATGCTAAAAAGAACCATCAGACAACCCGGAGAAGCAACAGTCGATAAAATCATTTTAAGAAAAATAGAAGATCTTGTCGAAAAATTAGGAATTACTATTGAAAGCAGTTTTTATGTCCATGGTGAGTATGACTGGGTAATAACGTTTACTTCCATGGACGTTAAACATGCGAAACAGATTTATGATTCATTAATATCCTTATACCCTGGTGTCATCGAGAAGATAACAATTATGGAAACATTGATGTTTATTAGAAAACAGTATATCCTGAATCCTGATAAAAAGAATTTGAGAGACTTCTTGTAAACCGTGTTAATGCTTCTGATTTCAAGGATATGTTTTTAATGATGTAATTGTTATTAATCTTAAATGTTAGGAGTGAAAAATAAAATAGGTGATTAAAGTGAAGAAAGGACACGCTAAAAAAAGCCATCATGAAGATTTCAACCGTATTATCGCACCTGTTGATGGATCAAGTTACGCAACAAAAGCAGTAAAGAAAGCTATATCCTTGGCTAAATTAAATGGAGTTGAAATAGTAGCACTCTACGTGATAGATACTCCTCGTTTAACCCAAACGATTCCCTATGATGATGTGTCAGTCCCATGGGAAGCAATTTTAACAAAACAAGGAAAAAAAGTCCTCAACGATGTAGAAAAAATGGGAAAAGCAGCAGGAGTAACCGTAATTAAAAAACTCATCGAAGGACTCCCTGAAGAGGTTATTATCAACGAAGGAAAAAAAGATGATCTTATTGTGATGGGTTGTAAAGGGCTAACAGGGCTTGATCGCATATTAATGGGTAGCGTCTGTGAAAAAGTATCTCACCATGCCTCAGCACCAGTGTTGATTGTTCGATAAATGAAAATATTTAGAGTTTGGTAATATCAAAATGAATACAAACCAGATTATATGTAGAGTCTAAATCCCTTTTTCTTTTTTTATCATTGATTCGCAGAAAACCATGTTAATGTTATTATATCCAATTATGTTTTATGTACACGTTGAGCTGAAGGGTGAAATGATGAAACTAAACAAAGAAGAAATAAGTAAAGAATTGAGTAGGAAGAAAGTGAATCAATTAGTAAAGAAGATATATTTATTATTGAAAGCAGAAAAGAAATACACCATTGAAGAAAAATTCGCTGCAGGGATAATATATTCTAAATTTATCTCAGACAGTAATCATGGATCAAGGGAGGACTTTTTATACAATGTGAATGCGATTACTATGGATGAAGATGCAATGAAAAAAATGATACAAGATGTGGAATCTACTGAAAACATGTATGAATAAAACCAAAATGTCACCTTGCTTTTTTTTCTGTTTCACACTACGTTAAAAGCAATGCGATATTTCCTCCCGGTGTGCTCTCTCACGTACTTATCTTTTTTTTAGTATTTATAAATTATGGTAAAGGTAGCATTCTCATAGAACAATAGCGGGATTGGTTCCGTCTATTGTTTACTTTACCATAGCATTGCCTTGGATATCCTTTTTTTTTTTAAAAAGGTTGTAATCCAAACATCTTTTTTTACATCGAGATTGATGTTCCGGTTTTGCTCCGTTTTTTGCTCCGTTTTTGTTCCAGTTTTCTCCTTAAAAACGGAGTGGAATCGGAGCGAAAAACAGAGTAAGTTCATCATGTTATGAATCTCAGTTGGTTGGGATTTTATGTTGTCATGTTCAACTTGGTTACATCAACTGGTTGGTTGACCATGATGGTGAGCGAGATGGTCATCTGTCTTCTTAACTCAATGGAACGCACATTCTAAAGGATATTACTCCTTTAAGAATGTATTTTTTCTTTCTTTCGTTTTTCAACTGCCCAGTAGGTTTAGCTGAGGGGGCTTTGGAGTATTAACAATGCATCTTGGCCGGGAGCGTCGAGACGGTCAATTAACACTTTGTTGAAAAAATATTAATAGGAACCAATGATTCCGGTGAAAGAAAACAATTTAGGGGTTACGCGATTATGACACAAAAACGTATGAAAAAAATTTTGATAACCGGCGCCGTCGGACAGATCGGTTCAGAACTTACGACGATGCTTCGGAAAAAATTTGGTAACGACAACGTGCTTGCAACCGGACGAAAAACCAAGCCCAGTGAAACACTTCTCAACTCTGGTCCCTTCGAGTACATCGATATCTGTAAAAGAGAAACAATCGAGAAAGTCGTAAAAGACTATGATATCGACACCATCTACAACATGGCTGCGATTCTCTCCGCGGTTGGGGAAGAGAAACCTCTTCTCGCCTGGGATGTCAATATTAACGGGTTGTATAATTGTTTGGAGGTCGCACGGGAACATAGTATGGTTCGAGTGTTTGTCCCTAGCTCTATTGCTGTTTTTGGTCCTGAAACACCTCGAGATAACACGCCTCAGGAGACAATCCTGCGGCCAAAAACAATGTATGGGGTAACAAAGGTCGCTGGAGAACTTCTTTGTGATTATTACGTGAAACGGTTCAATCTCGATGCCCGAGGGATTCGATATCCTGGCATCATCAGTAGTGAGACGCTGCCCGGCGGGGGAACTACCGATTATGCGGTGGAAATCTTCTATGAAGCGATCAAGCAGAAGAAATACACCTGTTTCTTACGAGCAGATACAATGCTTCCTATGATGTATATGCCTGATTGTTTAAAGGGAACCCTTGATCTGATGGATGCTGATGTGACCAAATTGAAGCACCACTGTGATTTCAATTTTGCTTCTATGAGCTTTTCTGCTGAGGAGCTTGTTCATGAGATCACACAACATATACCTGAGTTCACCTGCGAGTATAAACCAGATTTCCGACAAGCGATCGCTGATTCTTGGCCTCGCTCTATTGATGATAGTTCAGCACGGAAGGAATGGGGCTGGAAACCGAAGTACAAGCTTGCTGATATGACGAAGGATATGTTGCAGAAACTCAGTAAACGGTACGAAGAGGGAAGTTTCCTCATCTCGTAATCATTCATCTTTTTTTTTATTTTTTCTCCGCAGAAAGTTTTATGTGCTACGCGATATTCTCATGTTTATTGTGAGGTGAACCACTCGTGTCACAATATGAGGAAGTTGGAGTAAATATGAGAGGAAATATTGATTCGATTCGCGGGTATTTAGGCGCTGATGCCGACTATCTGCTTAAACATACATGTATGAAAATTAAAAAAGAATCGTTGCATCTTCCAGGTCCAGATTTTCTTGATCATGTTTTTCTTGACACCGACCGGTCGACCCCGGTGCTTCGTAACCTGCAGTCCTTGTTTTCTCATGGCCGGTTAGGTGGGACTGGGTATGTATCAATCTTACCGGTGGACCAGGGCATCGAGCATTCCGCTGCCGCATCCTTTGCTCCGAATCCCTTGTATTTTGACCCGGAAAATATCGTGAAACTTGCGATTCAAGGGGGCTGTAATGGGGTAGCATCAACCCTTGGTGTCCTAGGTGCCGTTTCCCGTCGGTATGCCCATAAGATTCCCTTCATTGTCAAGCTCAATCATAACGAGTTGCTTACCTATCCGAATAAGCATGATCAGATCATGTTTGCTGGTGTCGATCAAGCCTGGGAGATGGGTGCTGCTGCGGTTGGGTGTACTATTTATTTTGGTTCTGATGAGTCAACGCGTCAAATCCAGGAGGTCAGTCAGGCGTTTCAGTATGCCCATGAGCTAGGGATGGCTACGATCCTATGGTGTTACCTGCGGAATTCTGCGTTTAAGGTGGACGGGAAAGATTACCATGCTGCTGCGGATCTTACCGGTCAGGCGAATCATCTTGGGGTGACCATTGAAGCGGATATTATTAAGCAGAAACTCCCTGATGTGACTGGTGGGTATCTGGCGTTGAACCGTGGTGGGGTGAAATACGGGAAGATGGATGAGAAGGCGTATACTGAGCTTTCTTCTGATCATCCGATTGATTTGACACGGTATCAGGTCGCTCATTGCTACATGGGGCGTGTTGGGCTGATCAACTCTGGTGGAGCATCCGGGAAAGATGATTTTGGTCAGGCGGTACGGACCGCGGTCATCAACAAACGTGCGGGTGGCACTGGCCTGATTTCCGGGAGAAAAGCGTTCCAGAAGCCTTTTGAGGATGGTGTGAAGCTTCTTCATGCGATTCAGGATGTTTATCTGTGTAAGGATATCACGATCGCATAACCTAAGAAAACTATTTTTTTTCCCTTTTTTTAGTAGATGAGTACTGCTTTTACTCCTTTGGCGTTTCTGATTGTCGTCAGGAGTGTCCCTGGTATTTGTTTTTCTGTGATGATGAAGACCCGTGGTTCTTCTGCGAATTCAAAGTCATCGACGATGGCTTGTCTGATGCTGATGTTGTTGGTCGCAATGATGGTTGCGACATCGGCTAGGATTCCTGGCATGCTGGGGTCGACGGGGATGATTTCGATGACGCCCCATTTCATGTGAGGTGCAACGTCTTTCAGATGGCAGGTTGGCATGAGGTTTGAAAATATTTTGAGAAGCTCAGGTTCTTGTGTGATGATGTCTCTGGTCGCAGTGACCGCTCGTCTATCGACTTGGAATGCTCTAGCGATTTTTGAGTCGGCAAGTTCGATTTGGCCGCAGCGGAACGTATTGTTGTGGATTTGTATTCCGTATTCCATCATTTTTTGTGCGATTTTTTTTCGTTGTGGATAGGCGTTGAAGTAGTGTTCAATTTGTTTCCACATAGTACAAAATTGTACATTACTTGTGTATAAATACCCTTTGTTTTCACTTTTTTTCATCCTATGATGTATAAAATTATACATTACAGTACAATTTTAGAAAAATTAATATAGATATCTCCCCAATAATCATAGTCATGAAACGAACAAAAATCACCCTTGACGAAAATGACATACCAAAACAATGGTACAATATCCAAGCTGATCTCAAAACACCCCTCGACCCCCCGCTCCACCCACAGACCAGACAACCCATCACACCAGATGACCTCAAAGCAATCTTCCCCATGGGACTCATTAAACAAGAAACCAGCACAGACCGCTATATCACGATACCCTCCGAAGTAAGAGAGATATACCGCATCTGGAGACCTTCCCCGCTCTATCGAGCAAGACGATTGGAAAAAGCACTCAACACACCCGCAGAAATCTATTACAAATGGGAGGGCGGCAGCCCCTCAGGCAGCCATAAACCAAACTCCGCGGTCGCACAAGTCTACTACAACAAAAAAGAAGGCATCGAACGACTCGTCACCGAAACCGGAGCCGGGCAATGGGGATCCGCACTTGCATTTAGCACTCAACTCTTCGGCATCAGCTGTCGAATCTACATGGTCAAATGCAGTTACGAACAAAAACCATATCGAAGAATCCTGATGCAGACCTGGGGTGCTGAAGTCTTCCCAAGCCCGACGACGCTCACCAACGCTGGTAGAGAAATCCTAAAAAAAGATCCTGGCACCACAGGAAGCCTGGGCATTTCCATTAGCGAAGCGGTCGAGGATGCAGCAACCCATGACAATACGAACTACGCGCTTGGTTCTGTCCTCAATCACGTCGTCTTACATCAAACAGTCATCGGACTGGAACTGAAAAAACAATTTGAGATTTTAGGAAAATATCCAGATATCCTCTGTGGATGTGTCGGTGGTGGGAGCAATTTTGGAGGAACCGCATTTCCCTTCATACAAGATAAAATCCGAGGCAAAAGCCCAGATCTGAAAGTCGTGTCTGTCGAACCACTCGCCTGCCCCACCCTTACCCGAGGAGAATTCCGATACGACTATGGAGACACCGCGGGTCTCACTCCCCTCTTGAAGATGTATACCCTCGGTCACGATTTTATACCCTCCGCGATCCATGCAGGTGGACTACGATATCATGGAGACTCGCCTCTCCTCTCAAAACTCACAAAGGATGGATACATGGACGCCCTTGCGTACACCCAGCAAGAAGTCTTCGAGGCCGCCATGCTTTTCGCACGAACCGAAGGATTGATTCCCGCACCCGAGTCAGCACATGCGATCCGAGCCGCAATAGATTTCGCCCGGATTTCCAAAAAGAAAAACGAAAAGAAAATTATTGTCTTCACCAACAGCGGCCATGGTCATTTCGACTTAGGGGCGTACGATGATTACAACAACAATAAAATCCCCAATGGGGAGTATAATAAAATCGTAAAACAAACCTCTTAAACCTACCTTCTTTTTTTCTCTTTTTTTTCGAATTTATTCCTACCAAATAATGACGTCCATCAATATCTTTATCTACCACCATACCACTTAATAAAGGGTATTTGATATCCCCCTTTGACCTCAGCACCTTAGCGGGGTAGAGCCTATGAAAGAATTTGATATATCCACATTGCGACACGGAACCGACCTGATAAAAAGAGGATTCTCAAAAATGCAAAAAGGCGGTGTCATCATGGATGTCACCACTGCTGAACAAGCAAAAATCGCTGAGAAAAGCGGTGCTGTTGCCGTGATGGCCCTTGAACGAGTACCCGCTGATATCCGTGCCCATGGCGGAGTCGCACGAATGGCAGACCCAACCATCATCAAGGAGATACTGAATACGGTCAGCATCCCGGTCATGGCAAAAGCGCGGATTGGGCATTTTGTCGAAGCACAAGCACTGGAAGCACTTGGTGTCGATATGATCGATGAGTCAGAGGTGCTCACCCCTGCAGATCCTTTTTACCATATCGATAAACGAGTCTTTACCATCCCGTTCGTGTGTGGCTGTCGAAACTTAGGTGAGGCAACTCGGCGCATCTGGGAAGGTGCAGCAATGATACGAACCAAAGGAGAAGCAGGCACCGGTAACATCATTGAAGCGGTACGACATCAGCGCATGGTCACAAGTATGATTGTGACTCTGAAAACTATGCCACCAGCAAAAATACAGAAGGTAGCCGAGGAGTATTGTCAAAGTTATGTGACTTCGTTTAAAACTTTAACCAATCAAAACGTTGATGAAAAAACAATCGTGTTCGGTTCATCAACATATAACGCCCTTAAAAAAGAACTCTATGAAATCTTAAAAGAGATTAAAAAAATGCAACGATTCCCCGTCGTCAATTTCGCTGCCGGTGGAATTGCGACCCCTGCAGACGCAGCACTCATGATGCAGCTCGGAAGCGATGGTGTCTTCGTCGGATCAGGTATCTTCAAATCAAAGAACCCTGAAAAACGAGCAAAGGCAATCGTAGAGGCTGTCGCACATTTTGATGAACCAGAAACGATCGCTACCGTCAGCAAAAACCTTGGCGATGCCATGCTTGGTATTGAAATTAGTTCAATTCCAAAAGAACAACTTTTGCAAGAACGAGGCTGGTAGTAATAGTCACGATTGGGATATTATCCGTTCAAGGGGCGGTTTCTGAGCATCTTGTATCCATGAACCGCGTTTTTCAAGAAGGAAAAAAGAAGGGTCAGGCTGTATTAGTAAGACAACCACATGATATCGATACGTGCAATGGCTTGATTATCCCTGGCGGGGAGAGTACAACAATTTCTCGTATTTTAGTTAATTCAGGGATGTATGAGGTCATCCGTGAACGCATGAGCCATAATGACCTCGCGCTTATGGGAACGTGCGCTGGATGCGTCTTACTTGCCAAAGAATTGACTGATACCAAAGCAGACGTCCGACTCTTGGAGGCAATAGACATGCAGGTTGAGCGCAACGCGTTTGGCCGGCAAAAAGAATCATTCGAACGATCGCTACAGATTAAAGGATTTACCACGCCCTACCACGCTGTGTTTATCCGTGCACCAGTTATTACAAAAACATGGGGGTGCAGTGAAATACTCGCAACCGCTGGAAAAGAAATAGTCATGGCCAGGCAGAATAACTACCTGGCGTTATCGTTTCATCCTGAGCTTACCGATGACCTCAGGATACATCGATTTTTTTTAGAGATGCTGTAGTTATGCTTTCATGATAGCAAGCAGGAAGATCCCAAGAGCTATCAACGCTCCAACAACAGCACCGATGACCGCGATAATCCCATTGACTACCGTCCCTGAAAAGTTCAACAGGTCCATTGGGGTTCCCATAAAACCTAACAGGTTTGCGCCCCAGAGGAAGATCACTCCGACGATGAGTCCTATAATGATTAATATCGCTCCAACTGCTCTGCTTTTACCCGAGCCGAAATAAGCGGTAAAAATCCCTGCGATTATACTTGCTATTGCAAACACCAGCGTCATCATGCTTAGAAAATATTGTACTAATCCTTCCATATTTTTTTCACTCCTTAAAATTTCGTTCCCGTTAGCGTTTTCGTGTCGATTACACCTTCGATAGTTCTAATTTTATTTACCACAATATCTCCGAGACTTTCGAAGTCATCTGCTTCGATTTTTGCGATGAGATCATATTCTCCAAATAACGGATGGAGCTCAATAATCTGTGGTACCTTTGAGAGTTTGTTGTAGACCTCATGTTCATGTGCGGGAGCGGCACTTATCAGGACAAACCCAATTGCCATAGATTTTACCTTCCTCACTCACCGTTATAATGTCATTGGATATAAGTCTTACGTTATGTTATTATTGTCTGCTATCTGAAAAAAAGGATTTTACCGTTCTTCTTCGTCAAGGTTTTGAACTGCAAATACAACATCGTAGTATAAGGGTACTTTTTCAAAAAATACTGCTGATTTTATCTTTTCTTCCCCTCATTTATCTGAATAAAATTCTTCCTGCTTCGATCATAGGTTCGTTCAACGGTATCTGGGAAAAAACACGCGGGAAGCTCATCTCTGCTCTTATGGTAACTCAGGCATTCACAACAGATCCCTTTCCTGCTGCAGGGGTAACTACAATTACAAGCAATCTTGTTTTTTTGTATCTTGCATTCGACCATAGTTACGATTCCCCGACTAATTTTTTGAACTCGTTTTCATCGATGATGGTCAATCCAAGTTTTTTAGCTTTTTCGTATTTTGAGCCGGGGTCTGCACCGACGACCACATAATCAATGTCTTTTCCTATCGCGGAGGCAACTATCCCTCCGTTTTTCATGACCATATCTGATGCGTCAGGCCGGGACATCGAAACCAATCCCCCGGTGAAAACGAATTTTTTGCCTGTGAGACGTCCTTCTTTTTTTGTTTCCTTGGTTCGTATCCCGATATCCTTCAGCTTGTTGATCAATTCGATATTCTCCTCGGTTGCAAAGAAGGTCGCAATCGCCTCAGCTGTTTTTTCTCCTAAACCATGGATCAGCGTTAGTTCCTCTGCTGTTTTTTTTGCTAGATCGTCAATAGAATGATATTGTGTTGCAAGAATCTGGGAGGCGAACTTTCCCACATGGCGGATTCCCAATCCATAAATGAGACGGGCTAATCCTTGTTGTTTGCTTTTTTCAATTGAATCTAGGAGGTTTTTTACTGATTTTTCTTTGAACCCCTCAAGACTCAGTAAGTCTTTTTCAGTAAGAGCATATAAATCTGCGATGGTGTCGAGAAGACCTTTTTCAATGAGTTTATCAATGGTTTGTCCACCGAGATGATCGATATCCATCGCATCCCGTGATGCAAAATATTCGATGCGCCATTTCAACCGTGCTGGGCATTGCTTGTTTGGACAGCGGACAGCAACCTCATCAAGGGTTCGTAACACATCTGATCCGCAGACCGGGCATTTTCGTGGGATCGCGCGCGCTTTCTCGTCCCCCGTTCTTTTTTCACTGATGCTTTTTACCACCTGAGGAATCACATCGCCGCTGCGTTCCACTAACACCATGTCGCCGATCCGGATATCTTTACGTTTTAATTCATCGAAATTATGTAATGTCGCTCGAGAGACGGTCACTCCACCCACCTGGACTGGTTGGAGGATTGCGACAGGAGTCAACGTCCCTGTGCGTCCTACCTGTATCACGATGTCTTTGAGTCGGGTGGTCGCTTGTTTTGCAGTAAATTTAAACGCGATCGCCCATCGTGGGTGCTTAATTGTCGAGTCTAACTCCCTCTGTTGCGCGAACGAATTGACCTTCAAAACAACCCCATCGATTTCATAATCAAGCGTCTCACGTTTTGCCTCAAGGGTCTTGCAGTAAGCGATGGCTTCTTCTATGTCGGAGGCTTTTTTTATAAGCGGGTTGACACGAAACCCTGCTGTTCGTAATGTCTGTAAGGCTTTTTCTTGGCTCTTGAAATCATCCTCCGAATACGAGATATAATATAGGAATGTGTCTAACGGTCGTGATGCGACGATGCGAGGGTCTAGTTGTCGGAGCGATCCGGCTGCTGCGTTTCTCGGGTTGGCGAACACCTGTTCTCCTTTTTGCTCCTGTTCTTTATTGAATTTTTTAAACGATGAGATCGGGAAGTACACTTCGCCGCGCACTTCAGCATTTTGAAGGTTTGATCCTTGTAATCGGAGAGGGATACTCCTGATTGTCCTCAGGTTTGAGGTGATGTCATCGCCTTTTATCCCATCGCCTCGGGTTGCTCCTCGTATGAAGATCCCGTTTTCGTAGATAAGGGCAACGCTGGCTCCGTCGATCTTTGGTTCGCAGATATATTCAACGTCTGTGACGTTTTTTTTAATTCGTTCGTCGAATTCTCTGAGCTCGTCATAGGAATAGGCGTTATCCAGCGAAAGCATCGGTATTTTATGTTCTACGTTTTTGAATCCTTTGAGTGGTTCTCCCCCGACCCGTTGTGTCGGGGAATCAGAGGTGATGAGATCAGGATATTGTGTTTCTAAGGCTTCAAGTTTTTTTAGAAGCATGTCGTATTCGTAATCAGAGATCACCGGGTTGTTTTCCACATAGTATTGATAGTTATGGTAGTTGATGTCATTACGAAGTTTTTGTATCTGTTTTTTCGCGTCGTTTTTATTCATTAGTTCACGTACCAATTAATTTTTCAATCTCTTGTATCGATGAGGTATTCAGGATGTCTTTTTTCTCCAACCAGCCTCTTCGGGCGGTGGCGATTCCAAATCTCATGAAATCCAGATGATTGATGCTATGGGAATCGGTACCCAGGATGAAGCGTACATTATGATCTTTCGCTTGTTTTACGTGGACATCATCGAGGTCCAGTCGGTCAGGAAACGAGTTTATCTCAAGCCGGGTATCGGTCTCTCTTGCTGTATCCATGATTTGTTCGATATCGACTTCATATGGGTCGCGTTTCCTGATGAGCCTGCCGGTTGGATGTGCAAGGAAATTCACCTGCTCGTTGTCCATTCCTCTGATGATGCGTTTGGTCATGGTTTCTTTGTCCATTTTGAACGCGGTGTGAATCCCGATGTACACGAAATCAAACTGCTGTAATATTTTTTTGCTATAATCCAATGTTCCATCTGTTTTTATGTCGCATTCCGTTCCACAGAAGATCCGCAGATCAGGATATTTCTTGCTTATTTTTTTTATCTCAAGTATTTTTTTCTGTACTCGATCTTCGGTGAGTCCATTCGCGATTTTGAGGGATTGTGAATGATCGGTAATCCCAATAAATTTGTACCCGCGTTGGTGTGCGACAGACGCGATGGCTTCGATGGTGTCGCTTCCATCGCTCCAGAGAGAATGGACGTGGAAATCGCCGTTGATCTCATCATCCTTGACAAGGGTCGGTAATGTTTTGTTTTTCGCTGCTTCGAATTCACCTCGGTTCTCCCGTAGTTCTGGTTCAATGTAGGACATTCCAATTTTTTTGTAGATTTCTTCCTCTGTTTTTCCCGCGATGTATTCGTCTGTGTTTTTATCAAACAACCCATATTCGTTCAGCTTGAATCCTTTTTTTATTGCAAATCCACGCAGTGTCACGTTATGTTCCTTTGAACCAGTGAAATATTGGAGTGCAGCACCATAACTTTTTTCCTCGACAACACGAAGGTCGACCTGGAGATTGTCGTGTAAAAGGACACTTGATTTGGTGGTCCCTTTCGCAAGGATTTCTGCGACCTCAGGATATTGGACGAAATGGTCCATGACCGCCTCAGGGTCTGTTGACGAAGCAAGGATATCCAGATCTCCGATGGTTTCTTTCATCCGACGCAGGCTTCCTGCGATGTTTATTTTTCTTATCTTTTTACATTTTTGTAGATACGTCAAGTATCGGTTACCATCTTCATATGCGACGTTGAGCAGGACCCTACCGCTTGTTTTTTCGAGCAGTTGAATCCCACGGAGAATGTTTCGCTCGGTAATCTCGCCAAATCCCTCAATCGAGCGGAGTTCTCCGTTGCTGGCTGCTTTTTGGAGGTCTTGGATACTGGTGATACCCATGTTTTTGTATAAGGCAGCGACCTTCTTTGGTCCAAGACCAGGGATGCCTAAGAGATCGATAAGGCCCGTCGGGACTTCTTTTTTCAATCCTTCGAGGTACTCAAGTTTCCCGGTCTTGACAAGCTCTGTTATCTTCTTTGCAAGAGCCTCACCAATACCAGGAATTGATTCTAATGTTCCTTGGTGCACTCTGTCTTCGATGTCCTCGTCGAGAGCTTCGATGGTTTGCGCAGCCATACGGTACGCCCTTGTTTTAAAAAAGAGATCTCCTTTTAAGTCGAGGAGGTCTGCAACCATGTACAAAGTATCTGCAACGAACTGGTTCTTCATAGCGCCTCGAATGTTTTATTGAAGATAGACGACGATTTCAACGGCATCGCCATCATGCAACCTGAGCGATTCACGGAGGTTATCCGGGGAGATGCATTCTAGAACAGTCGCGTAATGGCTCCGTTTCGGAAGCACAATTGCTCCTTTCCTTCCATTGATCGTTGCCTTGAAGCAGACGACACCACCAAACGTTCGGTTCTCTGCTTGGAACTCGTCGATTTCGATGCCACCGTAGCTTCGGAGCAATCGTATTTTATTCCTTTCTATATATTCGATTTCGACATTCAAGGTTCCCGGGAAGGCGACAAATCCGAGTCGTTTCTCAAATTGATTCGCATAGCCTTTGTGCCCTGTGTAATATTTTCCCTCACCCATCCCTGAAACCAGCTTTCCTTTGAATACGACTTTGTTCGTCAGATCAAATATTTGTTTGTATGAGAGATATTCGTTTTCTAATGCCTCTGCTCCCTTACTTGTAATCTGGATCAACTGCTTTTTTACCCCCAGCTCCCTTGTAATCATTTGTTGCATATCCAACTCGAGGAGGTACCGTGACGCAGTCTGTTGACTCGTGTGTAATTGTTCGGCAAGCTCATGGGAGGATAACTCAATCTTGTTATGAACCGCCCCCAACAACGCAAGTTCCTTGAGGGTCTGCATGAGATACAGTTTCAATGGGTTTTTTCTGTTCCCCACATGATTATTTTCCGATCGTTTCAACAAGTTTTTTCCCTTCGTCCGTAAAAACGTACGTATTCCCTTTTTTCTCGACGATACCTCCCGTAACGAATTCATCGATAATGCGTTGTGCAACTCGCGGTATCATACGATTTTTCTTCGCAATACGTCTAATATCGTTTTCTCCAGAGACGAGTTCATCAAAGATCACTCGCCTGAATTTATTTGCAAGTATGAACCCTTCATCCATAGGCGTACCAACAGCTTAATTTAGAGGTATCACATAAACCTTTTCAAACTTATGTTTAGAAACATTCCACCAATACTGAACGCAAAACAGCTCTTAGATCAGTCGATCCGCCGGACAAAAAAAATCCAGATCCATGATCGCGATAAACGCTATGAGATAAAAAAAATCGTCATCGCACGCACCGAAGTCTTCATTGATGATCTGACCTCACGTTTGGAGTCATATGTGAAAAACTTCCCATCAATTGACAAACTACCCATGTTCTATCAGGAGATTATTGATATCAAGATTGATACAGATAAACTGAAGAAATCCTTAGGTGCGGTGGACTGGGCACGGAAAACAGTCGCGATGGTCTACTCGACCCAGAGCAGTGCTTTGACAAAATCAGGGAATGTCGAGTTCCTCAAACAAAAGCAAAAGGAGATCTACGGTCGTGTCTCATCGATTATCAAACAAGTAGATAAAAATCTCATATTTCTCTCAGGTGCACAAAAAATCCTCCGAACGTTCCCTGATATTGAGGATATTCCAACTGTTGTCATCGCTGGGTATCCTAACGTGGGGAAATCATCACTTATCAGACAACTCTCAGCGGCAAAACCAGAGATTGCCCAATACCCGTTTACAACAAAACAGATTTATGTCGGCCATATGGAAAAAACAGTTCGATATGAGAAAAAACGGTATCAAATCATTGACACACCAGGCTTATTAGATCGTCCTCTTGCAGAACGGAACAATATCGAGAAGCAGGCGATCGCTGCGTTGCGTCATCTTGCCGACCTTATCGTGTTTCTCTTTGATCCCACAGGGACCAGCGGATATCAGATGAATGAACAAACATTGATGTTGGAAGATATCAAGAAGTTGTTCGATGATGTCCCGTTTATCATCGTGGAAAACAAGGTTGACATAAAAAACACTGGTTCTGCGAATCGGAAGATCTCATGTTCTACGGGAGAGGGAATCAAGGAGTTGCGTCAAGAAATTTTCTCAATGCTTGCTGATATCTAATCTCTCGTAGGTGCATATACTGGTAGATGTTCATCTGCGAAAAATGCTCTTAAATCGAATGATCGATATCCTTTCCAACGACAATACGGAAAGGAAGATCTTAGACTTTTATACCCTCTTTTTCCCCCCTCTATTCTTCCTTCCTATTGTTAGTTTTTTAAAAATTTTTCCTTCTCATTTCTCTAAGACTATTAAAAAAAATAGTGCTGATTTTTTATCGTCGGGCTTTCATGGTTTGAACGATTTCTTTGCCAAAATCAGTCACCCCATAGAGCCTTACGTTCTTCCCGCCAGATCGTTCTTCGACCATGTTCAAGCCAATGAGAGATTCTTCCTCGCGATACCGTGTTTCGATCCCCCGTAAAGCACCGATAACGTTTGATGACGTCGCACCAATGCTGTACGCGATCTCAGAAGTATAACTGCAGTTCGGACTGATCTCACAGAGGTATTCGGTTACTTTCCGTCGAATGTTGCTCCGTCGAAGTGCCCGTATCGCAACCGATCGTTTAATCTCGATAGAACGGTCTATCGTTGTTTGTTCCAGCATCCCATCGCACCCACTAAAAAAACGAATAGTACCTCTTTTAATAAAGTATTCGCTTCCGGATACCTCGCTGCGTATGCACTTGCACTACTGCTTGCATTCGCATCTCTATATCCTGATATGTATGCAAGTAACATAAATGACAAAAAGATTGAAGCCGTTATTTGGAGATATGCATAGGAAGGAATATTGGTGGTTCCGGTATATGATTTCGACCGTAAAAACTATCTATGGATTACCATAAATTGAAGATATGGCCAAAAATAACAATGTAAGATGCTGTTTCTTTCAAGGGATTGTATTTCTCGAAATAAGAGCGATACTCAGATTGTTTGTATCTAGAGTTAGATAAATCAAAAAACTATTTGCTTCGGAACCCTATTATCATATATTATATTGTAAAATGAATTAGTTACGGAAATTCAAAAGATGAGTGCGGGCGCCGGGATTTGAACCCGAGTTTTAAGCTTGGCAAGCTTAAGTGATACCAGACTACACTACACCCGCGTATCCTGATAGTCGAGACACAGAAGCAATCATCCCTTAAAAAGTATTACG
>Ga0326726_10001407_pt1 | contig 22329 bp, 18 predicted proteins | sample MHFenrmetagenome_2_FD_207603 | JGI IMG/M metagenome (GOLD analysis project Ga0326726, IMG submission 207603) | Lab enriched peat soil microbial communities from Michigan Hollow, Ithaca, NY, United States - MHF15MN | ecosystem: Environmental > Terrestrial > Soil > Wetlands > Peat | place: USA... | reverse complement strand
GGGATGTGCCAGCCATCGCGGATCACCGCGAGGTCGCTGTTCCAGCCGGTGCGGAGCTCGAGCTCCCAGCGGCACGTCGGCTGGATCGCGAATGCGATCGGCAACCACAGCGCCGCGCGGTTGCCGCGATCCGTGTTGCCGAGGCCGAGCTGCAGGAACGGATCGCCGGTGACCGCGTAGCGCCCGCGCGTCCACTTCAGCGCGGCGCCGAGCGTGACCGCCGGCTTCACGGGCTCGAGGTCGCGATAGAGCACGCGCACGTGAGGTGCCACGGCGATCGGCCCCGCCAGCGCGCTGTAGATCACGTCGAGCCCGCCGCCGCGGTAGGTGGCGTCGCACAGGAGGTCAACGTGACGCACGCACAGGCTCGCTCCGGGCGCGATCCGGTCTACGCTCGGGTCGCTGTGAATCAGGCCGACCGTGAGCTGCGGCAACACGCCGACCCAGATGTCGGGCGCGAACGAGAGCGGGCGCGCGAAGCTACTCGGCGCGACGTTGGCCTCGATCACGAGCTCGGCGGCGACCTGATGCTCCGCGAGCACGAGCGGCCGGCTGACGAGGTCGCGCGAATTGTCGGCGTGCGCGCGAGTCGCGAACAACAGCAGCACGACCGGCCAGCGCACGCTCGCACGCTATCACTGCTCGCCGCCGCGGTCGCCTGGGCAGGTTGCCACTACGACGTCGGCGAGGCCGACTCGGCGTTCTATCGCTGGGACGGTCGCAAGGTCCACTGCGCGATCGATATCGACACCTACGCGCGGATCTCGAACGACAGCATCTTCACCGGGCTCGACCGCGCGCGCGATCGCGGCGAGGTGCTCGAACTGTACACGCACGATCCCGGCGTGACCGTGGCGTGGGACGTGATCGAGGCCGTGCTCGCGGGCGCTCAGGAGCGCGGGCTCGCGTTCGTGACCTACGCCGACATGGTCCATGGCAATCGCCCGGCCGGCGGTGGGCTCGCCCTGTCGTTCGACGATCTGTACGTGACCACATGGCTCTCCGGCCGCGACTTGTTCCAGCGCTACAACGCGCGGCTCACGTTCTTCATCTCGAGCTGGTTCCAGATGACTGCCGCCGACCGTGCCGGCGTCCACACGCTCGCCGGTGACGGCCACGACATCGAGGCCCACAGCGTCAAGCACCTCCGCGGGCCGGTGTACGTCGAAGAGCGCGGGCTCGCCGCGTACGTGGATGATGAAGTCCAGCCGTCGATCGACGTGCTGCGCGACGACGGGTTCGACGTCAGCGTGTTCGCCTATCCGTACGGAGCGCGTACCGGCGAGACCGATCGCGCACTCCTCGATCGCGTCCAGTTACTCCGCTCGGTGACGTACACGTGGGATAGTCCCGCTACCGATCCATGTCCCGAGTGATCGCGATCCTTGTCGCGCTGTGCGCGACCGCTCGTGCCGAACGCGTGCTCGTCGCCGACAGCGATCCGGCACTGCGCGACGCGATCACGAAGTCGCTCGCGCCGTGGAAGATCGACGTGGTGCTCGATCCCACGGCACCCGGTGACGCGGGAGAGGCGGCGACGCGCGCGAACGCTCGGTACGTCGTCTGGCGCGATGGCGACGAGCTCGTCGTCTTCGATCGCGACACCGGTCAGGCCGAGCGTCGCCCCGCCCACGCCGGCAACCTCGACGCGCTCGGTGCGGCCGCCGCGGCGCTGAGCGTCAAGACGATGCTGCGCTTGCCGCCCCTGGAGACCCACGTGACCGCGCCGGCAGCGCCGCTGCCGGCCGACGACGGCTCGAGCGAGCTCCGGCTCGAGGCCGGCGCCGGCTCGCGCGCCGAGTACGGGCTCGACAGCAACGTCGCGTTACGGCTCTTCGCCGGCGCCGCGTTCCGGCCATGGCACGACGCCGGCTGGCGCTTCGGTGCGTTCGGCGACCTCGGCGCGCCGGCGACCGTCGATCAGGCCGGCTTTCACGGCCACTGGACCAACTGGGCGCTGCTCGGCTCGGCGAGCTGGGCCGCGACGATCGCTGCGTGGGAGGTCGGGCCGTGGCTCGGGGCCGGGATCGAGCATTCGTCGCTCACCGGCGACGAGATGGGGATGTCCCGTCACGAGGAGGCGATCCTGCTCGCGATCCGCGGCGGGGTGACCGTCCGGTACCGCATCGGGGACTGGAGTCTCGGCGGGGTGCTGGCGCTCGAAGGTCTGCCGGCCACTCGCACCTACACCAAGCTCGCCGCACCGGCGCAAGTCTTCGAGATTCCGCCGATCGGAGCCACACTATATCTGGTGATTTCCTGCGACCTTTCCGATCGCGCGACCCACTAGAAATCCGTGGGGGCTGCTGCGAATCCATCCGCTGCGCGCGATCACGATCTCGCGCTGGCGAGGCGTGCGGCGACGGGCGAGCGCGCCGCGCAGCGCGAGCTGTTCGAGGCGCAGAAGCTCGGCGTCCACCACCGCCTGTTCCGGATCCTCGGCGCGAACAACCGCGATCTCGAGGATCTGGTCCAGGACGCATTTCTCGAGATCTTCCGCGCGCTGCCATCGTTTCGCGGCGACAGCACGCTCGCGCGCTGGTGTCAGACGATCGCGACGCGCACCGCGTACGCGACGATCGCGCGCCGTAAACCGCCGGCGATCGATCTGGCGCTCGTCGAAGAGGTGATCTCGGACGGCAGCCCCGATGTCGCGCGGGTGGCCCAGGCACGCGAGGCCGCGCGCCGGCTCTATGCGACGCTCGATCGGATCGATGCGAACCAGCGCATCGCGTTCGCGCTCGCCGTCATCGACGGCCTCTCCGCGGCCGAGGTCGCGCAGCTCACCGAGACCACGACGGTCGCGGTGAAGACGCGCGTGTGGCGCGCGCGCCGCGAGCTGTTCAAGCGCGCGAAGAAGGATCCGGTGCTGTCGCAGTACCTGACAGAACTAGGAGGTCAACCATGACCGACGACACTCGCCTCGGCCCCCCGCCCGTCGAACCGATGCCCGACGTCGCGTGGGCACGCGTCGAGCGTGGTCTGTGGCGCCAGCTCGATGCGTCGCCCGAGCCCGCGCGACCCGCTACACGCCGCCGCACCTGGTTGTGGCTGGCGGCTCCGCTCGTTGCCACCGCAGCGATCGCGACGGTCGTCGTCGTGGTTCGCGATACGTCGACCCCGGTCGCGCAGGTCGCCGACGAGCCGACCCGCGTCGTCACCGACTCGGCGCCATCGAGCATCTCGCTCGGCGACGCGCACATCGCGCTCGATGCCCACAGCGCGATCACGTCGAGCCAGCCCGCGACCGTGACGCTCGAGACCGGCGGCGCGTGGTTCTCGGTCGCGCCGCGCGGCGACCGCCCGCCGTTCGTGGTGATCGCCGGCGACACCCGCGTCCAGGTGATCGGCACGCGGTTTCGCGTCACGCGCGCCGGCGAGCACACCGACGTCGCCGTCGATCACGGCATCGTCGAGGTGCGGCACCACGGCACTGTCCAGCGCCTCACGGCGGGCCAGACCTGGTCCTCCGACGAGGTCGCGATCGAGATCGATCCTGCCACGCCCGCGCCGCCTCAGGCGCCGGTCAAACCGCATCATTCGGCGGCGCCAGCGAGCCAAACCCCAGTGCCGCTAGCGTCGCCGTCTGATCCCGATGCCACTCGGTTCGCCGCGCTGACGAAGCTCGAGGCCAGCCAGCCCGCGATCGCGATGAAGGGCTACCTCGAGCTGTCGCAGGGCTCGGGCAAGTGGGCCGAGGTGTCGCTGTTCGCCGCCGCGCGCCTCGCGGTCGACACCCACGACGCGCGCGCCGAGACCCTGCTGACGATCTACCTGCGCCGCTTTCCGAGCGGTGCCAACACCGACGATGCCCACGCCCTGCTCACTCGCATGAAAGGAACCCATCCATGATCCGTCACGCCCTCCTGTGCTGCGTCTTCCTCGTCGCCTGTGGTGGTTCTCACGGCACCGGCGACGACGCCGGTAATGGCGGCGGCGACAGCGGGTTCCCGATGATCGACGCACCGCCGTTCAGCGGCATGTGCACGCCGGGCGGCCCGCAATGCTCGAACTGCCTCGACGACGACGGCGACGGGCGCATCGACGGCTTCGATCCCGAGTGCACCGGCCCGTTCGACAACGACGAGGCGACGTTCGCGACCGGCATCCCCGGCGACAACAAGGACGCGATCAACCAGGACTGCTTCTTCGACGGCGACTCCGGCGCCGGCAACGACGGCTGCAACCAGCACGTGTGCTGCTTGCTCGGCGCCCACAACAAGGCGGAGTGCCAGGCGGACCTGGTCGGGCTGGTCAACAACCCGACCCAGGAGGGCAACAAGTACGACGTCACGAAGTGCTTCGCGCCGCTCGGCAGCGCCGTCGTCCCGCCGCAGTGCGCGATGGTGTGCGGCCCGCTGACGCCGCCAGGCTGCGACTGCTTCGGCTGCTGCAAGATCTGCGATCCGACGTCGAACAACTGCTACGACATCGCGATCAGCCCGGCCGTGTCACCGAACTGCACGCCCGACAAGCTCGCCGATCCGACCGTGTGCCATACGTGTATCCCGACCACCGCGTGCGGTGGGCTCGGCTGCGGCGACACCACCTGCGTGCTGTGCCCCGGCCAGGACTCGAGCGATCTCGATCCGAGCTGCACCGGCGCGACCTGCCCGTCCGGCATCACGGCCTGCCCGACCGGCACCGAGTGCGCCGCCGAGCAGTACTGCTCGAATGGCTGTTGCGTCGGCGTGATCCAGTAGTCAGCGCGCTCGCGGTCCGAAACAACTGACGGGCTCCGGTGATCCACCGGAGCCCGTCTTCTTTGAAGCTAGTCGAACGTTAGGGTTACAGCGAGAACGAGAGGTTGAACTTGTTGATGGTGCCGGTGTCCTGCGCGGCGTTGTCGACGACCTTCAGCGACCACCGGGCGTTCGCCGAGCTGCCGACCTCCGCCGCCGTCACGGTGTACGTGTCGACGATGTTCGCCGCCCCACCGCCCTGGTTGGCGCGGAGCACCTTCACGTCGTGGCCGTCCTTCTGGAGCGTCAGCGTGAGGTCACCCGAGTAGGTGTGCGTGATGTCGACCGAGACCGTGAGGCCCTTCGGCGCACCGCTCACACCGGAGACCGTGATGTCGGCCGTCGCACCGGCCGGGTCGTTATCCGGGATCGCCTTGTTCGGCATCGACGGGAAGTCCTTCGTGGTACCGCCACCGCCACCGTTGTCGGCAGGCGCGACCGCGAGCTTGATGAGCTTCTTCACGTTCGCGACATCGACGTTCGGGTTCGACGGGCTCCACGAGCCGGTGGGCGACCACAGGAAGTCGACGTGGGCGTTCTCCGAGTCGGTGCAGAAGCGACCGCCGATGATCTTGCCGGTCGAGCCGACCTCGAGGATGTAGTGGTAGTCGTCGGTCGAGATGTTGTTCTTGAAGCCGATCGGCGTGAGACTCGGCGAGCCCTCGACGACGTAGCTGACGGTCATCTTGACGTCGTAGAGCTCCGTGGCGCTCGAGTTGTACGACCAGCTGTCACCGGTGTTGCCGACGCACTTGTTCGCGTCCTTGGCGGCGACCTTGGTCTGCTGGGTGACCTCGTAGCCGACGACCGGCTGGTTCCACACCTCGTAGTTCGCGGTGCGGTCCTCGACGAGCGCGAGGTTCGTGAGGCCGAGGAAGTTCGTCATCACGACGTGCAGCGCGCCCGGATTGACGTCCGCGCAGTCGTCGTTCGCCGAGCCGTGAACGTCGTGCTTGATCTCCTTCGAGTTGCAGCGACCGCCGAGCATGACGGCGCTGGTCGAGTCGAACGCGTTCTGGATGATCGCCTTGATGTCGCCGACCTCGAACTTGACGTTGTTGAGCGTGACCGCGTGCTGCGGCTCGGGGACGAGCTGCGACGCCGGGGTCCAGGCGTGGCACGTGCCCCACCAGCCCTGGATCCCGTCGATGCCGTCGCTGCCGTAGTTGTCGATCTGCCCGTCGCCGTCGTTGTCCTTCCCGTCGTGCATCTGGCCGCCGCCCTGGAAGTTCTGCGACTGCCACTTCGCAGCCGGACCGGCACACCCGTAGTAGGTGTCCCACTCGGCCTTCGCGCCGGCGCCGTAGAACTTGCTCGGGTAGGTCGCGCAACCGGCCGCGTTGTTGAACGCCGCGTCGTACTTCTCGAGCGGCGATTGGATCGTGTCGCCTTGCCAGCGATTGTTGTGCGAGCCCTGGCTCGTCGGCCAGTAGGTGTCGGCCCAGACGGCCTCCGCCTTGCCAACGGCCTCCGGATACTGGTCCTTCCACACCGGCGTGGTGCGGGTGCCCTTCTTCGGCAGGTCAGACAGCTTGTACGTCAGGTGCTGCGACATGCGCGCCGGGTCGTTCTTGTAGTCGAACCCGTCTGCCTTGCCGCCGCCGCCGCCGGCGTCCGCGCAGTCGATGTCGCCGGGCTGGCAATCGTCGGGCGTGCTGTCGGCGCAGCCGATGAGCTGAGCTCCGCCGATGAGGGTGAGGCCGAGGGTGGTGAGGAGGCTGCGCTTCATGCCGGGGCAAAAAGCACCCTGCATGCCAGTGATAGAGGACCTGATTTCGACGAGTTAGATCGCGTGATCGCAGCTCGATCAGCCGATCGAGCTGGGGACATCCAGGCCGCTAGCCGGCAGATCGATCAGCCAGATCAGTTACCTTGAAGGGAGATGAAGGTCGGTTTGGCGATCGCCCTTGCGATCTCTGCATGTGGCGGCAACGCGACCCACGGCGCGACGATCGTCGCGATGCGGATGTCGTGTCCGGACGGCCAGCGCTTCGACGGTCACGCGTGCGCGAAGTGGGGGGACGCGCCGACCAAGCTCGAGGCCGGCTGGAAGGCCGTCGTCGCGCAGGATCCCGATGCGATCAAGGCCGCGGTCGATGCCGCCGAGAAGGAAGCACCGCTCGATCACGAGTCGAACATCCGGCTGTGGGAAGAGCGCGGGATCGGCCTCGCCTACGGCGACGACGAGCCCGCCGCGAAGGTCGCGTTCGACATGATGCTCGCGCTCGATCCGAGCCACATCCTCGACTACAGCCTGTCGCAGAAGGCCACGCTCGCCTTCGAAGGCGCGCGCAAGGTCGTGCCCGCGCCGCCCGCCGTCGACGTCAACTGGGCCCGCGGCCAGAAGGTCGGCGATCCGATGCCGATCGACATCGAGGTCGTCGCCGATCCCAAGAAGTTCCTCCACCGCGCGACCGTGTTCGTGCGTTCGCGCGGCGAAGCGTCGTGGCGCGCCACCGATCTCGATCTCGACAAGACCGCCGAGCACCACCTCGTGCTGCCACCGGTCGTGGCGCAGAGACCCGTATCGCTCGAGCTGTACCTGCGCGCGTACGACGCCGTTGGCAACGAGGTCCTCGCGTGGGCCGACGCGAAACGCCCCCGCGAGATCGCGCTCCGCTACGAGCCGCCGACCCCGTGGTACCGCAAGTGGTGGGTGATCACGGCCGCCGCGAGCGCGGTGGCGATCGCGACCGGCGTCACGGTGTACGAGCTCACGATCGCCCCGCCGGCCACCGTCGACGGCGGCGTGATGATCAAGAAGTGAGCCGGTCCGGAGAAGCGAGCGGCGCTCGAAGGAAGCCGCGAAGCGGCGCCTGGAGAGGGCCGGCGAGCGGAGGACCGGCGAACGCGAACAGCACCGCCCATTCGACGGCAACTGAGTGTAGTGTGCGCCGCATGCGCGGGCTTCTCGCCGTCCTCGCGGTGATCGCTGCCGCCTGCGGCGATAACGAGATCCTGCCCGACGGTGGACCGATCGCCCCGGCCGAGCGCGTCGTGCTGGTCGCCCATACCGACGACGACCTGATCTTTCTCCAGCCCGATCTCGACGACGCGATCGCACGCGGCGAGTCGGTGACGATCGCCTTCTCGATGCAGGGCCTCGCGACCGAGCCGCAGAGCCACATCGACGACCGCGTCCGCGGCAGCGAGACCGCGTACGGCGAGGTCGCCGGCTCGCAGGCGTGGAGCTGCGGCTGGACCGACCTCGGCACGCTGCCGGTGTGGCACTGCAGGCTCGCGGATCGACCGCTCGCGATCGTCTATCTGGGCTACCCCGACGGTGGCAAGTACGGCGATCACGACGACAGCCTGCTCCATCTCTGGCAGGGCACGATCGCGAGCACGTGGACGATCGGGGCCAAGGCGCGGCGCGTGGACAAGGACGCGATGATCGAAGCGGTCGCCGAGCTGTTTCGCGTGACGATGCCCCGCGTGATCATGACCGAGGACTACAGCTCGCTGCACGGGCGCGATCACTCGGATCACATGCTCACCGCCGCGCTCGCGATCACGGGCGCCGCGCGCGCACATACCGAGTCATCGATCGTCGCGTATCGCGGCTACAACTCCGATGGCGAGGCGGTGAACAAGGCCGACGTCGAGATCGCGCGCGAACAGGAGCTGCTCGGCTTCTACTGGGCTTGCTACGATCACTGCGGCGCGTGCGGCACCGACGCGTGTCCGATCGAGGACGTGCAGCATCGGATCTGGCTGCACCGCCAGTATGCGAGCTCGCGCCGGCGGCTGCCGATGGCCGGCGTGCTCGCGCACGGCGATCGATGCGCGGTCGTCGCCGGCGACACCATCGCGATGGGCTCGTGCGACGCCGCTCCGGCCTGGCGGTTCGAAGCCGATGGCACCCTGCGCGCCCCGGACGGTCGGTGCGCGACCGCGTCGAACGGCGCCGCGCTGGTGGCTGTCTGCACCGGGGCACCGGAGCAGTTCGTGGTGTTCGACGACGAAGGCCACCTGTGGTCCGGGGCACCGCCGGAGGTCGCGCTACCGTACGACCACCTGAGCTGTCTCACCGAGCACGGCTTCGAGCTCTGCGGCCAGGGCCTCGAGGTGCAGTGGGACCTCGCGAGCCCGATCGTCCACACCGACCTCGCCAGTCTCGGGTTCCATGCCGGCGCCTTCCAGCTCGCCACGATCGATCACCAAGCCGCGCTGTGCGCCGCGACCGCCGCGGGGATCCGGTGTGCACCGAGCCACGGTGACGGCACGTTCGGCGCGAGCGCGGTCGTGTCGCCGCTCGTCGTCGATGCCGAGAGCTTGCGGTTCGGCGATCTCGACCACGACGGGACGATCGATGCCTGCGGCCTTGCCGACGATGCGGTGCGGTGCGCGGTCGATCACCTCGCGCACGTCGAGACCTGGCTCCCTCAGGCGGCCGGCCTCGATCCGACCACGCTCGCGCTGATCGGTGGTGGGTTGTGCGCGCGCATCGGTACCAGCGTGAGGTGCTATCCGAACACCGGCTCCGGGTTCGCGGCGCCGTCGCCACTCGCCGTCACGCCCGACAGCGCCCTGTGGATCACGGATCTCGACGGTGACTCGGCGCCGGACGTGTGCGTCGGCGACGAGGCCGGTCCCCGGTGTGGTCGTGGGAGCGAGCCGCTCCAGTCGTGGGGCTACTCGCGCGGCGGCATCGTCGAAGGCTCGAGCACCGCCGACAACGGCCCGATGACGGTGAGCCGCGCGGCGCTCGGCGATGTCGACGGCGACGGCCTGCCCGACCTGTGCCGGATCACGCCGACCGGCGTGCGCTGCGCGACGAACCAGGGCCACGCGTTCGGGCCGAGTCATCTCGCGACCGTCCGCGGCGATACGCTCCTCGTCGGCGATCTCGACGGCGATGGCCGCGCTGACACGTGCGTCGTGACAGGCACCGAGCTGTCGTGCTCGCTCGCGCCATGACGCGTCGTACCCTGATCGCCGGCGGCGTCGCCATCGCCGTCGTCCTCGTGGCCGTCGCGCTCGCGCTGGCGTACGGGTCGCCGTACGGCACCAACAACCAGGTCACCTACCTCCTCGATCCGTTGAGCCGGACGTTCCCCGAGCTCTACCACCGCGATTGGTTCGTCTCCGAGATGCACCACTACCACATCGCCTTCGCGTGGCTGACCGCGCCGCTGTACTCCCTCGATGCCGACGGCGCGGTCGCGTTCGGGATCGCGCAGCTCGTGACGATGGTCGCGACGTACGTTCTCATCTACAAGCTCGTTGCCTGCACGACCGAGCGCGCGCGGTTGACGACCTATCTCCTGTTCGCGGGCTTGCTCGTGCTCGGCGGTGCGCGCTCGCTCGGCGGAAGCTATCTGTTCGCGGGCTATCTCCAGCCGTCGTCGCTCGCCGTGCTCGGCTGGCTGGTCGCACTGGTCGCGTGGGTGCGCGATCGGCCCCTCGTCGCCGGGCTCGCACTCGGGGTCGGCGCGGTGTTTCACCTGAACTACGCCGTGCTCGGCGTGGGGATGTTCGGGCTCGCCGAGCTCTCGGACCGTCGCGAGCTGAAGCGGCTCGCGATGTTGCTCGGGCCGTCGCTCGTCGTCGTGGCGCTGTTCGCGCCCGCGATGATCGCGAGCTCGCACGCCACCGATGGCAACCTGGCGATGCGCGTGCTGGTCCAGTTCGCGTTTCCCGTCCACTTCAAGCCGGTGCGGATTCGCCACGACATGTGGTCGCTCGCCGGCTGGCTTGCGGTGACGTGGGCGCTGCGCGGTCCCGCGGATCGGATGTGGCGGTTCGCGATCAGCGGGATGGCCCTGGTGCTCGGGGCGCTGCTCGTCGCGTCGATCCCGCCGCTGTTGTTCGTCACCCGCCTGTTCGTGTGGCGGATCGCGCCGCTGCCCGTGCTCGCCGGCCAGCTGGTCTCGTTCGCGAGCGTGCGCGCGTTCGCGAGGCGTGAAGCACCGCGACCGACGCTCGGCCGGCTGATCGTGCTCGCGCTCGGGCTGATCGCGATCGTCGTCAACGCGTTTCAGCGTCCCGTCGCGAACTATCCCGACGTGATCGTCGCCGTGATGATCGGTTGCGGCGTCGCGATCGCGCTGCGGCGCGAGCTCGTGCTCGCCGTGCTTGCGGCCCTCGTGTGCGGCTACGCGCTCGTCACCGCTCGCACCGAGCTGGCATCGCCGATCTTGTTCTCGAGCTACGAGCCCGCGGTCTCGACCTGGGCGCGCACGGCGACACCGACCGACGCGGTGTTCCTCGTGCCGCCGTACCGGGTCGAGTTCCGGCTGATGTCGCGGCGAGCGATCGTCGTCGATACCAAGTCGCCGCCGATGTATCTCGACGAGCTCGTCGCCTGGTATCGCCGGCTCTGCGCGATCGCCGACGCGCCCGACCTCGTCACGCTCGACGAGGCAGGGACGCGCTACGACGCGCTCGACCCCGACAAGCTCGTGCACGTCGCTCACGCGTTCGGTGCCAGCTACGTCCTGGTCCAGAAGACGCGGACGAAGACCCGGCTCGCCGCGCGGATCGCGTACGAGGACGCCGAGGATGTCGTCTACGAGCTCGGGCCCTAGGCTACTGCAGCCCGACGACTTGCTCGGTCCACTGCGCGATGTGGTTGTTGCTGTCGAGGTTCTGGAACGGCAGCCGGAACGCGGGGTCGGTCGGATCGATCTGCGCGGTCGCGCGATCGGGATGGAACGCCGACATCCACACCTGCGGGCGACCGGCTTGCAGCCGCACGCCGAAGTCGCGCTTGCTCGACACCGTCACCCAGTAGATCTTCTCGCCGGCGGTCCCGATGGTCTGCGCGAACGGCGCCCATCGGCCCCACGAGTCCGTCAGCCCGGCGGCCGCGTTCATCTTCGACAGCTGGACCGGCGGCGCGCTGCCGTCGGCCTTGACGACCCACAACGTCGAGCTCGGATTGTTGTACGCGCCACTCGTGCTGTTGTCGTCGGACTGGTTGAACATGATCCACTGGCCATCCGGCGAGAACGACGGGTAGTAGTTGTTCTTCGCGTTGTTGACCAGCGGCGTCTCGGGACCGAACGACAGCGTGGCCGGATCGAAGCTGCGCGTGAAGATCTGGCCGCCGCCGAACGCCCAATCGCAGTTCGGCACGGTGGCCCGCACGTACACGAGCCTGGATCCATCGGCCGACAGGTCCGGGTGCGTGACCCAACCGGCGCTGCCCATCGTGGTCAACACCGACTGCGTCGCGTAATCACGGACCACGAGCGTGCCACCGTGCACCGACAGGAACCGATTGCCGTCGGGTGTGAACGTTCCGAAGTTCCACGCGTTGGCTTCGGTCTGGAGCGCCTTGGTCTCGACGTCCACCATGTTCGCGTTCTGGTTGCCGCCGTCCCAGGTGATCGCCATCTTCGTGCCGTCGCGCGACAGCACGTGACACGCGACGCAACGCCCGCCGGTCTGCGCCACCGTCATGTACTGCTGGGCCGGCTGACCCGGCATGGACATGTCGTGACGGAAGATGCCCTCGGGGCTCGTCGTGCCCGCCGCGGCCCAGTAGTAGATGCCACCGAGCATCTGCTCGTTGCCGAGCTGCACGAGGCGCGGGACCGCCGCGCCGACGGTGGTCGGGTTCGCCGACTGCACGCCGCGCACCTGATAGAGCACGTTGTCCTCGTTGCCGACCGCTTGCGTCCACTCGGCGGCCAGGAACGCGGTCCACGACGGCTTTGGCCCGAACGCCGGAAGGCCATTGCCCCCCGGGACGTAGACCCGGATGTCGGCGTAGTCGGTGTGGAGCGACACCTCGTACACGTCGTTGGTGGACGCGTCGTTCCAGTGGATCTCGAAGTCGCCGAGGTTCCGCGGCATGACGACATCGAGCGGCGGATAGACGATGTTCGGCGCGTGGCTCGGATCTTCCGGACCGCCGAACAGATCGGGCGTGTTCGCCGGCAGGCCCGGATCGACGCGGATGCCCTTCGCGCGCGCGATGACCTCGGCCGACGCGACCTTGTCCTTCCACGTGCCGAACACGGTGACCTTGCCGGCGCTGTGCATCGACAGCAACGACGCGGCGAAGTCGCCGTACGACGTGTCGACCGCGAACGTCACGTCGGCGGTGACGTCGGTCGCGACGCCATCGGGATACGTGAGCGTGGCCGTGAACGACTCGGTCGCGGGCATGGCGTTCACGATCTCGAGCTCGCTGGTCGGCGGACCGATCGTCAGCACCGCCCCGGTCTCGTCGCCGGGTTTGTGCCCGGGTCCACACCCCACGCCGAGACCACCAACGACGACGAACGCGAGTAGGCCTGCCCTCATGGGCGCATCATACATCCCGGTCGACAGCATGGTAAGCAACGTTCGGTGGTGCGCAGCCTCACATCGGTCCTCGGAAACTCCCAGCGCCTGGACGGCGGCGCGATGTTCGGGAACGCCCCCAAAGCCATGTGGGAAAAGTGGATTCCCCCCGACGACAAGAACCGGATCCCGCTCGCGTGCCGGTGCCTGCTCGTCCAGGATGGCCCCCGCCGGATCCTGTTCGAGACCGGCATCGGGGCGTTCTTCGAGCCGGCGCTGCGCGAGCGGTTCGGCGTGGTCGAGTCGCACCACGTCCTGATCGAGTCGCTGGCCGCGGTCGGGGTGGCGCCGGACCAGATCGACGTCATCGTGCTGTCTCACCTCCACTTCGATCACGCCGGTGGTGCGCTGACCGCCTACGAGAGCGGGCCGCCGGCGCTGGCGTTCCCGAACGCGGCGTACGTCGTGGGCGAGGAGGCGTGGCAGCGCGCGCTCCATCCCCACGCGCGCGATCGGGCGTCGTTCATTCCGGGGCTGACGGACCTGTTGGCCGCGACCGGGCGCGTCGAGCGCGTCACCGGCGACACGTCGACCACGCTCGGGGCGGGATATCGTTTCCATCGCAGCTCCGGGCACACGCCCGGGCTGCTCCTCGGCGAGATCGCGATGCCGGATGGGCCGGTCGTGTTCGCCGCCGATCTGATCCCCGGCAAGGCGTGGGTACACCTGCCGATCACGATGGGCTACGACCGCTACCCGGAGCTGTTGATCGACGAGAAGACCGCGCTGCTCGGCGACTTGATCGAGCGTCACGGCCGGTTGTTCTTCACGCACGATCCGGTGATCGCGATGGGCACGGTCGCGAAAGACGCGAAGAACCGGTTCCTCGTCATCGACGAGAAACCGGCATTTCAGAATCTGGCGAGCTGATCAGTCTTCGCTACAGCTGTTCTCGGCCCAGCGAGCGACGAAGCCACCGGCGCCGTCGGTGGCGCCCTCGAAGTAGTGACCGTGCAGCTTGCCGCGGTCGCCGGCGCGGTCGATCCACCTGGCGCGGAGCTCGCCGCTGTCGTACGTGCCGGCGACGAGGCCGACGAACTTGCCGGCGCGGTCGATGAACTTGCCGAACACGACCTTCTCGCCATTCTTGCGCTGGCCGTAGATGCCGCGGACGTGACCGATCGGCGTGCCGTCGGCGTCGTGGACGATGCCGCGATACACGCCGATGTGCGCCGCGAGCTGGTGCCAGCGCCCGCGCATGAAGCCGTGCTCGCACGCGTCGGCGTGATCGCGCAGCGCGATGGCGACCATCTGATTGCCGCCGCCGGCATCGATCGCGATCGGGCCGGCCGCGAGCTGCGCGAGGTCGAACTGGTAGGTGATCGACGCGTCGACCGCCGACGTGTAGGTCAGCGTCAGCGGATCGGTCGACGCGCCGTCGGCGAGTACGCGCAACACGAGGCCATCGGCGAACGGGCGCGTGACCGAGGTGAACGAGATGCGATCGCGGGTCTCGCGCGGCAGCACGCGGTCGGTCGCGGCCTCGAAGCCGACGCGGCGGCCTGCGAGCATCGCACCGCGCGACAGCGTCAACGAGCCGGTCCAGTCGCGCGCATCGGTCGCGGTCGGATCGGCGGGCATCCGGCCCCACACCACGAGCACGCGGCGCGAGTCGAGCGTCGGCAGGCTCGCGAGCGCGGTGACCGTCGGGTCCTGCGCCATCGTGTCGGCGACCGCGGCATCGGCCTCGATGCCCATCGCATCGAAGGCCGCCTGGTCGGCGAACATCGGGGCCTCGTCGACGGTGGTGTCACCACCGTTGACCTTGTCGAGATCGGAGGAGACCTGCGACGCATCGGTAGCGGAGTTATCAACACAGGCGGCTGTGGAGGCCGCCAGGAGAAGCGAGAGGGGTAGTTGGCGCATGACCTTCCCTCGAGCAACTCGCGCGCCAATCGCCAAGCTCGCGTCACCGCGGGTGGTTCTTCGAGATGTGGAACCTCGGCATCCCCGATGGACCGGAGTGCCCCGAAACACCGGTACGTCGAGGTGCCGGCTACTGGGTGACGAGGATGTTGTCGCCGTCGTGGAGCTCGATGGTCTTCGTGTCGAGCGTGTCACCATTCTTGGGATCGACGAACCGGATGACGTGCTTGCCGGCGGCCAGCTTGCGCTTGTTCACCGGCGGCGCGAGCGAGTTGCCGCCGTCGATCGAGATCATCGCGGGCGGGATCGTGTTGGAGCGGATCGTGACGACGCCGCTACCGACGGGCACCGGCGCGGCGTCGGGTGCGGTCATCGGCACGGCCGCATCGCGGTGAGGGCGGGCATCGGCAGGGTGGTGCGTCGCCGCATCCGCGACGGCGGCATCCGCGACCACCGGCGGCGGCTCGTAGGCATCGAGCGGCGACGGCGTGACGATGAGCGGCACGTCCGAAGTCGCGAGCGCCGCGTCGATCGGCGGCTTCGCGGGCGGCTTCGCGTCGTGCGAAGTCATCACCAAGACGAGCGCGATCCCGCCGGCGAGCAGCGCGAGGAGTAGCAGCGCGAGCGGCGCGAGCTTGTTGCGCGGCGGACGATCGAGGCTGTCGTCGGCCCCGATCGAAGTGGGTGTCGGTGCCGGACCCGGTGCACCGATCGCCGGCATCGTCACGGCGTGCTCGACGGGATTGCCGACCTGACCGATCTCGGTGACCTGCCCGCTCGCACGACCGACCTGCCTCGCGTGGGTCGCGCCGGTGACGATCTCGGTGAGCCACTGGCGATGCCCGGTGCGCGGCTTGTCGAGCTCGCGCTCGGCCCATGCCTCGAGCGTGTCACCACCCGCAACCTGGACGACCTGCTCGAGCTGCTCGGCGAACGCGGCCGCGGTCGGCGTGCGGCGTGCGAGGTCGCGATCGAGCGCCCCCATCACGGCGGCATCGAGACCGGTCGGCAGCGGCGCGCCGAGTGCCCTCGACGGCGGCTCGATCGGCTGTTGCTCGACGGCGATCGCGATCGCGTAGATCGAGTCACCTTCGAACAGCGGCTTCTGCGTCAGCATCTCCCACGTCACGACGGCGAGCGAGAACACGTCGCTGCGCCGATCCATCGCCTCGTTCTTCACCTGCTCGGGCGACATGTACGGCGGCTTGCCCTTCACCATGCCGAATTCGGTGACCGGCGCCTGGCGGTTCTTCACGAGCGCGATGCCGAAGTCGATGACCTTGACGTGGCCGTCGTAGCCGAGCATCAGGTTGTCGGGGCTGATGTCGCGATGCACGAGGCCCATGAAGTGGCCCGCGCTGTCGCGCGCTTCATGCGCGGCTTGCAGGCCACGCGCCGCTTCGATGATCGCGCGGGTGACGATCATCGGCGGCGGCTGGTGCTCGACGAGGTCGCGGAACGGGATCCCCGCGACGTACTCCATGACCATGTAGAGCGTGCCGCCCTCTTCGCCGAAGTCGTGCACGGTCGCGATGCCGGGATGACTGAGGCGCGCGAGGATCGCGGCTTCGTCGAGGAACATCGCGCGCACGGCCGGGGTCTGAGCGAACTCGGGGCGGATCGTCTTGATCGCGACGAGCTGCTCGAACGCGCCCGGGCCACGCCGGCGACCGAGCAAGACCGCGCCCATGCCGCCGGACTTCAGCTCGTAGAGGATCTCGTATGCGCCGAATCGGGTTGCCACGATCGCTCAGTCGTCGCCCGCGCCGTCGGCAGGTCGCTCGACGATCCCGTGCTTGTACAGGAGCTCGCGGAAGTGCCGGCGCGACAAGCCGGCGTGCTCGGCGGCACGCGTCACGTTGTTCGAATTCGACGAGAACACGAGCGACACGTAGCGCTTCTCGAAGTGATCGTTCCAGCGCTCCTTCGCGTCCTTGAACGGCAGCGAGGTGTCGATCACCTCCTGCATCTGCGGCGCGGTCGCGGTCGGATCGAGCCACAGCTTGAGCTCGCGAAACTTCGACGACGGAGACAGCGCCCACGCGCGCTCGAGCGCGTTGCGCAGCTCGCGGACGTTGCCGGGCCACGCGTAGTGGCGCAGCTTCTCGAGGTTGTCGCCGTCGATCGGGCCGGGCTCGAGGCCCTTGCGGCGATAGAAGGTGGCGATCAGGTGTGGCAGGTCCTCGAGCCGCTCGCGCACCGGCGGCAGCGCGACGTGCACGACGGCGAGGCGGTAGAACAGATCGAAGCGGAACTCCTTGGCCGCCACCATCCGCTGGAGATCGCGATGCGTCGCCGCGACGACGCGGGTATCGACCTTGATCGGGCGATCGGCGCCGACCGGCTGAACCGTCTGCGCCTCGAGCACGCGCAGGAGCTTGGCCTGCACCGACAGCGGCAGCTCGCCGAGCTCGTCGAGGAACAGCGTGCCGCCGCTCGCCTCGGCGAACGCGCCCTTGCGATCGCGATCGGCGCCGGTGAACGCGCCGCGCACGTGGCCGAACAGGTGCGAGTCGATCAGTGACTCGGCGATCGCGCTGCAATCGACGACGACGAACGGCCCCTGTGCGCGCGCCGACGCGTCGTGGATCGCCTGCGCGGCGAGCTCCTTGCCGGTACCCGACTCGCCCTCGATCAAGACCGTCGCATCGCTCGGCGACGCCATCTCGAGCACGGCGAACAGCTCGCGCATCGCGACGCTTTGCCCCGCCATCTGGCCGAAGTGATCGCGCTCGCTCGGCGGCAGCGACGGCGCGTCGGCCGCGAAGATCCGCACCGGCGTGTTGCCGAACTGGATCGTGGCACCTCCGGGGACCACGATCTCGCCGATCCGCGTGCCCTGAAACCACGTCCCGTTCGTCGACCCGAGATCCTTGACGCGGATCCCGTCGGGCGTGATCGCGAGCTCCGCATGCTTTCGAGATACTTGCGGATCGGTGAGCACGAGATCACAGCTGCCATGCGCCCCGACCGTGACCGGTCTCGCACCGAGCGCGACGATCGGGGAGGCCTGGCCCAGGACTTGAAGACTGTACGACCGCGGCGCCGTGCGGCCGCGCGTGCTCGTCATCGCCAGCCCGGTCTGGATCAGCGTGCGCCGATCGAATGCCACGTGCGAAGGATACGAGAAAACGATGAGTGATACGATCCGTTGGATGAGGTTGTGGCCGGCGCTCGCGGTTCTGACCGCGTGTGGCAGCGATCCCACGCTCGAGGTCGTCGTCACACACGCGACCGGACCGACGGTCGCGTACACGACCGTCACCGTCTATCAGTCGGCGTCGATGAGCTGCGAGGACGTCGAGTTCGCGCGCCTCGATGCCGTGCAACTCGACGCGCTCGCGGTCACCGAGGAGACGATCGATGCGACCGGTGCCGTCACCGGCGAGCTCACCGGCATGTCGCGCACCGAGAACAAGGTGATCGTCGCGCGCGACTTCGACGCCGACGACGCGCTGGTCGCGATCAACTGCGTGCAGAAGGGGGAAGTCGTCGGCAACGACGTGGTCGAGATCCAGACGATCATCGCCGCGCAGGTCTCGCTCAAGCCGCCCATCGATGTCGGCGACCTCGCGGTCGCGGTCTCGCTCACCAACTCGCACGGCACTCCGATCGCCGACGCGCGCCCGGTGTCGTGGACGATCTATGGACCGCTCGGCAGCACCGCCGCGAACCCGAGCAACGTGACGTCGCTGCCGTCGATGGACGGTGACTGGCAGCCGACGAAGCCGACGTGCGCCGACAACGGCCTCGCGCGCCTGCACCCGAACCCGCCGAGCATCGTCGGTGGCTACGCGGTCCAGGTCCGCCCGGCCTGGGCGGTGGCACTGCCGCCGCTGTACACCAGTCTCACGGCGACGAGCTTCGCGGTCGATCCGAAACCGAAGGCTTCGAACGCGCTCCGCCACTACTGCGCGATCCAGCGTCACGCCACGACCCGCCACGTGGTGTGCATCGACGAGACCGCGGCGTCGCCGAAGTCGTTCCAGTACACGGTGTCGACCTCCGGCGGCGCGGCGACCCTCAGCAACGACACCGGCACGCTCATCAACGGCCTGGGTGCGCAAACCGTGGTCGCGGTGGTCGCGGTCGCACCGAGCGCGGGGTCGGACGATCGCGATGTGTACGCCGTCACCGATCGCGGCGTGCTCGTGCCGCTGTACGGCGCCCCCCCGCCGACCGATAGCAACCCGGTGTGCGCGTTGGGGTGCATCGACGACGCGATCGCGGTGCCGAACTGCGGCTCGATCAAGGGCAAGGTGCTGATGCGCGCGCCCATCTTGAACCAGGTCCGCGCGATCGACGCCCACGGCGGCAACGCCCAGACCTTCACGCTCCCCGTCGGCGGAACGCCAACGCTCGACAACGCGGGCTGTGTCGACCAGGTGTCCGCGACCGGCACCGCGCCCGGGCAATTCGCGACCATCCACCTCACCGTCGGGACCGCGATCGCCGCGACGTTCCTCGCCGCGTGCACGAACGTCGCGTGCGGGGTCGCGATGAACAACGAGAACAAGCCGGTTCTCTTGACGCGCGGTGCCAGCGTCGGGTTCTCGCGCGAGAACCGGATGATCTTGACCACCGTCGACGCGACCGGCGTGGTGCTCGTGCGCGCGAAGCTGGCGGTCAACAACGGCATCATCGAGGACCCGCCGCGCATGTCGGCGGTGGCGATTCCAGAGCATGTAGTCGTCGGCAAGTTCGACGGCGATACCAACCTCGGCACCGTGTGGAATGTCTCCGCGCGTCTCGTCGGCACGAGCTTCGAGATCGCGTACCACCGCACGATCGGCAACACCGGTTTGCCCGTCGAGGCGCTGTCGGCGTTGCAATCGGTCACGGTCTCGGACCTCGAGGCCGATGACCTCGACGGCGACGGCTTCGACGATCTGCTGATCACCACGACCGACGGCGTCGTCGTCGTCCCACTGAGCTCGGCGATCCCGGCCCCGGGGCCGAATACCGACCCGACCTGCGCACCCTGAACGCGGGGCGTGCAAAACTGTCTGCGCATGATGCGGTGGCTCGCGATCGCCGTGCTCGTCGGGTGTGGTCACGCCGCGCCCCCTCCCGGACCGACTCCGGGTACGACCCACGCAACCCCCGATGCGGGCGCAGCGGCCGACGCCGGCCCGGTGGGCCTCGAGTCGAACCTGCCCGAGCTCGCGAAGCGCTCGGTGAAGCTGTACCAGGACCTCGCGAAGGCGCTCGCCGACTCGAACGGTGACTGCACCACCGCGAGCGCCAACATCGATGCGCTCGCGACCGCGTATGCCGAGGTGACCGCGGCGAATGCGCACGTGCTCCACGCCGGCCACGCGAGGGTCAAGGAGCTCAAGGCAGCTCTCGCGCCGTACGACGCCGAGCTCGACGCCAGCGCGAAGCAGATCGCCGATTCGCCGACGATGCGGTCGTGCTCGCAGGACGCGGGGTTCGCGAAGGCGATGGATCGTCTCGTCGGAGAGCCGTGACCACGCGCTGGCTCGTCGCGATCGCGTTCGCGATCGCGGTCCCGGCGCACGTGCTCGCGCAGCGAAATGACGGCGGCGCGACCGGATCGGCGGCGACCGGATCGGCGGCGACTGGGTCGGCGGCGATCGGATCCCCAGCACACGTCGGATCGGGTTCGGCATCGGGTTCGGCATCGCGTTCGGGTTCGGCATCGCGTTCGGCGCCGGCATCGGGTTCGGGGTCGGCATCGGGTTCGGGGTCGGCATCGGGTTCGGCGCCGGCATCGCGTTCGGGTTCGGCATCGGGTTCGGGTTCGGCATCGGGTTCGGGTTCGGCATCGGGTTCGGCGTCGGGGTCGGCATCGGGTTCGGGGTCGGCATCGGGTTCGGGGTCGGCATCGGGTTCGGGTTCGGCGTCGGGGTCGGGTTCGGCGTCGAGTTCGGGTTCGGCGTCGAGTTCGGGTTCGGGTTCGGGTTCGACCTCGGGGTCGCACGCGCCCGCATCGCACCCGCCCGCGTCGCACGCGCCGCCGGTGTCGCACGCGCCTCCGAAGCTGCCGCCCACGCTCGAGGCCGCTCGCGCGCCGTCGACCCGCCAGAACACGTTCTTCGCGATCAAGGTCATCGTCGGCCTGATCGTGCTCGTCGTGCTCGCGTACCTCGGCGGCAACCGCCGCGTCGTGCGCTTCCAGGAGCGGCTCGGCATCACCGGCGTGATCACGGCGGGCTTTCCGTTCGTCGCGCTCGGGCTCGTCGCGAGCCAGGACTCGATCGGCGTGCTCTCCGGCGACGTGCTCGTGAAGCTGCGACCGATCCTGCACTTCGGGCTCGGCTGGCTCGGCTTCATCATCGGCGCGCAACTCGACATTCGCCTGCTCGACCGTGTCCCGAAGGGCACGGCCTACCTCGTGCTCGTCGAGGCGCTCGGTCCGTTCGGGATCGCCGCCGCGAGCTGCGGCGCGCTGATGATCGCGTTCGGCATGTCGGTGCGCGATCCGGCGCTGTGGCGCGACGTCATCCTGATCGGCACCGCCGCCGCGATGACCGCGCCGCGTAAGTTCCGCGGGTTCGCGAACCGCACGTGGCACGAGGGTCGTGGGGTCGACGTCTTGCTCGGCCAGCTCGACGAGCTCGTCAGCATCGTGGGCCTGCTCTTCATCACCGCGTTCTTCCGCGACACCACGTCGACGACGTGGCAGCTCCCCGATACCGCGTGGATCTTCGTGTCGCTCGGCCTGGGCGTCGCCGTGGGCGTGCTCATCTTCGCGATGATCCGCGTCCCGCAGTCGGATCCCGAGTTCCTCGCGATCGTCCTCGGCGGGATCGCGTTCGCCTCGGGGCTCGCGGGCTATCTCCAGCTGTCACCGATCGTGATCTGCTTCATCGCCGGCGTGCTCGTCACGAACTTCCCCAACGACCAGCGCGAGAGCGTGTTCCGGATCCTGCGCCATCTCGAACGCCCCGTGCACCTGATCTTCCTGATCATCGTGGGCGCGGTGTGGGACGTCGGGGACTGGCGTGGCTGGGCGCTCGTGCCGATCTTCGTCGCCGGTCGCGCCCTCGGCAAATGGCTCGGCGTGATCACCTCGAAGACCGCGGTCGGCGCGCTGTTGCCGAAAGGTTTCGCCGAGCGCCGCGACCTCATCACGCCGATGTCGGCGCTCTCGATCGCGCTCGTCATCAGCATCGACAGCCTGTATCGCGACCTCGGGTTGCCGTGGATCATCACCACCGTCATCGGCGGATCGATCGTCACCGAGCTCCTGATCCAGAAGCTCGGCCGCGATGCCGCGGACGCGAGCCCCGAGCCGGTCGACGAGCTCGGCTCGGCGCCGATCGACGAGCTCGACGATCACAGCTCCGGCGCGGTCGACGGTCCGGTCTATCGCGACGAGCCGTCGGCACCGCAGAAGGGGCCGCCGTGATCCCGCTCCTGCTCCTGCTCGCGATCGCCGGCCTCATGCATGCCGTGCGTG